>Ga0209066_10002074_pt1 | contig 25167 bp, 17 predicted proteins | sample All_14_2_FD_187198 | JGI IMG/M metagenome (GOLD analysis project Ga0209066, IMG submission 187198) | Freshwater microbial communities in response to fracking from Pennsylvania, USA - Allegheny Zone_MetaG_DW_15 (SPAdes) (version 2) ... | reverse complement strand
ATGTGAAGTAGCCGCGAACGTCCACACCGGCTTCAATGGCTTCGTGAACTTTATGAATGTGCGCCCGCAGGTAGTTGATGCGGTCCCAATCGGCAACGAAGCCTTTGGCGTCTGGAATATCGGGCATGGCGCATCCGTTCTCGGTGACATACATTTTGGGACTGCCGTAATTCTCTTTCACGTAGATCAATTCACGTTTGATGCCATCTGGGTCGATGCCCCAATTCATTTGGGTGCGTCCCCAGCCTGCGGCGCTGTAGGGGGTGAGGCGTGCCTTGTTCAAACCGCCGAAGACGTCATACGAAACGAGATCGGTGTTGTAGTAGTTGAGTCCGAGGTAATCTGTCGGTTGGGCGATCAGTTCCATATCGCCGGATTTAATTTTCGGCTGGTGAGAGCCGATGAAGTCGAATAATTTTTGAGGATATGTTCCTTTATAGATCGGGTCGAGGAACAGGGCATGTGTCTCATCATGAACACGCTGGGTGGCGTCGATATCTGCCTGGCTGTCGCTGGCGGGAATCAAGCCGTTGAGGTTAAGAATGAGTCCGATCTCACCTTTGTAACCGCCCTGACGGAAGATCTGCACAGTGCGTCCGTGAGCAAGCAAGAGGTGATGCGTAGCTTGATAGGCTTGAGAATAATCACAGATGCCAGGGGCATGCACGCCAGTGGCGTACCCAAGAAAGGCGGCCACCCAAGGCTCATTGTGGGTGGACCAGAACCGGACACGGTCTCCGAGGCGTTCGAAAACATGGCTTGCATATTCGGCAAAGCGATCTACGGTTTCGCGGTTCGCCCATCCGCCTTTATCCTGAAGGTTTTGGGGAAGATCCCAATGATAGAGAGTGGTCTTGGGTTGAATGCCTGCTTTGAGCAGTTCATCTACGAGACGGTCGTAGAAGTCGAGCCCTTTTTTATTTGCTTTGCCTTCACCGCCCGGTACCACCCGTGACCATGAAATGGCAAAGCGATAGTAGGGATATCCAAACTCAGACATGAGTGCGATATCTTCTGGCATGCGGTGGTAATGGTCGCAAGCCTTACTTGCATTTTCGCCGCTAAGGATGTGATAGGGTGTTTTCGCGAAGCGGTCCCAAATGCTTTCGCCGCGACCATCTTCGTTCCATGCGCCTTCGATCTGATAAGCCGAGGCTGCCACACCCCAAATAAAATCTTTTGGAAAGTTCAATATCGTCATATAAAAAAAGTGGACTGGGTTGCCCAGTCCACTCGTCTCCTTGTTAGCCTTTGACTGAGCCTGCAAGCAACCCGCGAACGAAGAAGCGCTGCAAGCTGAAGAACACAATGAGGGGTAAAACCATGGATACGAACGCCCCGGCGGTCAGCAAGTGCCAATCCTGTCCGCGCGACCCGACGATGGCAGCCATGCGTTGGGTCACCAACTCAAACTCTGGATTGCCACCCAGGAAGATCAATGCCACCAAATAATCGTTCCAGACCCAGAGGAATTGGAAGATAGCAAAGGAAGCAAGCGCTGGAACGGACAAGGGCAGGACAAGCGTCGTAAATACGGTGAAATGTGAAGCACCATCAATGAAAGCAGACTCCAAAATATCACGCGGCAGTCCGCTAATGTAGTTGTATAACAGGTAGGTGGCAAGAGCCAGACCAAACCCTGTATGCGCCAGCCAAATGGCAAGATATGTACCGTTCAGGTTCAGGGTTTTATAGTCTCGCAAGATCGGCACTAGGGCAATTTGCAATGGCACGACCAGAAGCGCAACGACCACGATGAACATCGCGCGGCGTCCCGGGAATTTCATCCATGCAAATGCATAAGCGCCAAAGGCTGCGATCAGAATTGGGATGACCGTTGATGGAATGGCAACCGCCAGGCTGTTCAAAAAGGCGTTGACCATGTTGTCCCCAGGGACAACTTCCACGCTGCCATCGGGGCGTTTGAATTCAAATTCCTGCCCGCCAAGTACCTGTCTGTAATTATCGAGAGAGAAGTCCCAATCCACCATCCAGACCTGTTCCTGAATTTCGATCTTTCCAATGCGTTTGTTGCCAACCCAGGTAATGCGTTTTCCATCGGGAGATTCAACACCCGCACGGAACTCCTCAAAAGTTCCAGAAACACCTTCGATATCCATGACACCATCAGGATTTAGACCCAATGCTTTCGGATCAAGCTCGCTGACGGGCTGCCATTCACGGTGCGGGAAAACATTCCACCAACCGCTGGTATCGATCTTGTCGCGGTTGCGGAAGGATGAAATAAAAATGCCAAGTGTGGGCACCGTCCAAATGACGATGAGCAACAGGAGGGTTAGGTCGACAAGAAGCTTGCCAACTCGTTTTTGTCTCTTTTGTCCGCTCATGAGAATGCCTCCTGCTCTCTGAACTGCTTCAAGTTATAGATCATGACGGGAATGACAGCGAGCAATAACACAATGGCAATGGCAGAACCAAAGCCAGAGTTGCGATTGGTGAACGATTGACGATAGAACTGGGTGGCGATCACGTGCGTACCAAATTGTCCGCCGGTCATCACCCAGACGACATCGAATATTTTCAAAGTAAAGATCACAACCGTGGTCCAGACCGAGATGAGTGTGCCACGAATGTAAGGAAGCATAATGCCGAAAAATATCTGGAATTCGTTGGCGCCATCGATGCGTCCTGCTTCCATCAATTCTTCGGGGATGCCTTTCAATGCCGCAGAGAATAAGACCATGGCAAAGCCTGCTTGCAGCCAAACCACGATCACAATGAGGAAGAGATTGTTCCAGGGAGCAATATCCACCCACTGCGGCCAGGCTTGGGGTTTGCCTCCCAGCCCGGTTACGATCGAATTTAATAGACCGATCTGGGTTTGTCCTTCAGGTCGGTATTCATAGATGAAGTTCCAAATGATACTTGCGCCGACGAAGGAGATCGCCATCGGTAAAAAGATAAGGGACTTGGCAATCTTTTCAAAACTGCTGCGATCCGCAAGGACAGCGATGAGAAGACCAAAGATCACCGAAAACGTGCTGCCGAAGATGATCCACATAACATTGTTGCGGAAGGCTTCAAGCATCAAATCCTGGGTAAATACTTCTTTATAGTTACCGAACCCAACGAATGCTTCGCTGGCTAATTGTTGAAAGAAATTGAGCCCATCGGGCGGACCGTTACGGTCGAACAAGCTGATGTAAAAGGTTCGCAAAGTCGGGATCGCCAAATACCAGGCGAGGATCGCCATGGCAGGACCAACAAAAACAAAGGGTATTAACTTGCCCTTCCACGGGTTGGGGAGTTTTTCCACCAGCCAGTTGAAGACCCAATATAAAAGACCAACACCCCCAACCCCCCAAATGATCGCGACAAGGACGATAACCTCGCGTGGAGCGTTGCTGTCTCGCAAGAAAAGGAAACCAAGATACAAAACGTAAAATGAAATGAGTGGGATGGCAACTGCCAAAAGTACACGTCCGATGAAAGCCAGAATGCCTCCCCCTAGTGATTGGTTCTCTGCTGCTTTTCTAGTTTGCGGTTCCATGCGCGTCTCCTTTGCGAACAAGGATAAAAATGGGGGTGGAAGGCGGTTCAAACCTTCCACCCCAGCATTTTAATTCTTCACTTTACTACTTCGGCCAGGTTGCGTCGATCGCCTGCATGGCAGTGTCGATATCTTCAGAACCTGCCACATAGCTGGAGATGTGTTCCCAGAAGGAACCTGCACCAACTTCGCCGGGCATGAGGTCAGAGCCGTCGAAGCGGAAGCTGGTTGCCTGCGCTACGAGTTCAGCAATGCCCTTTTCGAGTTCCACACCGTACATATCGGGTGTGGCGGTCTGATGAGCAGCCAACGCACCGCCACCCTGGAGCCAACCGCTCGCAGATTCAGGCACGGTGAAGTATTCCATCAACGCGCGGACTTCGGGGCGATCGTTGAACATGTACATGGAGTCACCAGCTACGAGGAAGGGCTTGCCGTAAGCGGGATCCACAGGCGGGAAGTAGAAGAAACCATAGTCTTCGCCAGCCACAACACCTTCGGGGAAGAAGCCGGTGATGAAGTTACCCTGTTTGTGCATCCAGCACTTGGGGCCGTCGGCATCGAACATGGGGGTGGGAGAATCACCAAAGAAGGTGGTGACGATGGAGGAACGACCACCGTACACATACGCATCATTGAACCACATGGCGCTCCAGGTTTCGACAGCCTTCTTGACTTCGGGGGAGTCGAATGCCAAGTCGCCAGCAACCCAGGCATCGTAGTTCTCAAGGGAGGTGGTGCGGAGCATCATTTCTTCGGTCCAGTCGGTGGCGGCCCAACCAGTGGCAGCGCCGGATTCAATACCGATGCACCAAGGGGTATCACCGTCAGCAACGATCTGGTCGTTCAAAGCGATCAATTCTTCCCAGGTCTGGGGAATCGGGTAGCCAGCGGCATCCCATGCCTTCTTGGGGTACCAAACAAGGCTCTTGCCATTGAAGCGGTGGAAGATACCCATTTCAGCGCCGTCGAAGGTGACCATATCGCGCCAGCTTTGGTTGTACTGCTGGGCAAGCCATTCATCAGAGAGGTAGTCGCTGACAGGGACAATGTCGCCGGAAGCAACGAACTGAGCGGCTTTACCAGGCTGTGGGAAGTCCACAATATCGGGGGCGTCACCAGCATCTACGCGGACGGAGATGGTGGCTTCGAATTCCTTGTTACCAATGTAGTTAACATCAATACCAGTCGCTTCTTCGAACGCCTTCACAGATTCAGCGAATTTCACACCGTCGGGGTCGTTGCCTTCGAAAGCACCATCAACGGTGACAGTTGTTCCAGCATAAGTGCCCTTGAGGGCTTCTTCCAAAGCGCCACCGGCAGGGTAAGCGAAATCAACTTCAGCCATAGTGGCTTCTTCAGTGGCAGCAGGAGCTTCGGTTGCAGCAGCTTCAGTTGCGGCGGGTTCTTCAGCAGGGGCTTCGGTGGCAGCGGGGGTTCCACAGGCTGCGAGAAGCATGGAAGCCAAAACGAGCAGGCTTAAAAGGGACAAAAGGGATTTCTTATTCATTGTTCTCCTCACGAAATTTACAAAAAAGTGGATATTGCCTTTCATTCGAATCAGGTATCGTATCTAGCGAAAGCGCACCTCCTGTCGGGGATGGAACAACTGTGATGTGAATCAAAGCACTTGAAAGTGTTACCTTGAAAGCACTTTCACAAAAATACTATAGCACTTTCGGATACCAGAGTCAAGAGGGAATTTTTAAAATAAGACACCATTGGGTTGACCAATGGTGTCAGAGGAGGAAAGGTTTGGAAGCGGTCACCCACTTCGAGGTCAGGCTGAGAGGCGCGAGATCCTTATCACCTTACTTTGTAGATTCTTCAACTCCACTCGCAAGCCCGCTTGCATCCACGCCAGTCCAGAGCGGGGTTGCTCAAAGCCTTCGACGCTGTACAAGGCTTCAGGGTCGAGTCCGCGCAGGGTGAGCATGGGGATGTTGAACGGGTCGGGGATGTGCGTGCGGAAGACGAACAAGACGCCTTCGCTTTTATCTTTGCTGACGTATTGCACCGCCGAGTAATCGTGATGTTGGGGAGAGATGAGCCGATACTGGTCGCCAAATTGGATGATGTGCCGGATCGCTTTGTACAACTGAATACACTCGGCTCCCACCTGACGTTCAGCCTGATTCCATTCCAGTAAGTTTCCGCCTACGCCGAGAGAGCCGCACATGCTCACATGAAAACGAAACTCAAGCGGCACGATCTCTTTGCCCGCGTCCGTGACCCAGGCTTCCATGGTGATCGCAGGCATGAATTGCGAGAAGCCTTCTTGAATGGAAAGGCGTTTCGTCGCTTCGGTGTTATCGCTGACCCAAACCTGGTCCGCAAATTGTAGGATGCCGAAATCTGGTCGTCCGCCGCCGCTGGAGCAGCTTTGCCAAATGACATTCGGGTGGCGTTTTCTTAGTTCACCCCACACACGATACAAGCCATAAACATAGCGCACCCACAACTCACGCGGGTCGCCGGGCGCATCCTGCCAACCCGGTTCACTGGCTGGACGGTTCATATCCCATTTGATGAAAGCGATGTTGTTCTCGCTGAGGATTTTATCGAGCGTGGTGATGATGTAATCCTGCACATCAGTACGCGCCATGTTGAGCATGAGTTGATTGCGGGCTTCGGTGCGCGCACGAGTGGGGAAGTGAATGACCCAATCGGGGTGAGCGCGGTACAGGTCGCTATCAGGATTGACCATTTCCGGCTCGACCCACAAGCCGAAGTCCATGCCGAGATCGTTGACGCGTTTGATCAAGCCGCCGAGTCCGTTCGGGAATTTTTTCTTGTCGGGGAACCAATCGCCCAGACCGGCATTGTCCCAGTTGCGGTTGTGGAACCAGCCATCGTCCATCACGAAGAGTTCCACGCCCATGTTCGCGGCGATCTCAGCGAGATGTGATTGCGAGGCTTCGTCCACATTGAAGAGTGTCGCTTCCCATGAGTTGTAGAGAATCTTGTGCAGCACCTTGCCATGCGGCAGGAGTTCATTGCGCACATAATCATGGAAGATGCGGCTGGCGTCGCCGAATCCGTTCGGGGTGTAGCCGGAGATCGCAGACGGCGTGACAAGCGGTTCGTTCGGTTTGAGCTGCCAGGCGAAGTCCCAATCGTTGAACCCAATGCTCAGGCGGGTGGATGCGAACTCGGTCACTTCGGCGGTGATCTTGAAATTGCCGCTCCAGGCGAGCGTGCCAAAGAAAACATCACCGTGATCTTCACTCGCATCTTTTTCAACCGTGAACCACGGCACAGCACGATGGCTGGGAATGATGCGCCGGCTTTCGATGACTTTCAAACCGGGGGTGAGCGTTTCGTGCTGCAAGTTGAATTCATCCGTCCAGCGCCCGTACATGTGCGTGAGCGAGTAACCGTCGCCGTGTGGGAAGGTCCATTTGGCGGAGAAGGCGCGCTCGATGGTGATGGAGTCCGCGCCGAGGTTTTCGAGCGTGACCCAGCGTTCGATCAGGTCATATTCTTCATGGACGCGGTAATGGAGAGTCAACTGCAGCGGGTAGTACGAGTCTTTGAAGCGCAGAGCAAGCGTCGGCTGGGGCGAGGCGGTGGTTTTAAAATCCACGAAAGAAAGAACCACATCGCGCACGCCGTCTGCGAAGGTCACTTTGAGAGTCGGGTCCGTATATTTGGTGCCCGCGTAGCCGGGATATTCTTCGGGGATGAAGTGGTCGTACCCGTCAGTGGATGCCCAGTGAGCAGGTTCGAAGGGCGCGGGGTAGTCGTTGATGAAGGGCAGGCGCTTGCCCCAGTAACAATGCGAGAGCAGGTTGGCCTTATTGAGACCGAAGGCGTAGGCGCTGCGGCGCGTTTCAAGGATCCAGTAGTTGGGAGATGTGTGAATAGGCATGAAACCTCAAGGAAATGCAGAATGCAAATTGATGAATGCAGAATAATTCATCATTCCGCATTCATCATTCATTATTATTTATGTCGTTTGTCTTTCGATCAGGTTGAGGGGAAGGTAAATGTGCTGTGTGGCACGTGAAGGATCAGCGATGCGACCGAGAACCATTTCAGCAGAGAGCCTGCCAGATTCATCCAAGTGCTGGCGGACGGTGGTGAGGTCGACATAATCTGCCATATCAATGTCATCGAATCCAACCACGGCCACATCATCGGGAATGCGCATGTTCAACTGACGCGCCACTTTCATGATGCTCAATGCCTGGTTATCGGATGCGGCAAAAATGGCAGAAGGACGGTCGGGCATGGTAAGCAGTTCATGGGCAGCTTCGCGTGAACTTTCATGAGCATAAAATGCCTGCTTGATATTTTGGGAAGGGAAGCTCAATCCCGCATCTTTCAACACAGATTGAAACCCCGCCAAACGGGAACGCACAGGGTGAATAATGTTCCGCTCGGGAGGCTCGATATCGCCCAAAAAGCCAAAGGACCTGTATCCCTTTTGAATCAGGTGTTCTGCCACAATGCGCCCGCCCTGATAGTCATCGATCACGATGCTGTTCAACTGGTCGTTTGAGAACTCGATCAGTACCGTTTCCATTTTGTTGCTGAGCAGGCGCTCCACATCACTGCTCTCCACCGCCAAAGACATGATGATGAGCCCATCCAAGTTTCGCATGACGGGAATGGACGAGAGATAGCCCTGCAATTGTTCTTCCGAATCGACCGGATAAATAACCAACTCGTAATTCTCACGCGAGAGTCTACCCGCCACGCCGCGCAGACGTTGTACGAACGAAGGAGCGGTAAAGAATGGAGTGATGACCCCGATGCGGTTGGTATTCTGCATTGCCCGCGCACGCGCTTCGGCTTTAGGGACGAACCCCAGCTGGTCTATTGCAGACATCACCAACTGACGGGTTTCTGTATTAACTTTATCCGGCGAATTAAGCACCCGTGAGATCGTGGAGATACTCACGCCAGAAAGTTCTGCAACATCATAAATAGTGGGGGATTTTTTCTTGTTTGCCATAGTGTATGTGAAAGCCAAGTGAAAGCACTTTCAGTCTAACATGAAATCATCCCTAATTCCAGATTCTTAAAGTTTTAAATTGGGTAGTTGACTTTTTATTTTGTTTATGCAATAATACCGGTAACGTTTCCGGTATTGATACCGAAAAATCGAGAAATTATCACCAGGAATTGGTATGCGGACTAAAAAGCGCGCAGTGACAATTCAAGATGTTGCAAAGGCAGCCGGTGTCTCTGTCTCGACTGTTTCGCGTGTATTAAACGGTAAAACCGATGTTGCGGGGGAAACGCAAGAACGTATTCTTAAGGTCATAAAAAAACTTGGTTTCACATCCAATCTGGCAGCACGAAGTATGCGCAGTCATAAGAAGAATTTGATCGGGTTGGTTGTTCCGGATATTCACCCCTACTCCGTCGAGATCATGAAGGGCGTCAACCGGGCAATTGCAGAGTCGAAGTACGATCTATTGGTTTACACAACGGGGGATGCTCAGAAAAAGGGCTCAATCTTACACGAACAACATTACGTTTCCCTGCTCAGCAATTCACTCACAGACGGCGTGATCATTGTTGCTTCTGCCACAAAAGAATTCACAACCGATGCTCCCATTGTGGCAGTGGATCCGCATGTGATCAACCCAAAGTACCCATCTGTTCAAGGTATGAATTACCATGGCGCACTGGAAGCGATGGATCACCTCTTCCAATTGGGTCACCAACGGATCGGTTTTGTCAGCGGGCGGGAAGGAAACATCAGTGGGCAGAGCCGTTTTCAAGGTTATGTGGATGCCCTGAAAAACGCAGGCATTGAATTTGACAGCAGCCTTGTAATTCCCGGTGACTTTGTTCAAAAAACCGCTTACAAGAACGCAATTCAACTACTAGGTTCAGAGAACAGACCCACAGCTCTCTTTACTGCCAACGACCAATCTGCCATTGGTGTGTATCAGGCGGCTGAAGAACTTGGGTTGAAAATTCCAGACGACCTGTCTGTGATCGGCTTCGACAATATCTCAGAGGCAAAATATTTGGGACTTACGTCTGTTGACCAGTTCCTTGCTGAGATGGGTTATGTCGCTGTGCAGATGTTGATCAAATTGATCGAAGGTCAAAAACTCGAGCTTGATGTTCATAAGATGCAGACAAAATTAGTGGTGCGCTCGTCCTGTCAGAAATTAGTCCAGCCTGTCCGGTCTTAAAGAGAACGGGTACGCCTGGACTTTTTTATATCGATTTTCGGTAACGTTACCGGAACTCTGAAGTACATGAAAGCTTAAGTTTGATACCCAGCTTGCAGGTCCGACCAACAAGCCGCCTGCAAGATACGTAAAGTGCTATGCAATATGGGTTGTATTTTTTGAAGGAGGTGGCAGACGCCATATATCGTTAATTGAAAAATTCAAGCACTTGAAATGCGAGCGTCCGATATCTCAAAGACACCGGACGCCACCAAGTCGAAGCCCGACTCTGTTGGAAGGATGCGGACTTCAACTTTGAAATATACCATACCATTAACAAGGAGAAAGAAGATGAAACGATTGTCTTATATCCTGTCTTTGCTGGTTGTAGTGAGCATGTTCTTAGCAGCATGCGCCCCAGCAGCGACAACTGAAGAAGCCCCTGCTGCAACCGAAGCTGCCGCTGCAACTGATGCTCCTGCAGCGACCGAAGCTGCCCCCGTTGAATTATCTGGCACATTGAATGTTTGGTCGTTCACCAATGAAATCCGCACCATGGCGATCGCCTTCGAAGAAAGATACCCCAACGTGGATGTCGTTTACACCATGATCCCGATGACCAATGGTGAGTATCAGACCAAGGTTAAGGCTGCTGCCGGTACCGCAGATTCCCCCGACGTGGTTGCGCTTGAAGCGGCTTTTGTCAAGGAATGGGTTGAGTCTGACCTTTTGGCTGATCAGAGCGACTTGCTCCCATTGGCTGAAGAACTCAAGACCTTCCCCTCTGTAGTGGAAGTTGGTACGTATGACGGCATTACCAAGGCGTATTCCTATCAGGCGACCCCCGGTGCGTTCTTCTATCGCCGCAGCATCGCCAAGGAATGCCTCGGTACGGACGATCCTGAAGCAGTTCAGGCGATGGTTGCTGACCTCGATAAATTCGTTGAAACCGCTGGCAAGATCAAAGAATGCGGTACCGGCGATTACTTCACTGTTGGAACTCCCGGTGAAATGCTTAACCCCTTCCTCGCGAACCGCGAACAACCGTGGATCGTGGATGATGAACTTGTGATCGACCCGATGGTCGTGGAATATGTCAAGTTCGCCAAGCTCATGCGCGAAAATGGCTACGAATCACAGGCTACCCAGTGGAGTGAAGGTTGGTTCGCTGGTATGAATGACACCCTGAAGGATGCCAACGGCACCCCGAAGAAGGTCTTCAGCTACTTCCTGCCCACCTGGGGTCTTCCTTACGTTTTGATCCCCAACTCCAAGTCTGACACCACCGACACCGGCGGCGACTGGGCGATGATCAATGGACCCATGGCGTATCAATGGGGCGGTACCTGGGTTGGCGTTCTCGAAGGCAGCCCGAACGCTGAACTGGCGAAGGAATTCGTGAAGTTCGTTGCTCTCGATGAAGAGAACCTGACCAATTGGGCAACCGGCGTTTACACCAATGAATACCTGAAAGCCATCGATCCCGAAACACCCGATGATCAGCAGCAAGCTGGCGGCGACTTCGTTTCCAGCCAGGTCGTTGTTGAGAAGATCACAAGCTCCTTCGATAATTCTGATCTTGCCAAGTTCCTCGGCGGACAGAACTCCTATGCCGCTTTCGGACAGGCTGCCCCCAGCGTCAACGGTGCTTTGTTGACCGGTTCTGATGATGCCATCCAACGCGCTTTGAATGATCCGCTCGCAAGCTATCTCAACGGCGATATCACCGAAGCTGAAATGTGGAGCACCTGGTTGGATGCGGTTCGTAACGAGTTCCCAGACCTGATCATCCCTGAACCTCCCGTAACCGAATAAGAGAAGATTGAATAAGGGTTGGGTCAGTGTTACACACTGACCCAACCCGTCAGAGACTACTGACAAACTTTATTTGCTGAGGAGATGTCATGGGACTTTTCAAACTTAAGAAACATCAATACGGGTATGTATTCATCGCACCATTCATTATTGGTTTTCTTGCCTTTGGCTTATACCCGGTATATAACACTCTGGCACTGAGCTTTACTGACGCAACACTTATGACCAAAAGTGCCGACTTTGTGGGGCTGAAAAATTTTACCCGCCTGTTTGCCGATGATGTTTTCCTCAATGCTATTAAGAACACCTGGATCCTCTGGCTCCTCAATTTTATTCCGCAGATCGGGATCGCCATGCTGTTATCTGTGTGGTTTACCGATGCGAGACTTAAGATCAAGGGAGTGGGAATATGGCGGGCATTATTCTTTTTACCCAACCTGCTGGTTCCCGCTTCTGTTGCCGCTTTATTTTTTGCGTTCTTCTCCTTTTACGGACCGGTCAATCAGTTCATGGTGCGCATGGGACTGTTACCGGAAGCAATGCATTATCTCCAAAGTGTCCCAACCACCCGCGGACTGGTCATCTTCATCCAGTGGTGGATGTGGTTCGGGCAAACCGTCATTATTGTTATGGCTGGCATGACATCCATTCCCATTTCGTTGTATGAAGCAGCCATGGTAGATGGCGCCACCTCCGGCCAAATGTTCCGACGGATCACACTCCCTTTACTCAAACCCATTCTGATCTACATCTTCGTAATTTCGCTTGTAGGCGGAATGCAAATGTTCGACATCCCCTTCCTTCTCACAGATGGAAGAGGTTCACCCAACAGTTCCATTCAAACCAACAACATTTTGATGTACATGAAGTTTGCCAGCAGCAAGGGACATATTGGCGCCGCTTCATCGGTTGGGGTGCTGGTGTTCATTATGACCAGCATTTGCGCGCTGGGAATTTTCTACTTCCTGCGCGAAAAAGATAACGTCGTAGAAAAGCCCAAGACGAAATCCCTCTTTGGAAAACGTAACTGAAAGCGGTGAAACTATGTTGAACAATTATAGATTTACAACAACGGTCCTTCGAATTCTTGTCTATATCGTGCTTTTTGCGCTGCTGATCATTACGATCGTGCCGATCTGGTTATTGATCGTCAATGCCACCCGTTCCACGACCGAGATCCAGCAAGGGCTTAGCATTTTTCCAAGCACACACTTAATCGATAACTACAACATCCTTCTCGGGAAAGGGTTGAACCTCCCGCGAGGGTTTGCAAACAGCACCTTCTTAGCGGTTTCTTCCACATTAGTCACTGTGTATTTCTCCATGCTGACCGCATACGGCATCGTGGTATATGATTTCAAAGGCAAAAGCTTCTTTTCAAACTTCATCGTTGTGCTGGTAATGATCCCCATGCAGCTTTCCATTGTTGGGTTTTATCAGTACATGTCCAAATTGGGGCTGACAGATAACTACGCATCCTTGATCTTGCCGCTAATTGCCAATGCAAGCAGCGTGTTCTTCGGAAAACAATATCTGGAATCCATTGTCATTCAAGATCTGATCGATGCCGCCAGAATAGACGGAGCCAGCGAGATGGCGATCTTCCATCAAGTCATGATGCCTCTCGCCATCCCCGGTGCGGTGACCATGGGCATCTTTGCCTTCATCACTTCCTGGAACAACTTCTTCAACGCCTTCATCCTGATCACCTCGATCGAAAAATATACGCTCCCCATGCTGGTGCAGACGCTGCGCGGTGATGTATATCGAACAGAATTCGGCGCCATCTATCTAGGTTTGGCAGCCACTGTTGTTCCGATCATCCTTCTTTATATTTTCTTCTCACGATATGTGGTTAGTGGCATTGCCATCGGAGCTGTAAAGGAATAATCCGCTTCACAAATTAACCGTAGTTGGTTCACCAACTGGAACCTTACCCTCCGTTTTAATTTTTGTATATTTATTCTCTCTCCTTATGCGTCCCCCGCCTCTAGTGGAGGCGGGGTTGGGAGAGTGTTGTCAAAAACCGGTAAATAAACAAGGAGTCATCTCATGTCTAAATATTCCCCTACACCTGAAAACAAATTCACCTTCGGTCTGTGGACCGTCGGCAACGTTGGTCGTGACCCGTTCGGCAGCCCGGTCCGGGATGGAAAATCTCCCGCAGACTTGGTCCGCCTGCTCGGAGAAGTCGGTGCCTACGGCGTCAACTTCCACGATAACGACTTGATCCCCATCGATGCCACACCTGCAGAGCGCGATGCCATCCTCAAAGAGTTCAAGAAAGCCCTTGCGGATACTGGCATCATCGTCCCCATGGCAACCACCAACCTGTTCTCTGAACCCATCTTCAAAGATGGAGCCTTCACCTCGAACGACTCCAAGGTCCGCGCATATGCCTTGCAGAAGACCATGAATGCCATTGACCTTGGCGTGGAACTTGGCGCCAAAACCTATGTATTCTGGGGCGGGCGCGAAGGGACAGAAAGCGATGCCACCAAAGATCCTATCACCTCCATCAAACGCTCACGCGAAGCGATGAACTTCCTCTGCGAATATGTATTGGACAAAAAATACGACCTCAAGTTTGCGCTTGAAGCCAAACCCAACGAACCGCGCGGCGACATTTACAACTCAACCACCGGTCATATGCTGGCGTTCATCGAAACGCTCGATCATCCAGACATGGTCGGCGTCAATCCTGAAGTGGCGCACGAACACATGGCCGGACTCAACTTCGTCCACGGTGTGGCACAAGCATTGGAAGCAGGCAAACTTTTCCACATCGATTTGAACGACCAAGCCTTCGGTCGCTACGACCAAGACTTCCGCTTTGGTGCGGTCAACATTAAGAGCGCATTCTTCCTCGTCAAATTGCTCGAAGATAACAAATACAACAATCCGCGCCATTTCGATGCACACGCCTATCGCACGGAAGACTATGAAGGCGTGAAAGACTTCGCCCGCGGATGTATGCACACTTATCTCGTCCTCAAAGAAAAAGCGGAGCAATGGAACACGGATAAAGAGATTCAATCTCTCGTCGCTGAGATCAACGCAGACGATGGCTCCATGGCTCAATACTTTGGCAAATACTCCTCTGCCAAAGCCAATGCCCTCAAAGCCCAAGCCTTTGACCGCAATGCCATTGCCTCTCGCGGATTGAAATATGAACGTCTCGACCAGTTGACTATCGACGTACTGCTCGGAGTGCGATAGGTCAGGAGCATTGAATGAGTAACACGAACCCTGCGGAAAAACCGATCTACCTTGATACCTCTCGTTCACGGGAAGAACGCGTCAAGGACTTGATCAGCCGTCTCACATTGGAAGAAAAAGTTGGGCTGATGAACCACCCTGCATTGGGCATTCCACGCCTGAACATCCCTGCCTACAACTACTGGAGCGAAGCCCTGCATGGTGTTGCCCGCAACGGACGCGCCACTGTTTTTCCGCAGGCGATCGCCATGGCTGCTACTTGGGATAAGGGTCTGATCCACAAGATCGCCAGCGCCATCAGCGATGAAGGACGCGCAAAGTATCACGCCGCCCTCAAGCGCAACGGTTACACAGACCAGTATCAAGGACTCACGTTCTGGTCGCCAAATGTGAACATCTTCCGTGACCCACGCTGGGGCCGTGGACAGGAAACCTGGGGCGAAGACCCATTCTTCACCGGTGAAATGGCGGCTGAATTTGTAAAAGGACTACAAGGCGACCATCCCACATATCTCAAAGCCGCTGCTTGCGCCAAACATTTCGCGGTTCATTCTGGACCCGAAAAAGACCGCCACACCTTCAACGCCGTGGTGACCAAACGCGAGCTATACGACACCTACCTGCCCGCCTTCAAGAAACTCGTCACCGAAGCCAAAGTGGAATCGGTAATGGGCGCATACAACCGCACCTTGGACGAAGTCTGCTGCGCAAGCAAATTATTGCTGGACGACATCTTGCGCGGAGAATGGGGCTTTGATGGGCACGTCGTTTCAGACTGCATGGCGCTGTCAGATTTTCATCTCAACCACAAGGTCACGAAAGATGCGGCGGAATCCGCGGCGCTGGCATTGCAATACGGCTGCGACCTCGGCTGCGACCACGTCTTCAATGAAATCCCCACTGCCATCGAACGCGGCGACACTACCGAAGCCTTGGTAGACCGCGCGCTCGAACGTACGCTTGGCACACGCTTCAAGCTTGGCATGTTCGACCCCAACGAAGAAGTGCCGTTCGCATCCATCTCCACCGATGTGGTTGCAAGCGACGCGCATCGTCAGCTCGCCTACGAAGCCGCTACCGAAGCAGTGGTCTTGCTCAAGAATCAGAACAACGTCCTTCCCATCAAACCTTCCACCAAAAAAGTTTTTGTCACGGGTCCTACTGCGGCAAGTATTGAAGTGCTGCTTGGTAATTACTACGGCTTCAACGACAAGATGGTCACCTTGCTCGAAGGCATCGTCGGACGCATCCCTGAAGGCATGGGCTTGGAATATACATCGGGCGCACCGCTCAAACATCCGCGTGAGATCAAAGATACATGGGCGCCGCAAATGGCGCAATCAGCCGACTTCACCATCGTGTGTGCGGGGTTCAATTCCTTCCTCGAAGGCGAAGAAGGCGAATCCCTTCTCTCTGCACAGAACGGTGACCGCGAAAGCATCTCGCTCCCGCAAAGCCAGATTGATTACATCAAAGAACTTTCCATTCATGGCGCGCGCATCATCCTCGTGCTAACGGGCGGCAGCCCAATTGCCTTGGGCGAAGTGGAAGATATGGTGGAAGCCATTCTCTTCGTTTGGTACCCCGGCATGGAAGGCGGTCGCGCCGTTGCCGATGTACTCTTCGGCGATGTCTCTCCCGCTGGCAAACTGCCCATCACCTTCCCAAAATCGCTCGATCAAATCCCCGCCTTCGACGATTACAGCATGAACGGGCGCACCTATCGCTACATGAACGAGGAGCCGCTTTATCCCTTCGGCTTTGGCTTGAGCTACACCCGTTTTGAATTTTCGGATCTACAACTCGACAAGACAAATCTTGCCCCTGGCGACTCGCTTACCCTCAGCCTGACCGTCCGCAACAGCGGCGGCTCAGACTCCGCCGAAGTTGTTCAATACTACCTGAGCGACCTCCACGCCTCGACCGTTGTTCCGCTCCATCATCTCATTGGCTTTGAGCGTGTGAACCTCAAAGCAGGTGAAAGCAAAACGCTGACCTTCACCATCACCCCAGACATGATGTCTTTCTTCAATGACGATGGCAAGCCAACCCTCGAACCCGGCGAGTTCCGAGTGGAAGTGGGCAGTTGCTCCCCCGGCAAACGCGGACAAGACCTTGGCGCTCCCGCACCAGTCACTGCCTTGTTCGAGATCAAATAAAAATTCTGGAGTACCCATTAATGGAAACCGTGAATTTCTTTGGACAAGAATGTGTCACATTTGGGAACCAAGCCATACAGGTATTGGTCACTCGCTCGGTGGGTCCGCGCATTCTCTCCTTGAAATTCACGGACGGGGAAAACCTGCTCGCAGAAATGCCAGATTTCATCACAGACTGTCCCGGCACAGGCATCTATCACTTTTATGGAGGGCATCGCTTATGGCATGCACCCGAAGTGCCAAGCCGGACATATCTGCCAGATGACTCTCCAGTAGACATCACTCTTGTGGAAAACACATTGCATGTCTTGCAAGAAGTGGAAACCAAGACCGGTCTGCAAAAATCCATGGACATTCAAATGCAGGGGGATTCTGCGTCTCTATGCATCACGCATCGTTTGACCAATAAAGGGCTTTGGTCTGTGCCCACGGCTTTGTGGGCGATCACCGCCTTCAAACCGGGCGGAGTTGGCATCTTGCCGCAAGCGGTTGAAGATACTGGCGTATTGCCCAACCGCAGACTCACCCTCTGGCCCTACACCGACCCCTCTGAACCTGCTGTGAAATTTGGGAAGAGCTACATCCTGGTCAACGCAACCATGCAGGGACCGTTCAAGGTCGGTTTCTCGAACCCGCGCGGCTGGCAAGCCTATTGGTGGAACGGAACCGTATTCGTAAAGCACGCCAAATACGAAGCTGACGCCGAGTATTTCGACTATGGAAGTTCAAGCGAAAGTTATTGCAATCACCAATTCCTTGAACTGGAAACCTTATCTCCCATAACAACGCTCGAACCGGGCGCAGAAGCCATACATGTCGAAACATGGGACTTGCACCAAGGCATCGAACGCCCGCAAAACGAACAGGATGTTCAAGCATTGGTTGAACGCCTGAGATTGGAGTAAAGCAAATGGAATATTTTCTCGGAATCGACACATCCACCACATCCAGCAAGGCGTTGTTGATCGATTCAAACGGGACGGTGGTGGCTGTCGCTTCGGCAGCACACACATTGCAAACGCCCAAGCCATTATGGTCAGAGCAGAACCCGCGCGAGTGGTGGGATGCGGTTGCGGCGAGCATCAGGTCTGTGTTGGAAAAAGCAGGCGTGAGCGGAGAAAGAGTCGTCGCCGTCGGCTTGACGGGTCAAATGCATGGGCTGGTCCTATTGGATGAAGCCGGGAATGTGTTGCGTCCCGCCATCCTATGGAATGACCAACGCACGCAAAGTCAATGCGATGAAATCCATCACGTGATCGGCAAAGAAAAATTTATCCGCATCACTGGCAATGTGGCATTGACCGGTTTTACTGCGCCGAAGATTCTTTGGGTCAAAGAAAATGAACCGGATGTTTTTGCAAAGGCGAAGCATGTACTGCTGCCCAAGGATTACATCCGCTTTTGTTTGACGGGCGAATACGCCATGGACAAAGCCGATGGCGCAGGCACCGTATTGTTCGACTTGAAAGCGCGTGATTGGTCAGATGAAGTTTTGGCGGCGTTGGGCATTCCGCGCGAATGGATGCCGCTCACCTTTGAAGGCACAGAATTTGCTGGACATATCAATGAAGAAGCCGCGCGTCTCACCGGCTTGAAAGCGGGCACGCCCGTTGCCGCAGGCGGTGGTGACCAGGCGGCAGGTGCCGTGGGTGTGGGCGCTGTGGAGCCGGGCATTGTTGGGCTGACGGTTGGAACCAGTGGCGTGGTCTTTGCGACAACGCCCTCAGCATTGATCGAGCCGGAAGGTCGCTTGCATGCGTTCTGTCATGCGGTGCCGGGCATGTGGCACTTCATGGGTGTGATGCTTTCTGCGGCTGGAAGTTTGCAATGGTATCGCGACACGCTCGCGCCAAACGTGAGCTTTGACGACTTGGTGAAAGAAGCTGAGTCCGCGCCGGCTGGATGTGAAGGCTTGTTGTTCCTTCCATATCTCAGTGGTGAACGCACGCCTTACCCCGACCCGCTTGCACGCGGTTCGTTCATTGGTCTCACACTTCGTCACACCCGCGCACACATGACGCGTGCCGTGTTGGAAGGTGTGGCATTCGGGTTGAAAGATTCATTCACGCTGATTCAAAACGCTGGCTTGGGTGAGATCACACAAGTCCGCGCATCGGGCGGCGGGACGAAGGGCGCGTTGTGGCGTCAGATCCTCGCATCGGCACTCGAAGCAGAGTTGGTCACTGTCAACACATCCGAAGGAACTGCGTTTGGTGCCGCTTTACTGGCTGGCGTCGGCGCGGGCGCATGGAACGATGTCGCTTCGGCGTGCAAGTCCACCATTCAAATTACAGGGCAAACCTTGCCCGATGATTCGCAAGTAAAAGTCTATCGCCGGTTGTATCCGCTTTATCGCGAGTTGTATCCGGCATTGAAATCGAGTTTCGCGAATTTAAGCGAAGCATAATCCCGTCATTGCGAGGGCAATGACGAACCAAGAGGTCTTATGCGTTACGGACACTTTGACGATGCAAATCGTGAGTACGTTATTGAAACCCCTGAAACACCCCTGCCATGGATCAACTACCTCGGCAGCGAATCGTATTTTGGTCTGATCTCCAACACAGCAGGCGGATATTCTTTCTATAAAGATGCGCGCTTGCGACGTTTGACCCGCTATCGCTATAACAACACCCCATTGGATATGGGCGGACGTTACATTTACCTGCGCGACAACACCGCTTCAGACTCCGCTCGGGCTTGGTCGCCAAGCTGGATGCCTGCTCGAACGCCGTTAGATTCTTACGAGTGCCGTCACGGTATGGGCTACACCATCATCCATTCCAAACGAAACGGGATCGAATCGCAAACGAGATACTTCGTGCCCATGGGCGAGAATCTCGAAATTTGGGAGTTGACTCTCACCAATCAACGCGACACCGCTGCAGATCTATCCATCTTCTCTGCCATTGAATTCAATCTTTGGGACGCGATGGATGATTCAACAAACTTCCAACGCAATTACTCCATTGGTCAAGTTGAAGTGGTGGACGATGTCATCTATCACAAGACCGAATACCGCGAACGCCGCGACCACTTTGCCTATTTCGCCTGCTCCGAAAAATTGGCAGGCTTCGACACCCAACGCGAATCTTTCCTCGGCTCGTATCGCGGCTGGGAAGATCCCAAAGTAGTGGAAACAGGTCAATCTGCAAATTCGATCGCGCATGGCTGGCAGCCTATCGGGTCACATCATGTCCGCGTGCAGTTGCAGGCTGGCGAGCAAAAGAAGATCATCTTCATCCTCGGTTATCACGAGAACCCGAAAGACGCCAAGTTCGACCCACCCGAATCACAAGTCATCAACAAGCGTACCGTTTTGCCGATCCTTTCCAAATACCTGAAAGCCGCCGAAGTGGACAAAGCCTTTGAAGGTCTGCGCTCGCATTGGACGAATTTGCTCAATAAATTCCAGGTCCATACGCCAGATGAACACACAGACCGCATGGTCAACATCTGGAATGCGTATCAGACCATGATCACCTTCAACATGAGCCGTTCGGCTTCGTATTTCGAGAGCGGCATCGGGCGCGGAATGGGCTTCCGTGACTCGAATCAGGATTTGCTAGGTTTCGTGCATCTCATCCCTGAACGCGCGCGCGAACGTATTTTAGATCTGGCAGCGACCCAACTCGAAACTGGCGGCGCCTATCATCAATATCAACCGCTGACCAAACGCGGCAATAACGATGTCGGTTCGGGGTTCAACGATGACCCGCTGTGGTTGGTGTTGGCGGTTGCGGCATACGTCAAAGAGACTGGCGATTTTGGCATTCTCAATGAACCTGTCCCTTACGACAACAAGCCCGGCACTGAAGAACCGCTCTACGGACATTTAGCCCGCTCCATTCAATACACGCTCGACAGACTCGGACCGAATGGACTTCCACTCATTGGGCGTGCAGATTGGAACGACTGCCTGAACCTCAACTGCTTCTCAGACTCACCGGGTCAATCCTTCCAAACCACGACCAACAAAGATGGCAAAGTGGCAGAAAGTGTTTTTATTGCCGGTCTGTTCGTGTTGGCGGCGAAGGAGATGGCGGAATTGACAAAACACGTTGAAAGTCGAAAGTCGAAGGTCAACCTGACTTTTGACCTTCGACCTTCAACTTATTATCTTGATGCCGCCTCCACAATGGAATCCACCATCTGGAAAGCTGGTTGGGATGGCGAATGGTTCCGCCGTGCGTATGATGATTTTGGGCACGTGTTGGGGTCTAAAGAAAATGAGGAAGGGCGCATCTTCATCGAGCCGCAGGGGATCTGTGTAATGGCAGGTTTGGGCGTGGATGATGGACGCGCAGAAAAAGCATTGGATTCAGTCAACGTCCACTTGGCAACGCCGCATGGAGTGGTGTTGCAACAGCCTGCTTTCAGTAAATATTATTTGCATTTGGGTGAGATATCTTCCTATCCGCCGGGCTATAAGGAGAACGCGGGAATCTTCTGCCATACCAATCCGTGGATCATGATCGCGGAAGCAAAGGTTGGGCGCGGGGATAAGGCGCATGATTATTATTTGCGCATCAACCCGTCGGCGCGGGAAGGCTTGGGTGATCTGCATCGCTGTGAGCCGTATGTCTATGCTCAGATGATCGCAGGCAAAGATGCGGCGACGCATGGCGAGGCAAAAAATTCCTGGCTCACGGGCACGGCTGCCTGGAATTATGTTGCCATCACACAGTGGATCCTTGGAATTCGCCCGACGTATGATGGGTTGCAAGTGTCGCCTGTTGTGCCGGGTACGTGGAGTCAGTTCGAGGCGTCGAGAGAATTTCGGGGTGTACGATACAGCATCAAGGTCGAAAGAAGCGGGGCTGGGAATCAGGTGCATATTGAAGTGGATGGAAATGTCATCGAGGGGAATGTCATCCCTCTGCCCGCTGAAAATGTCAAAGATATCTCCGTGCGGGTGACGATCAAATAATTTTGGAGAATTCAATGGATAAAAAGAGATTTCAATTCCCTGCCGATTTTGTGTGGGGTGCGGCAACGGCTTCGTATCAGATCGAAGGTGCGTGGAACGAAGATGAAAAAGGCGAGAGCATTTGGGATCGTTTCAGCCATACGCCAGGTAAAGTGTTGGATGGTGATACGGGTGATGTTGCCTGTGACCATTATCATCGCTGGGAAGATGACCTGAAGATGATCAAGGCATTGGGCTTGAAGGCGTATCGTTTTTCGGTGGCGTGGCCGCGCGTATTGCCAAGTGGAAGCGGTTCTGTGAGCGAAGCTGGATTGGATTTTTACAGCAAGTTGGTGGATGGTCTATTGAAGCTGGATATCGAACCATATATCACGTTGTATCACTGGGACCTGCCGCAGAAACTGCAAGACAAAGGTGGTTGGCCCGCGCGTGGTGTTGTGGATGCTTTTGTGGAATATACCGATATTGTCACGCGTGCCTTGGGTGACCGTGTTAAGAATTGGATCACGTTGAACGAGCCGTGGGTGAGTGCCTTTGTCGGTTATAAAGATGGACGCCATGCGCCGGGGCATTTTAGTTTGGATGAGGCGTTGGCGGCATCGCATCATTTATTGCTTTCGCATGGCAGGGCTGTACCGGTCATTCGAAGCAACAGCCGCGGCGCGAACGTGGGCATCACGTTGAATTTGACACCGAAATACCCGGCTTCTCCCAGTGTGGCAGACCGCATCGCTACAACAGCGGATGATGGTTATCTCAATCGCTGGTTCCTTGACCCGCTCGTTGGGCGCGGATACCCGCAAGATGTTGTCCGCGATCATGGCACGGATATGTCGTTCGTGCAGGCGGGTGATCTGGAGACGATCGCCGCGCCGTTGGATTTCATCGGCGTTAATTATTACACTCGCAATATTGTCCGCTCTGAAAATGTGAGTGAAGCAGAGAACATGCCAGCCATCGAGTTTCGCGGCGATGAGATAACCGAGATGGATTGGGAAGTCTTCCCCGAAGGGTTGTATAAGACACTGGGTCGTTTGTATTTTGATTATGATTTTCAATCCATTCACATCACCGAGAACGGCGCAGCGTTCGTGGATGAAGTCAATGCAGATGGTGAGGTGAATGACCCGGCGCGTTTGTCGTACATCAAGCGGCATTTGGAGCAGGTGCATCGCGCCATTGACGCGGGGGTCCCTGTCAAAGGGTATTTTGCCTGGTCGTTGATGGATAACTTTGAATGGGGCTTTGGTTATTCAAAACGTTTTGGGCTGGTATACATTGACTACAAGACCCAACAAAGAATTATAAAATCAAGCGCGAAGTGGTATAGCGAGGTTGTGCAAAAGAACGAGATCGTGTAACGATAAAAAAAACAAACACCCCGATCTGGGGTGTTTGTTTTTTTAACTATTTACCCGTTGTGCTGGGAGGTAATTTGTTCCCTTCGCCTTTTTTGGTCACTTCCACCCAAAGGGAGGCGGCGAGTTCGTAGCCAATGAGATGGTCTTGCGGTTTCATCTGTAATCGCAGCGGACCTTTGAAGGGCGCGCAGCTATATAAATGGAATTGTTTGCCGGGGGTTAGCCCCAACTCACCGATGTAATTTAATTTTTCCAGATCATGCGTGCGGACTCGGCTGATGACGCAATCTGAACCGGATGGCACTTCAATGAGCGGTACATCTTTGACGATGGGCATGACGCCGTCTTTGGAGGGAATCGGTTCGCCATGCGGGCAGCGTGTAGGATGCCCGGCAAGTTCATCCATGCGGTCTTCGATCTCGTCGTTGACTCCTTTTTCGAAGGTGTCTGAAAGTTCGTGGGCGGTTGCCCAGTCGTATTTCATCACTTTGACGAGGAAGACTTCGGTGAGGCGATGTCGGCGCAGGGAGGGCATGGCGATACGTTCGCCGGTTTCGGTAAGGCGGACTCCGCGATAGGGCTCATGCACAAGATAGCCGTCCTTTTGCAGACGTTTGACCATGCTGGCAATTGCCTGCGCTGACGAATCGACATGCGAACTTAAAAGGGAAAGCGGAACCTGTTCATGGTCCTGCTGTAAGCGGTAAATTTCTGCAGCGTAACGCTGCATGGCGGGGCTGGCGGTCATACGGTAGTTCTTGCTCCAAAATCTTCAACAAGGTTGAAAATTTTTCTCAACCTGATATAGATAAAATTTATTACAAATATCTAGATTATTCAAACAGCGGTGATTATACTACGCGCCACTCAATACAAATTCAAGGAGATCTTAGTACGATGCAAACCAGCAAGAAACTTTTTACCCTGTTATTTCTGATGGCACTGTTGGTCAGCGCGTGTGGCGGCGCGGCGACGGAAGCTGTCAGCGAGGAAGCGACTACCGAAGCAGCACCCAGCACCGAGGTCAGCGGTGAGGCGGAGGTGTCCGGCGACCTGGTCATTTATTCCGGTCGTTCTGAGCCGCTCATCCAGCCGGTCATCGATGCGTTCAAGGCGAAGTATCCGAATGTGAACATTCTGCTCAAGGCGGGCAGCAACAGTGAATTGGCGAATGCGCTCATCGAAGAAAAGAACAACCCGCAGGCAGATGTGTTCATCACCACCGAGTTGCTCACTGTGCAGTCGCTCACCGCGGAAGGTGTCTTTCAGGCGTATGCCCCGGCGGGTGTTGAGAACATCCCCGCTGAATTTGTGGGCGAAGGCAATGCGTGGACCGGGCTGACCAAACGCGCGCGCGTCATCATCTATAACAAAGACCTTGTGGCTGAGGATGAAGTGCCCGCTTCGATCTTCGATTTGACCGACTCCAAGTGGCAGGGTCAGATCGCCGCTGCGGGTTCGACCAACGGCGGTATGCAGGCACAGGTCGCTGCGATGCAACAATTGCTCGGCGACGAAGCGACCGAAGAATGGCTCAATGGTTTGATCGCAAATGAAGTGACGTTCTTCGGCGGTCACACCGATGTGCGCAAGGCGGTTGGCGCGGGCGAGTTCAAGATCGGTTTGGTCAATCACTATTACTATCACTTGCAGTTGGCAGAAGGCAGCAACGTGGGTGTGGTCTATCCCGATCAGGGTGAAGGACAGGTCGGTTTGTTCACCAACGCCACTGCTGCAGCGGTAGTGAACGGCGCTGGAAACCCTGCGGCGGCGCAAGCCTTCTTAGACTTCCTCATCTCAGAAGAAGGACAGAAGTTGTTCGCCGAGCAGAATTATGAGTATCCCTTGCTGGCGGGCGTGCCGATCAAGGAAGGCGTTCAACCTCTCGATGGTTTCCGTCTCGCCGATGTGGATGTGGTGAAAGCCGCCGCGAATTTCGATGCAATGTTCGATCTGATCGAACGCGTGGGTTTGCCGTAGTTCATTAACCGCTAAGCTCGCTAAGGGCGCTAAGAAAAAACTTTGCGTTCTTTGC
>Ga0209066_10002073_pt1 | contig 25170 bp, 24 predicted proteins | sample All_14_2_FD_187198 | JGI IMG/M metagenome (GOLD analysis project Ga0209066, IMG submission 187198) | Freshwater microbial communities in response to fracking from Pennsylvania, USA - Allegheny Zone_MetaG_DW_15 (SPAdes) (version 2) ... | reverse complement strand
GTGAAGACAGGGGCGAAATTCGCGGTGCATACCTTTCGCGCCGATCCGCTGATGCTTACGCTCGCGGCGGGACTCCCAGATCCCCCGGCGACGGACCGTACCTTCCCCGAGAGACGGTCCGTCGCCTGGACCTGCCCCGCCGATCATCAGCCCGCGAAAGGCGCCACCACATGACGAATCTGCGCTTGGCTCTCGCGTTTGCCAGCCTGTTTCTTCTGGGTACGTGTCTGCTGCTCGTCGGCGCCCTCGTGCGTGGCACCGTCGCCGCTCCGCTCGCCCTGTTCTGACCGCCCGTATCCTGGGGGAACGGCACCGCGCCCACCCCTGCCCCGCGGCGTCGCCGAGGTCGAATCGATGGGTCTTGCCGGAGTTCCGCGCCTTCCCGGCGCGCTACTCGATCGCCCACGCCTCGAAGCGGTACTCGACGAGGACCATGCCCTGGTTGTGCTGAGTGCGCCAGCAGGCATGGGAAAGACCGTCGCGATGGCCCAGTGGGCAGCACGGACCCGACGCCGCGGCCTCTGGCTCCGCGTGGCGGACGGTGGAGGCTCGCCGACGGTCTTCGCCGGCCACCTCGCGTTGGCCCTCCACGACTACGGCCTGCTCGACCCCGGTAACCCGCTGTCGGCAGGTCCTGCCGCCTTCCAGTTCGTCGCCGACCCCTGGGACACGCTCCGCCTGGGCCTGGCCCGACTTGGCGAGACAGCGCTCGCTATCGACGAGAGCGAGTATCTCGAGCCCGAAACGATCAGTGGCGTCATCCGGCTTCTCACCGACCTGTCGTCGCTGTCGGTGCGCACCAGTACACGCGTGACGAACGGCTTTGCCGAGCCCGCGCTCACCCTGGCGCTCGATGTCGTCGTGTTGCGCGATGACGCGCTCGCCCTCACTCGCGGTGAAACGGCGGCTCTGCTCAAGACCGGCGAGCACACCCCGGTTGTCGCGGACGTTCTCGACCACGGCGGTGCCCCCGGGCTCGCCCGGTTGTTGACCTTCGATGAGAGCGCGACCGGAGGAAGCGGCGGAGACCGCACCCTGCGGGAGATCGATTCGTCTCGCGTCTCAGAGATCGTCGAGTCGTTCCTGCGCATTCGACGGCCGTCGTGGGACACCCGGTTCACCGGCTTCCTCGAAGCAATATGCCTGGCAGATGCCGTCGACGTCGAGCTCGCCATCCGCCTCACCGAACAAGCCGATGCCGCGGCACTGCTCGATCGTGCCGAGCGCGAAGGGCTCGGGCAGTGGCGGGGCCACGGGGGCCAGGGCGCCCGGCGGGGTGCAGCAGCCGTCTTCGAGCCGTCACCCTTTGCGCAGCGGGCGCTGTCGGCATCCGCTCGACGCAACCTGCCGGCACGCAGGCTTCGGGAACTGAACAGTCTGATCGCGCAGTGGGAACTCGACACCGGCCAGCCGTTCTCGGCGCTGCGCCGCGCCGTGGAGTACCGCGACTGGCCGGTGGCCACCGACACCGTGCGCCGCTCCTGGAACGAGCTGCTGCCGTACGGTTTGCGTGTCACCGAGCTCTTTCGGGGGGTGCCCCTCACCATGCTCGGGCGGCTGCCGTTGGTCACGACACTGCTCGCGATCATCGCCAATGCCCGGCCTGATCACCGGCTGCGCGCGATCGAGTACTTCCTGCTTGCCGCGTATGGCTCGCGTCAGCGCTCGGCGACCCGCGATCCCGCGGACCGCGTCCTGCTGCGCGCCATCGAGTCCGCTGCGCAACGGGTCTCGGGGCGGGACGGCACGAAGGCTGCCCGCGAGGCATTCGACATCCTCGACGAGCTGAGCCCCGACGACAGGCTTCGTCTCGGACGAAACGAACCCAGCGTGTGGAATCAGATCGGAACGAGCCTGCTCTATGGCGGTGACATCCCCCGGGCGATCGTCTGCTTCCGCCAATCGATAGCCGCCAGCGACGCCGGCGGGTATCGCGCGGGCCTTCAGGGGCTCGCCCTGCTGGCGGGAACATCCGCGCTCGACGGTGACATCGTGCAGGCGCGCGCGATCGCCGCTCGCGCCGAGGAGCGAGAGTGGCCGGAGCGCTGGAAGACGGGCTACCCGGGCAGCTTCCTGCAGCTGGCCTACACGGTGATCGCTCTCGAAGACGGAGAGCTCGAGAGTGCCGAGGCGCACCTGCACGCCCTCGACGAACACCGTGAGACCATCGAGCACTGGGCGCCGCTGCTGCACGTCGACGTCCTCATCCAGCTGCGTCGCCACCGACCCGACATCGCGCGGGAGCGGATCCGAAGCGTTGTGAGCGCCCAACGAGCCAGGCGTGCCGTCTCGCCCTTCACCAGCGGCCGGTTGCGGCACACCAGCGCCCTGGCAGCCCTGGCGGCCGGAGATCTCGCTGCAGCCGAACGTGTTCTCGGCCGCAGCGAGGATGCGCGCACCGCCGTCAGTCGTGCCCGCATCGCCCTCGCCGCAGGTGACGCCGAACGTGCGTTGCGACTGCTCAACGGTGCGGCAGCCGGGCAGGCATCCGCTCGCGCGCGCGCCGAGCACCTTGCGCTGACCGCAGCGTCCGTCGCCGTTCTCGGCCACGATGACGCCCACACGCGAACGGCGATCGAACGTGCGGATGCTGCGCTCGCCGAGAGCGAGCAGATGCTTGCGCTCGCGCTGGTGCCGGATGCTGCGCTCGCGGTTCTCGCTGCGAGTATCGACCGGGCGAGCCATCCCGAGTTCGCCGAGCGCGTCGAGCGGGCGCGCCAGTGGGCGATGATCGCAGCACCCGGTGCTGCGCCTCGGCTCACCGCCCGCGAACACGCGGTAGCGCTCGAGCTCGGCCGCCACGACGGCGTGGCCCAGATCGCCGCCGCGCTGAGCGTGTCGCCGAACACCGTCAAGTCACAGCTGCGTGCCCTGTACCGCAAACTCGGTGTGAGCAGTCGCGCCGAGGCGTTACGCGCGCTCGCCGCCTGGGGTCTCATCCGGCCCGGCGTCGACACCGGCCCCGACGACCTCGGCGCGAGCGGGTCGCAGGAAGGGTAGGACTGCCAGTCCCACGAGGCTCACCACGGCTGCGCCCACGCACAGGGTCGTGAAGTTGTCGGCGGCACCCGAGATCGGATCCGGGCCGCCGAGAGTGAGCAGCCACGCTGCGACGCTCGGGACCACGATCTGGGGAAGGGTGTCGGCGATGTTCAGCGCTCCCAGATATCGGCCACCGGCGCCGACGGGGATGCGACGAAGCGCCGCCGTAAGATTCACCGCGAGGAATACCCCCATGGAGATCCCACCCAGAACCGCACTCAGCACCAGCGTCGGCGCGCTCGCGGCACCCGCCCGAAGCAGTGCCGCGCCGGCCAGGAGGAGTGCGGAGCCTGCGAGCAGGATGCGTGGGTCGATCCGGTCGGCTACCCAGCCAACGGTGAGCGCCGCGCCGACGATCGCCGCGCCACCCGCCAGCGTCGAGAGGGACGTGAGCGCCGTGGCGGCACCTGCCGTTCCCGTGATGCGGTCTGCCACCAGGTAGAGCATGAACGAGGTCACCAGCCCGAACGCCACCGACTGGATGAATCGGCTGGCCCACACGGGTGCGAAGCGGCGGACCGAGCCGATGCCGCCAGGTTCGGCATCCGGGGTCTGCGTCGCCCGTACCGCGCGGGCGGGCAACGCAGCCGCCGCCCCGACGGCTACCGCGACGGCGAGAAGTGACATCGCCAACGTCACCGTTCCGACGTGATCCGGAAGAAGGCTCGACAGCAGCAGGGGAGGGACGGTGCCGAGGAACGCCGCAGCTGAGAAAGCTCCCGAGGCTCGCCCACGCTCGGCATCCGGAACGGCGTCGGCGAGAAGACCCGCCGCCCCTGCTAGGAGCGCGTTGTAGGACACCTGCACCAGCACCCACGCGGTGAGCAGGATCCCGATCGACGGTGCGACCAGCAGGAGGCCCATCGAGGCGAGTCCGAAGACGGAACCGCCGATGATCCACGGATGCCGCGCACCGAGCCTTGAGCGCGTGCGGTCAGAGAGCGCCCCGAAGAGAGGGTTGGCCACCGTCGCCGACACCGCGCCGAGGGTGACAGCCAGCGCGAGGATGCCGGTTCGCTCTGTCGGCGAAGCGAGCAGATCGACAGCCAGCGGCAGGCCGGTGATGGCGGGCGCCGTCATCGCCCCGATCCCGACAAGGTTCAGGGCCGCCGGAACCAGTGCCCCTCGTCCCAGGCGGCGGCGCGGGGTAGGAGGCATGAGCGCCAGGCTAATCTCTCGCGGGTTCGGGTGTCGACGCAGGTCCGGGCGCGACCCAGATGCTGTGTCGCAACGGCGCACTGTTTGGCCCACACGCCGGTGCCGCCCGCACATCTGCGGCGTGTCGCGGCCGGGGTGCGCCGTCGCGACAGGCGGGGCAGCACCAGGGGCCCGACGCCGACGGTTCGCGCGCAGCATCCGGATGCCGTAAGCTATTCCTTTGGTGCCTGCCTCACTGCGGCAGATACCTGCGAACGTGAGCCCTCCACTGGCGTGTTCGGCGGCCTTCGGCCTCGGAACCACCCCGGAGCGGGATTCACGAACTCCTCCGTTCGAACCAGAAAGCAGCACTATCGTGACGCGCACATTCACCCCCAAGGCTGGCGAAATCCAGCGCGAATGGCTCGTGATCGACGCCACCGACGTCGTTCTCGGCCGCCTCGCCTCCCACGCCGCAGCGCTCCTGCGCGGCAAGCACAAGGCGACCTTCGCACCGCACGTTGACAGCGGCGACCACGTCATCATCATCAACGCCGACAAGGTCGCCCTCACCGGCCAGAAGCTCGAGAAGAAGATGGCCTACCGCCACTCCGGTTACCCGGGCGGCCTCAAGGCCGTCGCGTACAGCGAGCTGCTCGAGAAGAACCCCGTCCGCGCCGTCGAGAAGGCCATCCGCGGCATGCTCCCCAAGAACAGCCTGGGTCGCCAGCAGCTGTCCAAGCTGAAGGTGTACGTCGGTGCCGAGCACCCCCACGCCGCTCAGCAGCCCAAGACATACACGCTCGACCAGGTCGCCCAGTAAGCGCCGGACAGACCAGAAGGACATACTCGTGGCGAACGACACCACCGCAACCGAGCCCACCAGCTACACCACCGAATCCGCCGTCGACGTCGAGGCTGTCGAGGCTGCGCGCCCCGTGCTCAACGTTCCCGGCGCAGCAGTGGGCCGCCGCAAGGAAGCCATCGCGCGCGTGCGCCTGGTTCCCGGTACCGGCACCATCACCGTCAACGGCCGCACGTTCGAGAACTACTTCCCGAACAAGCTGCACCAGCAGCTCGTGACCGACCCCTTCACGCTGCTGAACCTCACCGGCGCCTACGACGTCATCGCCCGCATTCAGGGTGGCGGCCCCTCGGGCCAGGCCGGCGCGCTGCGCCTGGGCATCGCCCGTGCGCTCAACGAGATCGACGCCGAGAACAACCGCCCGGCCCTCAAGAAGGCCGGCTTCCTCTCGCGCGACGCTCGCGTGAAAGAGCGCAAGAAGGCCGGTCTCAAGAAGGCCCGTAAGGCTCCGCAGTACTCGAAGCGTTAATCGCTTCGCGCACGGCGCACTATGCCGCTTTTCGGCACGGACGGCGTACGAGGACTTGCCAACGGCATCCTCACCGCCGATCTGGCTCTGTCCCTGGCCCAGGCGACTGCTGTCGTCCTGGGCCAGGGCCGTACCGCTGACGCACGCCGCGCGGCGGGTAAGCGCCTCACCGCGGTGGTCGCCCGCGACCCGCGCGTGTCGGGGGAGTTCCTCGTCGCCGCCGTGTCGGCTGGACTCGCCTCATCGGGCGTCGACGTCCTCGACGCCGGCGTTCTCCCGACGCCAGCGCTGGCCTACCTCGTCGGAGACCACGACGCCGACTTCGGGGTCATGGTCTCGGCATCCCACAACCCTGCGCCCGACAACGGGATCAAGATCTTCGCACGCGGCGGCGTCAAGCTGCCAGACGTCGTCGAGGCGCGCATCGAAGCCGCGATGAGCGGCGACAAGCTGCAGCCGACCGGTGCCGGCGTCGGCCGGATCACTCGCTTCTCGGATGCCGAGGACCGCTACGTCCTGCACCTGCTCCAGTCGCTGCCGCACCGACTCGAGGGACTGCACGTCGTGCTCGACTGTGCACACGGTGCGGCGGCGGGCGTCTCGCCGCAGACGTTTGCGGATGCCGGGGCTCGGGTCACCGTCATCGGCGCCGATCCCGACGGCCTGAACATCAACGACGGCGTCGGTTCGACGCACCTCGACCAGCTTGCGGCAGCTGTCGTCGCGCACGGCGCCGACCTCGGCATCGCGCATGACGGCGATGCCGATCGCTGCCTCGCCGTGGACGCGGCCGGGCGCGTGATCGACGGCGACCAGATCATGGCGATCCTCGCCGTGGCACTGAAGGAGCGCGGCGAGCTCACCGACGACACGCTCGTCGCGACAGTCATGAGCAACCTCGGCCTGCATCGCGCGATGGCCGATCACGGCATCCGTGTCGAACAGACCGCCGTGGGCGACCGGTACGTGCTCGAGCGCATGAACGAGGGTGGGTTCGCTCTGGGCGGCGAGCAGTCGGGCCACGTCATCATGTCTCGGTTCGCCACCACCGGCGACGGCCTGCTGACGGGGCTGCACCTCATGTCGCAGATGGCCCGGACCGGGCGGACACTCGCCGAGCTCGCCTCGATCATGACCGTCTACCCGCAGGTGCTTGTGAACGTGACGGGCGTCGACCGGTCGCTGGTTGCGACTGACGAGGTCGTGCAGGATGCGGTAGCCCAGGCATCCGCTGCCCTGGGGCAGTCGGGCCGCGTTCTGCTGCGCCCTTCGGGCACGGAGCCTCTCGTGCGCGTCATGGTCGAGGCCGCCGACGCCGAAACCGCGCACGCGCAGGCCGAGGCCCTCGCCGAGGTCGTGCGCGAACGCCTCAGTCTTCCCGCTTGAGGCACGCCATAGCAGGCGCATAGGATTCGCCTTCAGGTGCCATAGCTCGACCCGTCACTCTCGATCAATCGATCCGCACGGACAGGAGAGACGGATGCCCGAGTTTCCCGAACCCCAGACCACCCCCGATGGACCCGCCTACGAGGGACGGCTGCTGGAACGGCCCGACGAGGAGGTCGTCGATCAGGGCATCCGGTTCGACCTCGGCACCCTCGTCTCGCGCCGGGGAGTGTTGAGCCTGGTTGGACTTGGAGCCGGGGCTGCCGTACTCGCCGCATGTGCGCCAGTCGTTTCTGCATCCACCGCGGTGACCTCCACCGCGACGCCGGCGGCGACGCCCTCGTCGTCCGCGTCGACGAGTGTTGCGGAGGGGCTCCCGGCCGGAGAGATCCCGGATGAGACCGCAGGACCCTACCCCGGCGACGGGTCGAACGGTCCCGACATCCTCGAGCAATCCGGCATCGTTCGCAGCGACATCCGCACGAACCTCGGCGAGACGGCGGCGGTCGCCGGTGTGCCGCTGACCTTCACGCTGCGGATCACCGACATAGCAAACGGCGACGCGCCGTTTGCGGGCGTAGCGGTCTACGCCTGGCACTGCGATGCACTCGGTCAGTACTCGATGTACTCCGACGGCGTCACGAACGACACGTTTCTGCGCGGTGTGCAGGTTGCCGACGCGAACGGGCAGGTCACCTTCACCTCGATCGTCCCCGGTTGCTATTCGGGACGGTGGCCGCACATCCACTTCGAGGCCTACCCGAGCCTCGATGCGATCACCGATTCGACGAACGCGATCTCGACGTCACAGCTGGCCATTCCGGAGTCTGTCGCGACTGCCGTCTATGCCTCGTCCGACTACACCGGCTCCTCCCGCAACCTCGCGCAGGTGAGTCTTGCCAGCGATAACGTCTTCGGTGAAGACGGAGGGGCGCTCCAGATCCCGACGGTCACGGGCTCCGCGGATGCCGGATATGCGGCGTCCCTCGTGGTGCGAGTGGACACGACGACGGCCCCGACGAGCGGCAGCGCCCCCTCGGGCGGATCGGGCCGCCCCTGAGGTCGTAACGGCGCAGAGTCTCGACGATCAGCCCCAGGCCATCGACTCGATGTAGCGCAACAGCACGCCCTCGCGCAGGGCCCACGGGCTCACCTCGAGCTCTTCGACATCCATCGCCCGCATCGCCTCGTGCAGCACGACGGCTCCCGCGACGATTTGGAAGGTGCGGTCGGCGGTGATGCCGGGAAGTTCCTGGCGAGCGGATGCCGGGATGCGCGCCAGTCGTGGAATCCACGACCCGAGCGCAGAGCGGGGGAGCATCATCCGTTCACTTCCCGACCAGCCGGGAAGCGGGTAGCCGACGAGTTTGGCAAGCGACCGGATCGCCTTGGAGGAGCCGACGGTGTGATCAGGCCGGGGGAGCGCGGCGAACGTCTTCGTCAGCGGCTTGAGCGTCTGGCGGGCGTGTGCCCGAAGACGATCCACGGCCTCCTCGCCGGGCGGGTCTTCTGGCAGATAGGCGATCGTCATGCGGCCGGCGCCGAGGGGGACGGATGCCGCTTCATCCGGCAGCTCGTCGCTGCCGGCCGCGATCTCCAGCGACCCGCCGCCGATGTCGAAGAGCAGGATCTGACCGGCGGACCAGCCGAACCACCGCCGCACCGCGAGAAAGGTGAACCGGGCCTCGGACACGCCGCCGAGCACCTGCAGCTGCTGACCGAGCGCTGCTTCGATGCGCGCGATCACTTCGACGCCGTTGGTCGCTTCGCGCACCGCCGAGGTTGCGGTAGCGAGGAACTCGTCGACGTTCTCGCGCTCGGCCACGACGCGGGCCTGCGTGACGGCATCCACCAGTGCCGCGACACCCTCCTCGCTGATTGCACCGTCGGGCGTGACGTACCTCATGAGGCGCAGCACCGATCGATGGCTCGTGGAGGCGAGGGGCCGGCCGCCGGGGTGAGCGTCGGCGACGAGGAGATGGACGGTGTTGGAGCCGATGTCGAGGACGCCCAGACGCACGAGGGTCAGCCTATCGGTGGCTCGGGGTGGGCATCCGTGACGGGCTTTGTTGTGCCGATCGCAGGATGAACGCGCGGTTGGTCGCTCACGCACGCCCGCGAGTGTGGATTGCGCCTGCGTTCGGTCCGCAGCAGAGCGGCGTCAGGGGAGGGCGTCAGCGGGGGGATCCGCGCAGCCGAGGATCCACGCCTTCACGAATGCGGCGCTCTGGTAGGCGTAGTTGTAGATCCAGCGCGAGAGGTTCAGGCGCTCGTCGACGGGGATCACTGTCACATCGGCATCCGCGCACGTGTCGAAGATGTAGCGCGTGCGCAGGACGTGCGGTGTGTAGGTCAGGACGATGACGGCGTCGCCGTCGGTCGCGTAGGCCTGCAGCATCGCGGCTTCCCCTCTCGTCGTGAAGGGGTTGGGAGTGCGGCAGGTCACATAGGCGCGCCAGCAGTAGGGGAGCTCGTCAGCCGAGTCCGGCCCCGAGGACGGTACCGACACGAGAACCTGATCAGCGATCCCCTGGTCGCGAAGGCTCTCGGCGTCAGCGATGCGGGTGGCAGTCGGCGGGCCGATCACGTAGATGAGGTCGGCTTTCGGCGCCGGAGGATCGGCGGGAAAGACATACAGGGGGAGCCCGATCACGGCGACGAGGGTGATGATTGTCAGGATGCCGAGAGCGCCGCGACGCGCCCACCGGGCTCGAGTGATGATCGACTCGTCGTCCACGCGTGCATCCTCCGTCTCGTCGTGCGGCGACCACGGCGTCGACGTGCTCTGACGAGCGACAGTGTAGTGAGCCATTGATGACAACTCCGCGTCAGGGCGGAGGACTCGTGGGGGCTACGATGGCCCCGTGCCCAGCGATGCCGCAGCCCTCGACGCCCGCGAGCAACTGAACCCGCAGCTCTACCGTGAGATTTTGCGCCCTGACTGGGCGAGACTCGCCGCCGACATGCGTCAGCCGCTCACCGAGACAGAGATCGTGTCGCTTCGCGGCCTCGGCGATCGCCTGGACATCGACGAGGTGCGCGAGGTGTATCTCCCGCTCAGTCGCCTCCTGAGCCTGTACGCCGGCGCGACCCGGCGAATCGGAGCCGATACCAGTGCGTTCCTCCACGAGACCGACTCGACCACCCCGTTCGTGGTCGGTGTCGCCGGTTCGGTAGCCGTCGGCAAGTCCACCATCGCGCGCCTGCTGCGGGAGCTCATGAGCCGCTGGCCCGACACCCCGCGCGTCGAGCTCGTGACCACCGACGGTTTCCTCTACCCGAATGCCGAACTCGAGCGCCGCGGCATCATGCACCGCAAGGGCTTCCCCGAGTCCTACGACCGTCGCGCGCTCGTGCAATTCCTCACCGACGTCAAGAGCGGGGCACCCGAGGTTCGCGCTCCCTTCTACTCCCACATGAAGTACGACATCGTCCCGGATGCCGTCATCACGGTTCGCCGGCCGGATGTCGTCATCGTCGAGGGACTGAACGTGCTGCAACCGCCGCCGTCGCCGAACGAGGTGGCGGTCAGTGACCTGTTCGATTTCTCGGTCTATGTCGACGCCGATCCCGAACACATCACGCAGTGGTTCGTCGACCGGTTCCTCGCACTCAAACACGGCGCATTCGCCGACCCCGGATCGTTCTTCAACGTCTTCTCGGATCTCACCGATGAGACGGCGGTTGAGACCGCCCTGGGATTCTGGAACGAGATCAACCTGCCGAACCTGATCGAGAACGTCCTTCCGACCAGGCATCGGGCGACCCTCGTGCTGCAGAAGGCTGCCAATCACGCGGTCGACCGCGTGCTGCTACGCAAGGTCTAGAAGCGCGATCAGCGCCCGCCGTCGGCCCTGATCGGCGGCATTCTCCAATCGCCGGGGCGTGGGAGCGATCCCAACGTGCGCGCGGCATCACCGATATCGCGACACGCCGATGGTCATGGTAGAGATATTTCATGCGGGGTGGTCATCGGGGGCCGTATGAAAGCTCTGCTCCCTAACCGGCGTGGGCGCTTCTTCGGCGTGACGTTCCTGTCAGCGATTGCGGCAGGGGCGATGATCGGCGTGCCTTCCATCGCCTGGGCCACGCCGGCCGACCTGGCTGGTTCCGCGGCATCCGGCTCGCCCGCCACGACTGCTCAATCGGGCTCATCGAGTGTCGATGGCGTGGATGCGGCGTCTTGCCTCGCGGAGGTGTCACCCCACCTCGTGCGGCTCACCGGCTCCGATGAGGACCCCGTGCGAAACCCCGTCCTGCTCGTGCACGGGTGGCTCAGTACCGCGATGCCCGAGGCGGAGGTGGGGCCCCGACCGGTCACGACGAGCACGGGTATCGCGAATTCTCCCTTCTCCAGGCCCGTCGAGTGGTCGTCGGGCGGTGACCCCGCGGTGGATTTGCGCTCGCTGCAGGAGCGACTATCCGAGTTGCCCGACACCTCTGTCTTCGCCTTCGACTATTCCTCCATGGCTGCACTGTGGGTGGGGCACACCGCGACCGCTCCCGCCCTTGCAGGAGCTATCGACTGTCTCGCGGCGGTGTCAGGCGACACCGTCGACATCGTCGCGCACTCGATGGGTGGACTGGCTCTTCGCTACGCCCTCGGGGGATCGAACGAGGGGGTGACGGCGCACGTCGGCCAGGTCATCACCGTGGCGACCCCCAACGAGGGCTCGCAGGTCGCATCGGCGGTGTCGATCCTCGGGGATGCGACAGAGTCGCTGTTCTCGTCTGCGTCGGTCCTCGCACAGATCGCTTTGCCCGCAATCGTCGGGATCTGCAATCGCGAGATGGAGTCGGATGCTCGGGTCGGGTGCGACATCCCACCGAGCGCCCGAACCGTCTTCGCTGTCGCGGGTGACGGCGGCCAGGCGCTGCGGGCGGGCTCCGCGGAGCTGTCGAGCGTGCCGGAGTGGCCGAGCAGCCTGAAGGTTCACGCGATTGCCGGCGACTACCGCATTCACCTGACGGCGGGGCTCGTGCCTCCCGAGATCCTCACGGCTCTGCGCGACGCAGCGGGGGTCTTCGGGTTGGATGTGAGGCCCATTGTCGACGAGGAGATCGAGGCGGGAGATGGCATCGTCGAGGTGAGTTCGGCGACAGCGGATGCCGACTCAAGCTTCATCGCGCGCTGCGACGTGACTGTCGATCTCACGACCACGGAAGGGTCGGCGACGTTCGGCGAGCTCACCGATCGGTTTGGGGGAATCCCGCCGCTGGCCGGCCCGTGTGCGCACGATCGCCTGTTCGAGAATGACGACGTCGCGCGGGATATCGTCGCGACGCTCGGCGCGTCCCGCGGGTAGTGCTGTCGCGACGCTGGGGGCGTCCCGCGTTGGGTGCTGTCGCGACGCTGGGGGCGTCCCGCGTTGGGTGCTGTCGCGTATTCCCGGCGGCGGCGCAGGATGCGGGCGTTCGCGCCCCGTAGCATGTGTGGAATGTGTGGAATCGTCGGCTATGTCGGGCCCCGTGAGAGCCAGCCCATCCTCATCGCCGGGCTGTCGCGGCTGGAGTACCGCGGCTACGACTCGGCCGGTATCGCCGTCATCGACGGTGACGGGAACCTCGGGATGCGCAAGCATGCCGGCAAGCTCAGTGTGCTGCGTGAAGATCTCGCCGAGCACCCGCTCCCCGCGGGGACGACGGGGATCGGCCACACGCGCTGGGCGACCCACGGTGGCCCCACGGATGCCAACGCTCACCCGCATCTCGCCGATGATGACAAGCTCGCGCTGATCCACAACGGCATCATCGAGAACTTCGCCGCGATCAAGAACGAGTTGCGCGAAGAGGGCTTCGAGTTCCGCAGCGAGACGGACACCGAGGTCGCGGCGGTGCTGCTCGGACGCGAGTATCGGGCGCACGGTGGCGACCTGGTCGCCGCGTTCCGTTCGGTCGTGCGCCGCCTCGACGGCGCCTTCACTCTTCTTGCGATGCACCGCGACAACCCGGGCCTCGTGGTCGGTGCCCGGCGCAACTCGCCCCTGGTGATCGGACTTGGCGAGGGCGAGAACTTCCTCGCATCCGACGTCGCCGCCTTCGTCGAGCACACGCGTCAGGCTCTCGCGATCGGTCAGGACGAGATCGTCGCCATCACCCCCGACGGCGTCGAGGTGACGGACTTCGACGGCAACCCCGTCGGCGTCGAGCCGTTCGAGGTGCTGTGGGATGCGGCAGCCGCCGACAAGGGCGGATGGTCATCGTTCATGGCGAAGGAAGTGTCGGAGGAGCCCGAGGCTGTCGCGAACACGGTGCGGGGACGCATCCGTGACGGGGTCGTGTCGATCCCCGAACTCGATGGCCTGGACGAGTTGTTCGCCGGTATTACCCGCGTCATCGTGGTGGCCTGTGGCACGGCAGCCTATGCGGGGATGGTCGGCAAGTACGCCATCGAGCAGTGGGCGCGGGTTCCGGCCGATGTCGAGCTGGCCCACGAGTTCCGCTACCGTGACCCGGTCATCGGATCGGACACTCTCGTCGTCTCGATCAGCCAGTCCGGTGAGACGATGGACACGCTCATGGCGGTCAAGTACGCCCGCGAGCGCGGTGCGAAGACGCTGTCGATCTGCAACACGCAGGGGGCGACGATCCCGCGCGAGTCCGACGCGATCGTCTATACGCACGCAGGCCCCGAGGTCGCGGTCGCCTCGACCAAGGCGTTCGTCGCGCAGATCACGGCGCTCTACCTCCTCGCCCTGCACATTTCGCACGTGCGCGGAACCCTCAGCGACACCGAGATCCGCCAGCAGGTCCTCGAGCTCGAAACCGTGCCCGAGAAGATCGCGCGGGTGCTCGAGAGCGAGCAAGAGCACATCGAGCAGTTCGCGCGCTGGATGGGCGACACCCAGTCCGTGTTGTTCCTCGGTCGTCATGTCGGCTATCCGATCGCGCTCGAGGGGGCTCTCAAGCTCAAGGAGATCTCCTACATCCACGCGGAGGGCTTTGCGGCCGGCGAGCTCAAGCACGGTCCCATCGCCCTCATCGAGCCCGGTCAGCCGGTCTTCGTGATCGTGCCCTCGCCGCGTCACTCACCGCTGCTGCACTCGAAGGTCGTCTCGAACATCCAGGAGATCCGCGCTCGCGGCGCCCGCATCATCGCCGTGGCCGAAGAGGGGGATGCCGCCGTGCTTCCCTACGCCGACGAGGTGCTGCGCATCCCGCTGGCAGACCCGCTGTTCGAGCCGCTGCTCGCCGTCGTGCCGCTGCACATCTTCGCCATGGGCCTGGCCACAGCCAAGGGTCTGGACGTCGACCAGCCGCGCAACCTCGCGAAGTCCGTCACGGTCGAGTAGCTCCAGGAGCGCTGTTTCGGTCGGACGAGGCAGCCTTGGTCGGATGCTGTGCGCTGAGGCATCCGACCAACGTCGATTGATCCGACGGATGCACGCCGCGCCGATATCGGCCAGCGGTAGGGTGGCGGATGCTGCGGCATCCGTCACCGCCGCCGGCTGAGGAGAGTCCATGATCGTCGGGATCGGCGTCGACCTTGTCGACATCGAACGCTTCGAACGGACGATAGCGCGCACCCCGAAGCTGCTGGTGCGGCTATTTTCGCCCGCCGAACGGATGCTGAAACCGCGGTCGCTGGCGGCCAGGTACGCCGCGAAGGAAGCGCTCATCAAGGCGCTCGGCGGGTCGGACGGGGTGCACTGGACCGAGATCGAAGTCACTCCCGAGCCATCCGGTCGGCCGTGGTTCACACTCACGGGCTCGACGGCCAAGGTTGTCGCCGCCCGATCGATCACGACCCTGCACCTGTCGATGTCTCATGACGCGCACCTGGCGACCGCTTACGTGATTGCAGAATCAGCCCAGGAACGCGGCATCGCTGAGGAGGGAGTGGCATGAGCGTGATGCCCGGATCGAGATTGCCGGAGGGGATGCTGCGCGAGGCATCCGTCGACGTCGCTGCGATCGCTGCGAATGTGCAGCACCTGCGACGGATGACGACCTCCGAGGTCATCGCGGTCGTGAAGGCCGATGGGTATGGCCATGGGGCGACGCGGTCGGCTGTTGCGGCGCTCGCGGGCGGTGCAACCCGGATCGGTGTCTCGGACATCACCGAGGCGCTCGCTCTGCGCCGCGCGGGCATCACAGCCCCGATCCTCGCGTGGCTGCACGCGCCCGGGACCTCGTTCCGCGAAGCTGCCGCAGCTGGCATCGAGCTCGGCATCTCGAGCTTCGACCAGTTGCAGCAGGCCTCTGCCGCAGCATCCGTCGACCGGCCCGTCGGCGTGCACCTCAAGCTCGAGACCGGACTCGGTCGCAACGGCGTCGCACCGGCGGACTACGGCGTCGTCTTCGCCGAAGCCGCGCGGCTCGAGCGCATCGGCAAGCTGCGGGTGATCGGCCTGTTCAGTCACCTCTCGAACACGAGCAACGACGATGACCGGGCGGCGCTACGGGTGTTCCTGGATGCCGCGGGCTCGGCTGCCGCGCTCGGCCTGGCACCCCCGCTTCGCCACCTCGCCGCCACCCACGCCGCGATCGCCCTTCCCGAGACACGACTCGGATGCGTGCGGCTGGGCATCGGGATATACGGCCTGTCGCCTTTCGCCGACCGCTCCTCGGCGGACCTGGGTCTGCGACCCGCCATGACGCTACGCGCAGCGGTTGCCGCGGTGCGCCGCGTGGATGCCGGACACGGCGTCTCGTACGGGTACCAGCACCGGACCGAGCGCGAGAGCACCCTCGCGCTCATCCCGATCGGGTACGCCGACGGGGTGCCGCGAAACGCGTCCGGGCGCGGTCCGGTGTGGATTGGCGGCAAGCCGTTCGCGGTGGCCGGCCGCATCGCCATGGACCAGTTCGTCGTCGACGTCGGTGACCACCCCGTCGCGGTGGGGGATGAGGCTGTGCTGTTCGGCGACCCCACGCTCGGTGTCCCGTCGGCCGACGACTGGGCCCGCGCCGCCGGCACGATCAACTACGAGATCGTCACCCGGATCGGGCCGCGCGTCCCCCGGCGGCAGGTGTCATCGTGAGCGGCCTCGACCCCCTGATCGGCGAGCGCGAGATCACGAGCCCCGCCGATATGCACGCGCTCGGGGTGCAGATGGGACGGATGCTGCATCCGGGAGACCTCGTCGTGCTCACCGGCGTGCTCGGTGCCGGCAAGACGACCCTGACCCGCGGGATCGGCGAGGGGCTCGGTGTGCGCGGACCGATCCAGAGTCCGACCTTCGTGCTCGCCCGGACGCATCCCTCTCTCGTCGGCGGTCCACCGCTCGTGCACGTCGACGCTTACCGCCTGGGCTCTGCCGCAGAGCTGGATGACCTCGACATCGACTACGACGGCTCGGTCGTGGTCGTCGAGTGGGGGCGCGGGATGGTCGCGGGGCTCCGGGATCACTGGTGGGACGTCGAGATGCAGCGCGAATGGCACGGTACCGGCGTCGACACCGCCTGCGGCACGTACTCGCGGGCCACGGAAGACCTCGCCGCCGACGCACCGCGCCTGGTCAGCATCCGTCGCGAACCCTCCTGATCCGCGCCGGAGCGTGCCGATCCCATGTATGCGGCACTTCTGTGCGTGTGCGGCGCATCGATGTACAGCTGATGCATCCTTCAGCCGCACACCTGGGGTAGGCGGCCACGCACGCAGGCGTGGGTCGTGTGGGTTGTGCCCGGGCCGATTGCAGGATGAATCGGGCGCCAGGCCGACGAAATAAGCCGGCAGCAGCGATTGAGCCTGCAAACAGCACACAGCTGCTGGGTGCTCGGGCCCGGATACCCTGGAGGGGTGATTCTCGGCATCGATACCTCGGTCGGCACCGCAGTCGCGGTCGTCGAGGCCGATGGCGTGGTGCTCGCCGAAGCCTCGAGTGCGAACCCCCTCGGGCACGCCGAAGTCATCGGCGATCTGCTGCAGGCCGTGCTGGGCACGGCACGCCCTGACGCACCCCTCGGCCACGCCGGCGCCGGTATACCGGGTGAACGCCCCGCGATAACGGCGGTAGCGGCGGGTATGGGCCCCGGGCCCTTTACTGGCCTGCGCGTCGGCATCGCCGCGGCCCGCACGTTCGCGCTCGGGCGCGGCGTCCCCGTGATCCCGGTGGTCAGCCACGACGCCGCAGCCCTCGGCATCCTGTTGGATCAGGCACTTCTCGGTGAGACGGATGCCGGCCGCTTCGCGATCGTCACTGACGCCCGCCGCCGCGAGTTCGCCTACACGGTCTACGAGGGAATGGATGACGACGGCCTGCCGATCCGAGTCACCGAACCTGCCCTCACTCCACGCGACGAGATCGATACGGTGCTCGCCGGCTTCGGCGCCGCGCGGCGCGACACGACGGCGGTTTCGGCGGCGATGGTCGCGCTGGTCGCCGCGCGAGCGCTGGCGGCGGGGCGCGAGGTCGGGCCCCGGGACGCGCTGTACCTGCGCTCGCCGGATGTCACCCTCCCCGCCGGACCGAAGAAGGTGGGCGTATGAGCATCCGCCTCGCCACTGCCGACGACCTCGCCGCGATCATGGCGATCGAGCGGGCGTCGTTTCCGACAGACGCATGGTCGGAGGCGATGATGGCCGCCGAACTCGTGTCGCCGCACGGCTCGTATCTCGTGGTGGAGGAGGCCGGTCGCATCATCGGCTACGGCGGCGTGCGCGCGGTGCGCGGGGCAGCGGATGCCGACATCCAGACCATCGCGCTCGATGCCACCGCGCGCGGTGCTGGGCGGGGACGGATGCTGCTCGCCGCGCTTCTGGAACGCGCCCGCGAGGCCGGCGCACGAACGGTCTTCCTCGAGGTGCGCGACGACAACCCGGTAGCCCAGGGCCTGTATCGGCGCGAGGGCTTCATCGAGACGGGGCGCCGCCCGCGGTACTACCAGCCCGACGACGTGGACGCGATCATCATGCAGCTCGACCTGGTCGGCTGGGATGCCGCGCGACGCGGGGCTAGCGGAAACGAGTCCGCGACCGTCGCATCCGGGGGAGTGTGCACGTGAGCGCCACCGAACCGCTCGTCCTCGGAATCGAGACCAGTTGCGACGAGACCGGCATCGGCATCGTGCGCGGGCGCACGCTGCTCTCGAACACGATCGCCTCGAGCATGGACGAACACGCCCGGTACGGCGGGGTCGTTCCCGAGGTGGCCGCGCGCGCCCACCTCGAAGCCCTGCAGCCGGCGATCGAGGCAGCACTAGCCGAGGCGCAGGTTCAGCTCGCCGATATCGACGCGGTTGCCGTCACGTCGGGCCCGGGGCTCGCGGGGGCGCTCATGGTCGGGGTTGGTGCCGCGAAGGCGCTCGCCGTTGCGCTCGACAAGCCGCTCTACGCCGTCAACCACCTCGTGGGCCACATCGCCGCCGACCTTCTCGACGCTGACGCGGAGCCGCTGGAGTACCCGACGATCGCGCTGCTGGTCTCGGGTGGCCACACGTCGCTCCTGCTCGTCCGCGATCTCACGAGCGACGTCGAACTGCTCGGCGAGACCGTGGATGACGCAGCCGGCGAGGCCTTCGACAAGATCGCCCGCATCCTCGGTCTGCCCTACCCGGGAGGGCCCGAGATCGATCGAGCGGCGGCATCCGGTTCTGACGGGAACGGCGGCACGCGCGCCGGAGACCCGAACGCAATCCGTTTCCCGCGGGGGCTCTCGCGCGCGAGCGACATGGCCGAGCACCGCTACGACTTCTCGTTCTCGGGCCTGAAGACCGCCGTCGCCCGCTGGGTTGAGCAGCAGGATGCCGCAGGCGAGCCCGTCTCGACGGCGGATGTCGCGGCATCCTTCCGCGAGGCCGTCGTCGATGTGCTCGTAACCAAGGCGCTCGCCGCCTGCGCTGACTACGGCGTGCCCCGGCTGCTGCTGGGCGGCGGGGTCATCGCGAACCGGCGGCTGCGCGAGGTCGCGCTTGAGCGGGCGGACGCGGCAGGCGTCACCGTACGGATTCCGCCGCTGTCGCTGTGCACCGATAATGGGGCAATGATCGCGGCGCTCGCCTCGGAACTGATCATGGCCGGCCGCGCCCCGTCGACGATGGTCTTCGGGGCCGACTCGACGCTGCCGATCACCGACATCCAGGTCGCGGGGGAGGCGGGATGACTGATCGTTCTCGAGGGTTCTCACGGTTCCCAACGGCCCCCGTCGACGTGCCGACGACCCTGAGTGGCCCCGACCTGTCGTCGGATCGTCCGGGATGGGAGCCGGATGCGGGACCGGTTGAGGCAGCGAGCTTCGACCGCGGGTTCGCCGGCTGGGCCCTCGGATTCGCGATCGTGGGCCTTGCCGTCTCGCTGTTCGTCGGATGGGGCTTTGTCATCGGGATCGTCGCGATCGTGGCGGGCATCATGGCGTTGCGGCATCCGCAGGACAGCAGGCGCGTCGCCGTGTGGGCGATCGTGCTCGGCGGGGTGTCGATCCTCTACAGCGCCGGCTGGCTTCTCTACGCCTGGGCAGTGCTGACCTGACCCCGGCCCGAGGCTAGGCGTCAGGGGGCGGGCGGAACGCGGTCGGCGAGGATCGCGACGCGGGAGCCCGCAATACGGGTCATGATGAGGGTCGCCGACTCCTCGCCCTTCAGCCTCAGGCTCTGCCGGAGCGCGGCGGGGTCGACATCCACTCCGCGCTTCTTGATCTCGAGGATGCCGATACCGCGCTCCTTCAGCGCCCGCGCAAGCTTCTTCGTGTCGGACGGGAGCACCTCGCGAACCCGGAAGCTCTGCACGAAGGGGCTTGTGACCGCCTCATCACCGGTGAGGTACGCGATCTTCTCCGCCAGCATCCCCGCCCGAAGTGACCGCGCAACCTGCCCGATCAGGCGGGCACGGATGACTGCCCCGTCGGGTTCGTGGATGAACTGCCCGAGCGTCCGGACCGGTTCGTCCTCGCTGTCGGCGGGCGCTGTGAGCTCCGCGGCGTGCTGCCCGCGCAGGATGAGGGCCGACCGCGTCACGCCCTCGCGCGCGAACGCGCCTGACCACAGCACGAGCTCGATCGTCGAGCCGTCGGCGCTGACCCACTGCGCCTCATATCCGTCGGGGATGCGGTCGCGATCGAGTCCGGGGCCGAGCTTCACACCCCCCGGTACTCGGGCGGTGAGCTCGTAAACCCACTCGAGCGGCGGCGACCAGTCGTCGGTGCGCGCGCGTCCGGTCTCCCCGGCCTCGCGCCGTGCCGGATCAAGCCAGACCGCCTCGACCCCGCTGAGGTCCTGCTCTTCGGCGAGTCCGTGGCGCACGGTGACGTCAGCACCGAACGGCGCAAGATTCACGGTGGCCAGGGCAGCCGTCACCTCGTCGGCATCGACCGCGTCCACACGGATGCCGAGACTTGCCAGCGCCAGCGCATCTCCGCCGATCCCGCAGCCGAGGTCGGCGACATGCTCGATTCCAGCGCGACGGAACCGCCCGGCGTGATGGGCAGCCACCGACAGACGCGTTGCCTGCTCGAGCCCGGCGCGGGTGAACAGCATCCGTCCCGCGAAATCGCCGAACTTCGACCGCGCCCGCTCCCGAAGCCGCGCCTGGGTGACAACCGCCGACACGAGGTCGGGCGAGTGACCGGCGCTCCGCAGCCGCGAGACGGTGCGCGCCACCTCGTCGCTGGAGGAGACCGGGCCGAGGCTATTCAGCAGGTCGAGTCCCGCCGGCGTCAGCAGCGCCCGCACCTCGGCGATGTCCATCCATCCACCCTAGGTGCGGGCGCAGCTAACTCCTCAACGGCGACGTCGGATCGGCATCCGCGAATCGGGCAGCCGCTGCTGACGCCCGATTCTTGCGGAGTTACCGACGCGGCCGGTGCGGCATCCGTGTCAGCCGCAGCTACTCACGAGATCCCACGAGGATGCCGACACGCGCTGCAGACTCGTCACGGTGGCGTCGCCGAGACCGAGGTAGTCCTGGGTTCCGATCGCGTAGTACGGGTTGTAGGGGTTCACCCCGTACGACGTGGCGTGGCCCGCTGCCTTGTGGGTGGCGTTGGTGGCGGTGACGCACTCGCTCGGCGGGGCTGTCGGCGTCGGTGTCGGCGTGGGAGTGACCGTCGGGGTCGGGGTCGGCGTCGGGGTCGGCGTTCCGGTGGGCGTCGGCGTAGGTGTCGGCTCGCCTGACCGGTCGACGCGGCGGTTGTTGTCGAAGAAGAACTCCGTCACGTACGCCGGGTAGTCGATGCTGTTCGCGCTGATGTACGAGCCCCCCGATCCCGCACCGGCTGGCCAGTTGTGGCCGAGTCCGGTGTTCTGGATGACGGAGACGCGCGGCCCCTCGGCATCCGAATACAGCGTTCCCGAGCCCGACGTGTTCGTTCCAGCAAGGCTCGACAGGCCGAAGCTCGAGGTCTGGTCGGCGTCGTAGATGTCGGCCATGATCTGCCCGTTCAGCGTGTTGTACCCGGGCGCAACTGTCGAATCGTTACTGCCGTAGACGACCGAGGTCAGCTGCGTGTCGAACGCGCCGGATGCCGAGCTGGCGAAGCCCGTGCACGTCGATACTCCCTGGCTCTTCGAGACCGCTACCGACGAGATCTGACCCGAGGTGGTACCCACCGTTGGTCCGGCGTTGATGCCGATCCCGGCGAACACGTCAGGCGCGAGGCATCCCATGACCATCGTCTGCCCGCCGCCGGACGAGAGCCCCGACACGTACACCTGGTCGGCGTCGATCCCGAGACTTGCGCGGGCGGTGAGCGTCGAGGCCAGCGAGAGCAGGTTGTCGTCGTGGCGCGACGGGGCGGTGCGCGAGTGATTCGCGTCGTAGTAGTCCCAGCAGCCGAGGATGACGCCACCGTTCGGGGCATCCGGCAGCGCGACGACCATGCCGTACTCGTCAGCGGTCTGTGCCCAGTTGCCGGCGGACTGCAGGTCGGATGCCTTCTGTACGCATCCGTGGAGCGAGATCATCAGCGCGCGGCCGGCGGGAAGGGCGGCAGCGGTCGCCGGAGTGTACAGCCGCACCGACATCCCGGCGATCGTTTCGGTCGTCCAGGCGCCGGTGCCGCCGGTCGATCCGCCTCCGGAGCCGCCCCCGCCGTTGGTGCATCCGGGCAGGGTCTCGAAGCCCGGAGGACAGGTGATTGCGTGGGCGGCGGGGGCTGCTGCAGCCAGGCCCGCCACAGCTAAGCCTGCCGCCAGAAGCGCGCCGATTGCGCGCTTTCGAACACGAGAGATCATGCGTCATCCCTTCGTCGGCGCCCCGGCCATCGCCCCGGGCGCCATCGCGCGGTCGTCCCGGTCGGAGCACGGGCATCCCTCGTCAGCGAGCGGATGCCGAGGTGCGTCATCGCACGCGACTCACGGTAACTGAAAGATGATTCATATACCAGGTTAAGTTGTCGCGCATGGCAGGACTCTCACGCCGTTGGCGGTATCGGCACGTCAATGCGTCAAGCAGCGCGGCATCCGGATTGGCACTCGCGTTGCGTGAGTGCCAGAGCTTCAATACACTTGCGTTAGCACTCTCGGTGTGAGGTTGCTAACGAGTCTTGGTATCTCAAGGAAAGCAGAGGTAGACCCGTGTCGGTTTCCATCAAGCCGCTCGAGGACCGCATCGTCATCAAGCAGGTCGAGGCCGAGCAGACCACCTCGAGTGGTCTGGTCATCCCCGACACCGCGAAGGAGAAGCCCCAGGAGGGCGAAGTCGTCGCGGTCGGACCCGGTCGTATCGATGACAACGGCAACCGCGTTCCGCTCGACGTCGCCGTCGGTGACCGCGTCATCTACAGCAAGTACGGCGGGACCGAAGTAAAGTTCGGCGCCGACGAGTACCTCGTGCTCTCGGCCCGCGACGTGCTGGCGGTCGTCGTTCGCTGAGTCGACAACTCTTCGACGGGGCTCGGATGCTGCGGCATCCGAGCCCCGTCTCTTGTTGCCCGCGCTCCGGTGTTGGAGCGGGGCATGGCAGGAATCCACCGGGATTCGGCCGTCGAACTCTGCCCCTGCTCGACGGACCACGCGCCGCAGCGTCGCTGGTGCGCCCTAGGCTGAGTGAGTGACGCGCGAATCGGTTCCGGGAGATGGGGGCTCCGCGCCAGCGACCGGTGACATCCCGGCATCCGGTGCCGCGGAGATCGCCGGGTCGGATGCCGCGCACCTGGCCCAGGAACCACCAGCGGATGCCGCGCGGGAGCGTCTCGTCGGCGGCGTCTTCGCGTTCGCGGCCTACTTCCTCTGGGGCTTCCTCCCGCTCTACTTCATCCTGCTGGCCCCGATCACCGGCTGGGAGCTGGTGGGATGGCGCATCCTGCTCTCCCTGGTCTTCTGCATCTTCCTGCTCACCGTCATGCGCGCGTGGCGGCCGTTCCTCGCGATCGTGCGTCAGCCGCGCCTGCTCGGCTGGACGGCGCTGGCTGGGGCTGTCATTTACGTCAACTGGCAGGTGTTCATCCTCGCGACCCTCTCGGGTCACGTCATCGAGACGAGCCTCGGGTACTTCATCAACCCGATCGCCACGGTGCTGCTCGGGGTCATCGTGCTGCGCGAGCGGTTGCGCCTCACGCAGTGGATCGCGATCGCAATCGCGGGCATCGCTGTCATCGTCACGATCGTCGGCTATAACTCGGTGCCGTGGGTGGCGTTGACGCTCGCGGCATCCTTCAGCGTCTATGGCCTGATCAAGAAGCGCATCGGACCGTCGGTTGATGCCGTTAGCGGACTCACTCTCGAGTCGGCGTGGCTCACCCCGCTCGCGATCGTGCTGCTGGTGGTCACGTCCCTGACGAGCGGGCTCACCGCCGGTGCGTACGGGGTCTGGCATGTCGTGCTGGTGAGCCTCGCGGGCGCCGCGACAGCCGTGCCGCTGCTGCTGTTCGCGGCCGGAGCGCGGCGGGTGCCGCTCACTGTCGTCGGACTGCTGCAGTTCATCGCGCCGATCATGCAGTTCATCACGGGGGCCTGGATCCTCGGTGAGCCGATGCCGCCCGAGCGGTGGATCGGCTTCGGTCTCGTGTGGGTGGCGCTCGTTGTCTTGACCGTCGACTCGATCGTGTTCGCGCGCCGCGCGCGCGGGATCAGCGACGTCGCCGAATACAGCTGACCCGCGCGCCGCACATGTCTGTGGGCGCCCCACGCCCCCGCGTCGCTGTTCCGCTGTCACAGATTGCAGCATCCGTGGCCCGCGAGCGACGGTCTGTGACAGCGGAACGGGGTGTGAGTGGCGCCCGCGGCGTTGAGGCCCGAGTCAGCGGACGAAGCGGGCGATGGCTGCCGAGGCTTCGCGGATCTTCTCCTCGGCCTGCTCGTCGCCCTGCCGCGCGGCATCCACCACGCAGTGACGCAGGTGGTCTTCGAGAAGCCCGAGGGCTACCGATTCCAGTGCGGCGGTGGTTGCGTTGATCTGCGTCAGGATGTCGATGCAGTACTTCTCGTCCTCCACCATCGAGCGGATGCCGCGAGCCTGCCCTTCGATGCGCTTCAGCCGGTTCAGATACCGCTGCTTGTCGCCGATGTACCCGTGATGCGCCGCCGACCCGTGAGCACCGTGCTCGGCATCCGTTGCCCCGCCCTCGTGCGGGGTCGTCTCGAGTGTGTCGCTCAACGCGGGCTCCGTTCGTGCGTGTTTGTGCTCGACCCGACGACCGCCGGATCGATGCTCTGGAAGCGGCGGAGCCGCAGGCTGTTGCCGACGACGAAAACGCTGGATGCCGCCATCGCTGCCCCGGCGATCATGGGGTTCAGGAGCCCCAGGGCAGCCAGCGGGATCGCCGCCACGTTGTAGGCGAACGCCCAGAAGAGGTTCCCACGGATCGTGCCCAGCGTCGCCCGCGAGAGACGGATGGCGTCGACGGCGCCCAGGAGGTCGCCACGCACGAGGGTCAGGTCGGATGCCTCGATGGCAGCGTCAGTGCCCGTGCCCATCGCGATGCCAAGGTCCGCCTGCGCGAGCGCTGCGGCGTCGTTGACACCATCCCCGACCATTGCCACGACTCGGCCACTGGCCTGAAGTGCCTCGATCTGTGCGGACTTCTCGGCTGGCAGCACGCCCGCGATGACCTCGCGGATGCCGACCTCGTCGGCCACACGGCGCGCCACCGCCTCGTGATCACCCGTCAGCAGGATCGGCTCCAGCCCGAGCGCACGCAGCCGCGCCACGGCGTCAGCGCTCGAGGGCTTCACCGAGTCCGCGACGGTCAGGATGCCGCGGGCCGTGCCATCCCACGCCACGACGACGGCGGTCGTTCCGTTCGCGCCGGCGCGCTCGACGGATGCCGCGATGTCGGCATCAGGGTGCACCGCCCAGTCGGCCATCAAGCCCAGTGATCCAACCACGACGGCGTGGCCCCGGACCACCCCCGCCGCCCCGCGCCCCGGCACCGACGAGAACGACTCAACCTCGGGA
>Ga0209066_10002072_pt1 | contig 25201 bp, 19 predicted proteins | sample All_14_2_FD_187198 | JGI IMG/M metagenome (GOLD analysis project Ga0209066, IMG submission 187198) | Freshwater microbial communities in response to fracking from Pennsylvania, USA - Allegheny Zone_MetaG_DW_15 (SPAdes) (version 2) ... | reverse complement strand
GACGGATGTCATCGAAGGCCTTGTCCCGTTCGACGGCGGTGATCCCGTTGATCACGATGGTTTGGGCCAGGCGGTCGTAGAAGGCCTTGCGGCCCTCGACGTGCGCAGGCTTGTCGTGGTTGCGGCCGGTCATCACCGGCGGATCAGCCGGCGGCTCGATGCGGATGTCGATATCCTCGGAGAACCGGTTGATGAGGCCGTAGCCTTTTGAGAGGGAAGTGCCGCCCTTCAGCTCGAAGGCGAGGCCCAGCTGCTGCAGGCCGTAGAGGCTCTGCATGATCCAGTAGTCCTTCTCGACAAGGGCCGGCTCGATCTTCTCGTTGGCGCCGACGATGCGGATCAGGTCGCCGAACTGGCGATGGTTGTGCAGGAAGTCAGGCGGCATTCTGGACTCCGACCTCAGCGAGGGCGCGAGCGAAGAACTTCTTGGCCCGTTCGGAGCCATAGCTCTGCGCGGCCTTCTTCAGGCGTGCCGTGTCGCTCAAGGACAGGCGATCCTTGACCCGCTCCAGGACCTCCCGGGGGTCTTCGCCGAGCTGGTCGAGATTGTTGACCAGATCGACCAACAGGAACTCCCGGCTGAGCTTCTTGGGGAAGGTGGGTTTCATGCGGAAATCATAGGTGCGGCCGCCCAGGGCGAACTTGCCGTGGCGCTTGTGATTATAGACCACGGTCTTGTTGTGCAGCTGGGTCGTGCCGAGACCCAGCGCGTTATAGGCGTTGGGCGAGGCCAGCAGGAACGGCCCGCCTTTCAAGAAGGTGGCGACGAGGGTGTCGTCCTGCGGCGGCGCCTGGCCAAAGGCGGTCTCTTTAGGCGCGTAATAGAGCCCGCCGGCCAGCTTGGTCAGCGCGCCGGCTTGTAGGGCCTCCTTGAGGTGGCGATCGACCGACGTCGACCATTGAGCCAGGTCCGCCCGGCGGTAGGTCTGCCCGGGTCGGAGCTTGGCCTTGAACTGGTCGAACTTGCTCATGGCTCCAATCTAGGCTTCCGCAGCTAGTTTGCAAGGAATGTCATTAAGAATCCATGCAAACTGCCTTTGGGCGTCGACTTGATCCGTTGGCCGTAGCAGGGCCGTTGAGTCGGACTCCTGCCGCTGCTTTAGGCCTTTGGGCCGAACGGTGGCAGACGGTGGAGGAGGCCACAGCGCCTGGGTCAGGTTGGTCAGAACGGGAAAATCTGACTCTTCTCTGACCTTGCGAGGGTCCGCTTTCGGGCGGCGTCCGCAACGCGGCCAGGGCTAGCTCGGATCTGACTCATTGCTGAAGTTGGGAGGGTCCGCATTCGGTCGGACTGATACGGCGGCGCAGGCAGCGGCCACAGCCTTGGAGGCGCGTCATCCGCTCTCTCGAATGAACGCACCCATTTAGGAATCGTCCCTCCAACGCTCAGCCTGTGCCCATCGCCGCTGCTCGCCAAGACTTGTATCCAATCCATCACTGGTTAAGTTTCAGCTGCAAATCACCCCGGGGGCGATTGATCAGCACCACCCGTCCTACGTTTGAATTTTTCGAGAGCGCCGATGGCTGGTCCACCGGAATATGACGACTGGTTCGCCCTGGCGGGCACCCGTGCGCTCTCCCACTTGGCAAATTCTGGCCGTCAGGGTGATCCGCCGCTCGTCGTCGGCACCCGCGATGTCGCAAGGGAAAAGCGTAAATGAACGAAGGGAGACTGAACTCAGCGGTCGAGGCTGATCCATTGCCCCCTACCGAACGAGCACGCTCTGACTTCGTGCGCGACATGGTGCAGCGGCGCGAACACCCTCCGCAGGATTTAGCCTCTTGGCCCGGCCCGACGCCACGGCGTCTCGTTCAGTTTTGGGACGACTTGCAGAATCTACCCGAAGATGTCCGGGCCTGTATGGATTCTTGGAAGCAACTGGAGCGCCAGGGCTTCGAATTGGAGGTGTTCGACAAGCACTCTGCGAGTACATTTATTCGCACCCAATTAGGGGATCGCTATGAGGATGCGTTCAAACAGTGTTACCATCCCTCAATGATGTCTGACTACTTCCGATACGCATATGTATTCGTGGAAGGCGGCTTCTATATCGATGCTGACGATGTTTATCACGGCAGGCCAATTGACCACCTCTTTGTGGATGGGCGATTAAAGCTTCAGCCGTTCTGCTATGATATTCCAACAGGACAAATGGTGGCTCCGTCGATATTTACGGAGCCTGGAGCCAATCAGCCGGGATGGATTTTCTACTTCAACACGACCCCTTTGATCGCATCGCGCCATCACCCGATCGTTGAGAAAGCATTGCTGAACGCCACCGTATCGCTGGAGGCGGATAGCGCCAATGGTCTACCCGAGGTCCAAGCCTCGACTGGGCCGGGAAATCTCACCCGGTCAGTGTTTGAGACTATTAGCGAAGGATGCTCACCTGAAGCGCTAATGGTCGCGCATGATTGGGAGCTGATATCCACTAGCCAGTGGCCGCTCAGCTACCGAAATGACTCGCGGAACTGGAGACTGTCCAATCAGCGAGCGTACCGCGCATCCTCAGCGTCGGAGGCGGAATGAACCTGGCCGGAACACCGCCAACGCTCCTTCGCTTGGCTTTTCGCCTGGGGTATGGCCTTCGCAGGATCCTTCCGACGCAGACGTCAAAATCGTTTGGGCCGCGAATGGGCTCAGACGGCCAAACCATTGAGAAGATCTATGTGATCAATCTCGATCGCCAGCCAAATCGATGGTCCCGCGTAAAGAGCGAGCTTAGGAACGTAAGGGACAGGTATGGAAAAGAACTTCTCAGACTCGCGGAGCGGCTTCCCGCTGTTGATGCCAGTAACTTTCTCCAAGATCCGCCTAGCGACGCAGATGTAGATCCATTTTACACTTTGGCCGATCAACTTTTTGTCGAACCCCAGCCTCGAACGCTTCCGACAAATTTCGAGCTTGAGGCGCCGATTCGAATGAGTAGGGCTGAAGTTGCTGTCGCCAAATCACACATAGAGGTTTGGAGGCACATTGCGCGGGGGGCGCAATCACATGCTCTCATTCTTGAAGACGATGTGTGGTTCCATCCAGGTTTTGCCCGTCAACTTGACCAAGCGTGGAGCTTCATCACGAACGCAGGCGGTCCACATGGAGATGTAGATGTTCTCTACGTTTCATACATGGAATCGAAAAACGGAGCTCCAAAATCGTTTACGTCGAGCTATGTATTTAGACCAGAGCGAGGGTTGTGGAATCTGTCTGGGTACATCCTCTCTCGACAAGGTGCAGAGAAGCTTCTTCGTTTACTGCCCTGTCGCGGCCCGGTAGACCTCTGGATAAACCACCAGTTCAACGCACTGAACGTCGTCGCAACGACGCGTGCTTTGATCGGCCAGAGAAGAGATACCGCCTCAACCAACTCTTACTCGATTCTTCCGACGCTCTCGAAGATCGGCGCGATAGACAGCGAGGGCGCCGCCCTATTCAACGCTCGCCCGCCTCAACTGCCTATTTTTGCGTTTGGCCCTGCCAACTCGGGCCAGTCATCCCTTGCAATGGCGTTGTCCATGCTCGGTTACCGATGCTGCAGCGACCTTGTTGGGCTGCCGATCCAAGAGTTGAAGAGGCTTCGTGAGGGAAGCGCTGATCGCGTATTTGGGGCCTACGTTAACGTGGGTTGTCTTGAGTCAATGATTGAAGACCTTTGGCGAAGCTACCCTCAGGCCAAGTTCATCGTGACGCGGCCTTCAGCCAATTTCTCTAGCCAGGCCGTCGAGGCTATTCTAGCCCGCATCGAGGGCGCGGACATCATCGAACTCGATCCTGGCGCCGTCGATGCTTGGCGGATTCTCTGCGAGCACCTTAGATGTGCGCCACCATTGTGCCCATTCCCGAGCATGGCCGACTTGGGGCAGCGGCATGTTGTCGAAGCTTGCGAACAACCCACGCCTGCCCGCAGGCGCGCTACACCCAAGCGGGATCGGTCCCCATGGGTCGTTGGGCCGGATCATGGCGCTTGGTTGGGCATTCGGGTTGCGTCCAGCCCTGCTGAGGGCGAGGAAAATTGGGTCCAAGTTGAAGGCGATGCTGCCCGGCTCAGCCCAGTGGATTGGTCTGCACGGACGGACACATTTACTGGCAACTTGGCATTGTTTCGCCCTTCGAACGTTGAGTACGACGATGTTGGGGGCGCGACGATATACGTTCGGCAGGAAAACCTGGGCGCCCGACAGTTCAGTGCAGGCGCGTTAAGCAGTCACGCAGAGCACTGCTTTGGAAGGTTCGAGGCTACGTTCCAAGCGTCTAACGCGCCAGGTGTGGTCACAGGATTCTTTCTACACCGTAACTCGCCACATCAAGAAATTGACATCGAGATTGCTGGCAATCTGCCAGATCGTTTGCTTGTCAATGTCTTCTACAACCCAGGTGGCCCAGGCGCTAAATTTGACTACGGCTACCGGGGCTCCCCAAGTTATATCGAGCTGGGCTTCGATGCTTCCAAGGGGCTGCATCGTTACGCTATCGAATGGACTCCAAGCGAGATCCGATGGTTTGTGGATGATCTACTTGTCCATCGACGCGTGCTTTGGGACCCGACCCCAATTCCCCACTTGCCCATGAAGCTGCATTTCAACACTTGGCCTTCCCGCGCCTCTCAACTTGCGGGGCGGCTCGACAGCCGCCGACTTCCAGCAACAGCCCAGGTTCAATCAATACGCGCACGCGCGCATATCTCTTCAGTATTCAAGCAAGATGCAAAAGGGCTCCAGATGTCTGGCGAGACTGTGATCAACGGGGTGCCACGATGAAGATACTCTCCTACAACCCGGGTCACGACGGCGCATTTGCATATATTGAAGGCGGCCGCTTGATGTTTTCCATCGAGGCCGAGAAGAGTTCGAAATTTCGACATTCATCACTGTCTATCCCCGATGCTTTCGACGCACTTGCCGAACTTGACGACGTTCCCGACGTGCTGTGCAAGGGGGGCTGGTGGCCCGGAGACGCTCCGCGCGAAGGAGAGGTCGCAGCTGACTACCGCGGCACCGATCGTCACCAGGTAATTGTCAGAAAAAAGAGTCTGCTGGGAAAGACTATAGACGTATTTTCTTCATCTCACGAACGCTCGCATCTTCTGTGCGCGTTCGGCATGTCTAATCTTCCGAAGGGCACTCCATGCTACGCGCTGCTCTGGGAGGGCGTTCTCGGAGCATTTTACGAGATCGATGCGGACCTCAATATAGCAAAGATAGCGGACGTGATGCCGGAGCCTGGCCATCGCTACGCGATGCTTTACGCACTAGCAGATCCAACTTTCGATAATACTACCGCAGAATTCTCCCGGCTATCCGACGCCGGTAAGCTGATGGCGCTCGCTTCTTTCTCCCAAAGAAGTCAGGCGACAAGCGAGGAAGAAGCGATCATGACCCTCCTTTTGCAGGACTGCGAACACCTTAGACCTCGGGATTGTGAGTCTCTAAAGAATTTCCAGCACTACAACGTTGGTCTGGAAGATCAGGAGTTTCGCAACTTTGCAGGTATCTTCAGCGACCGCCTATTTGATCGCTTTTATAGATTTGCTGAAGAAAACCTAACCCGAGGAATGCCGCTGTTGATAGCAGGGGGGTGTGGGCTTAATTGCGACTGGAATACTAAGTGGAAGGAATCGGGATTATTTAGTGACGTTTTCGTACCTCCCGTTGCGAACGACTCGGGTTCAGCGATTGGGACTGCCATTGATGCGCAGTTCTATTTCACCGGTGACCCCAAGATTGCGTGGGACGTATATTCGGGACTGAATTTCGTGTCTGACGAAGCTGTCGACGAGACTCAGTTCGATGAATGGGAACCGAGCATCGCGGACATTGCCACAATGTTGGCCAGCGACCTGATTTTAGGATGGGTCAGCGGCCGCTATGAAATCGGACCGCGCGCGCTCGGTAATCGCTCCATCTTGGCGGCCCCCTTTAAAGACACCACTAGGGAGCGGCTGAATGTTATCAAGCAGCGGGAGCAGTTTCGTCCCATCGCGCCGGTCTGCTTGGAGGATGACGCCGAGAAGTGGTTTGGGTGCAATCACCCAAGCCCGTTTATGCTTTACACTTACCGAGCGTCCACAACTGAGCTTGCGGCGGTAACTCATGTGAACCGAACTGCACGCATTCAGACTGTGTCTGCGCTGACCAATAACTCAATGTTTGAATTGCTCACAGAGTTCAAAGAATTAACAGGCTATGGCGTGCTGTGTAACACTTCTTTGAATTTTAAGGGGAAGGGTTTTATTAATTCCATGTCCGATCTATCGGCTTATACCTTGCAGCATCAGCTTGATGGCTTTGTGGTGGACGGGCGCATCTACATGCGGAAATCATCGGTTGGCTACCAGGAATACCTTCGCGACCGGAGTTGACTGCCCCCCGATTATCGACCCGTCTCAATAGCCTGTCAGAGGCGGCATCGGGTTGCTCAGGTAACTGACTTGCTGGCGGGGATGTCCGCTTCCTGAAGCCAGTCCAGCTTCCGCTAGTGGCAGTACCGAAGGCATGAGCGAGGCAGTCCTAGGTAACGAAGAAACCTGGACTTTTTATCCGCAAGACGGGGTGCCCCCGTTGGGCACCTTATGATCCGAGGGCTCCGACAGGCGAGGCTCCGTTGCTGGCGACTCTATGAGGAACCTTCAGTACCGGCGGCAGGGCTCACCCCAGGGCTTTCCGCAACGCGCTGACGCCAGAGCTTTGCAGAAGAAGCCACGCCGTCCCCAAGGTTTCCAGGAACACCGCCGAAAGCTGGTCGCCGCGCATCTGAATCGCTTGGCCGATATCTGTTAGCTGCTCGTCAATCGTCTCAAACTTGTCGCGATTGTCGTGGTGGTGGGCTCCGCCGCACTTGTTGGCGACGTAGCGCACAAGCCGCTCGCGTGACAGGATCTCGCCATGCAGGCCAAGGCAAGGTGAAGCAAAAAACTTCGCTAGCTTCAGGGCCACCATGGGAGGGGTTTCGGGAGACTCGTCCAGGAGGCGCTCGAACTGGGCGCGATGCGGACTGGTTGGTCCGGCGCCACGGTAAAAGTAGAAAGCTTTGGTGAGCCGACCATCGTAAGGATAGCCGCCGGCGGCGAACAGCAGCGCCTGATCCACGGGGATGTTTTCAAACGCCGGTGCCTCCACCTTGATGGAAACACCCCGATCATGTGCGACGCGGCCGAGGGCGTTGTCGTCCATCAGGAATCGCAAGGCCACGCTGGCGTAGACCGCTTCGGCTACGCCCGGCGCCTCGGGAGCGGTTGACCGCTCCAGCTGGTCGAGATGGATGGCGACCACCGACGCCCGATCGATCAGGACCACAGGTTTACTCCGTCACAGCCATGACCCGATCCGGCCGCCTCAAAAAAGGGGAGCAGCCTAGCGCCCCGAACGCCCGCCGCTCAGGCGGCAACCACTTCGACTTCGTCGGGAGCGAACCAGCCCTTGTCGATGACAGCCTTGGTCAGCGCCTCGGGATTTTCACTATAGGCGACAAGGGCTAGGCTTTTTTTGGCGCGCGTGCTGGTGACGTAAAGCAGCCTTCGGGTCCGGTCGGCTCCGGTCTCCTCGCCGTCCGCCGCCCGTTTGAGGTCGTTTTCCGACAACGGTTTGGTTCCGAACAGCTTCTCGTATGAAAACATGAATCCCTTGGCCTCGCCGTCGTCCATGATGACGAGAACCCTGTCGAACTCGAGGCCCTTGACCCCTTGGTGCGTGCCATACGGGCCCTGATCGGCGACATATTCGGCGAATGGGACGATCTGCTGGTAAGACTGGTCTAAGAAGGCCCGCCAGGCCTCTAGCGCCGTGGCCGAGGAGGGCGGCGCGTCCTCCTCTTCAGGAGTAACCCCACCCTCTAAGTCGTCCTCGTCGAGGACGATGGGTTCGACATCGAGGAACGCAACCAAGCTTGTCGGGATGTCGAACAGACGATGGTCGGCCACGCACTTGAGTACGTCGAAGAACGTCACTTTCGGATCGGCTAGATCAAGCTTGGCCAAAGCGGCGATCGCCTGGCGGGGCGGGCCTAGAGGATCGTCCGGATCGTCCGGATTGGCCAAGGCCCGCGTCTTCAACAGGGACGAGGTGCCACGCAGATGGCTCATGACCGCGAACCGGTCTCCGGCCGCCAAGCTCGCCATCAGCGGCGCGACTCGCTCGCTGAACAACCGGATCCCCGCCAGATCGCCATTCCTCAAGCCCGTCGACAGTGTGCTCTCCGAATCCAGCGTCTTGAACATGCCGGCGAAGCCTCTGCGCGAGGCGGCCATGTGGTGCTCCAAGGTCAAGGTCTTGACCGCCCGGCCGTCCTCGATCCACCCGCCGTCATCGCAGATCTGCGCCATTCTGGCTTTGAGATCTCGCTCAAACGCGGGCTTGTCATCGACGTCCGCGCGCGCGGCGAAGAACCTCACCACGCCCTGCTCGCTGTCGTCGCGCGCCACCTGACGCTGGTCGTCGGCGCCCGCGCGGATGGCGTTGCCGAGCTGGACAATGCGTCGCGCCGAGCGATGGTTCATCCGTTTGACCGGGCTCGCCCATCCCGGCGGGATGACCTTGCCGAGGTCGACTTGGCCGTCGCCATAGATGCGTTGCATGGTGTCGCCCAACAGACCCAACGCGAAGCGATCCTTGTGAGTCTCAGCCAGCCCGAAAAGCGCCGCGATCAAGCCCTTGCTGGTGTCCTGACTCTCGTCGATCAGCAGGAACGGGAAGGCGTTGATCAGAACCGCCTGCATGGCGGGCTTGGTGGTGATGAACGCTGCAGCCAGCGCCAGCACCTCGCCATGGGATAGGGAGTCCGCGCCGAAGTTGTCGCCGTTGGGGTTGTAGGCGAAGGTCCGCGGAACGCTCAGATACTCGATCCGCTTCTTGATCGACGCCATGGCCCGCTCGCGATCAAGGTGGGCCTGGCCGCCGCGTCCTTTCGCATGGCGGGCCACTAGCTCTTCGTGGTCAACAGGCAACTTGGCCAACAGCCAGGTGCGGATATCGGTGTGGTGGCTGCCGATCAGGGTCCAGCAGAAGCTGTGGATCGTCGATATCGGGAATAGGGGATCCTCGCCGACCCGCTCGGCGATCTCCTTGGCGGCCGCCCGCGTATAGGTGATCACTGCGATCCTGCGGCCGGCGCGTCGATAGGCGTCACCGTGGCGGGCCCGAAAGCGGTCGAGTGCGTCTTTCAGCGACCGGGTCTTGCCCGATCCCGCCCCCGCATAGATGAAAAAGCTCCTGGGAGCGGCGGGATCCAGACAAGCGCTGATCTGGACATCGACGTCATCGTCGGTGTCCAGCGCTCCAAGCGCGATGGGCTCCAGGGTCATGCGACTGGCTCGCTGAGCGCGATGTCCTTGGCGATCGCCGTCTCGAACCAGGTTAGCCCCTCATGGATATAGAGCGGCGGCTTGATGGCCGCGGCGTTCTTGTGCATCAGGCAGTCCAACGCAAACGCCGCCTTTTCCGCGCTCTTGAGCAGGAAGAACAGCTCGTCGGCGAGCGCCTCACCGCCCAGGCTCTGCTCGATCAGGCCCCGGATCTTCGCGCTGGTCGCCGAGCCCTCAAGTTCGCTGAGCACTTCCAGGTTCTGCAGGATCAGCGCGTCCTCGAAAGTGCGCGGGATTACCGCCGCCAGAGCTTCCTCGCCCTTCAGCGGCGGCAAAGGCTTCTGATAGGCGACCCGCAATTCATAGCCCTCACAGGTCGCCGATTCATGCTCGTCCGGCTTCAAGGCGGCGAGCTCGTCGATCCATTCCTTGATCGGGTGCCAATCCTTCAGGACCGGATTGCTGGTCTTCTGACCCGCCCCAAGACAAGGCTTCGCGGCCTTCCAGCGGATCGCCTCGCCGCCACCCTTCAGCGGTACCTTCTCGGGGCTGGCCGCATCGAGATCGGCCACGATCAAGGTGGTCAGGCCTAGTTCATCGACCAACCGCTTGAAGCTGTGGGCGTGGCTGCCGCCCAGATCCAAAAGCGTCACATAGCGCCGCGACAACGATGGGAAGTGGCACCGAATGAAATGCGGCACCAGAATCCGCTCGGCCTGGCCCTCGACGAATATGATGCCGTCGGCGAAGAAAAGGTCGCAGTGCGTCGCCTTGAGATAGCGTTTGACGAACCGCTGGGTCTCGTCGCCGTCGCCGAACACATAGGACAGGTTCGCCACGGTCGTGGTTGGCGTCTCGCCCTTGGTCTCGGCCGGACGACGACGGAAGTATCGCAAGCTGGCAAAGTCCGCCTCGTGGGCGACGTGGCTGGAATGAGTGCTGACGACCAGTTGGGTGGCGTAAGTCTTCTGCTCGCCAAGCTCGGGCCGTTTGCGGAGGAGGGTGTAGGCCTTGTTGATGAAGACCTGCTGGACTTGGGCGTGAAGATGGGCTTCAGGCTCCTCGACCAAAACCAGATGCAGAGGCGCGATCTTGGGCAGGGACGCGGGGTCCTGGCCGCTGACGGCCTTTCCCACGCGCATCCAGTCGTCCCGGAAACCCATGAGCATGAACACCATGGCGATGAGGTTCTGGTAGCCCAGGCCGGCGTAGTCCTCCGGCAGGCGTAGCGCCCCGGTGCCGTCTCCCAGTGGGTCGGCGACCTGGTACTGCACGGCCGAGCCGTGCTTGAGGCCATCGATCGCCCGCAGCTGGGTGGTGATCTTCAGTTTGGGATTGTTGACGCCGGGATAACCCAGTCCCTCCAGTTCCTCGAACGCGGCAGCGAACCCCGTCTCCAGGCGCTTGTCGAAGTTGCGCTCGGCGACCTGGATGGCGCCCAGGGCATCGTAATCCTCTGCGGATGGCGTTTTGGCCGGATCCAGATGCCGGTCGTAGTAACCACGAAGCTGGTCGGAGAGCCGCCGTTTGAACCGGCGCGGCCCGCCGTCGCCAGCGTCGTCCTCGGTGCCACGCTCGACCGCGTCGGCGAAATCGCGCTGAGCGGCGATCTCATCGATCTTGATCAGATGCCTGAAGGGGTTTTTTTCAAGTGGGAAGGCACTTGCCGGAAGGGGCTGGGGCGCGGCCAGGCCCTTCTTCGGCGGAACAACTGCCTCGGGGTCCAGCGGATAGGCGTTGAGCTCGGTATGGGCGCGGAGCTTGCGCTCCAGAAAGTCGGTCAGGCGCTCGGGCCAAACGCTGAGCTTGGCGCCGTCGCCCTTGGGCTCTCCCGCCTTCACGGCCGCCTCGCGGTGAAGGAGGTATTCGGCCTTCAAGCGATCGAGGGCCTCCACCTCGTACTTGAGACGCACACCAAGCGCGCCGCCGCTCCAGTCCAGGGTCGGGAGAATGTGGACGACATGCTGGATTTCAGCGATCGGGACGTCGAGCCACACATCCAGGCTGGGCAACAGGTCGTTCAGATCGATTGGATCGGCATCGCCGGCTTCCCAAGCTACGCCGAGCGCGTCGATCTTCGTCCAGTTGGCGATCGTGACATCGCGCAGAGCCAGGCGCGTAGGGGCCAAGAGGAAATAGCGCAACGCCACCATGGCTGAGGTCTTGCCGCTGTTGTTGGCACCCACCAGGATCGTCGTCTTCTCGTCGAAATCTAGGTGTGTCGCCTTCAGCTTCCTGAAGTTGGCTATCTCGACGAACTTGATGCGCATGCCCCGCCCCGCTTCGACTCGCGCTATTCGAGCCATCGACGGCCAAATCCTACCCTACCGCGAAGTCGAACGGAAAGGTCGAGCCGCCCATTGAGTCGCCGCCTGTCGCGGCGGGAGGACTGACGCTCCCATAATCGAACTCGATCCCGATGTCGCCGCGCTACTCGAAGCCCATTCTTGAGACGTTCCTGGCGGCCTTGGCTCAGGCTGCCATCGACAGCATCGTTCACGCTGACGAATGGTCGGACGATCCCGAGGGGCTGGTGGTGCGCGACCGGTTCGTTCCCTACCCCCGTGACCGTTCAATCAACGGGACCTTGCCGATCGTGTCATCAGCCGCGTCGTCAAATGGGAGATGAGGATGCTCGAGCGTCTGGCCTTGATCGCGCCCGAGTTCATAGGGGCGGTTCCTCGGCGTCGATCCGCCGCCGGCGCTCGTGGAAAGGCTGGATGACGTCGTCGTAGAAGCTCCGCAGGAACGCCGTTCGGCGTTTGAGGAAGTAGGCGATGTCCATTAGGACGCGCGCATGGCCGCGAGCGGATCGACCAGCTGGATAGTCGCCGATGACAGGTCGTAGTCCAGCAGCACCACGCCGCCGAGCGGTCGGGCCCCGGCGAGAACCGCCAGATCCTCCGGGTCCAGAGCGCCGGTATGATAGGCTTGGATGAAGGTCATGTAGGCGTCCAGCACGGTCCCGCGTTGCGCCTCGGACAGGCCGTTGGCCACGAGCAACTTGAACCGCCCACCCTCCTGGCGGTCGGTCCAGACCGAGAAGAGTGGCGAGTAGAGGTCCGCGACAGGGAGCTTGCCGCGACTGGCGACGCGCGCATAGCGCACCTCGCTCATCCGCTGCCCGAGCGTCTTGATCCCGCGGCGAAGCGCGGCCAAGTGCGACTTGGCAAGGTCGTCGAGAAAGACGTCGAAATACCTCTTACCGACATAGGCCAGCAGAGCTGTGGGCATGAGCCACTCGATCGACGCCATGACGCGGCCAGACGGGCGCTGTTCGATCCGCAGGTCCAAGGCGTCGGCGGCGACGGCCTGGTGAAATTCCTCAAGGAAAGCTGGTGGGATCGGTCCTTCATAGCTCAGCGCGATGTGCGATTGGGATAGGCTCATCGATTCCTCCGGCGCGAGCCTCGCTCCTAAAGACCCGGCTCGTCAAATTTGGAACCTGCCTGCTGGGCGAAGCGATTTTCGTGTTCCCGGCCTGGCGATAGCGACGGTCAATCCATCCTCGTCAGGGCGGGCTTTCCGTCCGAACCGGCACGGGCCGCACGCCAGACTGCGCCGCATGTTTCGCAGGTCGTCCTGGCCTCGCCATTGATCATCAAGACGATCATGGCGACGCTGATTTCGCCGTCGCAGTCGGGGCAAGCATAGCCGAACCGCATGCCGCGACGGATGTCGGGGATCTTGGAGGCTAAAACCGCATCCAGACCGACAATGACCTCGCCCGCCTTGCGTCGCAGCACGGTCACGTCGATCGCCTTCCCCGACCTCAGTTGATTGATTGTTCGCTGGTGCAGAAAGCTTCCCATGGCGCTGTGTGCCTTTCCCGCCCACTCGGCCGAAAGGCGCACATCGGTCTCCTGAACAAGCGGCTCGCCGCGCTCACCGTTGGGTCCAAGGATGTAAAGCGCCATTCCCAATGACGCCTCACCGATCGGGTCGTGCTCGGCCAGGGCGGCCAACACCCGGCTGGGCTGCCAGTCACCATGGGCCTTGTCCACGGACGCGCCGATATCTTCACCGTAGCTCTGCAGGGTGTCATAGGCGAGGGCCTCGATCGCCAGGCGAAGCTCAAGGCAGGCGTAGCGTAACGCGGGACCGTCCTGTGCCAGCAACACGCGAGCGGCGGCTAGATGTGCTCGCGCCTGGTCGCGAAACGGGATCAGACAGGGCGGGGGCATGGCGCGCTCACGAGGTTCATCGATCAAGCCAAGGTCAGCTGCCGGTAGTCGATCGGAATCGGAAAGCCCGCGTTTAGCTGGGCGAGGTAGGCCACTCCGTCGGTCGATAGCGGCGGCTCGCCCACCACGACCAGCCGTTCGGGCGGGGTGGCCCCCGGCCAAAGCGCATACTCCAGAAGTTGGCCTATCGCCTCGCGCAGGCAGGCGCGGTCGGATCCCCCGGTCTTGACCTCGTAGAACCACAGCGCCTGGCCGTGCCTAGCAACGACATCGATGGCGCGTGACCCGATCCGAGGCTCGAAGATCACGTCGACACAACCTTCGTTCAACAAGGCGATCTTGAGCTGCCGTTGGATCTCGGCGTGCCGAAGGCAGACATCGAACGTGCGTTCTCGGGTCGTGGCCCTCGTCCAGGCACGCCCGTCGAGCTCGCGGCCGGAATCCAATCGCAGGGTTTCAAGCACCGCGATCGAGTCCTTTGACGTCGGAGCGGCTTCACCGATCGCCACGCCGCGCCGGCTCTCCACCCAGTCCCAGAGCGGCAGGAGCCGGTCCATCGCGCGCAGGGCAAGGTGCGGGTCGGCCTCCGACAACGGCTGGCGGTCGCCCACGAAGATGAAGGTTCCCGTTTCGATCAGCGGCTGGGGGATCGGCCCGACCGGCTGATCGATGCTGCGCATGTGATCGCGAAAGGACCACATCGCCAAGTCTGGGAAGGCTTCGGGGTGATCGCGCATCCACGCATTGAACCAGGCGATCTTGGGCTCCAGTCTGGCGATGTCAGGCAGCGAGCGGCTGGTCTCCAAGGAAAAGGCCACACCCGCCCGAAAAGCGCGGCGGCCATCCGGCATTTCATCGAGGCCGACGTTGAATTGCAGTTCGCCGCGCCCCCCAAAGTGGAACGCCCAGTCCTTACTTCGATCCCGTAGGCCGAAGATCGACTTGGCCTGGCGGCCCAGACCGCCGATCTCCGTGCGCCGCTGCTGAAGCCTGAACATGCCGTACTGGCCGGCCGCCGCCTCGATGGTGTCGATCAGGTTGTGGAATTGCTCGATTTCAGTTTCGGGACGACGGCCGTGAACTGCATCGCGGATGGCGCGCATGGGCGCATAGGCCGCGACCAAGGCCGCAGGAAGCTTGAAGGCATAGCCCTGCAATGGCCGGACAGGCCGTTCGGAGAGCTCGAACGGAAAGTACCGCGAGACCCCGGTCGGGGCCACATTTTCGTAGATTGCTCGAAGGTTTTCACGACCCTGGCGTAGCGCCTCCAGAGTGATCGGTGCGCTTAAAGGCTGATAGTCGGTCAGCGGTATTCGATAGCCCGGCAGCTCGGCGGGCTCCGCGCCACGCTCGCGAGCATAACTTCCACGAGCGGCCCAGACGATCGGTGCGGAAACCGGTGGTCCGGCGATCCGCGACGCCGCAGTAATCGCGGATGCCCTTTTGTCGTAGTGAAACACTATGTCGCCGACTTGAGCCTCTCGAAAGAGGGTGTAGCGCCAATTGTCTCTGCCAGCTTCGTCTTGCAGCGGTGCGCGCAGATCAACGCCCAGATCTTCACGATCCGTCGATTCCAGCCAGAATCGTTCCTCGGCCATCCCCGCCCACCAGCGATCGGTACTGACCATCGGACGTCTGTCTCCAATCTGAGGTTCGGCGATTGAAACGTTAGGTCGCGCACATCACAAATTCCCGCGATGAGCTTGACCGTCAACGTTATATCGGGAGAAGCCGCAGACACTAGGTCTGGGCTGCCGTTTCCGCGCGGTCGTGCGCTATTTCATTATCGTCGATTTCGCCCCCGATGTTGCTTCGGGAGACTGTCTATCGATGCGATTACTGGTAGGGGTGAAGGACGTAGAGCTATAGTCGATAAGCAGGTAACCTAGCGGGCTCGATCCTGCTTTGGGCAGGATACAGGATTTCGAGGAAACGCTAGATGGTCGATAAGAACGAAGCGATTGAGTTGACCGCGAGCATCGTCAGCGCGTTCGTCGGCAACGACGCCAACCGCGTAGCACAGTCGGAACTGCCAGGCCTAATCAAGGCGACGTTCGCCGCGCTCACCGGCATTGGCGAAACCGAAGCCGTCGCTGTCGAGAGCGTGAGCAAGCCGACTGCGGGTCAAATCCGTAAATCGATCACGCCCGATGCTCTGGTCAGCTTCGAAGATGGCAAGCCGTATAAGACGCTCAAGCGACACCTGACCACGCACGGGATGACAGTCGCTGAATATAAAGCCAAGTGGGGCCTGCCGAACGATTACCCGACCACGGCGCCCGCCTATAGCGAAGCCCGTTCGGCCATGGCGAAGGCTCTGGGCCTGGGGCAGGGTGGTCGCAAGGCTAAAGCCGCTACGCCGGCTGCTAAGGCGACCAGGGGCAAAGCGAAGGCTTAAGCCGGCCTTCGTTACAGACTACGAGAAGCCCGCCCTCAACCGGCGGGCTTTTTCATGCCATTGCGGTTGCCCGGGATAAGAGCGAGAGCTGGAATGTTGGCGGCAAGACGGTGTTGGTCGTTTGTGCTGAACGTCGTGCTTCTGGACCGGTGCTCGAGTCCGCTTCTGGCGCGGGCTGGACCAACAGCGCCAGCGAGCTCAGTAATCGCGGGATCCCACTAGCGATCACCGACAACCAGTTCCCTTCCGGCGCGATTACTTTAGGGGCGAGCGGGTCCGTAGTAGCCTCGCCCGCCCAACGCTGCGGTCCAGCGACGCGACGAGACCGGGTCGAGCTTGCCGGGCCAGGACTTGACGCCGGGGCGAAGCTCGGACGCCTTGACGACGACCGCCGGCCAGGCGCCCTGTCCGCCCTCGTCGCGCAATTCGAAGCGAACGACGGGGTCAGGGAGGGTCAGGTCGAAGTCGATGACGCCGAAATTGACATCGGCCGAGAAGGCCTGACGCACGCGCATGACCGGGCGGCCGGTCAGGTACAGATCGACGGTGTCCTGGGCCAGGGGCGAGCTGACGAACTCGTAGAGGTCGTAGCCGCCGCGCTCCGACCACGGCAGGCAGTTCATCTCGCCAAAGTGGGTGTCGCCCGACAGCAGGATGATCCCGGTCACGCCGGCCGCCATCACCGCGTCCAAGATCGCGTCGCGCTCATGGGTGAAGGACGACCAGGAGTCCCCGCCCTCGGCCTTGCCGTCGTTCCAGCCCGAGCCGGAGATCAGCACCTTGAACGTCGCGCGGCTGGCCTTGAGTCCCGACAGCAGCCATTCACGCTGGGCGGCGCCCAGCATGGTCTTGCCGGCGACATTGGGGTCCTGATTGGGATCGCGGTGGTAGCGGACGTCGAGGAAGAAGAAGTCGACGCCGCCTTGCGACCACCGGAAGAACGCGCCCGGCGCCCCGGGCAGGCCGGACGCCGGATTGGGCCAGTAGCGCTTGAAGGTCTCCAGCGCGCCGACCTTGCCGGGATGGCGGCGATCCTGGTCGTTGAGGCCATAGTCGTGGTCGTCCCAGATGCAGAACTGCGGCGTGGTCGCCATGAACCGGCGGATTTCGGGCAGGTCGCGCTGGCGGCGGTATTCCTCGGCCAGGATGTGCGGGTCCAAGCTGTCGGCATAGATCGCGTCTCCGGCCCAGACAAACAGGTCCGGCTGGGCGGTCTCCACGGCCCGCCAGATCGGCTGCACAGGATAGCGGGCCCGGCGGGCGCAGGAGCCGAAGGCCATTCGGAAACGCGACGACCCCATGGCGGGTGTGGTCAGGCTGTAAGGCTCCAGGCCTTGGTCGTCGGGATTGACCCGGCCCTCAATCAGCACGCGATAGGCATAGGTGCGGCCAGGCTCCAGCCCCTCCAGGCGATGGACCTGCACGAAGTCTTCGGCGTCAGCGGCGGCCTGAACCACCGAGCGCCGGGGACTGGAGAACAGCGGATCGCTGTCGAACTCGACGCAGACAGGCCAGGGGCCGCTGGCCCGGGTCCAAACCACGGCGGCGTCAGGCGCGCACCAGCCCAGCACCGGGCCCTGCATCAGGCGCTTGATGCCGATCCAGTCCAGGTTGGACTGGGCCAGGGCCGCGCCGGGCGCTGCGGCAGCTAGGCTCGTGGTGATCAAGCTTCGACGGTTCAGCGGGGGCATGGCGGGTCCGGCGATCTCAGGAAGGGGCGCACCGCCGCCTCTTTCGAGGCGGCGGCGCAAGTCACTAGAAGCTGTAGCGCAGGCCGACCCCATAGGTCGCCGGCGCGCCGACCAGACGGGAGGCGCCGTTCAACTCGGGGAAATAGACCTCGTCGGTAATGTTGCGGCCATAGGCATAGACCGACCAGTTGTCGGGCGAGGTCAGCTCCATTCGGGCGTTGAGCAGGGTATAGGCCGCCGCCGTGTTGCCGGGGACGGCGTTCAGCCGGTTGGACTCCTCGCCGTGGTAGGAAAGGCCGGCGCGAGTCTCCACCCGCCAGCCGCTTGCCAGGGCCACGCCGTGGTTGAACGACAGGGTGGCGGTGACGTCCGGCGCGCCGGGCAGGGGATCGCCCACTGTGGCGAGGACGTCGGCGACCCGCGCCGAGCTGAACGACAGCACCTCGGTGTCCAGGAAGGCCGCCGCCAGATCGACGCTCAGGGTCTGGGCCTGCGTCCGCAGCAGCGTGGCGTTGATCGCCGCCTCGATCCCGCGGCTCTTGGCCTTGCCGACATTGGCCCGGCCATTGGTGTCGTTGGCCAGGCGGGTCGTGGCCTGCAGTTCCTTGAAGCTGTAGTCGAAGGCGTCGAGCGACAGGCGCAGGCGGCCGGTCGTCCAGCGCAAGCCGGTCTCATAGGCCACGACTGTCTCGGAATCGAAGGGCAGGGTCTCGGCCTGGGTGAAGATCGAGGTGCCGTCGAAGCCGCCGCCACGATAGCCGGTGCCGCCGGAGACGAAGACGTTCAGGTCCGGGGTGAAGCTGTACTTGGCGGTGACGCGGCCCGAGACGTTGTCGTCCTTGAAGGCGCGGTCCCAGATGAAGGGATTGGTGGTGGCGAAGGTCGTCGTGAAGGTCGAGATGCCCCACGGGTTCTTGTCGTCGTTGCGGCCGCTGAACGTCGCCTTGTCGCGGGTGTAGCGCAGGCCGCCGGAGACCTGCAGCTTTTCAGTCAGGTTATAGTCGACCTGGCCGAACAGGGCGAAGCTGTCGCGGCCCTGCTTGTGCAGGTTGTCGTAGATCGTGCGGGCCGTGTAGCTGGTCCAGGTGGTGTCGAAGTCGATGTCGTCGGAGACGTAGAAGGCGCCGACGATCCAGTCCAAGCGGCCGCCGGTGTCGTCGCTGAGGCGCATTTCCAGCGAGGTCTGGCTGAGCTTTTCGTCGGCGTCGAAGCGCGAGGCCGAGTAGGGCGAGCCGTCGCCGTTGCCCTGGACCGAGCGCTCGGTGCCCTGGGCGTTGCCGATCACCGTCAGGCTGAGATTGTCGGCCAGCTTGCGTTCCAGCATCGCCGAGACGCCATAGATGTCGATCTTCTGGGTCGGATATTCCGACGAATAGAATTCGTAGGGATCGCGGTTCTCGCCGGCATTGGCGATGTTGGTGTCCTGGACGGCCGAGATGCGGTCGTACTGGCGCGTGTCGCCGCGGTCGCGGCTACCGAACAGCTTGACGGTCAGATTGGTGTTGTCGTCGAAGGCCATCGCCACCGTGGCGCGCCCCGCAAACAGGTCCTTGTCGCCAAAGCCCTTGCGCTGGCCCGGATCGGCGATGGCCGGCATCTGGTTTTGCACCACGCCGCCGACCGACAGCCGGTAGCCGGCCAGATCGCCCGCACCCGCGCCATTCATGAAGCCGCCGCCCTGCTCGGTCATCACCGCCAAGCGCACGCCGACGCGGTCGCTGACCGGACCGCCGATCGCCGCTTCCGCAGTTCTGTAGTCGTAGTTGCCGACCTCGATCCGCGCCAGTCCCTCGACCACCTCGCCCGGGCCCTTGGTGATCGCGTTGATCACGCCGGCGGTGGTGTTGCGGCCATACAGCGTGCCCTGCGGACCCTTAAGGATTTCCACGCGATCGAGGTCGAACAGCGGCATGCCCAGATAGGCGTTCGAGGTCTGGTAGACACCGTCCACATGCAGGGCGACCGAGGGGTTGCCGTTGGGCTTGTAGTCGTCGGCCCCGCCGATGCCGCGGATGCTGATCAGGCCATAGTTGGTGCCGCCGAAGGCGTAGTTGATCGAGACGCCGGGGACCTCGTCGACCAGACCCGCGACGCTGTTGATGCCGCGCCGGGCCGCGTCGTCGCCGTTCAGGACGGTGACCGCCATCGGCACGTCCTGGATGCGCTCGGAGCGCTTCTGGGCAGTGACCATCACCTCATCGACGATGTCCGCTTCGGCGCTGTCGGCGGTCGCGCCCGAAAGAGAAAAGGTCCGCTCACCGACCGGCGTCGCGGTCAGGCCCGATCCGGCCAGGATCTGACGCAGCGCCTGGGCGGGCGGCATCAGGCCGGTGACGCGGTTGGCGCGCTTGCCGCGCACTAGCTCGGGCGCGAACAGCACCTGCACGTCGGCGGTCCTGGCGAAGCTGGTCAGGGCGGTCTCCAGCGACTGGCTCTCGATGGCGAAGGCGACCGGCTGGCCGCTCGCTGTCTGGGCCAGGGACGGCGTCCCGGCGGCGAGCGCCGCGGCGGCGCAGCAGGCGAAGAGGCCGCGCTTGAGGGCGACGACGAGCGGAGAGGACGTGTTCATGGCAAACCCCTGAGGAATCTTGGCCGGTGTTCTCCGGCTCGCTCTCAGGAACGGAAGCTTGGCCATCGATCCCCATCCCGTCGTGGAAATTTCATCGAGCCGTTGCGGATACTTCACGCCCGCCGATGCGCCAGGCGCCGTCCGGTTGGCGGTCCACGGGCAGGTCGAAGGTGCGCTCCAGGGCGATGGCGAACTCCTGAGCGCCGTCGTAGCGAAATGACCCGGAGATCCTCACCTGGCCCGCCGCGGGGCTGGCCAGCACCAGGCTGTCGGAGGAATAGTGATTGAAGGCGGCCACGACTTCGGCCAGCGGTCGGTCGCGCACCACGAGACGCCCCAGCCTCCAGGCGGTCAGGCTTTCGGTGTCGGTCGCGACGACGCGCAACCGGCCGGCCTGCTCTACGGCGCGCTCGCCGGGCGCCAGGCGCGCAAGGATGATCTGGCGCGCGCGGCGCGGGGCGATGGTCAGGACGCCGGTCTCGACCACCACCTCCGGCGCCCGCTCCGTCAGGGTGACCTGGAACCGGCTGCCGTCGGCCGTCACGGCGCGCTCGCCGGCCAGCACCGTGAAGGGGCGGCGATCGCCGGGCATGACGTTGAAATAGGCCTGGCCGGTCTCCAGGGTGATCGCGCGTCGGTCCGGGCGGTAATCGAGCCGCAGGCGGGTCAGCGGGGCGAGAGTCACTTCCGACCCGTCGGGCAGGGGCGCGGTCAGGCGTTGGCCGGCCTGGGTGGCGATCACGGCGCGGGCGGGCGACGAAGCCGCCATCACCCACAGACCAGCGGCGGAGGCGGCGACCGCGCCGCCGCCAAGACCCCACATCGCCCGCCGGCGGGTCGGCCTCGTCTCGGCCCGCAGGGCCTGCGCCCGCAAAGCCAGCATCGGACCGGCGCTGGCGTCCAGCCCCAGGCTGCGCCAGGCCGCCTGGCATTGCCGATAGGCTCGCGCGTTGGCGTTATCCTGAAGCCAGGCCCGAAACTCCGCCTCGTCGCTGGCCGTCGCCGGTTCGTCGCTGTTCATGCGCGTGAACCAGAAGGCCGCCCGATCGTCGTCCTGTGTTCCGACCATCAGTCCAGGTCCTGGCCGAGGTCGCGGCGCAGGGCCGACATCGCCCGCACCATGTGCTTCTCCACGGCGCTGACGGAGATGCCGAGGCGTTCGCTGATCTGCACGAAGGTGAGGTTCTCGAACCGCCGCAACAGGACGATGGTCCGGGCGCGCGGCGGCAGAGCGTCGAGGACGGCGAGAGTCCGGGCCAAACGCTGGCGGGATTCCACTACGCGTTCGGCGCTTGGTTCGTCGCTGCCTGGCGCCACGGTGGCGATGTCGACATGACGGCCGCCGCCGCGCGCCTGGTTGTAGCGTCCGCGGTCTCGGGCGATGTTGGCGGCCGCCTCGAAGACATAGCCGTCGACATTGTCGAGGGTCAGCAGGTCGGCGCGGCGCAGCAGGCGCACGAATAGGTCCTGCACCAGTTCCTCGGCGTCACTGCGCGAGGCGGTCCTGCGCATGAAGAAGCGAGTCAGCGGCGTTCTGAGGCGCCGGGACAGGGCGGCGAAAGTGACCGGATCCGAGTTTCCAGACTCGCCGTTCGCTCCGGCCCGCGCCTTCTGGTCAACAGCCTGATTCACCCGTCGTTGTGTTGTCCCGCAGCATCACGCCTTGATGTCGGTTCGATGACGATCTGAAGACGGAGGGCTCGTCTGGGGAACGCTGCGAAGCAAAATCAGGAACGAAGGCTGCGAAATGTGGAGACCCTGTCGTCGTGCAAGCTTGACCCGCATGGTTGGGATCAACACAGCCGATTATGATCTGGCACCGCGACGGGGCGGATTGGGAACCGGTAGGCGGACATATCACCACGCTCGCTTGTGAGTTTCCGCGTTTCAAGCCGCCGATGCGCTGCTTTGAAGAGGCGGCGTACTAAGTTCGCCAAGAGTCGATCATTGCCGACGGCGCCCAGTGCCAAACGTCTGGAATCTGGAGCAGTCCCAACTTCCGCAGTTGGCGCAGCCTGCATTTCAAGCCACGCTGGCCGCCTACCCATTCGCCCGTCAAGCATCACATAAAGATATCCTTATATGATGCTTGACGATGGCCCTATGATGGTGTTGAAAGGCCATGTCGAGGTTCCCCGCCTCAGGCATGACGGCGGGGCTAAGACGGGAAGCCGGTGGTGTCCTTTTGGGCAGAATCCGGCGCTGCCCCCGCAACTGTAAGCGGCGAGTGGCGGATCCATTTTGTGTCACTGAGCTTCGCAAAAGGCTCGGGAAGGCCGGATCCGTCGCGATGACCCGCAAGCCAGGAGACCTGCCTTCGGCGCGATAACGTTCCTCGGACGGGGGTTCCTCCGGTGGATCGCGCTTGAAGCGTGGCTCTGTGGCTTAGGCGCCATCCGGGCCTGTCCATGTCTTGCGCGTTCTACCTCTGGCTCCACCGCTCGGCAAAAGCAGGTGTTGGCCATGACGAATAGCGGTTTCACATTCACCCTGAAGACCACGGCCTTCGACGAGGACTATTGTCCCGCCGACAACACGCGCATCACCACCAATTTCGCCAATCTGGCCCGGGGGGAGAGCCGGCGGGAGAACCTGCGCAACACCCTGCGGATGATCGACAACCGCTTCAACGCTCTAGCCTACTGGGACAATCCCGAGGGCGACCGTTATTCCATCGAGCTGAACATCGTCTCGGTCGAGATGAGTATCGGCAAGGCGGGCGCTAACGACAGCTTTCCGCTGATCGAGATCCTGCAGACGACCATCCTCGACAAGGCGACCGGGGAGCGCATCGACGGGATCGTCGGCAACAACTTCTCCTCCTACGTCCGCGACTATGATTTCAGCGTCGTGCTGCCGGATCACCTCAAGGCCCATCCGGGCGCCGGTGCCCCCGAGGGCTTCGGCGATCTGCACGGCAAGCTGTTCAAAGCCTTCCTGAACTCAGGCGCCTACAAGGCGCGCTTCGCAAAGCCGCCGATCATCTGCCTGAGCGTGTCGAGCAACAAGACCTATCGCCGGACGGGAAATGAGCACCCCATCCTTGGCCTCGAATATCAAAACGACGAGTTCTCTCCGACCGACGCATACTTCGGGAAAATGGGCATGAAGGTCCGCTATTTCATGCCGAAGGATAGCGTCGCGCCCTTCGCCTTTTACCACATCGGCGACCTGCTGGCTGACTACAGCAATCATGAGCTGATCAGCACCATCAGCGCGATGGAGACCTTCCAAAAGATCTACCGCCCCGAGATCTACAACGCCAATTCCGTGGCTTCGGAACGCTTCAACCCAAGCCTGAAGCATCAGGACTATTCCCTGACCCGCATAGTCTACGACCGTGAGGAGCGCAGCCGGCTGGCGGTGGAGCAGGGGAAGTTCGCGCAAGAGCGCTTCATCAAGCCGTATCAGGCCATCCTTGAGCAATGGTCGGCCCAATTCTCCGCCTGATCCGTCGAACGTCACGAGGTTACCGATTATGAAAACGCTTCTTCCCACGTCGACGGCTGGCAGCCTGCCCAAGCCCTCCTGGCTCGCGACGCCGGAGACGCTCTGGTCCCCCTGGAAGCTGGAAGGCGAAGACCTAACGGTAGGCAAGCAGGACGCCCTGCGCCTGGCCGTGGACGATCAGCGCCAGGCGGGCATCGATATCGTCGGCGACGGCGAGCAGACCCGCCAGCACTTCGTCACGACATTCGTCGAGCATCTCGACGGCGTGGACTTTGAGAAGCGAGAGACCGTCAGAATCCGCGATCGCTATGACGCCAGCGTGCCGACGGTAGTCGGCGCCGTCTCGCGTCAAAAATCGGTCTTTGTCGAGGACGCCAAGTTCCTGCGCGCGCAGACCGAACAACCGATCAAGTGGACCCTGCCGGGTCCCATGACGATGATCGATACCCTCTACGATGCCCACTACAAGAGCCGCGAAAAGCTCGCATGGGAGTTCGCCCAAATCCTCAACGAGGAGGCAAAGGAGCTGGAAGCCGCCGGCGTCGATATCGTGCAGTTCGACGAGCCGGCGTTCAACGTCTTCTTCGACGAGGCAAACGACTGGGGCATCGCTACCCTGGAGCGGGCGGCCGAGGGGCTGAAATGCGAGACCGCCGTCCACATCTGCTATGGCTACGGCATCAAGGCCAATACGGACTGGAAGAAGACCTTGGGCGCCGAGTGGCGCCAGTACGAGCAGACTTTCCCCAACCTCCAGAAGTCCAAGATCGACATCATCTCGCTGGAGTGCCAGCACTCCCACGTCCCGATGGAGCTGATCGAACTCGTCCGCGGCAAGAAGGTGATGGTCGGCGCCATCGACGTGGCCACCGATACCGTCGAAACCCCGGAAGAGGTCGCCGACACCCTGCGCAGAGCGCTTCAGTTCGTGGACGCCGACAAGCTCTATCCCTGTACCAACTGCGGGATGACGCCCCTGTCGCGTCGGGTCGCCAATGGCAAGCTGAAGGCCTTGGGCGCGGGCGCGGAGATCATCCGCAAGGAACTCGGAGCGTGATGGCCCGATAGAGGTCGGCTTGAAGCAGATGAGTGAATCAGCAGCGACGGCGATATCCGCAGGCGTCTATCGACCGAGCTCGCTAGGCCCCGTGCAATGTCGTGTACCTGGAGCAGGGCCTGCGTCCGCTCATGGCGCTAGCAGGACTGACAGAAGGGCCTTTGACTGTGAAGTTAAGTCATTGAAATCATTAATATATTTTGCGGATAATGAACATTATCGGAAATTTAATCGGAAATTTAATCGGGAAGTCTAGCAAGGCACTTGGCCGACATACGATTTTACCAGTGCGGTCTTATGCCCTTTGGCGCCAAGGCCTGCTCACAACCAACTTTTACAGTACGCCGGCATTCTTACCTTCTCAGTCAATCGGCCAGCCCGCTTCACTGGTGAGATGGCGCCAATACCGGAACTCGAGATAGCTCCAGGAACCGGACCTTCAACCGCCCGCGCGCGAAGGACGGAAGGCCGCCCTCGAGCTTCCTTCCGTTCTCGGGCCAGACAGATATCGCTGGTATTTTGTGACACCCCCCGAACCTGGCGGCACAATTCGCCTTTG
>Ga0209066_10002071_pt1 | contig 25202 bp, 14 predicted proteins | sample All_14_2_FD_187198 | JGI IMG/M metagenome (GOLD analysis project Ga0209066, IMG submission 187198) | Freshwater microbial communities in response to fracking from Pennsylvania, USA - Allegheny Zone_MetaG_DW_15 (SPAdes) (version 2) ... | reverse complement strand
TGGTATTTTGTGCTATATTTTTATGATGTATGTATTTGATTTATTGTGTTTTGAAAAGCTTTTCGAGTTCAGCTACTGAGTTTTCCCAGCTAAAAACCTTTTTCACAAAAGCATGTCCGTTTTGTGCCATCAGTTCAGCATAGTTTTGGTCACTCAGAAGTTTAATAACGTGTGCGGCATAATCGCCGGCGTTTGACCCAATAAGTATTTCCTCATTTTGTCTGGCGCCAAGCGCCTGGTTTGCCAGATCGGAAGTAATGCAGGGCATTTCCATAGCCATTGCTTCGAGGAGCTTATTCTGCAGGCCGGTGCCAATGCGCATGGGTGCTATAAAAATTCGTGACGATGCATAGCTGTCGCGGATATCAGCCATCCAGCCGGAAACTGTAATATTTCCTGATTGAAGCGCCTGTACCCTGGCATGTGGTGTTGCTCCTGCTAATAAAAGCTTTGCTGTCGGAAATTGTTTCAGCACCAGCGGGAAAATTTCTTCAGCAATAAAACGCGCAGCATCAATGTTAGGCGGATATCCCATGTTGCCGGTAAACACGATGTCATATTTTTTTTCACCTTTTACCGGACTGAAGTATGAATAATCAACACCATTAGGAATAACAGCCACTTCATTCCGCGATGGATGTGGAAGCAGATCGCGGTCGGGTTGCGAGATAATAGTTTTATTGTTGAATTTTTCGAAAATCATTTTTTCATAACGAAAAAGCCTTCTGTATTCCATTAAAAAAGGGATTTTCATAGGGAATGAAGAAGTTTCGGCTCGTCGTTTTGCGCCCATCGAAAAAATATCCTGGTAATCAAGTGTTTTGGAAACAGCGGAGTTTTTTACATACTCCGAAACACGGATCAACTGGCAGAAAATATGATCCGGATTAGATTGTTTAATCAGGTTGTCAATTTTTTTCTGAGCCTTGCATCGGTAAAAGTATCCGACCTGCAAAGGATTTCCATTCAGAAATGCCTTAACTACATTCCATACCATACCCGGTTTACGGATGGGGATAATATGTACTTCGCGACAAAATTTATTCAGTTCGTTGAGTGCTTCGGGGTGAACAGCTGAATCGCTAAGAGCGCATAATATAATTTCGTTATGCTTTGCCAGGCACCGGATTTGATGAAATGGCTCTAAGCTTATCGCCTTTTCGATAGGATATGGCACTCGCGAAAGCAGGACAAAAATTTTCATACCCGATTATGGCTTGTCGATTGAAAAAAAGGAGTTTTGAATTATCAGCAAAAATAAATTATAACGTAAATTCACAGATCCGGTAACTTAGATTTTTTTTGTCAAACCGCTGTAAAATGCTGTTAATTTTTGCATCAGTTTATTGTTATCATGCTCCCTGGCAATAAGCTTTCGGGCATTTTCGCCCAACGAATCCCTGAGGTTTTTATCGTTGCACAGCCTAACAATGGCTTCGGTAAACGAACCAGGATCTTTGGCTATAAGCAGGTGCTGACCGTTTTCGTAATTGATTCCTTCGGCGCCTACAGCCGTAGTAATAATCGCTTTACCTGCAGCCATAGCTTCAACAATTTTAATACGGATTCCACTACCCGAAAATAACGGAACCACCATAATTGAAAACCGCTGCATATATTCCCATACATCAGGCACTTCACCATCAACAGTTACTCCCGGTTTCGAAAGTTTCTTCAGCCATTCGGGCATATATCTTCCGGCCAGATGAAGTTCAATTTCGGGAAGACGCTTGGTAACTTTTGGCCAAACATCATCAATCAACCATTTAATGCCCTCTTCGTTGGGGAACCAGTTCATTGTACCGATATGAAAGAGGGAAGCATTTTGTGGCTGAACGGGAGTTTCAGGAAGTGTATCGAGGTTGATGCCAAACGGAATTGAAATGATGTTGCTGCTGTGCGACAAACGGTCGAAATTTCGTGCGTCAACCGGGGTAATGGCTACAATACCATCCACTTTATTAAGAATGCCAATTTCGAAACGCTTCAGAGCCCGATACAAATGATTAAGGTAAACTCTTTTAAAAGGATTCGGACAGTTTTCGGCAACACGTTGCCAGATTTTATGCTCAATATTATGCGCTCTTAAAACAACCGGAGCTTTTGAATATTTGCGTATAACATCGAGGTATGAGGCCATATACAACATTTCAAGCTGAATAATATCGAAGGATTCGCTGCGCAGGATTTCCGTGAGCTTGTTCGCGAAGGCTTTGGTATGAAACCGGGATACATGGTACGAAATGCCAGCCATAAAATTGAATAAAGCAGCAGGAATATGGAGTGAAAGATCCATATGAACAAATTCGATCTGAGTCTTCTCCCTGAAATCCGCCGGAATAGTATCCGGATCCACACTATACTTATTGGTGTTGGCAGCAAGAACTTTGACAGAATGACCGGCCTGCAGCAGTCCACTTATCATGGCATGCATGGCAATGGGGCCGCCTTCACATTTAGGCCACGGCGACTTATTGCACAGCATTAGAATTTTCATGTGTTGGGTGTTGGGGTTTGTTTTTTCTTAAATTTTTTAATTATCCTGCTGAAGAATTGTTTGTAACTCTCGGCATCCATGATGTTGGAATCAGTTGCTGCCTGGTAAGCCAGAAAAATTCCGACAGGCAGAAAAATCATAGTTGACATCCACATTCCTTTCCATGGATCAGTTACTGCCGAACGGACTGATTTTTCACCTGTAAAGGATATAACATGATATGCAACAAACAGCAATACCGAAATTACCAAAGGCATGCCCAGTCCTCCTTTGCGGATAATTGCACCTAAGGGTGCGCCTATCAGAAATAACGCAAAACAGGCAAATGAAAGGGTGAATTTGCGGTGCCATTCGATATCGTAGCGTGCTTTCAGTTCCACTTTATCCTTTATAAGCTGGCGGTTGTATTCGAATGAACCTTTGGCATTGCGCGACATACCTAAGGCGTATGATGCTATATTCTTTTTAATAGGATCAGGCATGTTTTCAAAAACAGCTTGTTCTTTGGCCTCAGGTAGCTTAGTTATAAGACTGCCGGTAATTTTTAATCGGTTAAAATTGGAATAAAAAGCCATAAGGGAGTTTCGGAGTTCGCCTACCCTTTGGCCTACTTCAAGTCCGAGCGAATCCGATGCATAGCTAAGCTGCTTAACATTAAGCATATAGTAGGCATTTTTAAAAAACTCATCATCGGAACGTGTCATTTTAAATTGCGAAAGATCAAATTTAATAATCTCACTTTCGTAATTGGTCCGTTGAAACGAAACTTTCTTCGAATCGGTTCGATCCACGGTTTCCTCGTAATTTGTACCATTATATAAGGTAAGCAAAAGGTAACTGCCATCGGCTGTTTGTTCCATCCGTCCCGAATCGGCAATAATCAGGTTATTGTTTCCCTGCACTTTCGAATGATCATAAATCATTACATCTTTAATACGTGTTCCATCGGGATCTTTCTTCCCTATTTTGATGATATAGCCATCGAGTCCTGAGTAAAAAATACCGTCGCGGATATTTAGCGAAAGTTTTTTCTGCCGTACATCATATAAAGTTGATCTGAATTTTAAATTGGCATAAGGGAAAATAATATTTGAATAATAAAAAGCACCAACGCTGATAAGCAATGAAAACAAGCCAAGGGGCATCATTATTTTCCGAAGTGAAATACCGGCAGCTTTCATAGCAACCAATTCGTATCGTTCGCCCAGATTACCAAAGGTCATCAGCGATGCCAGCAGTATGGATATGGGCAAAGCCATTGGAACAAAAGTAAACGAGGCCCAAAACATAAGCTGTGCAATAACCTCCCACTCAAGTCCTTTTCCTACAAGTTCGTCAACATACCGCCACAGAAACTGCATCAGCAAAACGAACACTACAATAAAAAATGTAGCCAGAGCAGGTCCTGCATACGAACGCATTATGAGCAGATAGAGTCTTTTCAACGGTAATATTTTTTGTAACCGGCAAAGGTACTATAATAAATGATGAGTGGAAAGTGGAAAGTTTAAAAGTGTTGCTTCGCTTCGCTCGCAATGACAGTGAATAGTGAGTAGTGAATAGTGAATAGTGAATAGTGAATAGTGAATAGTGTGTAGTGAGTAGTGAATAGTGAATAGTGAATAGTGTGTAGTGAGTAGTGAATAGTGAATAGTGTGTAGTGAGTAGTGAATAGTGAATAGTGAATAGTGAATAAGTAAAAAAATGACGGATATCAGATTTCAACAAATTATCTTAACACTTTGCATTGAACTATTTGAGCCTATAGCTTTGAACCCTTGAACGCGAAGCATTGAACCTTTTGAACGTGAAGCATTTAACTTTTTGAACGCGAAGCATTGAAGCTTTTGAACGCGAAGCATTGAACCTCTCAACTTTTCAAACTCCTTCAGCCTTTCGCTACTGCGCCATCATTATTTATCAATACTTTGTAATGAAGTGAGGGAGACGTAACAAACTGCCCAAGTCCAAGCTTATCCCACATTTCATCAACCTGCCTGATTGTAGTATCGTCCATAGCAAGTACATTTGGCCATTGGCGTTTAAAACCGTCTACCTCGGAAGATTTGGCGGTTCCGTCAATTGCCATAGGCGAAGTTGATTGTCCGTTGGCTGAACGAGCATAAAAACAATCCCTTAACGGGTCAATATTATTGGCAACCAGCCACACTATATCCTGAATGCGGATGGCAACAGCTTCGGGATCAACATAAACAACCCAGTTAACACCTTCTAAAGCTCCCCTTTCGGAAAGTTGCTGATGAATCAATCGGATATCGGTGGTTAGTTTATTGATACCGATAACAAGAACGGGAAGGTTTTCGCGTGTAAGCGAGAAATTACACGAGAAGCTCCGGAATTCAGGATGCTTTTCATTGAATATAATTCTTTCATTTTCAGTTGATTTAGTTTCACCGGATAATTTTGAAGTAGCATCTATACCTAACTTGCTACCGAGTGCAAATCGGCTGCTCGAATGATCGAGCACATCAACCGGACCACGGTTAAAAATAATATCGTCGACAGGATGAACATGCTCACCGATCAAAGATGCAACAGCTTTACTATCATTAAGATCCACATCGGCATCCGTAATAACCAGTATTTTATTGAACATCATCTGCCCGGCACCCCAAAGTGAATTCATCACTTTTTGTGCCTGTCCCGGATACGTCTTCTTAATTTTAACTAATACAATATTATGAAAAACGCCTTCGTCGGGCATCACCATATCCACAATTTCGGGGAGCATACTGAGCTTGATAAGAGGTAAAAAAATGCGTTCGGTTGCTTTACCCAGCCATTTATCCTCCTGTGGCGGAATGCCAACAATGGTTGTAGGATATACGGCCTGTTTGCGATGTGTGATACAGGTTATATGAAATACAGGGTAATAATCGGCCAGGGAATAAAAACCGGTGTGGTCGCCGAAAGGCCCTTCGAGAATGAGTTCTTCTGCAGGATCGACATATCCTTCCAATATAAAATCAGCATCAGCCGGCACTTCAATATCAGAAGTGAGGCATTTCACGAGTTCCACCTTTTTTTTACGCAGAAATCCTGCCAGCATGTATTCATCGATATTTTCGGGCATTGGAGCAGTTGCGCAATATGTATAAACCGGATCGCCACCAAGCGCAACAGCAACTGGCATTCTCATACCTAATCGTTTGTATTCGCGATAGTGGGCAGCCGAGTTTTTATGCAGATGCCAATGCATTCCGGTTTTATCCTTATCAAAAACCTGCATCCGGTACATGCCCACATTTCGTACACCGGTTTCGGGGTGACGGGTATGAACAACTGGCAAGGTAATAAAAGGTCCTCCATCGTGCGGCCAGCATGTTAGTACCGGTAATTTCGAAAGATCAGATTTCTCCATGACAATTTCCTGGCAGGCGCCCTTGCCTTTCAACCGGCGGGGCATAAAAGCGGCTACTTCGGCCAGAGTTGGCAAAAATGCCAGTTTGCTTATCAGCGAACTGCGGGGAGTCATAAAATCGAGTAAAAGATCCTGTATTTGGGTGGCAGTATCATCAAGAGTTTTTACCCCGAGAGCCAGGCACATACGTTTTTCGCTGCCCATCGAATTTATAAGCAAAGGAAATTGTGTGCCGTTATTTTCGAAGAGCAAAGCTTTGCCGTCATTCTTACTCATCCGATCGGTGATTTCGCTGATCTGAAGATGCGGTGAAACGTATTCTTTAATCCTGACCAGTTCGCCGGACTGCTCAAGTGCTGTTATAAAATCCTGTAAATTAGGGTATGACATTCTGCAATCGTTTTTATGATGAAGAGAAAGATATATCGGACTAAGCTACGAATTTTTACATTGGCAATAATAGCTTTTACCGATATACTGAAAATGAACCTTTCTAACCGGAAAAATTACACCTTGTTGAAGAATTTTTTCTGAATCTGAACAGAAAATATCCCGAATCGGGGATAAAAAAAAGGTCACCAGCACTGGCAACCTTTTTCTTGAAAAATAGTATTAAGCTCTATCGTACTGATGGAGCATCGAAATTAATAAGCAATGAGAAACGTAAAGTATGCTCCAGCGGATTTTTTGTTTCGAGCGGGATAAGATATGAGAAATCAATTCCCAGGATGTTGTACCTGAAACCAGCACCCAGGGTAAAAAATTTCCTGTTGCCTTTGTTTACGTTTTCATAAAAGAAACCACCTCTTACGGCAAACTGCTGAGCGTACCAGTATTCAATACCGGTGGCTATGTTTATTTCGCTCATTTCCTCGCTAAAACCACCGGGAGCATCATAAAATGAATGTATCATACCCACAGGAACTGAAACATTAGGATCCATCCCGCTGATAATTGAATCGCCGCTGGTTATTGCATTGGTAGGTACCAGCAGTTTATTAAAATCAAGCATAAACGACATCTGGTTATAATCATCAAAATCAAGGGTAAGCGAAGGACCAATCTTCAGATTGGTAGGAATAAAATCCTTACGGGTGTTATCATCGCTGTACGACATTTTATTTCCGATGTTCGAAATATTAAGTCCCCATGCGAAGTTACCTTCAACCTGATCGAATTCAACAGGTAAACGTTGAAAAATAGCTACATCGGCTGCAATTGAATTTCCGGGCTTGGTAGCTGATCCACCTACATCCTGACCCTGGGTAAGGTTTGAATGGATATATCTGGCAGCAATACCCATTGAAAGGGTTTTGGTAAGAAAACGGGTATATGTTCCGTCAATTGCAAATTCGTTAGGGCGGTAGTTACCAACTGACCAGCCATTGTTATCAGTAAAGTTGATATCGCCAAGGTTAAAATAACGAAGCGACATGGCTACAACCTGGTTTTTATCAATCCGTTTGAAAGCACTCAGGTAGGCAAGATCTATATCATTGGTTAAGCCTTTTAGCCAGGGGCTGTATGAAAGCCCCACTCCCATATCTTTTTTGATAAAAGCATATTTGGCAGGATTGTAGTGCATCGAAAAAGCATCAGGCTCCGATGAAACTCCTGCATCGCCCATCGCACCACCACGTGCATCAGGTGCAATGGATAAAAAAGGCACTGCCGTAGTTATGGGATTAAACTGGCCAATGTAGTTATCAGGATCTGTTTGTGCTTTAGTTGTTGTGATTGCAGCAGTAAACAGCAATAAGGTAAAGAACAATCGTTTGAGGTGTGTCATAAGTATTAAAAAAATAAAGTCACTAAATTACTTACTATTATTATTCTGCTATTAAACGGCGATTATTATAGGTTATTGCATGACAATTGTTTTTTTCTGTTTAACAGAAGGATTAACAGATACAGACAAAAAAGAGACAGAAAACAATAGAGATCAGTTTATTTGCCTCCCTAAAAAGTTTGGCTATAAGAATCTGAAACACAGATTTATTCATGGATTGATAAAAAATTACTTTACTTTCAATGCTTTTGCCGCTTTTACAGTGGATGAACTACTATTTGATACCCTGAGGCTGATTAGATAAATACCGGGCACGACAGCATTTCCCGATGCTGTAAGTCCATTCCATGTTAGTGTTCCGGCATTGTATTCGTGCGAAAGCAGTAACTCTTTTGTTGTTAAACTTACCAGCGAACCATTGATATCAAATATTTCGAGGTATGCCTCAAATGGCGTATCGAAAAGGTTTATATCAAAATCAACCTTGATCTCATCTTTGAAAGGATTTGGATATACATTCATAGAAGTGATAGTTATCTGCATATTTTTTGCCACTGTAAAATTTATAACAGCCTCCGACGAATTATTAAAAACATCCCACACTTTCAGCGTTAGCGAATGTTTCCCCTCTGCTAATTGCGGAAACTTATACCGCACTTCGCCCGAACGAAAATTATCGAGGTCGGACGTATAATAAGCGTTCAGCACAACTGACGATGAATTTTCCCTATCGAGTGTAGCAACAATATCGTGACCTATGCCGCTATTCATGGTATTAATTCCGCTTTCGTCGCTTAATTTTGCTATTAACAAGGGAGTATCGTTCGTTAGCCCACCATCTGTAAAACTATAATCATTGATAAATAATGAAACATCGGGACCGGCATTATCATTGCTTTCACTCCCTGATCCACCAATAATAATCTGCTTGCAGAAACCGCTTGCATCAGTATCATCGCTGTGGGCATAACAGGAAATTTTACCAAAACCATAACTATAATCTATATCGCGCGGCACAATAAATTCAACAGAGAAATTACCATTGGTAACTGTAGCTCGTCCCTGGTAAATGTAGTTATCCTGAACCTGAAACGCTTCAGGCCAATCGTCGGGATCGGAACCTAAAGTACTAAGAGAACGTGCTTTATCAAAAACTTTTACATCCACCACGCCGTTAAACGCAGTAAGCATATTATCAGAATCATCAGTTATTATACCTTTAATCTGAACCGGAGTCATCGCTGATATTGTATCCGGATCCGAACCTGGTTCCTGGTCGTTAATCGCAGTAGTGACTACTTTATATTGAGGATACGCAAGCCGCAAAGCAGGATCGCCCAGCAATATAAAATTCCGGATATACGTAACATCACCGCCCGAGAACTTATTCTTTGCACATGCAATTGCATCGCCAAAACAGGGATACTCCCCCTCATGTTTCGAAAGTAACGTGTCGTAGATGTACCAGTTTAAACGGAGATTCGGATCAGGACTTGCCAGCCTGGTGGTAGTGAACAGTGCAATACCTCCACCGTAAGGATTAAGAAAAACATACTCACCTGCCGAAACTTTTTCAGGATTGTCGTAGCGGCTGAATTCGCACGTAGCCGTTATGAACAGAGGCATACTGGAGTAATTGGTCCAGGATTCTATATCCCTGATTGTGAGAATTGATTCCGTTGCCCATCCCATTTCGCCTCCATGGCCTGTATAATTCATAACAAGCACTCCCGTTTCGACGCACGAATTGATTGCCGAATTAATTTCAGGGCATCTTTCGCCTGTAGGAGTTGAAATTTGTTTGAAAGCATCGGTATAAATTTTAGTCACATTAAATGACGGGCCTTTTTGATCCAATAGCACAGCAAGGCTTTTATCGGCCTGTCGGAAATGAATATTGTGATCGCCGTCATCAGCAACAAGCGCAATCTTATTGCGCCAATCGCCAAGAGATTCTGTTGAGTTGGACGCATAAAAAATACATTTGTCAACGGCCTGGCGGGCCTGCTCAACGTTGCTGACCGGAAAGCGGCCAATGCCAAGGTCAATAAGCCCGGCAGCATCATACCCTTCGTTGGCATCCAACATCCCGTAAAAATCATCACTCGACCAGGATTTGACAATGTCAAGAGATTCCTTTCTTTGGAAAGTCAGTACCCGGTTGTTGTTGCCGGCAACGCGATCCTTATAATCAAACGATCCATCACCAAAAAGAAGCAGGTATTTTAGTTTATTTCCTGCATCAGGAAGGTGATAAAGCAGTCGGGCAAAATCGCGGATAGCAACAATATCAGGCGATCCCGAGGAGAATTCGTTATACACCTGTTCGTTAGTGGCAACAACCACTTTCATTCCATCGGCGCTGCGGTGATGATTGGCAAGCCTGTTAGCCTGTTCAAAATAATCGCTGTGAGTAACAATAAGCATATCGGCAGCTTCGATACCATGCAAATCCTGGTTTGGGACTATCCCTGCAAATGTTACCGAAAGAAACGAAGTATTGTCCCAGGCAACAAACTGCCTGAGCGTATCTGTTTCGAGCACAAACCGGTTTACAGATCCCTGAAGGTCAGCTTGTATCCTAAAAACTTTTACCGGATTTGTTACTTCCCAAATAGTAACATTTGCTGTGGATTCCTGAAGCTGAAACTCGGTCACAGCTCCTTTCATAACCGAAACAGGATCAGCGAACTGCATCTGTCCAGCGGTAAATTTCAATTCACGCGGCACATTCAACTCCACCCAATCGAGCCATCCTATTGCCGTACCTGTTCCATTATAATGCACGGAAACATTTAGCTTCTCCGAATCCGGATAAAAACTCCGTATATCGATATTATCGCAGGCAAAAGTGTACTCTGAGAAAGTACTGCATTGAGGAGATGCAACTACATTTCCGTTGATCTTAATATCATAACTGCTTGAAGTTGATGACCTGGCAGTGACGCGGAAGCGTATCCACGATTGCCTGCTTGTTATCAAATGAGGAAAAGTGTATTCAGGAAGCGCAAAAACAGGACTGTTTATATCCATGCGCTCCCCTACCCAATCTTTACCCGAACTGATCAGATTAAGGATATCCTTTTCATAAAAAACACTTTCAGTAAAACTTGTTGAAGTGTAAGTGGGGGGAAGTTGCGACAATTGCTGGTTTTCAATCCTTAGACCGGACCCGCTATCGAAATTCAGAAAGTAATAAGTAAACTCAGAGTAAATATTCTGAACATGTTCGAACCTATGCATCAATCTGTTGTATGTTACCTTATCGGGCGAAGTACCATAAAAAAGGATATAATCGCCAGGTGCAAAAACATCGGCTTTTGCAGTAACCACCTGTATTGCATTTTCAGTAAGATCATCATACCGAAAAACGCTGTTCAATTCGGGTAATAATCCACCGCCGTTACCAAAAAGCCTGATATTTTTGGGTGTAACTGTAGCCATATCCACTCCCATGGATTGAATTTCGGCGTAAGTAATTTTATAAATTCCGGTTTCATTCAGTTGGATTTTGTACCATTTGCCTTGAGAAAGAACTGAGTGCTCAGCATAAGACGCTGATTTTACCGATTTACTTTTTTCGGAACCCGGAACAAATACAACATCAATTGTAAATGATTTAAGGCGCATAATTCCGCCATCCGGACTCACAACCAGCGGAACTATTGTAAGAAAAACCATTTCTGTTCCGCGTTCGGTTCCGTATTCGATATGATGGCAGAGAACTGTATCGGGCTGCAGGGCATTAGTAAGTGCTGCAAGCTCCGTATCGGGAACATGCTCCCATTCCGTGTGTGAAATCAAAATATCACAACTCACAATACCCGGAGGAAGAGCAAATTTTTCGGAATATACAGGAGTGTAGTTCTTCGCGACACTGTTTTGCAAACCATCGGCGTAAAGCACATTTACTGGTTTGTTAGCCATGCCTTGAATGGTTTTAACACCGCCCCAGTTAAGTGCAACTTTTTTCTGCCAGCCCTGGGCATAACCAAATGTTTGCAGCATAAACGCTGCAAAAAACAGAAGAACTACTGCAAACCCTTTCATATAGAATGAGTTAAAAATTTGAATACAAAAAAAAATTCCCGGTCAATTCACGGTTTATTTTCTAAAAACCGGTTACAGTAAAAACATCAACAGTAAACTATTCTGTTGCAAATCAATAAATTCACTAAAATCCTGCTATCCTCAATTGTACCTGATAACCCTGGTAGCTTTCACCGTATCGGAGTTGCCGTTACTGGCTCTGACACTGATCAGATAAACACCAGGAGGCACCTGGTTACCCGATTCATTGCGGCCATCCCAGGATAAAGAGCCAACCTTGTATCCCTGCGAAAGCATCTTCTTCGATTCAGTAACACTCACTAACGATCCGTTTATGTTAAACACTTCGAGATAAGCATCCACCGTTGCATCGAAAAGATTTACTTCAAAATCAACTTTAACTTCTTCGCTGAAAGGATTAGGAAATGCATTTACACCGGTAATGGTAATCTGCATGTTTTTAGTAACAGAAAACGAAATGGTGGCTTCCGACGAATTATTAAAAACATCCCAGGCTTTAAGTGTAAGCGTATGCTTTCCTTCGGGGAGCTGTGAAAATTTATACCTGACTTCGCCCGAACGATAGCTGTCGAGGTCGGCGCTGTAAAAACTGTTTAGAACGAGAGATGATGAATTATCCCCGTCAATGGTTGCAACAATATCATGGCCTATCGCATTGCTGATGGTGTTGATACCGCTTTCGTCGTTAAGCTGCGCTATAAGCAATGGACTGTCACTTGTAATTCCGCCATCTTTAAAATTCAGATTATCCATAAATAACGATATCTGCGGGCCTGTAACGTCAGCACTTTCGTTGCCTGAGCCACCGATAATAATTTGTTTGCAAAAACCATGGGCATCGGTGGTTGCATCTTCGGCGTAATATGAAATCTTACCAGCACCATAACTGTAATCAATATCGCGGGGTACGATAAAATTTACTGTAAAGTCGCCGTTGGTAACAGTAGCCCTGCCCTGGTAAATATAATTATCCTGAACAGTATATTTATCGGGGAAATCGCCGGGTTCAGAACCCAGCGTTGTGAGTGTGCGGACTTTATCAAAAACTTTTACATCCATAACTCCAGTAAAACTGCTAAGTTTATTACCTGCGTCATCAGCAATAATACCTTTAATCTCAACAGGGCTCATAGCCGAAATAGTATCGGTATTTTCACCGGTTGGCAATCCGTTTATTTCGGTAGTTACAACCTGGTTCTTCGGATATGCCAGTCGAAGTGCCGGATTGCCAAGTAACACAAAATTTCGGATAAGTGACGCATCATTGCTTCCCATTTTATTTTTTGCATGGGCAATTACATCACCGAAACGGGGATATTCGCCATTGTATTTCGCTAAAAGCGTATCATAAAAATATAGTGTGAGACCGATATTGGTTCCTGCATTTGCAAGTCGGGTAGTTGTAAACAGCGCTATTCCACCACCTAACGGATTGAGGAACACATGCTCGCCGGCCGACACCCTGTTGGGATCATCATAACGACTGAATTCGCAGGTTGCTGTCATAAATACGGGCATATTGTTGTAGTTGGTCCATGAATCAATATCGCGAACAGTAAGAATGGATTCATCGGCCCAACCTGTTTCGCCGCCGTGACCGGTATAATTCATAACCAAAACACCATTTGAAACATTGGTATTTATTGCTGTATTGGCATCAGGACATCGCTGTCCGCTAGGCGTGGATGTCTGTTTAAATGCATCGAGATACACTTTGTTTATGTTATAAACCGGAGCGATATTTTCGACACGGGGAAAAATCTGTTTTTCAACCTGCCGGAAATGGGTATTGCCATCGCCATCATCGGCAACAAAGCATAGTTTATTTCGCCAGTCGCCCATAGTTTCTTCCGAATTTATAGCATAGAAAATGCTTTTATCCACAGCCGTTTTTGCCTGGTCAACAGTACTTACCGGAAATCGTCCCACTCCTACATCAATAAGTCCGAGAGCATCATAGCCTTCACTGTCATCAAGGATTCCGAAGAAATCATCACTGGCATATGAATATACAGTATTGAGCGATTCCTTTGTTTGGAAAGTAAGCACACGGTTGGTATTTGAAGGAACGCGGTCCTTGAAATCGAAAGAGCCATCGCCAAATAGCAGCAGATATCTTAGCTTGCTGCCAGCTTCGGGCCGGTAGTACAACATACGGGCAAAATCGCGTATAGCAGATGCATCAGGGGCTCCGGAGGAAAATTCGTTGAAAATCTGCTCATTGGTAACTACTTCAACTTTAAGCCCGTCGAAGGAGCGGTGATGACCAGCCAGTCTGTTTGCCTCAGCCAGATAATCGGCATGAGTTACAATGAGCATATCGGTTGAGGCGATTCCATGCAAATTCTGGTTTGCAACTTTTTCGGTAAAAGTCACCGAAAGGAAAGAAGTTTTATCCCATGCCATAAAATAACGGAGCGTATCAGTTTGCAATACAAACCTGCTCACATCACCATTTAAATCAGCAAGTACACGTTTAACCCTCAAAGGATCTGTTACATCCCATATTGTTACATTTGAGGAAGACGACTGTAATTGAAAATCGGTAATATGGCCTGCGTAGGCTGAAAGCGGATCGGCAAAAGCCATTTGTCCACCTGAGAATTTAAGTTCACGGCTGATATTTAGTTCAACCCAGTCGAGCCAACCAATAGCCGTTCCCATTCCGTTATATTGAAATGACACTTTAAGTTTATCACTTTCCGGATAAAAGCTCTTGGTTTCGATGCGTTCAGTTGCATAATTGTAATTACCAAAAGCACTGCACGATGGTGTTCCAACTGTATTCCCATTAATGTAAACGGTATAATTTGTCGAGGTAGTCGAACGGGATGTTACCCGGTAGCGAATCCATGATTGCTTTCCAACTTTAAGGTTGGGGAAAGTAAATTCGGGAAGTTCAAAAACACGGGTGTTGGCATCCATACGCTCTCCTACCCAATCTTTACCGGAACTAATGAAATTAAGGAGATCTTTTTCGTAAAAAATGCTTTCTATAAAACCGGTGCTGGTATAGTTTGGTTCCAGTGGTGATTGCTCCATATCCTGGATACGAAGACCTGCTCCTCCATCGAAATTGAGGAAATAGTAAGTGTAGTCGGAGTATATATTTTTAGTATGTTCAAATTTGGAAGCAACCTTATTAAAATATATTTTATCAGGTGCGGTACCATAAAAAAGGATATAATCGCCGGAGGCAAAAACCCCGGGATTAGCAGTAACTACCTGAATTGCATTTTCAGTAAGATCATCGTAACGAAAAGTTTTGTTTGCTTCGGGCAACACACCGCCGCCATTGCCAAATAATCTGATATTATCAGGCGTAACAACTGACATATCAACACCCATAGCCTGCATTTCGGCGTAAGTAATTTTATAAACTCCGGTTTTATCAAGTTGAAATTTGTACCAGTTGCCGGTTGCAAGAACCGAAGATGAAGAATATTCATCCGATTTTAAAGCTTTATTTTGTACTGCAGCAGGAATATAAACTACATCAATAGTAAAAGATTTCAGCCGCATCATACCACCATCGGGATTGGCAACCACAGGAACAACAGTAAGCATTGCCATTGTAATACCTCTTTCGGTGCCGGTTTCAATAACCGGGGTCAGAGTTTCTGTTGGCTGCAAAGGATAGGTCAGTTTTTCAAGTTGTTGATTGCTAACCGGCTCCCATTCGGTATGAGTTATAAGAATATCGCAACTTCCGGCATTGGCTGGCAGGGCAAATTTCTCAAAATATTCGGGGGTATAATTTTTGGATGCATTGTTATTCAATCCATCAGCATAATAAACATTAACCGGTTCGTAATCAATACCCTGAACTGACTGCACTCCTTGCCAGTTGATCGTTACTTTTCGCTGAAAACCCTGGCTGAACAGTGATGTCTGAACCAAAAACATCATTAATAATGCCACAACTGCTTTTTTATATATTTTCATTCGATGTTGATGTTAAGTGTTGGTTGTGAATCTGTATTCCTTTTTAACAGCAGAAGAGTTTTTTAAGCGCTCTGAGATATTTTGTTTAAAACAATTTGATCTATGGGTAAGGCTGAAACCTAACCATCCGTATTTGAAAGTCTATTCTTTTTTATAAATCATTTTACCCGACGAACGTGCATTAAGTCCATTGGAAGTACGCACTATCAGGTTGTAAAAGTAAATACCGGGCGACACCGGACTTCCGTTATTTCCGAGGCCATCCCAACGAACAGGTGTACTTACTGACCCGTTTTGCGGATCAGTTTGCTCAATGACCCGCACTAACTGACCTGAAACAGAATATATTTCGGCACGAATTGCAAATTCAACGCCTTGTTGATTGTGTTCGAAAACTATATCGGTATAGTTTGAAAAAGGGTTCGGGAAATTATATATTTCCGAAATCACAAATTCACCTGACGATCGCACTTCAAAGTTAATTTCCGCCTCGGTCGAATTGTTGAACACATCCCATACTTTTACCTTAACAGTATGTTTACCAACCGCTAACATTGAGAAAGGAAACCAGATATATCCGCTTTTGAACGTATCGTAGTCCGATTCGTAAAAATCATTCAGAATATAGGGTTCCGAAGTATTTCCGTCGAGAACAGCGGTAATATCGTGACCAATGCCATTTCCAATTGTATTGATACCACTTGCATCGCTAACCACGGCCAGCAAACGGGCATTTTGTCCGGTTACACCTCCGTCGCGGAAGCGCAGATCGTTCATATACAGGCTTATCTCCGGTCCGGTATTGTCAGAAGCTTGTTCATCCACAGATCCCCCAATAACCAGATCAGCATAATAGCCTCCTGCATCGCGGGTTCCATCGGTAGCGTAATAACTTATTTTTCCTGAGTCGAAACGGTAGGCAATATCTTTGGGCACAATAAACGTAAAGCTGAAGTTTCCACCCTCTACATTCACTTTTCCCTTGTAAAGCAGGTTTTTTCGCAACCGGAACGAATATTCTGAGCCTCCGTCGTTAGCAAGCGTTTTTATTGTAACCGATTTATCGAAAACTGATGGATATAAGGTACCATTAAAATCAGAAACAAGATCTCCTTCAGTATCAGTAATTTTTCCTTCGATGGTCACTTCCATATATGCTTTAAGGGTATCGGCACCGTTGCCGGGCTCGCGACCGTTTACACGGGTAGTTACAACATTTAGTGAAGGGAAATTGATGTGTAGCGCCGGATCACCAAGTAAAACATATTTACGGCCATTTTCGTTTGCGCCTTTATCACGCTTCGAATACATAATAATATCACCCATCCTGAGTCGCTGTCCCGCCGGTTTGCTCAGGGCATACTGATAAAACTTCTTGTTCAGTTCGAAATTAGGAGTACCATAAGTGGGCCTGGTAGTGGTAAACAATGCAATTCCTCCGCCTGCAGGATTGGTAAGAACCATTTCGCCGGCTGCCTGTCGTCCGGGATCATCAAAACGGCTGAACTCACAGGTAGCAGTAACAAAAATGGGTAAGTTGTTGAAATTTGACCAGTTATTGATCTCATTCACAGTAAGTACCTCTTCATGAGCCCATCCTGTTTCGCCGCCATGACCTGTATAATTAAGTATCAGGCTGCCTTTCTCAACCCGCTGGGTTATCGCTTTATTTACTTCAGGATAACGGTTCCCCCCGGGAGCTGAAATCTGAACAAAGGAGTCAAGGTAAATTTTATCGAGATTAACTTCCGGATTATTATTTTCAATATTTACAGCCATTTGCTCCGACTGATTGATATGATCGTTCAGATTCTCATCGTCATCGTCGGCCACAAATGTTATAATATTCTGCCAGTCGCCATTGGTTTCAACCGAAGGAACCGAATAATGAATTATTTTATCCACAGCCTGCTCAGCTTCCAACGCCGATTTAACCGGCAATCGCCCGATCCCGATATCTACTACATCTGCATAGGACAGGCCTTCATTGTCGTCGAGAGTACCAAAATAATCATCCGTAACAAGTGACCGGATTGGATCGTATGATTCAGCTGATTGCCATGTAGGAACAAAATTAGTATTTGAAGTTATCTTATCTTTATAATCATAAGAACCATCGCCAAAGAGCAAGAGATATTTTGGCATATTCACCTCCGGCGATTTATCATAAAGCATTTTCAGGAAATCACGGATAGCGGTAATGTCGGCTGTCCCAGAAGAAAACTCGTTATAAATCGTAATCGGATCAATAACCAAAACATCAAGCTCCGAAGTAGTTGCATGAAAAGTTGCAAGTCGCACAGCCTGCGGCATAAAAACCTGAGGAGCTATAATAATAAAGTCAGCGCCTGAAGAAGCATGAAGGTTCTGGTTTTGAATTTTCTGCACAAAACGTGGTTTCAGGTATGCTTTATCATCGAAAGCCACAAATTGCCTGATGGTATCGGATGTAAGCTTAAAAACAATGTCGTTCTCCTGAACAGTAGTTTCAACAGCATATACACGAGATGGATCTGTTACTTCCCAAAGCCGCACTTTTTCTGTAGCTCCTGCTACCTTATACAATGAAACTTTTCCTGGTCCGAAACTACGGCTATCCCGGAAATCGAGCTGCTCACCGGTAAAACTCAGCTGACAGCGGGCATTTATATCTAAAAAATCGAGGTAACCGGCAGCTGTATTTGCCGTTTTAACATACCGAACATCAACTTTCAATGGCAATGTAACCGACTGCAACGATTTGTATGCAATGGCTCCGGTAGCCACCGGACTGTTGGAATAAACTGAAACAGGCGAGTGCCCTGCTGACCAGCTCTGGCTTCCGATTGTAAATTCGAACGAGCTGGCATTCACCGATTTTGCAGCTGTTACCGATCGCACACTAACTTCGCCTCCCGCAGCAAGAGCTGGCACATTAAAGTTGTAGGATCGGGTAAGTATTACATCAAAAATTTGAGAAAACCATTGTCTTCCTGACTTTATAAGATTAAAGCTGTTTTCGTCATACGTTGTATAAAAGTCGAAAGCATTAACCACATCAGTTTCGGTTTGGGCTGAATTTTTTAATATCTGAACTCTTTTTCCTGAACCACGATCGGTGGTAAGGAAATAGCAAATGGTATCGGCATACAGGTGGGTACTGTGCTCCCACATCTGCATCGTAGAATTGTATTTCCAGGTGACCGGTCCCTGAGCATAAAATAAAATCTGATCGCCCTGATCGAAAGATCCATCTTCCTGTCCGGTGATTTCAACAGATTTTTCAGGTAAATCATCGGCACGTTTTCCGGCATTGGCTTCAGGAAGCATTGCCCCGTCGCGTCCAAATATGCCAATTTTATCAGGGCTTAGTGTGGCCGGGTTAATTCCCATCGCCACAAGATCGTTATATTCAATACGGTAAATACCGGTTTGCGTTACTGCCAACTTATACCATTCGCCCTGAGCTAGCATTGAATTTGATGCATAATTACGGACTGTAGCTTGTGCTTTCTCATCCTTTTCAGCAAACTGAATGGTGAAAGAAATAAGTTTATTTACCTGATTTGTAGCTTCATCCCTGATAAAAGGCAGTATTTCTATATGAACACCTTTTTGTTTTCTGCTGATAACCTGATGCGATGAAAAAGCAAGTCCGGAAGGCACCTGATCGGAGAAGAAACTCATAATAGCAGTTTCCTCCGGAGTAAGAGGACTATAAATACAATTATGTATCGTAATTTCGGGTGAAAGATTTTCCTCGTAAATGGTTTCAGTCCAGAGCGGCAACTTTCCCACATCGCTGAAATACGCACCTTCAAAGGAGATATTTTTTACAACACTGTCATTAATCATTGAAACGGAAGGCCTTCCCCATGCAATTGCACGGATGATTTGACGGTTCTGGGCCCAGGTGAGTGTTGGGATCAGAATCGTAAGTATCAAAAGCAAGGCGTATAAGGATTTTTTTGTCAACAACTTTAGATTTTTACTAATTAATAGAAATCATACAACAAATAAAGGGTCATTTCGTTTAAAAAAGGTTGTGTTAATGAATCCTAAAAATAACAGGCAAACACTAATCCCGCGTTTAAAAACTCAAACGGCAAAAACTATTCAATATTGTAAAAGCTGAGATATTTTGAGCAAACGCAGTGAATTAGCATTTTTTGTCGTAATATTGTCCACCTAAAACCAATGCAGACGAGAACAGCCCTCATATCAGTTTTAACTGTTTTAATTCTGTCCGTTACCAGAGTTTCGGGACAGGATGTGGCTTTTTCCCAGTATTATGCTAATCCTGTTTACCTTAATCCTGCCCTTGCAGGTAACAAGGTATGTCCCCGTGTTACACTTAATTACCGCAACCAGTTTCCCTCATTAGGCAACCACTATGTAACGTATAGTGCTGGTGCCGACATGCATGTGGATGCTATTTCGGGAGGTGTTGCCGTTTTAGCTAATGCCGATATGACAGGGCCTTTGGCATCCTTCTCAGGAAGCGCTGTATATTCGTACCGCTTAAAAGTTACAAACAAAATCACAATGAATGCCGCGCTTCAGGCAGGCTACTTTCAGTACCGCCTGAACTGGGAAGATTTGGTTTTTGAAGATATGATTGTTCCCGGTACAGGTGAAATAATTGCCGGCAGCGAACCTCAGCCCGATAAAACGAATGTGGGCGATGTTGACTTTTCCACCGGAATGGTAATAGGATATAATGAGCGCTTATACCTTGGAGCGGCTGTACATCATATCACCATGCCCGACCTGGCTTTTTACCAGGGCAACACCAGCCGGCTCGATATGCGTATCACAGTTCATGCCGGTGCTTTATTCGATTTACAGGAAGGATTGGAAGGCAGCGAAAATGAACGACTTTCGTTTTCGCCCAACATTGTATATATGCAGCAAGGTGAATTTCATCAGTTGAATGGTGGTATGTATGTAAATATGTATCCTTTTGTAACAGGCTTATGGTTGAGGCACAATTTCGAAAACCCTGATGCCATTATTGCAATGCTAGGATTTCAGCAACCTGAATTCAAAATTGGTTACAGTTTCGACTTTACCCTTAATGAAATAGGTATGCCCGGTGGCGGTGCTCATGAGCTATCGTTTGTGTGGATGTTACCCTGCATAAAAAAAGAATTTAAGTACAAGGCAATAAAATGCCCTAGTTTTTAGTTAATACCCAAACAAACCATTAAAAAGAGATGGCTAACTACAGCAAAATAGCAACAAAAGTATTGTTTGTAGCAACAATTGCACTTCTGGTATCTTGTAAGAGTTTTCAGAAAGAAAAATCACGTACTACAGGATGGAGCTATAATGACCCCAAAAACGGAGGCTTTGAAGTATCGGATTACAGCGAACCAGTAACAGGCCCCGGTCTGGTGTTTATCGAAGGCGGAACATTTACAATGGGCCGTATCAGCGACGACCCGATGTACGAATGGAACAATATTCCACGCAGGGTTACTATTCCAAGTTTTTACATGGACGAAACCGAAGTATCCAATTTAGATTATGTTGAATATCTATATTGGCTGAGCCGTGTTTTCGGAACCAGCTACCCCGAAGTTTACCGCAAAGCGTTGCCCGATACTCTTGTATGGCGCGAAAAACTTGGCTACAATGAACCGCTGGTAGAAACCTATCTGCGTCATCCTGCATACAGAGATTACCCTGTTGTGGGTGTAAGCTGGATTCAGGCCAGTGATTATTGCTTATGGCGTACCGATCGTGTAAACGAAATGTTACTTGTTCAGTACGGAGTGTTGGAACTCGATCCTTCACAAAAGGATGAAAACAACTTCAATACCGAATCGTACCTTGCCGGACAATATACAGGACTGGTCAACAAACCAATGCCTGACCTCAATCCTAATGGTACCGGCGAGCGCCGTGTAAGGCTCGAAGATGGTATACTTTTACCTAAATACCGCCTCCCGACAGAAGCCGAATGGGAATTTGCCGCTTATGGCCTTATTGGAAACACCCATTTCGAACGGGTTGTTGAAAGAAGGATCTATCCATGGAATGGAACCATTCTGCGTACTGACGATAAGAAATTCTACGGCAGCTATGTTGCCAACTTTAAACGCGGACGAGGCGATTATATGGGAGTTGCAGGCAATCTGAACGACGGTGCCGAAATCCCAGCCGAAGTAGGCTCATACTGGCCCAATGATTACGGACTTTATAATATGGCCGGTAATGTAGCCGAATGGGTTCTGGATGTTTATCGTCCGCTGAGTTTCGAAGATGTTAACGATTTTGCTCCTTTCCGTGGTAATACATTCCAGACACGTATAACTGATGCTGAAGGTTACCTTGTTCCTAAAGACAGTCTTGGCCGTATCAAATACCGCAATGTTACCGAAGAAGAAGCTATGGGACGTTTCAATTACCGCAAAGCCGACAATATCAACTACCTCGATGGTGACCATCAGTCACTTGCCGGTGTTGACTGGCTTACTCCTGCCGAGGACGGTAACACAACCAACAAGATGTATGAATATGGCGTTTCCTCGCTTATCAGCGATAAAGCACGCGTTTACAAAGGAGGTTCGTGGCGCGATCCGGCTTTCTACCTGAGCCCGGCCGCACGACGTTCGTTAGATGAAGGTATGTCAACCAACTTTATCGGGTTCCGTTGTGCAATGGGGCGCGTTGGAAGTTCAAAACGATAATTCAATTTCAAATTAATAAAAACCCATCCCTCATCAGGATGGGTTTTTTATTTTTATTACTTTGCATCTTTAAATCTAAACATCTATTATGCGCAAAACCCTGGAAGAAATATACAGTATCTTTTTGAAGAACAGGAATATATCAACCGATTCGCGACAGATACTTCCCGGATGTCTGTTTTTTGCCCTCAAAGGCGAAAACTTTAATGGGAATAAATATGCACAAAAGGCTCTTGATGAAGGTGCATCTTACGCCATAATTGACGATAAAGCTTATGATGGTCCGGCCTGCATTCTGGTTGACGATGTGTTGGTTACAATTCAGAATCTGGCCAATATGCATCGCAGGAATCTTAATATCCCAGTGCTGGCAATTACAGGAAGCAATGGAAAAACTACAACCAAAGAACTGGTTAATGCGGTTTTGAGCCAGAAATATAAGGTAACTGCAACCAAAGGAAATCTAAATAATCATATTGGAGTTCCTTTGACTATACTCGGAGTAACAGATGAAACTCAGATTGCCATTATCGAAATGGGCGCTAATCACCAGAAAGAGATTGAACACTTATGTAACATTGCTGAACCTACCCATGGCATGATTACTAATATCGGGAAAGCTCACCTGGGTGGATTTGGCGGTTACGAAGGAGTTATTAAAGCAAAAAGTGAATTATACGCATGGTTGCGGGCTTCAGGTGGCAAAGCTTTTGTGAATGCGGAAAACAGCTTGCTTATGGAACTTACAACCGGAATTGACCGGACTTTGTACGGCACGGAGGAAAATGTTTTTGCCCGTGGCAAAATACGGGAAAACAATGATATGCTTACAATTAGCTGGATAACCGAAATTGGAACAATAAGTATAGAAACCAATCTTGCAGGAAATTATAATTTCGAGAATGCGATGGCAGCTATTTGCACAGGAATGTTTTTTAAAGTTCCGATAGCAGAAATCAAAACGGCTATTTGCAGCTATTTCCCATCCAACAGCCGGTCGCAGGTGATGAAAACGGCAAAGAATGATCTTATTCTCGATGCCTATAATGCAAATCCTACCAGCATGCAGGCAGCAATTGAAAACCTCAGAGTGGTGAAAGCCATGCATAAAATGGTGATATTAGGCGACATGCGTGAACTCGGCGATGAGAGCCTGACAGAGCATAGTTCAATTGTAAAACTGATTCATGAATCAGACTTTGACAGAGCTATACTCGTGGGTCCGGACTTTAAAGAAGTAGCCCGCGACCTTTTTACCTGCTTTCTGACATCTGACGAAGCCTGCGAATACCTCAAAACTCAAAATATTACAGGATACACAATACTGGTAAAAGGCTCGCGTGGAATAAAAATGGAAAATGTGCTTGAGGCACTTTAAATTCGGTTTTGAATTCTGACACTTTTACCACAACACAGCATCAGCACCATGAAAATAGGTATAATTATCGAAACCAAAGAGTACGAAAAAGCATGGAATGCATTTCGTTTTGCAGTAACAGCTAAAAAATCAGGCAATGAAGTAAAAGTCTTCCTGATGGGTGAAGCGGTAGAATGCGAGGGCTTAACGCACCAAAAATATAACGTTGACGAACAACTGAAACTATTTATTTCTGAGGGCGGCGAAGTATTGGCTTGCGGCACATGCCTGAAATCGAGGCAATTGAGTGGCTCCGACGCCTGCCCGCTTTCAACCATGACCGATTGTGTAAATATGGTTGTCTGGGCTGATAAAGTTGTAACTTTTTAACGATGCCTGTTGTGGAAACATTCAGAATTATAGGAATTATGTCAGGCACATCACTTGATGGGGTTGATCTGGCTCACTGTACTTTTACCGGTAATGGAAGTGATTATTCTTTTTCGATAGGTGCATGCGAAACTATTCCTTATCCGGCCTACTGGATCGAAAGGCTAAAGACGCTGCCCGTTTCAACAGCTCCTGAATATGCCGAAACCCATACTTCCTATGGCAGGTATATAGGCGAACTCACCAGCGATTTTATCCGAAAATACAAATTAGAAACCGATTTCGTTGCTTGTCACGGGCACACCATTTTCCACAATCCGGCAAAAAAGTACACATCGCAAATCGGCGAAGGGGCTGCAATTGCAGCCGGATGTGGCTTACCGGTTGTTTGTGATTTCCGCACAGGCGATGTGGCTGCCGGCGGACAGGGAGCTCCTTTGGTTCCGATTGGTGATGAACTATTATTTGCTGATTACGATTATTGCCTTAACATTGGCGGTTTTGCCAATATTTCGATGCAGATTAACGATAAACGCATAGCTTTTGACATCGCGCCGGCAAATATCATCCTCAACCACATTGCCCATCTGGAAGGCAAGGCTTTTGATGAAAACGGAAAACTGGCCTCGGAAGGACATATCGATAGCAATCTGCTCAACACACTAAATGCACTTTCGTATTACAAAACAATACCGCCTAAGTCGCTCGGCAGGGAGTGGATTGAAAAGGAAATTCTACCGCTGCTAAGGCTGGCTAATCTCAGCCGTAAAGATATTCTGGCTACGTTTTGCGAACACATAGCAATTCAGATCGCAGCATGTGTTTCAGCTGATACTGACAAATCAATGCTTATTACCGGTGGTGGTGCATTCAACACTTTCCTTATTGAACGTATTGCTGCTCATACGCATATTAAACTCGTTATTCCTGAAGCGGACATAATAAACTTCAAGGAAGCTCTGGTGTTTGCATTCCTGGGGCTGCTACGCATGAACAACCAGCCAAACTGCCTGGCGTCAGTTACAGGAGCATCTCATAATGTTTCAGGCGGGGCTATATATATGCCATAGAGTATTTTTTTATTCAAAAACTGACTT
>Ga0209066_10002069_pt1 | contig 25221 bp, 21 predicted proteins | sample All_14_2_FD_187198 | JGI IMG/M metagenome (GOLD analysis project Ga0209066, IMG submission 187198) | Freshwater microbial communities in response to fracking from Pennsylvania, USA - Allegheny Zone_MetaG_DW_15 (SPAdes) (version 2) ... | reverse complement strand
GCAGTAAAATCAATATAATGGATGCGATGAGGAACAGCGTTTTTTTAGCGTCATGTCGCAGAGCGAACGTTGCCAGCAGGCATGCGGCGAAGCAACAGACAAAGCTGGCGCCATAAACGCCGAGCAAGGGTAAAACATATTTGATGGGTGAATCGAATTGCCCATAGCCGAGCAATAACCAGGGAAAACCGGTGAGGAAATTGGCTCGGCTGTATTCGGCCAGTATCCACAGGCTGCTGAATAACAGACAACTATAGATAGTACGGGGTTTGCTGTTCATGCGGCAAAAGCAGGCTGCCAGCAGTGCCGGAAAAGCGGCGAGATACAAAAGGAAGGCGAGCGTAATCAGCGCGGCGATGCTGCCGTGCATGTGTCCGTAATCGTGGATGCTGATGTATATCCAGGAGATGCCGAGGCCGAAAAATCCAAGGCCAAAGAGCAATCCCGACAGGAATGCTGCGTTGGCTTGTTTGTGGAGCTGGTAATAAAACAGCGCCACGCCAAGGATGCTCAAACCGGGAAGATGGAAGGGGGCAAATCCCAGGGGCAACAGCAGGCCGAAGAAAAAGAAGCGCAACAGCGGAAGGCGCGCGATTTTTTCGGTAGAGTTGTCCAGTTGGTCGAGGGTAATTGAGCTGCTCATTGGGGCCGGGATTGGAAAAATGTTCTCCACGATAAGGGATGGTTAAGGAAAGGTCAAGTGGCTCGCTTCTTCGCTCACGGCGATTGCATTTAAACGCTCACGTAAAAAAACAAAACTATTCAAAAATTAGATGATCTTGCTCTGGCTACTTTGCCCACCCAGCAGCGACATCGGCTCGGTGAGCAAAATTTTTTCCCTTACCCGCGCCTGAAAACCAAAGCTGTAGCCATTTCTTCAGCCGAAATATCCGTGTGCATGCCGTTTTCAGTGCTACTCGAGGCAGCCGTATCGTGGCGCTTGCCTTTATTATGGCTTTGAAAAAAAACCGGCGTTTTGCTGTTTGGTATTTTTTCAGACAAGATGAGAGGTGTTTCATTTGCAAACTCACTTTGTGGTCGGAGATTGCACATGAGGGTTTTTTATGTGTCAATGTTGTAGCGGAAGGTAGTGCAATTCCCGGATTACGCCTGGTGCCTAATCCGGGTTACGTTTAAAATTCCTGTTTCAGCGATTTTTGAATGACCGGACGATTGTTCAGTTCGTTAAAATAGCGTGACAGATGCGGCCAGTCTTTAACATCAATTTTGAAGTGGCCAAGCCATAACAGCATCACGAACATATAGGCATCCGGCAGCATGAAGTGATCGCCGCACAAATACGTGCTGTGTTCCAGATGGGTATTGAGAAAATCCAGTTTCTTTTTAACACCGGGAATTAAAATATCATCTTTCATGCTTTGGGTTATCATCGGGTTAAACATCACGCCAATGCCTTTGTGCATTTCTGTGGTGGTGAAATTGAGCCATTCCAGGACCAGATAACGGTCGAAATGTCCGATAGCGGGCAGCAGGTTGGTGGCTTTGTGTGTGTCGGCCAGATATTGCAGAATCACGGCGTTTTCAGTGAGGATATGGCCGTTATCCAGTTGCAAAACCGGGATATATCCTTTGGGATTAACGGTCAGAAAATCTTTGCCGCTTTCGGTTTTTTTGGTTCGCAAATCAACCGATTCAAATTCACAGGGCAAATTCAGTTCGTTGATGACAATTCGGCAAACGAGAGAACAAGCGCCCTGGGTGTAAAATAATTTCATCATATCTCCTTGTTATTACATCATGACGGAAATCCCGGCCCCGACATAGCGTTCGAAACCGTTGGGATAGCCGCTTAAACGTTGCGATATACTGGCATCCAGCACGACTCTGGGTTGTATCAAATATAAAATACCTGCGTCAACGTTAAATCCGGATCCTTCGCCATAGCCGGTTTTGCTTTGGCCAAAGACTTCGCCGTACAGGTTGGTTTTGTCGTTCAATACCAGGGTTGCGACAAAATCCGGATTCAGGCTGTAAAAACGCTGCCCCCCATTTTGGCGTGCTTCGCTGGTGCTGCTGCCGCCAGCCATCAGGGTCAGGTTAAGTCGGCTGTTAACATTGTAGCTGATGATGCCGTTAAATGCGCCACCCGCATGTTTGTTGCCAAAAGCTGCGCTGCCATCGGGCAGATTGACCGAGCCTTCCACGGTGAACAGCAAATCCTGGTTGTACCAAAGCTGATGCTTCAAGCCCCCACTGGTTTGGGTGAATCCGGCTGTGGGAAAGGCGGATTGCTGGATGTAATTGGGTAGATTGATATAAATTTCATTGTCGTGCGCCAGGCCCAAACGTAATTCACCGGAGGGGAAGTTTTGCTGACGAACGCCTGGTTCGCGCAGCGTCTGATTTTGATATCCCAGTTCAAACTCTACCTTTCCGGCCGGCACCGTGCAGGCGCTGTCCGCGTTATTGGGTCTGTCGACGATATTCAGCATTTCATTGTGCCCATAGCAAGGGTTGGCAGCGCTGGCCTGGTTGATGATGCTATGGATGACAAGCACGCAAAGGACGAGTTTTTTTATCATGCTGATGACTTGGAAAATAGTGATTAATCATGAATCTATCATATGAAAAGGATGGGGTCACGCACAGATCAGCGAATTCATGTATACTACGCGGTCTTGTTGAACACTTGCGGTACTTTGATGATTGATTTGCATTGCCATAGCCATTTTTCAGACGGTTTGTTATCCCCCCAGGATTTGCTCGATAAAGCCGCGGAGTCCGGCGTTACCATGTTGGCTTTGACCGATCATGACACCGTTGAGGGTTTGCGTGTGATACAGCAGGCAAATAATCCTTCTGCCATCACGATTATTAATGGTATCGAAATCAGTACGCGCTGGAAAAAATGCGATATTCACGTGCTTGGTTTGAATATCGATCCAGACAACGCTGTTTTGCATGAATTATTGCTCAAACAAAACCACAGTCGCAGGCAGCGAGCGATTCAAATTGCAGAAAAAATGGATGCCCTGGGTGTTGAGAACGCATACGACAAAGCTTGCGAAATCGCCGGTCATGATCGCATTGGCCGCCCCCATCTGGCGCAGGTTATTATGAATGAAGGCAAAGCGCGCGATATGCAAACGGCGTTTAAACGCTATCTGGGACGCGGCAAACCGGCATACGTTGCTACCGCCTGGGCCACGTTTGATGAAGCCGTGGAGGCCATTCATGCCGCCGGCGGTCATGCCGTTTTGGCTCATCCTTTAAAATACAAATTAACACGCACCAAGCTGCACGAGCTGGTTAGTGATTTCAAACTGGCTTGCGGCGACGGCCTGGAAGTGGTGTCCGGCGAGACCACAACCACTGATGCGCAAGAGCTGGCCGGCCTGTGTTTACGTTACCAGTTGCTGTCATCCACCGGATCTGATTATCATGGAGGCGTTTTATCGCGCGTTTTCCTTGGACGACAGCGCCAACTCCCGTTAAACTGTACGCCTGTATGGCATCAATGGAATTCTTGACAGGGGACTTTAATGAGTCAGTTTTTTGCTATTCACCCGGATAACCCGCAAGCGCGTTTGCTGCGGCAGGCAACATCGATTATTGAAGAGGGTGGTTTGATTGTTTATCCGACCGACTCTGGTTACGCTTTTGGTTGTAAATTGGGCAATAAATCGGCCCTGGAACGCATTCGATTGCTACGGCAACTGGATAAAAATCACAACATGACCCTGGTGTGTCGTGATTTGTCGCAATTGGGCACTTACGCGAAAGTATCCAATCCCATCTTTCGTTTGCTGAAAACGTTTACGCCTGGCGCGTACACTTTTATATTAAACGCCACCCATGAAGTGCCGCGTTTGATGCTGCATCCCAAACGAAAGACCCTGGGTTTGCGCGTGCCGGAAAATAACATCACCCTGGCTTTGCTGGAGTGTCTGGACGCGCCGCTGATGAGCAGTACGCTGATTCTGCCAGGCGCCCATGCGCCGCTCAGCCAGCCGGAAGCTATCAAGGATTTGCTGGGTACACGCATTGATTTGATCATTGACGGCGGTGATTGTGGCCATGAGCCAACCACCGTTGTGGATTTAACCGGTGATAGACCACAAGTGATACGGGAAGGGAAAGGCGATCCTGAGCCTTTCAGATAACATTTGAAGAGGATTTAGATGTCTGGATTATTTGGTTCCAATAAACGAGTCGTGTCCGGTATGCGCGCCAGCGGACGTTTGCATCTTGGGCATTATCACGGCGTTTTGAAAAACTGGCTGAAATTGCAACATCAGTATGATTGCTACTTTTTCGCCGCCGACTGGCACGGCCTCACGACTCGTTACGATGAACCAGGCGTGATTGAAGACATTCTCTGGGACATGATTATTGACTGGCTGGCCTGCGGTATTAACCCGGGCTTGTCCAAAGTATTCATCCAGTCCTGGGTTCCCGAACATGCCGAACTGCATTTGTTATTGTCGATGATAACCCCGCTGGGCTGGCTTGAACGCGTTCCCACCTATAAGGATCAACAGGACAAATTACAGCACAAAGATTTATCTACTTATGGTTTCCTCGGCTATCCCTTGCTGCAAAGTGCTGATGTATTGCTGTATAAGGCCGAACTGGTGCCGGTTGGTGATGATCAGGTGGCGCATATTGAACTGACGCGGGAAATAGCGCGGCGTTTTAATCACATTTATGGCCGCGAACCCAACTTTGAAGTGCTGGTTGCTGAGGCTATTCGCAAGATGGGTAAGAATAACGGTAAATTATACAGCAAATTACGCCGCGACTTTCAACAGGATGGCTGTCATGAATCCCTGAATACGGCGAAGGCCTTGATCATCAATCAGCATAATTTGTCGATAGGCGACAAAGATCGTCTGCTCGGTTTTCTCGATGGATCAGGCAAAATTATTCTGCCGGAACCGCAACCCTTGTTGACGGAAACATCGAAAATGCCCGGAATAGACGGTCAGAAGATGTCAAAATCTTACCACAACACCATTGATCTACGTGAAGAACCCGCTCAGGTTGAGAAGAAAATATTGACCATGCCCACGGATCCTGCCCGGGTCAAACGAAGCGATCCCGGCGATCCTGACAAATGCCCGGTTTGGCAATTGCATAAAATTTACTCGTCTGATGAGGTCAAAGACTGGGTGCAAACCGGTTGCAGAACGGCGGGCATCGGTTGTGTAGATTGCAAACGCCCGGTGATTGACGCGATCAACCAGGAACTGGCGCCCATTCAGGCTTCTATTAAAGACTATGAATCGGATCTGTCCTCGGTCAAACGACTGGTCACCGACAGCAGCGAAGCCGCACGCGAAGAAGCGCACAAGACCTTGAAAGAAGTGCGTGAAGCCATGGGGCTGGATTATTAATGTCTGTTGCGGCCGCCGAATTGCCTGTACTTGCGATAGTCAGCGGTCAGGCCGTCACTGAAACCCCGGCAGATTTGTTTATCCCGCCGGATGCACTGCGGGTGTTGCTGGATTCCTTTTCCGGCCCGCTGGATTTATTGTTATATCTGATTCGGCGGCAAAATCTTGATATCCTCAATATTCCGGTTGCGCACATCACCCGGCAGTACATGCAATACATTCATCTGATGGAAGAAACCCGCCACGAACTGGCAGCCGATTATCTGGTGATGGCGGCCATGCTGGCAGAAATCAAATCGCGATTATTATTGCCCGTCAGTCGCGATCAAGAAGAAGAATGCGAAGACGACCCGCGCATGGTTCTGGTTAGAAAATTGCAATTATACGAGCAATTCAAACAGGCCGCGGAAACACTGGATACGCTGCCGCGTTGCGAGCGCGATATATTCCGCATTATCCTCGCGGCTCAGGGTTTGCAAGCCATTGTTCGCCCGCCTGAAGTTCTGCTGTCGGCGCTAACAGAGGCCATGAATGATGTGTTAACCCGCCAGGGACATGAAGTCAATCACCAGATTATGAGGGAGCCTTTGTCGGTTCGTGAACGCATGGGGGTTATTCTAGAGCGTTTGCAAAGCGGTGAAACCGTGACGATGACGGCTTTGTTACAACAGGAAGAAGGGCGAGCGGGTTTGGCGGTGACTTTTTTGGCCGTGCTGGAATTGGCACGACAATCTTTGCTGGTTCTGACCCAAACCGCGGCCTACGCCCCGATTTATTTGCAGGCGATTCAACATGGATGACAGGGATCTGAAATATGTATTGGAAGCGTTGTTGATGAGCTCGGACAGCCCACTGTCTGTTGATCAATTAAGCAGCGCCTTTGATGAATGGCAGCGCCCGGAACGTGCTGCCATTCTGCGCGCCCTGGATGCGCTGAGCGTTGACTACCAGGACAGAGCGATAGAGTTGCGGCTGGTGGCCAGTGGATATTGCATCCAGACCCGGGAAAAATTCGGATTGTGGGTGAGTCGTCTGCAAGCCGACAAACCGGCCAAATATTCAAGGGCGTTGTTGGAAACCCTGGCGATCATTGCGTATCGCCAACCGGTAACCCGTGCCGATATCGAAGACATTCGCGGCGTGACGGTCAGCTCGCCGATGATAAAAACCCTGCTCGAACGCGACTGGATAAAAGTCGCCGGGCATCGCGATGTGCCTGGCAAACCGGCTGTGTACGTCACGACCAAAGTGTTTCTGGACTATTTTAATTTAAACAGCATGGAGCAGTTACCTCCTTTACCGGACAGCGTCGAGGCGAATCCGGTTTTTTCTGAAAACCTTGTTGAAGAGTGTGTTAGCTAATGAGTAATGAACGTTTGCAAAAAATATTAAGCCAGGCCGGACTTGGCTCGCGGCGCGAAATGGAAAGATGGATTGAACAGGGCATGGTGGCTGTGAACGGCAACGTGGCCAAAGTGGGTGAGAGCGCCGGTCCGGAAGACCGGATTTTTGTGAAGGGAAAATTAATTCCCAATCCCCTGCGTGCCAAGACCCAAACGCGGGTACTGATTTATCATAAACCGGTGGGGGAAATTTCCAGCCGCTATGATCCCAAACATGACCGCACCGTATTCGATACCTTGCCGCATCTGAAACACGGCCGCTGGATTCAGGTCGGCCGTCTGGATATCAACACATCGGGCTTGTTGTTGTTTACCAATAACGGCGAGCTGGCCAATCAGTTGATGCATCCCAAATTTGAAATGGAGCGCGAATATGCTGCCAGGGTTCGCGGTCAGGTCAGCGATGAGGTTCTGAAAAAATTATTGAAAGGGGTGGAGTTGGACGACGGCCCGGCGCGCTTCAAGCGCATTGATTTTAAAGGCGGGGAAGGCGTGAACAGTTGGTATCACGTGGTTTTGACCGAAGGCAGAAACCGCGAAGTACGTCGTTTGTGGCAATCTCAGGGGATTGAAGTGAGCCGATTGATTCGGATTCGTTATGGCAATGTGACCATGCCCAGGTTTTTGACGCGTGGGAATCATTATGAGATGACGGGGAAGGAGATTGAGGGGTTGCAGGCGGGCAGTGGAGCCTGATGCCCGACACGGCGATTGCATATAAACGCTCAGTATATGCGCATATACTGAGCGTTTATATGCAATCGCCGTTTGATGCCCGAAGTTTTCCCTTAACATTCCCTCGAATTGATCATATAATGGCCAAAATTTTTTCGTAACATGTGTCCGGAGGTCGAAAATGGGTACTGATAATCTTGAAAGACAAGCCCCTGAAACAGAAGGTGAAACAACCGAGCATACTGTATCTCAACCGGGTACCAGTGGGCAGGGTGTTAAACCGGCCAAGCTGGCAAATAGCACGATAAGTGCAGAGTTGATGGTACCGAGAAATAAAGGTGGATTGGCAAAAAATACTTTTCCTGAACTTGTCAGACAGTTTCGCCGCGCGATGATAGAGCAAGAATCTGACGCCGGTGAAAGACTCCGAACATTAGTCATCATAGAAAATTGGGATGAGGATTATCTTTCCAGGTTATTGTGTAACCCTAACATCACAGATTCAACATCCGAAGCACGCATCAGTATTTTACGCGCAGCCTGTCCGAACTATTTACCAATTCTGTTGCGCAATAGTCCAAAAGGCATTATCCCATCGCTTCTCAAGGATTTGTTTGAAAGGAGAGATGACGCCGGGATAACAGCTATCGAAGAGATGCTGTCGAACAATAACTTTGCCACACTCGAATCCGTTTTCGATTGCATCAAAAATCGCGCGCCTGATTTTAAATTGCAACGAGACGCTTTTGAATCGGTATTCAAGGGTCAAGGTGTCGCACCTCTGGCTGCTTTTGCAAAGATTAAATGGGTGGATGCGCAGCACAAATTCTCTTATTTTCACGAAATAGCAGGGATAAAAAACCTGATGGCCTTGACCGATGATGAGCGCCTCCAGGTTATCGAGCCGTTGTTAAGCACATCCGCGTTCAGTGACGGGATGTTGTTATTCAATATCTATATGGAACAAGCCAAATACCCGCAAGCATTTTGTGCTTCTGTATTAGCGCTGCAACGCAAACACTTCACCAACGGCTTTGATTCGACAGAGGGTCGGGCGTTCATGCAGCAGTTTTTGCAAGACCGTACATTTAACACGGATCCGCTGGCGAAGGTTTTCCTGCAATGTTGTACACCTGAAGAGCTGCTGCGCGCCACAAACTTGCTGGAAAAGAAAGGCTCTCAACCCGCCAATAATTTCGAGGCGTTTTTTGAAAATGATACGTTTTCCCGGTTACAGGTCTTTGCTGAAACGCTCATAAAAGTAAAAGGCCTCCTTCCTCCATACCACGTGCTGGTTGGTGAGTCGACCTTGTGGACATTGAATACTGCCGATGTTTTGGTTCTGATAAAGACCTTGTTAAGCAATGGGGCACGCAGTCACGGAATTGCCTTGCTCGACTGGTATAAAACAGAAAAAACGCTGGATGCCGACTTTTATGACAGCGTTTGCGCAAAGCAAAGAAAGCTGCTTGAGGGCTTTGACACAGAAGCTGGTCTTGAATTTATGGTCGCTTTGCTGGGGGCCAGAACTATACCCCTTTGTCCGGTAGCAAAGGCATTCTTGCGAAATTGTACGCAACCCGAGCTGTCGGCATTGGTTAAACACTGCTTCATCACAGACAACCTTCAATTGGTTTACGCCATCATGCGGCAACGCAGAGATGATTTTCAATATTTATTGGAAAATGTGTCCCATGGCTTGTTGAACCAGACATCGAAAACGCAAGACAGTTGGGCGCTTGCTTGCATAAGCGCGATCCCGCAGCAATCAAATACGGTTGTTCAGTATTACAGAAATCATTTCAAAGGATTGACTGAGAATTCCGGATTCGAGTTTCTGCGCAAGCTGCTTGATGGCTTCAAAACTTTCACCGAATTCCCCTCGCTCTGGAGTGCGCTTCAACCGCAAGAAATCCATGCGGTTATACAGCATAAACCTCGTGCGTATCTGGAAGTCATTCCTGCTGGACAATTGCCTTTTGCCTGCATTAAAAACAGGTTGTATACCAGTGGATACCAGCTTACTCGCCAGGAGGGGGACCTGAAATATTCGGGTGTTGATAGTAATGGTAGCTGTGTCAATGGCATGCTTAAGTTGAAGTTTTCGACAACATTCCCGTCCAGATTCTGGGGTGATGACGAGCGAATGCAAAAGCTGGTGTCCGGCTTGCTGGAGTATCGCAAAGAGCGATTGGGTATTCAACAGAATCGCTTTTTGTTTCTCGGTCTTTTTGAAGTTGGCTATACCAAACAACAAAAACTGAATGTCGTCGACAAGATGTTGATTCATATTTATGGTACCGAGGCAGAGAAAGAAGCCGCTGGTGCGATTACCTGGGATGATCGCAGTATCCTGAATAATGGAAATTTGTCCAAGGTTATTAATTATTATGAACGATCTTTTGAACATGTTGTTGCGGCTTCAAGGAAATATGTAGCAGCCAGTGCGCCGTTGGCTCCAACTCCCAGCTCATCCTAAAGGAACCAACTTGACTGTCATCCAGAGCGAAGCGAAGGATCTCCCTCAGTCGGCACCGAGCCACAATCAGGAGACCCTACGCTTCGCTCTGGGCGACGTGGCTGGGCATTGGTGTGGCACGGACAGTCAACACTTAAAGGAATCAACATGTATCGTTTGAAACTCGGTTCACTATTATTGCTGCTGGCTGGCAGCGCGCTCGCCGATGATGGCTTGCATATGAATATGATCGATCCGCTTGGCGTGATTCGGGACGTTTATTATGTTAATCAAAATGGGTATCCTGTTGTTGAAGGGGATATTATTTTGCGCAGCAAAGCGAGCAGCACACGGGCTTCAATCATCCCGGCGATCGGCGGTACGCGGTGGCCGGATGGTAAAATTCCTTTTGTGCTGGCCGATGATTTGCCCGAGGCTACCAGTCGGGCTTTGAATCAGGCTATTGCGCTGTGGCGGGAAAAGACCGGTGTTGAGTTTGTTCCGATTGATCGTGAGTATGCGGATTATGTTTATATTCAACCAGCCGAGGGCACGACTTGTTCTTCGGAGGTTGGGCGAAAGGGCGGCCGGCAGGTGATCAATCTTGCGCCGCGTTGTAATGTGATGAATATTGCCCATGAGCTGGGGCACACGATCGGTTTGTGGCATGAGCAATCACGCCAGGATCGTGATCAGTATGTGCAGATAGTCTGGGAGAATATCCAGGCGGATCATGCGTCCAATTTTAACCAGCATCTTAATGATGGCGAAGATCACGGCGCGTATAATTTTGATTCACTGATGCATTATTCCGCTTATGCGTTTTCAAAAAATGGCGAGAAGACGATTGTGCCCTTGCAGAGTAATGTGTCGATTGGTCAGCGGGATCATTTGAGTGAAGGGGATATTGCTGCGGTGCGGGAAGTTGTGGGTACATTGCGGCCCCACTGCCAGTAAGTTAACGTTGGAACCAGGCAAGAACGCGTAGGTTGGGCCCTGGCCCAACATGGTTTTACCCTGAAAGATCGTTGTTGGGCCAGGGCCCAACCTACGCGTTCTTACCAGGACTTTTGCGGCCCTGGCTCAACGATGTGTGGCAAGAGAAACGATTAAAGGAGCAAAAACATGCACAGTATCATTGTTGTTCCAGGCGAGGATCCAGTAGTGTCGGGCCAGCATCCGTCTGGATTTGGCTACCATGAAACCATAGGAAAACGCCCCACACAGGAAGATTCCATTACCTGGCGTTTGCTGGATGCCTCCACTGTCCCACCTGATTATGTGCAAAAGCAACGTAGCCCGGAAGCCATGGGGCATCGTTTGTGGAGCGCACTGCTCGCCATCCATGCCGAGATATCAACCCGCGATGGCTGTACCATCTCAACCAATTTGTATGACGGGCGCGGAAATATCGTCAATGCAACCCTCGGTGACGCTTTGTCCTTTGTGGCGGTGTATGATTTGCAGGGAAAAATCAAACAGGTTATTCGTCTGAATGATGTGATTCACCATCCCGATCTCCCGGCAGAAAAAACGCGCATCGAGCAGGCTGGCGGCTTTGTTCTTGACGGTCGGTTAAACGATAGTTTTGCCATTTCGAGAGCATTGGGTGATAAACTTTGCACAGGTATTAGTGCCGAGGCTAAAATTTCTCACAGCAGTGTGGATGATATCGCTGCGTTTTGTAATATGGATAAATCCCTGATTGGCAAACTCCAGCTCATCGCCTGTTGCGATGGGTATTCAGAACCAGTTGATGTCGAAATGATGCAGGCAGGGATAGTCGACAACAGCGTGATCAAATTGAAGCATGAAGCGTATTTGATGAAGCATTTGCTGGCGCTGGACAATTTGCACACCTTGAGCGAGTCCGAGCTGGCTGATCAATTGGTGTTGAAAGCCCTTGAAGCGGGTTCTGAGGATAATATTTCTGTCGCCATTCAAACGTTTTCAGCGAATTATCCCAATCCATTTGCGCTGAGTGTTCAGGACGGGCATCGAGGTTCACGGGTGTCGACGAAGGTTGCCAATAATCTGCATAGGTACGTTAACGCGTTTACTGCTTTTTCGGATGAAGCGTATCGCGGTTTTCCTTTGAGTGTGTATCAGCAGAGAGCGGTCTGGGAGCGTGATAACAAACCCTTGTCCGGTGAACCGGTTTTGACTTCTCCGGCTGCTTCTTCCAGCATTCCGGCGGCGTTTTTCCAGCCGTTTAAATTGTCAGCGATCGAGCGATTTGAGTTGAGTGATCTCAAGCGGAAACTCGGTGCGAAACAAAACAATTCTCTGCTTGCCCCGGCTCGTTTTGTGATTGGAGAACTTGAGCGTGGACAACGGTATTCTGTTGTTGCCTGGAAAGTTCCAGAGTCAGTTATAGCGCGGCTTGAGAAGCTGGATGTTTATGGGATTTTGGCGCGTCTTAAAGCGCGGGAGTCAGCTGGGCTCGAGGTTCAGGCTACGCCTTCGGTTGTTTTGTAATATCGCCGTCATTGCTTCGCTTCGCTCGCAATGACGGGCAGATCTTATCGTGGCGAATAATCCGATCTTGAACTGTCCGATCCCGAATCATTGTTCGAATCGAAATCGCGGCTGTTGCTTTCATCTGACGTGCAAGTACCCACCTCCGAATCCGAGACACTGTTCTTCGAATCATCAGAATGAGAATTCCCCGGACTGCCCGGATCACATGAAAATCCGGAAAAAAACAAAACCGAAGATCTTGCCGAGCTGCTTGAATAATGCCGGGGCGGAGACGCTATTGTGTCACAATATCGAGAGTCATGATCCAAATCCCAAATGCAGTCCGTACCAACAAGGAAGTTATCCACTGTCAAAGGAAACTCAATTGACAGACCATCTAACACCTCTAAGGACGGCATCGGATAAATATGGGCATAAATCGCTTCGATTGAGTTAATTTTGCTGTTGTTTTCCAGAAATGGATCCAGAAAATGCCAGCAGTCAGAAGCAATCAGCTTCTCGGCTATTTGCTGCTCTTTGCCTTTCAAACGCGCATTGACCAACTCCGGATACTCAAGAAACAGCGCGATGTTATAATCCCGGCTCTTGAACATATTATGCGGTTTATCGCTACACAGCATGATTAGCAAATCATCCAGAATAGACGCTTTATTCAAATGCTCCTCAAGCCCGGTTCCCCTGAACGCAGCGCGCGTTCTGGCAGGTAGACCGCCAGGGCCTGATGGTGCATGGATCACCAGATTCGATGCCATCGCCCGATCGCAGGCATTAACCAGGTTTGTTTTCAACTCTTTGAATTGATAGTAAGGCCCTGTATTGAAGGCAGGAGAATAAAAGACGGCGTGGGCTTCAGCATTATTGATATCCGCCAAATGATGCAGCGATTCATATACGCCGAACGCCTGTTCCAGCAAAACGAAAAAATCATTGCGATCGGGTGTGGAGCTTGCGGCTGCGGGAAAATATTGTTGTCGAGTGGCCAACTGCTGCTCAGGCCATTGCTCGATCAGCAGGGTGATCAATCTGACTTTTTCTGCCGGGGTCAGCGCTTGTAATATTTCTTGATGTTCGCGTAATCCGTTTTCGTTTCTTTCAACCAGTTTTTTATATGGAAAATGAAAGTCTTCGCTTGCCAGGGTGTCGCGGGTGTATTTAGCCATACTGCTCTCCATAGGTCTGATGTTTTTTGATGTTCCGCGCGTATAGTATCCTGAAGATGCCGGGTCTTCAATCGTTAATAACACCCGCGCGTTCCAGCGTTTTTTTCGCCTTTAGATAAAAAGGCGGGCCTATCATATGGCCGTTGATTTTGATGATGTTTCCCTGATTTTTTTCGAATGTTGAAACATATAATCGTGCCTGATCAAGCGTCTGTTTATCGGGCGTAAAGACCTCGTTAATCGCCTGGACTTGCGAGGGATGAATCGCTGCTTTTCCGGTGAATCCCATATCTCGTACGCGCCGGGATTCCGCCTGCAATACCTCGGGTGAATCCATCACATAACAGGCCGTGTCGATGGCCGGAATACCAAATTGAGCAGCCGCCATCGCGATTTTTGAGCGGGCATAAAACATATTGTCCCATGAAATATTAACGCCGAGCGTCGCGGCCAAATCCGCTGATCCGAAAATCATGCCCTGGGCCAGGGCTGCGATATCCATACAGCCTTCAATCGCCAGAGGTGTTTCCATGGTGACATAAATAGCCGCATGCCCCGGTAGCAGGGCTTTGACGATGCTGATTTCGGCTGGATCCTCCAGCATGGTCATGATGATAATATCGGGCGTCCATTGCTGCTTGACCATCCACAAAATATCTTCCAGGCCATGCGCTTGTCTGATGCTGTTAATCCTGACTGCTTTCAAGGGCTTGAAGGCTTGATGGTTCGCGTATTCCAGCAGGTACATTCGTGCTGCTTCCTTGAGGTTTTCGGGAATGGAATCTTCCAAATCGACCACGGAAACATCCGCGCCAAACACCTCTGCGTCAAACAGATGTTTGTGATTAATCGCTGGCGTATATAAAAAACTTGTCGGGAATTTTTTGCTGTTCATGTATGTTTCTCCGCCACCAGCACCGCGGCTCCGGTAATAATATCCAGATTACCGGCCCAGGTCGGTAAAAAGTCGCCGTTTCCTTTAACCCGAATCATCACCGTGACCCGCTTGCCATCAAAAACAGGATCGCAAACCAGATCATAATGAGGGGCATATTCTCTTACTTTTTTGATCATTTGATGAATGGCTTCCAGTATGTCCGAAGGTCGATAATCATCGATCAACATCGACACAGTGGTTTGCATGCTGATGCCTGGTTTCGCCGGGTTAATATTTAAAATAACCTTGCTGTTTTGACAGCCGGAAAACTCGCTGATCGCCTGTTCGGTGGTGTTTAAATAATCGTTGATATTTTGCCGCGTTGCCTGGCCGGCGCTGTTTGAGGAAATACTGGAAACCACTTCAATATAATCCAGCGAACCCACCACGGGTTTGATGACGCAAATGATCGGTATCGACACCTGGCCGCCACAGGTGACCATATTGATATTATCACCAGGCGACACGGCATTCAGATTAACCGATGGAACACATTTTGTGCCGTTGTTATCAGGCGTCAGATTGATGATTTTTTTGTTGAATGGTTTGAGAATAGCCTGATGTTCATGATGCGCAGCGGCAGAGGTCGCATCGAATATCACATCATAATCGGCTATGTTATCGAGCAGGCTGTTGATGCCGGCATCGGCACAGTCAATCCCGAATTTTTTTGCAAACTCAAGGCCGTTTGAGTGCTTGTCGCGGCCGATAAATTTCCTGCATTCCAGATGCCTGGATTTGATGAGTTTGACTAACAGATCACAGCCAATTTTACCGGTGCCCAAAATGGCGGCATTAATTGTTTTCAATTGCAGTACTCCTGACTAACAGCGATTCACAGATATCCATGATCATGTCTTCCTGACCGGCGATGATCTTCCTTTTGCCCAATTCGCGATAAATATCCCGTTCGAGCAGTTGATACTGGATTGCAGCAAGTGCGACCGGTTTGTCGAAGCCGGAAAATATTCCGTGTATGCCGCTGCAAATATTACGACTGTTAATGGATGGTGTTTTTTTCACGAGGAAATCTTCAGCTTGATCGGCCAAATCGAGCACGCGATCCAGTGTCGCCCGGGTTTTGTATGCGTATTTTTCGAGTACAGCGATGAGAACTTCCAGCGGCGTGTTGCCGGCTCCGGCTCCGAATCCTTTGATGGTGGCGTCCAGCATACTGGCGCCGGCCTGCACGGCTGCGATGGAATTGGCGATGGATAAACCGAGGTTATTGTGTGCGTGAAACCCAATCGCAATGTCGAGATGCGCCGTGAGCCAGGACACGGTTTCGCTGACATCCAACGGGATAAACGCCCCGGCAGAATCCATCAATATCACGGCTTTGGCACCATAGGAGGCCATCTTTCGGGCCTCAACGAGCAAGCTGTCTTTACTGGCCATATGCGACATCATCAAAGCGCCGTGGGCTTCTTGTCCATGTTTGATGAGGTGATCAATATATCGTTCTGTGGTATCGGCTTCGCTGCAATGTGCCGCGACTCTGTAGATATCAACGCCTTCATCCATGGCCAGATCGAGATCCGATAATCTACCAAAACCCGGGATGATATGGATGCCCAGTTTGGCGTTTTGGATGTGTTCACGCGCGCATCTGAGCATGTCTTTGTCGCTGTGAGGCGCAAGCCCGAGCTGCAAGGACGATGCACCCAGTCCATTTCCATGCCCGACTTCTATGATATCTATGCCGCTCTGATCGGCGATTTGAGCATAACGCCGGATTTGTTCCAGGCTGAGCTGATGCGCAATGGCATGATTGCCGTCGCGTAAACCGGGGTCGCTGATGGTGATGTGCATGTTTTAACTCCTGTAAAATCCGACTTCACAAACCGAATCCTACCGACTGGTAGGTTGGTTGTCAATGGTCCGTTAACTAGCCAAAGCAGCAATATCAGTCTATACAATAAGGTATGCTTTTCTCCCCAACGGAATGAACATGTCCAAACACAGCCCCTCAACTGATGAAGCGAATAGCATGGAAAGCAGAATCAGATCCGCGTTAAAAAATCGTTTGAAAGATGACCAATCTATTGATCTCATCCACGAGCTGAATGAAGTCTTGCAGCCCTTGGGACTGGATAATCATTCCGCAGGTGGTTCGTTGACCTTCACCGGCCGCGATCCCATCATCAAAAGCCCGCTGCCCCTGGCCTCCATGGCCGCAGTCGGACTGATGGCCAAAGCGGTAGCGGTGGCTGATCTCTGGCGTTTTCGCGGCGGCGAAGCACAGGATTTAAGCGTTAATCTGGGTCAGGTTCTGCATCGTCTCTGTCCTTTTTATGATGGTAAATGGGAATTATTAAACGGCCGTCCGCCGGCCATGCCCTCCGATCCCACCAATCCTTTCAGCCCGGTTTATATGTTTCCGACCCGTGACGGGCGTTTTATACAACTGATGAGTATTTATCCACGCACCAAAACCGCAGCACTCGCCTTTTTGGGTTGCAACGACAATCCGCGCGCCATCAGCGAGGTCGTACGGCGTTGGGATGGGTTAGAGCTGGAAGAAGCGGCCAATCGGGCGGGCTTGCAGGCCACCATGATTCGCAGCGTTGAGGAATTTCTGGCTCTGGAACAATATCAATTTTTGAAAGATCAGCCGCTGATTGAAGTCGAAAAAATCGGAGACTCGCCGCCTGAGCCTTTCAAAGCCAATCCCAAAACACCTCTGGATGGCCTGCGTGCGCTTGGTCTGGGGCATGTGATTGCCGGATCCGGGCTGGGGCGGGCGCTTGCCTATCATGGCGCTGATGTTCTCAATATCTGGCGGCCCAACGATTTTGAAATGGATCTGGTGTATTACACCTCCAACGTAGGGATGCGCTCATCCATTCTGGAACTGGCCAGCCCCGGCGATATGGCGGCTTTCAAGCAACTGTTAAGCGGTGCTGATGTGTTTTTCTCCAATCGACGTCCCGGCTATTTAAACAAATTCGACCTGACGGCAGAAGCAACGGCGGAACTCAGACCCGGTATCGTGCACGTAGACATGTCGTTGTTTGGGCATCGCGGCCCCTGGGCCAATCGTATTGGTTTTGATCAAAACGCCGGCGGGGTGGCGGGAATGTTTGTGCTGGAAGGCAGCGCGGACAATCCCAAACTGACCGATATTTTTGTGGTCAATGATTATGTCATGTCATGGCTGGCCGCGGTCGGCGTGATAATGGCATTAAAACGCCGGGCGGTGGAGGGCGGTAGTTATCGGGTCAGAGTGTCGCTTGCCCGTCTGTCATTATGGCTGTTGCAAATGGGTATTTTTGATAAAAAATACGCGCACGCCATCGCCAACAGCAACGATGATCACCGCGATATTCCACCCGAATTGTTTTCCGCTGAAACGCCTTGCGGTCATTATCAGGGCGTGACAGATCAGGTGAGCATGTCGCGCACGCCAGGGCATTATCAAACGGTGATTGTACCGCGCGGCGCCAGCAAGGCTGAGTGGTTGTAGTCAATAACAGGTCGATTCACATTGTTTTCTCTGGTGCTTCTGGATCATAATAGCGCTTTATTAAAAGTCCAGTGATGTGGTGTGGAGGCGACAATGAGGATTTCTGTAGCAGGTAGAAATGGTGATTCGAGTGGGAAAAAATCTGGTGAACCCGGCGGGCGTATCGAGATTAACTTGAAGGAAGGCTCGCCTGGCGGTCTTTTAATTACTGGACCGCATTATCCAAACAAAGAGATGTTGGTGTCGGATACCCTGGTTCTCGATGCCCACGGCGGAGATGGTGCACCGGGTGAGATTGGTGCGGATGGAAAGAACGGTACGCGAGGCACTCGCGGACAAGATGCAACACAGTATTCCTGCGGCACAGATGGCACCCGGGGTGGCGATGGCGAGCATGGTGGTGCAGGCAGCAATGGCGGCCATGCCGGTAATGGCGGCCGGGTTGTTGTTACGGTTGACAGAGGCGATTTGGCGCTGTTAGCGGCCATCGGTGACGTCAATGTCAATGCCGGCAGACCCGGTGCGGCGGGTAGGCATGGACAGGGCGGCATGGGTGGACAAGGTGGCGCGGGTGGTAGATCTTACACCTGGACTACAGAGCTTCACCATCACTCACATCATACTGATATACACGGCCATCACCATCCTCATTCCATGCATCAATCTATAACGCATACAAATCCGGGCGGTTCAGACGGACGGAATGGTAGCCGCGGCGGTCAGCATACCTATCCTTTACATCCAGGACAGAAGGGCTCGCCTGGCTCTGTCGCTTGGGAAGTAAGAGAGTCAAACTCAATTCACGGCTATGGTGATCGTTATCAGATTAATTTGCAGCACATCCGTTTTAACGCTGCCGGGCAGTCGGGTATCTTTGAACCTGGAGACGTTATCGATGCGCATTATCAGGTGAGTAATGCCGCTCAAACCATGCCAACACCGCATGAAAAAGTACCCTTGAGCTTGTCTGGCAATGCCGATCTGCAACTCGTGCAAAAAGGCTTTGTTCCCGGCTCCATTCCACCCGGCGAGACGTATCCCAATGTTGAGCCGCTGGTGTTCAAAATCCTCGCGCCAACATCGCATACGGGCCGCCACCCATACACGAATACGATAAACGTTGCTGCTATTGCTGAAAACACGCGCCTGAATAATCGTCCCTTTACATCCAACGTGACGTCGCTCAAGGTTCAGTATCCGGTGATATTGCTGGATCAGCCTACGCATTACACCCTTTCAGACGGAGAGTTGGTGCTACAAGCCTGTGCTCAAAATATAGCGAATCGGGCACTGGGAAGCGAAAGAGGGCGCGAGGTGTTCGTGCAAATCACAACTGGTGATGAAATGGACAGATTATCCGTTGAGGACAACATTCAAACAATTGATCCTCAAGCGGTGAATGTCACCGAGCGTCATTTTCAGTTTCCTCCTGAAACGAGTGTTGGAGCGAATCAGCAACTCTATGCAAAGCTTTACCTGCAACCGATTGATGGTGGCAAGCACTTAACCCTGATTCAACAACAAGCGATCACGGTGCAATTTACGCTTAATTATCAACAGGGAAATTCGGGGTTTTTACTGGTTACCAATGCAGAAACCACACCGGCTCAATTTGACCATTGGTATAAACTGCTCGGTCAATTCGCCGGTCACCAACCCGTTTCTGTGTGGAATACGTCTCTTTATGGTAGTTTTGATCTGCAATCAGCAGCATATCCACTGTTACAAAGCACCGCGAATGGCACGATAGTTGTGCTGGATAATGGCTTTGCTATGGGAAATCGCCGTACCAAAAATCATCGTTTGATTACCCCGGCTCAAGTGGAGGCCGCTAATCGGGATCATCATACGTCTTTGCTTATCGTGGGCGAAAACGAGGGTTTGCCCGATGGCTACAAGGTCAATAGTACTGTGACCTTTCCGGAAACTGGCATGGCCCATGATTCTCTGGACGATCTGCTCAGTACCATGCTATTGGATGAGCAATCTTTTGAGCAGAATTATTGTCTGCGAGTGCCCACGAAAAACGATTATTACTTGTTCAAGACAGACCGGAATACCCACGAGGATGCAACCAGGCTGCGTCTATTGCTGGCTGAGGTTTTCCCTGGTCGTCGTTATCATGTCAAATTGCGTATCAACAACGCAATGGAACAGGCCGTGATCACCATTCACCGTTTGGCGAATCCATATAGAAGCCATGGCGCGGTGCCTGTTTCGGTTGGCTTGGATGTGGATAGAAGCAGTCTTGAACTCATTGAAAACATGCCTTTTTCACAAAAATTACGCCTGTTTACGCAAAGCGCCTCGCCATATCATCGCCAACTGGCACAGGCACTGACGGCGGATTTGCTGGAAGAGCAGCGTTTGCTGGATGGTACGAAGAATTATGGATCGTTTGGTCAACGGATCATGCGCAAGTATCAGCGTGATTTCAGCCTTGAGATGGAGCGATTGCAGCAGTTGGTCTTGCATTTGTTTCGCATCGGGGAAAATGGCGATCCTCAAGACGCGTTGGCCTGGTCGCCAATGGTGATTCGAATGATTGCCGAGGTGCAATTTCATGCGGAGCAGCACAGCACGTTCTGGACCCGCTTTGCGCATTGGTTTGTGCCGCAGGCGGTGGAGCAGATCAAGGAAACGACCAGCCGATTATGTCAGCAGGTTGTGAGAGGACATGCGCCAACTATTGGCCGAGAGATGCGTTTTCTGAATGAAGACCTGGATGTTGAGTTGAGGCGTTTGCGCTTTGAGCAAAGGCTGGATGAATTTATCGTCGCCAACACGCCGAGGCGCTCGAACTCCTTTTTCGCAGCGAGAAGAATCACGCCGGCGGCTTTTGTTGCGGCGCAAGAGTTGAAGCAAATCGCTTGTAATCCAGGGCAGAGTATTACTGAAAGAAGCATGGGATTATTCCAAACGGCACCGTTGAAACCCTGGTTTGACGAGTTTCAATTGCTGTATCCGGCCTCACCGCAATTGGAGATGGCGGTTGGACTGGGGTAGAGGGATCAGTGCCACGCCATGTTGGGCCAGGGCCGCAACCTACCCGTTCGCAGCAAGATCGAGGTAACTTGCACCCTTGGTCCAACAAGATCTCGCTGCGAACGGGTAGGTTGTGGACCTGGCTCGCATTGTTTTAACCCTCGTTTTTCAGGACTACATCATGGCGAAACTTTATTTTTATTTTGCGGCAATGAATGCCGGAAAAAGCACCGTGTTATTGCAATCCAGTTATAACTATCGGGAGCGCGGCATGCAAACGCTGTTGTTTACCCCGGCCATTGATACGCGCCATCAGGCCGGGGTGGTGCATTCCCGTATTGGCTTGTCGGAGGACGCGACGCTGTTTGAGCAGACGGACAATCTGTATGAGCTGGTGAAAGCCCAACAGCAGGATTTCGCCTGTGTTTTGGTTGATGAGGCGCAGTTTTTAACCCGCGCGCAAGTTCAGCAATTAACAGATATCAGCGACGATATGGGTATTCCTGTTCTGGCTTATGGTTTGCGCACGGATTTTAGAGGCGAGTTGTTTGAGGGCAGTCAGTATCTGCTGGCCTGGGCGGACGAGCTGATTGAACTTAAAACCATCTGTCATTGTGGTCGCAAGGCAACCATGATTTTGCGCTTGAATGAATTTGGCGAGGTGGTGTCGGAAGGGGAACAGGTGGCCATCGGCGGTAACAATATGTACGTTTCAACTTGCCGCTTGCATTTCAAACAACAAATGCCGGCTACATCCAAAACAGACGCACCCAAATATACAGCAGGGTCATGCCAATAACGGGGATGATCACAAAGGCAAAAAACAGGCGGATTTGGGTTCGGTTTTCGGATGAGGCACGGTAAAATTTTTTGAGTTTTTTGAAGAGAGACATGTGGCGCTGCCTTTGGTGAGGGTATGGTTAATAGTATAGCTACAGAAGCTGATATTCAATCCGCTCTGGGCGACACGCTTGAGCATCAGAGTGAAGGGCTATCTCTCAGCCCACATCGCAGTCCAAACGTGTCGCCCAGAGCGGAGCGAAGGGTCTCCTGACGCTCGCGCAATGACGGATCATTCTTAATGCTGCCTTAACAATCAAGCGATATAATGTTCGCTATTACTATTCAACCGATGTGCCAAGATGCCCAAGTCTGAAACGATTACAGTAAATACGCAAACAGATGAGTTTTTTGTGGCCATTTGCAAGTTTAAAGAACATTCCTATATGGCTCTGGGGGTCAAGAATCTCGCGGGTGAAACGCAGTTATTGACTTCGCTGGGGAAAGTGATAGTGAACTGGCGATTGCGTGCCGGTATCGGAGCGGTGATTCAGGCAGAAGATGTCATGAGCCGTTATAACTCCTTCCTGAATTACAAAGCGTATAGCATCACCTGGCAGAATTATCTTGATTTTTTGAAGTATATGCAGCGGGTGCAGGCGCAAAACCATGCGACAATTTTCCCGGGTGCTTTTCCATTGTCCGCTTTTCAGCCCTCTGAAGAGCCTGATTTGTTGGAAGAGGATGAAGCGATCGTCAAGCTTGACTGGAGAAATATAAAGGCGGCACCTGGTACAATAACGGATGATGCAGAGTATCGCCTCTCGGGTGGCAATACTTGCCGTCATTCTGCCATACGCATGACGAGAGCAGCGATGGGCCCGAGAGATATGGGTGCGGGCGTGTCCAACCAGTTTTTTAAAAAATTGCCTTTGACGGCTACCTTGAAACGGGCTGAGCATTTTGATGATCGGACACAGTTTTTTTATATACTGCCGCAGCCGCCCGGCAGTTATGATTCTTTACCGGAACATACCAGGTGGATTGCGAAAAAATTATATCGCCGACTTGATGAGATGATCATGATGCAACACCGTAATCCGCTTACCATGAGTAAATTTCAGGGGATCAAGGGCTTGTATCAGCAGATCATGGCGGATCAGGAAACGGATATCGTGTCGATTTTAAAAGGGATTCGCGACTGGGAAGCTGAAAACCGGACGCTGATTGCCAGCCATCGTAAAGATCACTGGTTTCACTTTGCCACGGCCACTGAAAAAATGTTTGGTGACTTGCATCGGCATTTTTCGGATGTGGAGTATGAGGTAGATGCTCACAGTAATGGGCTTTGAGTAAAAACGTCATTAAATCAACGCTCGGAGCCTTGAACACTGGATTGCTTCGTACCTCGCAATGACGAGGCATCTTGCAGGCCGTCATTGCGAGCGAAGCGAAGCAATCGTGTGACCGGTATGGTCAATAGCGAGTCGGTGCAAATCCGACCAAAGCCCTGAAAGGAGGGAATTAGTAGGCAAGAAGGCAAGGGTGCCTGAAGAAACTGAAGTACGGACTCCCGAGGAGGGAAAGAAAGTTCGGACATCAGCCAATGACGGATCTGAAGAAAGCTTGAGCCAAAATCGCAGCCTAAACTTGTTGTGAACCTTTGGGTAGGCTACAGCGGAGGGGCAGGTGCCGATGATCACCGAACCCAATATCCTTTACGTAAAACCCGCTGTGGTAGAGAAGGTAGGTAGGCGATGAAAACGTTATTGATCTTACCCGGTGAAGAAACCGTTTATGTGGGTCGGTGCCGCGTGCGGAAGCCTTAAGCCCTAAGCAAAGTAGCAATACGATGCTAATGCATAAAGGGTTTGCAGATGAAGCCATAGTAATCGTAAAACAGTCGGCCGATGAGGATATGGTGACATATCTGAGGATAAAACCAGCTGAAAACGTCAGGAGGACGGAGGTGAAGGGCGGAACATGTTAACGTGAGTAGATGTTCATGAAGAGCGGTCACCATGAGATAAGCTGAGTACAGAGGGCGTGTCGAATCCTGATGAACGTATGAACATCAGCCGGACACAAACACAGATTGATGAAATGGTGATTCAAAATGCAAAGCGAGATGAAGATCGACTTACTATCCATAGATAACAAGCATCTATTCGAAGAACTCTGTAACGAGCGGAAATTGCTACAGGGGTGGCGTGAGGTAAGAAAGAATCGTGGGACATCCGGCATTGACGGGCAAACGATCGAAACATTCGAACTTCGGCTAAGTGAAGAGATAAAACAGTTACAAACAGAACTGGTGAACTGGACGTATAAGCCACAGCCGGTGCGACGCGTAGAAATACCCAAACCGGACGGAGCAGGCGTACGTTTATTAGGCGTTCCCTGTATTCGCGATAGAGTGGTACAAACGGCCATCAAACAACTATTGGAGCCAATACTTGACCCACTATTCTCAGAGAACAGCTACGGATTCAGGCCTGGTAGAAATCAGGCTCAGGCCGTAGAATCGGCTCAAAGGATAGTTCAGTCTGGCAAAGGCTTTGTAGTTGACATTGATTTGTCGAAATTCTTCGACACAGTGAACCAGGACCGTCTGATTGGCCGGCTTGGCAAGGAAATCGAAGATAAGCGGATACTTAAGCTAATCGGAATGACACTGCGAAGTGGGGTAATGAAAGATGGAAAGGTAACACCCACAAAGGAAGGTACTACACAGGGTTCTCCCCTTAGTCCGTTATTGAGCAACCTCGTCCTTGACGAGCTAGACAAAGAGATTGAGTCCAGAGGATTGGAGTTCTGCCGTTTTGCGGATGACTGTAACATTTTTGTCAAGACAGAGCGGGCAGCAGAGCGGGTAATGAAAGGAATCAGTGAGTTTATTGAAAAGAAGCTCAAACTGGCAGTTAACCGGGAAAAGAGTCAGGTGGCGGAGAGTTCGCTGGTAAAGTTTCTTGGCATGACGATAGTAAAGGGTACGCGAGCGATCGCGCGCAAATCAATACGTCGTGCCATGGACAAAGTGAAGGAACTGACACCGAGAGGAACAAGTGAGGCGCTGGAAGATACCATTAAACGGATCAACAGCTGGTATGTTGGCTGGTCTAACTATTACAGTATGACTCAATATCCCAGTCAGTTAAAAGTGGTCGAAGCGCACATCCGACGACGATTGCGATCACGAATAGTGGATCAACAGAAATCTCAACGTCACCTCTTCAATAAATTACGAAAACGAGGAGTGTCTTGTGACAAGGCAGCGAAGACAAGCTTTTCCAATGATAAACGGTGGGCTTTATCGCATACAAGCGCCGTGGAACGAGCCTACTCGAACGGGTGGTTTATCAAAACAAAAGGTTTGCGGATTCGCTCAAACGAAGGACGTGAACACTGGCTTGAACTCAAGAAATGGATACGTTTAGCGTGAGGAGCCGTATACCTGACCGGTACGTACGGTTCTGTGGGAGGTCGGGGCTTATGGCCCCTCCTACCCGATCAGAGTTC
>Ga0209066_10002068_pt1 | contig 25235 bp, 26 predicted proteins | sample All_14_2_FD_187198 | JGI IMG/M metagenome (GOLD analysis project Ga0209066, IMG submission 187198) | Freshwater microbial communities in response to fracking from Pennsylvania, USA - Allegheny Zone_MetaG_DW_15 (SPAdes) (version 2) ... | reverse complement strand
GCCGGGGCAAGAACCACGGGGTCCGGGGATCGTCGGTTGATCCTCGCCCGCCGGGCCTGGCCGTGAGGAACGGCCAGGGCGCCGGGAGGTAGAAGCCCCGGCGAGGCGAAAGCGAGCGGGAGGATAATGCCCATTGCGCTCAGCCCTCGAAGCCTCTCCGCGGCGGAGCGCGTCAGGCTTTCGTCGAAACACACCCAACCACCCCCACGGTCCCGGACGGGAGCCGTGGCGCTCCGCCGTCCTCCCCAACCTGTTCGGGCCTCGCCCGCCCAGGCGGCGGAGCCGTGAGTCCGTCGTGCCTGACGCAACGCAAAAGGGCCGGCGTTTCCGCCGGCCCTTGATCGGGGACATGCACTTCAGTGCGTGTCCCCATCGCCTTCAAGCGGCAGGGGACACGTACCGAAGACGGTACATGTCCCCGTTATCCCTACAGCTGCGCCAGCATGTAGTCCGCCGAGCTCACCTTGAACTCGCCGCCGGCTTCGACGTTCAGCGTCTCGACGACGCCGTCCTTGACGATCATCGAGTAGCGCTGGCTGCGCGTGCCCATGCCGAACTTGCTGCCGTCCATCTCAAGGCCGAGGGCCTTGGTGAAGTCGCCGTTGCCGTCGGCCAGCATGACGATGTCCTCGCCCACGCCCTGGTCGGCGCCCCAGGCCTTCATCACGAACACGTCGTTGACCGACACGCAGGCGATGGCGTCCACGCCCTTGGCCTTCAGGTCGGCGGCGTGTTGCTTGAAGCCCGGCAGGTGCTTGGCCGAGCAGGTCGGGGTGAAGGCGCCCGGGACGGCCAGCAGGGCGACGGTCTTGCCCTTGAACAGCTCATCGCTGGTGATCGGGCGCGGGCCTTCCGGGCCGCTGGTCATGAAGGTCGCGTCGGGCAGCGTGTCGCCGGCCTTGATGGTCATCTGATCTCTCCCTGCGGGATGGTCCCGTTCATCGACCGAAATAGAGGCAGCGTGCGCTTCCGCCAAGACGGCGACTTGAATTGGCCCACAACGGCGCCAATCATCAGTCTATGAACCAGCCAGCGGATACCGAGTTCCTCTCCGGCCGCCTGCTGATCGCGATGCCCGGCATCGGCGATCCGCGATTCGAGCGGTCCGTCGTCTTCCTGTGCGCCCATGACGAGGAGCACGCCATCGGCCTAGCGGTGAACCGCCCGCTCGACGGCCTGACCCTGGAGTCGCTGTTCGAGAAGATCGGCGTCGACCGTCCGATCGGCCGCGTCGCCGACGAGGCGGTGCTGATGGGCGGCCCGGTCGAGCGCGAGCGCGGCTTCGTGCTGCACACCGACGACTACCTCTGCGACGGGGTCAGCATGCCGGTGAAGGACGGCCTGGCCCTGACCACGACCAAGGACGTGCTGCAGGCCCTGACCGGCGAGGCCGCCCCGCGCCGGGCCTTCCTGGCGCTCGGCTACGCCGGCTGGGGCCCCGGCCAGCTGGAACGCGAGGTCCGCGAGAGCGCCTGGCTGGTCTGCGACGCCGACGAGGCCCTGCTGTTCGGCGACGACCACGACCACAAATGGGCCCAGGCGCTGGAGAAGCTGGGCATCAGCCCGGCCATGCTGGCGATGGAGGGCGGGCGGGCCTGATTGGCGCGCCTCGCGGGTTGTGCTACCTTAGTCAGACTTGGCTAAGGAGATCGCCGTGCGCACGGTCAACATGCTCGACGCCAAAACCAACCTCTCGCGGCTGGTCGAAGCCGTGGAAAGCGGCGACGAAACCGAAATCCTGATCGCCCGCAACGGCAAGCCGGTCGCCCGGCTGACGGCGGTGAAGCGCGATGTCAGCAAGCGGATCGGCGTGGCCGAGGGCGAGTTTGAGGTTCCGGACGACATCGACCGCTACAATGACGAGATCGAGGCGCTATTCGACGGCGAGCAGGCTTGAACCTCCTGCTCGACACCCACATCGCGCTTTGGTCGGTGGCAAAGTCTTCCCGACTGCCAGAGAAGGCTCGACGCCTGATCGCAGATGAAGAGCATCAGGTGACGGTCAGCGTCGTTTCGGTGTGGGAGATCGCTGTGAAGCACGCCAAGACGGCAGGCCGCCCTGACGGAATGGCGGTTTCAGGCGCGAGGGCTCTGGACGCATTCGAGCGGGCCGGCTTCGAGATTTTGCCGATCACGGCAGCGCATGCCGCCGCCTTGGATGGGTTGCCGCCGGTGCACCAGGACCCATTCGACCGAATGATCGTAACTCAGGCGCTGACGACGCCTCTGCACCTCGTAACGGCGGACAAGGTGCTCGGGCGCTACAGCGACACCGTGCTCGTGGTCTGACGCGCCTACCCCTGACGCCGCACCGGCGCGGCGCCGTCGACGTAGCTTTCGTTGAGGTAGACCTCGGCTTCCTGCGGCGACAAGGCCGGCGCGTAGCCGAAGCCCTGGCCGTAGTCGCATCCCAGCTCCATCAGCTGGCGGGCCATGATGGCGTTCTCGACGCCCTCGGCGACGACCTCGAGGTTGAGGTCCTGGCCCAGCTTGACCACCGAGCGGACGATCTTCACCGAGCCCTCGTTGGTGCTCATCGTCCGCACGAAGTAGCGGTCGATCTTCAGGGTGTCGAAGGGCAAGCGGGTCAGGTAGCTGAGCGAGGAGAAGCCGGTGCCGAAGTCGTCCAGCGCCAGGCCCGCCCCGCCGGCCCGCAGGGCACGGAGTACGGTGGCGGCGCCCTCCGGGTCGCGCATGATGTCGCTCTCGGTGATCTCCAGCTTCAGCGAGCCGTGCGGCAGCCGGTGCTTGGCGATCAGGCCGGTGACATCGTCGATCAGGCCGGGCCGGTGGATCTCGCCGGTCGACAGGTTGACGCTGACGGTCAGGTCGCCGACCGCCGCGTGGCCGCCGCGCCAGGCCGCCAGCTGGCGGGCCGAGCTGCGAATCATGTGGGCGCCGATCTCGTCCATCAGCCCCAGTTCCATGGCCAGCGGCAGGAACTCGTCCGGCGGGATGATGCCCCGGCGCGGGTGACGCCAGCGACACAGCGCCTCGAAGCCGGTCAGCTTGCCGTCGGAGAGTCGCACGATGGGCTGGTAGAAGGGCGTCATCTCGCCGCGTCCCACCGCCCCGCGCAGGTCGGCCTCCAGGGCCAGTTGCGACAGGCCGTCGCTTTCCATGGACCGGCCGTAGGCCGCGCCGCCGCCCAGGCCGCCGGCCTTGGCCGCCTCGACGGCCAGCTCGGCGCGGCGCAGCAGCTCGGCCGCCTCCGGCGCGTCCTGGCCGCCCTCGGCCTCCACGGCGCCGACCGCCAGGGTCGGCAGGATGTCGAAGCCTGCGATACGGAGCGGCTGCTCCAGCGCCCGGCGCAGACGGTCGACCGGGTCGTGGTCGCCGGAGACCATGACGGCGAACTCGTCCTCGCCGACCCGGGCCAGCAGGGCGTCTCCGCCGAACGCCGCCGCCAGCCGCGAGCCGAGCGCGGCCAGCACCAGATCGGCGCGCTCATGGCCCAGGGCCTCGTTCAGACGCCGCAAACGGTCGAGATCGGCCACCACCAGGGTCTGGCGCAGCGGCGCGGCGAGCCGCTCCCGCGCCCTGACCACGAAACTCTTGCGGTCGAGAAGACCTGTCAGCTGGTCGATCTCGGAGGCCGCGAACCCGGTCTCCGGCGCCACGACGCCCGAGGCGCGCACGCCCTCCTCCAGCCAGACGCCGCGCCACAGGCAGGTCTCGCCGCCGCGCATCTTCATGCGCAGGGTGACCTCGGTCCCCGGTTCATGGATGCGAAGCAGCTCCTCGGCCGACGCCCGGTCGGCGGGCAGGGCCAGGGCGCGGAAGGCGGCGGAGGAGCATTCGGGCGCGAGGGGGCCCAGGCCCAGCTGGCGCGCGGCGCCGAACAGGCGCAGGCGGTCGTCCTCCGGTTCCCAGACCCAGAGCGCCACCTGTGCGCCGCCGAGCGCCTCGAGCGTTGTCGCGGCGTCCCAGATGCGTCGATCGTGCCCCTGCGGCCGCATGTGGACTAGCCTGTCAGGCCCTCCCGGGGGCGGCCACGCGAAGGGTCTCGCGAAACCAGCCCGAACAGGCGATGGTCTCGCCAATCGCCGTTAATTTTCAGATAAGCCTTGGCGTAGCCCTCCTCGGAGAAGCCGGCTTTCAGCAGCAGGTTGGCCGAGGCGTCGTTGTTCGGCAGGCAGGCCGCGTCCAGCCGGTGCAGGCCCAGCGGACCGAAGGCGAACGGGATGACGGCCCGCAGCGCCGCCAGGGTGTGGCCCTGTCGGGCATGGGCCTGGGCCGACCAGTAGCCGACCGTCCCGGTCTGGGCGACGCCCCGCCGCACGTTGTTGATGGTGATGCCGCCGGTCATCGCGTCGTCGGCCTCGCGGAACACGAAGAAGGCGTACATCTGGTCCACCTCACGCCCGCGCCGCCAGGCCGACAGTCGGCGGTGATAGGCGTTCAGCGTCAGCTCGTCCGGCGACCAGGTCGGCTCCCACGGCTGCAGGAAGCCCCGCGACGCCTGTCGCAGCGCCGCCCACTCCGCATAGTCCCGCCGCCGCGGCGGACGCAGGCTGACGCCCTGGCCCTGCAGCGTCAGCGATGGCTCCGCGGAGATCCATTCGAGCAGCGACATGGTGCGAAAGTCTGTCGCGTCGCGCTCAAGATCAAGTGAAGAGCGCGGCCTGGAACGTACCGGCCGCGCCCTCGGCTCAGGCCGCCGGCCGTGCGTCGGCGGCGATGAGCGCGTCGTCGATCTCGTCGGCGCGCCTGGCGGCGGGACGCTGGAGGTGGCGCTCCGCATAGATTTCGAACGCCGGGCGCCTTTCGATCGTGCCGAAGTTCATGCCCCAGGACAGGTGGGAGGCGAGGTAGAGGTCGGCGGCGGTGAAGCTGTCGCCCACGAGGAAGGTGCGATCCTTCACCGCCCCCTCGACCGCGGCGAGGACGTCCTCCATGCAGCCGAAGCCCAGCGATATCCGCTGTTCGGCAGTCGGTTGCAGGTTCATCGACTTGACGGCCAGGGCCTGCTCGATGGGACCCGCCCCGAAGAACAGCCAGCGATACCAGGGACCGCGCAAGGGGCTCTGCGCGGGCGGCGCGAGGCGGGCTTCCGGGAACACGTCGGCGAGATACGCGCAGATGGCGGCGCATTCCGTGACGACCACCCCGTCGTGGACGATGGCGGGCACCTTGCCCATCGGGTTGATGGCCAGGTAGTCGGCGGCCTTCGCGTCGCCGGTTTCCCAGCGCAAGACCTTGGTCTCGTAGGGCCGGCCGACCTCTTCGAGCATCCAGCGGATGATGCGGCCGCGCGACATGGGGTTGGTGTAGAAGACGAGGTCGGACATGGGTTGGCTCCAGTTGCTGGCGCACTCTAGCGCGGGGCTGCTGCCACGCTTTGGCAGCAGCTGACAGCTGTCTGGCCGATCCCCTATCGAACCTTCTCCGTCTCCCGGGGCGCGGAGACGCGGCGCGTCTTGGCCTGGGCCTTGGGCTTGGGCAGCAGCCGGAAGCGGCTCTGGCACCAGGCGAAGTCGACGCCGATGTCCAGCAGGGCGTCGGACCGCCCGCACGGGCAGGCGAACTCCATGACCATGTAGACCCGGTAGGTCTCCCCGGCCACCAGGGGCACCGGTTCGCCAGTCATATGGTTCGGCGCGGCGTTCACGCACAAAACCAGATCGCCGGGGCCGACTGCGTCGCTCATGGGGTCCATCCGTTGCGGAGAGCGGAGATTAGACCCTGAGGGGCGTTGGGCAAAGGCTGCTCGCTTACCCGAACAGCGCGACCTCGAACGCCTCGGGCGCCGCCATGGCCGCCTTGGAGCCCAGCACCGAGACCACGCATCTGCGGTCCGCGGTCAACCGCTCGCCCAGCCGGGCGAAGTCCGCCGCGCTCACCGCGTCGATGGCCTGCGCGATCTCCGCGGCCGGGTAGAGGCGGCCGAACAGCAGGGTCTGGCCGGCGGCCTGTTCGGCGCGGGACAGCGGCTGCTCGCGGCCCATGAACATCGAAGCCTTGAGCTGGGCCTTGGCCCGCGCTAGCTCGGCGGCGCCGACCGAGGTCGCCAGGCCGTGGATCTCGCCCGCGCAGATCCGCGCCAGCTCGCCGGCGTTGGCGGCGGCGCAACCGGCGTAGATGCCCAGCACTCCCGCGTCCTCGTAGGTGTCGGCGTAGGCGTCGATGGCGTAGGCCAGACCCCGGTTCTCGCGGGCTTCCTGGAACAGCCGCGAGGACATGCCCCCGCCCAGCGCTTCGGCGAAGACCCGCTGCACGAAATAGTCATCGTCGCCGGCGCCGACGGCCGGCAGCAGCAGCACCAGATGGGCCTGTTCCAGCTTGCGGCCCTTGGCCGCGACACCGCCGGTGAAGGCGGCCGGGGCCGGCGAGGGCTCGCCCGCCTGCATCGGCAGATGGCCGAAGGCCTGCTCGGCCAGCGCCAGCAGATGGTCCTCGTCCACCGAGCCGGCGGCGCTGACCACCAGCCGGTCGGGGGCGTAGAGCGCCGCGCGCCAGGCCGACAACGAGGCGGGCGTCGCGGGCTTCAGCGACTTGACCGTGCCCAGGATCGGCCGGCCCAGCGACTGGCCCTCGAAGGCCTTCTCCTGCGCCAGCTCGAACACCAGGTCGTCGGGCGTGTCGGCGGCCTCGGCGATCTCCTGACCGACGACCTGCTTTTCGCGGACCAGATCGTTGTCCTGCATGGTCGGGCGCAGCAGCAGGTCGGCGGTGATCTCCATGGCCAGCGGCAGGCCGCCCTTCAGGGCGCGGGTCTGGAAGCTGGTCCGTTCATAGCCGGTGGCGGCGTTCAGCTGACCGCCCTCGGCCTCGATGGCCTCGACGATTTCGCGGGCCGTCCGCGTCCCCGCGCCCTTGAACACCATGTGCTCGAGCAGATGCGACCAGCCGGAGTGCCGCTCGTCCTCGTAGCGGGCCCCTCGGCCGGCCACGACCGACAGGGCCAGGGTCTCGAGGCCGGGCATCGGGTCGCAGATGACCCTGACGCCGTTGGTCAATGTGTGGAGGCGGGCGGTCACCGTTGGGCGAAATCGCGGATGTAGGTCTTGATCGCCTCGGCGTCGGCCGGCAGGCGGTCGAAGCGCTCGGCCTTGCCGTCCAGCCGACGGGCGGAGGCGGGCGTCGGCGGCGCGGCGCCGGTCGCGGCTTGCACGGCCTCGGGAAACTTGGCCGGATGGGCCGTCGACAGCACCACAAGCGGCATGCCGTCGGGCAGCGTGGCCCGGTTGGCGGCGGCCACGGCGACGGCGGTGTGCGGGTCGATGACCTCGCCGGTCTCGTTCAGCGTGGCGAGGATCGTGCGGGCGGTGTCGTCCTCGGTGACCGAGGCGCCGGAGAACAGCGCCTTCATCGTGGCCAGCGCCGCGGGCGGCAGGTCCAGCACGCCGGTCTCGGTGAAGGCGCGGAAGGCGCGACTGGTCTCGACGCCGTCGCGACGGGCGGTCTCGTAGTAGAGACGCTCGAAGTTCGAGGCGATCTGGATGTCCATGGCGGGAGACTGAGTCGCGGCGACCACGCCCCGGGCGTAGCGGCCCTCCTCGAAGGCGCGGGCCATGATGTCGTTGCTGTTGGTCGCGACGATGATCCGGCCGATCGGCAGACCCATCTGCTTCGCGACCCAGCCAGCGAAGGCGTCGCCGAAGTTGCCGGTCGGCACGCAGAAGGCCACTTCGCGCTTCGGCGCGCCCAGGGCCACGGCGGCGGTGAAGTAGTAGACGGCCTGGGCGACAATGCGGGCGAAGTTGATCGAATTGACGCCCGTCAGGTCCACCGCCCGGCGGAACTGGTCGTCGCCGAACAGACCCTTCACGATGGTCTGGCAGTCGTCGAAGGTGCCCTCGACCGACAGGCAGGCGACATTGGCGTCGGCGGCCGTGGTCATGAAGCGGCGCTGGACCTCGCTGATCCGGCCTTCGGGGAACAGGGCGACGATGCGGGTATTGGCCCGGCCGCGGAAGGCCTCGACCGCCGCGCCGCCGGTGTCGCCCGACGTGGCGCAGACCACGGTCATGACCCGGCCCTGCCGCGACAGGGCGTAGTCGTACAGCCGGCCCAGCAGCTGCATCGCCACGTCCTTGAAGGCCAGGGACGGGCCGTGGAACAGCTCCAGCAGGAACTGGCCGGGGCGCAGCTGCTTGATCGGGCAGGTGGCGGCGTGGGTGAAGGTCCCGTAGGCCTCCGTGCACATCTCCAGCAGCACGTCGTGCGGGATCTCGTGCCCGGCGAAGCGCGACAGGATATCGGCGGCGACCTCGGCGTAGGGCCTGCCCGCGAACCCGGCGATCTCTTCGGTTGTCAGCGTCGGCCAGGTCTGCGGCACATACAGGCCGCCGTCGGGCGCCAGGCCCGCCAGGACCGCATCGAGGAATCCGATGGGCGCGGCCTCTCCGGCCGAGCCCGCCCTGGTGGACACGTACTTCATGCGCTCTTCAACTTGCGACGGACGAGGGCGACGTAGACGCCGATCAGGGCGGCGGCAAGGCCGTACCAGGTCAGGGCGTACTCGAGGTGCCGGTTGGCGATCTCGGCGGGCAGGGGCGAGGGGACGAGCGCCTTCCACGCCGGGTTGGACGAGGTTTCCGCGGTCACCATGACCTCCGGATGGCGGTCCGCCCCCAGGGCCACGGCCATGGCCGGCAGGTCGGCGCTGTAGAAGCGCCCGTCGCGGGCCGGCGGCGTGAACGCGCCCGGCGGCACGCCCTCGCGCAGCACGCCGATCAGTCGCACCACCTCCGTCGACGGGGCGACGGGCGGGCGGGCGGAGATGGTGTCGGCGACAAAGCCGCGGTCGACGAGGATCGGCGGGCGGCCCTCGGCGTAGGCGCACAGCGAGACGAGGCGCGTACCGGCCTCGCCGCCCTGCAGGCCGTAGAGTTCAACGAACTTCGCGCTCGCCAGGCCCGGGCAGTCGAGCGTCACGCGGGTGAAACGATAGGCCGGCGTCAGCGGAACCTCGGTGATCGGCCGGGGCGGCTGCGCCCGGGTCGTCTCGATGCGCGCCAGCAGCTCGGTCTTCCAGGCCAGCCGCTTGAGCTGCCAGGTTCCGAGCGCCAGCAGAATGACGAGCGAGATCGCGGTGGCGACCGTCAGGCCGATCGGAAAGCGGCGTGCGGTGTCAGACATCGTCTCGGCCGGCCTCGCGGGCCTTGTTGGCGAACTGGGCGGCGATCAGCAGGCCCTTGAAGGGACGCAGCAGCCCGCCGCAGACGATCACTGTCAGCGGCAGCCAGATGATCAGCTGCAGCCACGCCGGCGGACTGTAGGCGATCTGGGTGAACACCGCGCCGAACGCGACGAGGAAGCCGCCGATCAGGATGACGAAAACGGCCGGTCCGTCTCCGGAGTCGGCCGCCTTCAGGTCGAAGCCGCAGGCTTCGCAGGTCGGGGCCACCTTGAGGAATCCCTCGAACAGGTGGCCCTCGCCGCAGTTGGGGCAGCGTCCGGCCGCCCCGGCTGCGTATGGGTTGGTCATGCTACGGCGTGCCGAAGATCACGTAGATGAAGGCGAACAGGAACAGCCAGACCACGTCGACGAAGTGCCAGTACCAGGCGGCGGCCTCGAAGCCGAAGTGCTGCTTGGGCGTGAAGGCGCCGTTCAGGAGGCGGATGAAGCAGACCGCCAGGAAGATGGTCCCGACCAGCACGTGGAAGCCGTGGAAGCCGGTGGCCATGAAGAAGGACGAGCCGTACAGGCCGGCGTTGCCCGCTTCCTCCGAGAAGAACAGGTTCTCGTGCAGGATGTGCTGGTACTCGTAGACCTGGATGGCGGTGAACAGCGCACCCAGCACGATGGTCAGGGCCAGGCCGATCTTGGCGGCCTTGCGGTCGCCGACCTGCAGTGCGTGGTGGGCCCAGGTGACCGTCGTGCCCGACAGCAGCAGGGTCAGGGTGTTGACCAGCGGCAGGTGGAAGGCCGGCACCAGCTCGATGCCCTTGGGGGGCCACTGGGCCCAGGCCTCGGCCACGCCCTCGAAATTGCCGATGGCGGGGGTCAGGGTGCGGTGCTCCTGGAACAGGACCATCTCGAAGAAGATCCAGAACCAGGCGACGAAGAACATCACTTCCGAAGCGATGAACATGATCATGCCGTAGCGGAGGTGGAGCGACACGACCGGGGTGTGGTCCCCGGCGTTGGCTTCCTTGATCACATCCCGCCACCAGCCGAAGAAGGTGTAGAGCACGAGCGCAAAGCCGATCCCGAAGGTGATCGGGTGGCCCTTGCCGAACAGGTAGGACACCAGCGGCGAGGTCTCGTCGGTGATGGTGGCCAGGCCCTTCATCCAGACCACGGCGCCGATCATCATGATCGTTGCGCCGATCGAGCCGATCAGCGGCCAGGGGCTGGGGTTAACCAGGTGATAGTCGTGCTTTACGGCGCCGTGGGCCATGATCGTGCCTGAACCTCTATTTCCCCCGGGGCGGCGCGCCGCCCCAAAATCCCGTGTGCTATAGCCTCGCCTCGCCCGTTCCGCCAAGAGGCGCTTGCGCGCTTCCTTCGGTCGACGGGAAGAAGGTGTAGGAAAGCGTCACCTCGGGCGTCCCCTTCGTCTCGAAATCCTCGGCGAATTTGGGATCCACGAAGTAGACGACCGGGAACTCCTTCGTCTCGCCCGGCTGGATGGTCTGGTCGGTGAAACAGAAGCATTCGAGCTTCTGGAAGTAGAGACCGGCCGATTCGGGCACCACGTTGTAGCTGGCCCGTCCGGTGACCGGCGCCTTGCCGTTGTTGGTCACCTTGTAGAAGGCCAGTCCGGTGTCGCCGATCTTCACCTCCTGGCTCACCTGCTCGGGCGCGAAGCTCCAGGGCAGGTTGCGCACATTGGCGTCGAATCGAATCGTCAGCGTCTTGTTGAGCACCTTGTCCGGTGCGGCGTCGGCCTTGCGGACTGTGCCGTCGAAGCCGGTCAGCTGGCAGAAGGCGCGGTAGAGCGGCACCGAGGCATAGGCCATGCCGACCATGCCGAAGAAGGCCGCGGCGCAGATCAGGCCGAGGCGGGCGTTGCGGCTCGCGGCGGAGCGCGGCGCGTCAGAGGGGGCGACTGGCGACATAGCCTCCCATCCGCACAAGGGTTACGCCGTAGACGAGGATGATGAAGACCACCAGGCCGAGCGCCAGGGCGATGTTGCGACCGCGCCGGGCCTTGTCCAGCGTGGCCTGGTCGACCGGAGCCGGCGGGACCGGCGGGGGGCTGTCTTGCAAAGAGGTCACTTACAGGAGCTCCAGCGGCGCGATCCGGGCCAGGTGCTCGGAGAGCAGGGCCGCGAACAGCAATGTAAGGTACAGGATCGAGAAGGCGAACAGGTTACGGGCGTCTTTCGAGCCGGCCCGGACGGCGTAGAGGCGATCTTCGCCCTCGATACGCTCGTCCGGGGCGTCGCCTGACCGCGAGCGGAACACCCGCCAGGCCAGCAGCACGAACACCGCGCCGCCCAGGGCCGCCACGGCCAGATAGATCGGGCCTCCCAGCCCGGTGAAGGCCGGGATCTGGCAGACCGGCGCGAACAGCAGCGAATAGACCAGGATCTGCTTGCGGGTGGAGGCCGCGCCCTTGGCGACCGGCATCATCGGCACCCCGACCTTGGCGTAGTCCTCGGAGGTGTACAGCGCCAGGGCCCAGGCGTGCGGCGGCGTCCACATGAAGATGATCAGCACCATCAGCCAGGCGTTCAGCGGCGTCTCGCCGGCGGCGGCGGCCCAGCCGATGGCCGGGGGCAGGGCGCCCGCGAGGCCGCCGATGACGATGTTCTGCGGCGTCCAGCGCTTGAGCCACATCGTGTAGACCACGACGTAGAAGTAGATGGTGAAGGCCAGCAGCCCGGCTGCCAGCCAGTTGGTGGTCATGCCCAGCAGCATCACCGAGAACAGCGACAGGATGATTCCCAGAGTCGCGGCCTCGGCCCCCTGGACCTTGCCGGCCGGCACCGGGCGGGCCCGGGTGCGGCGCATGCGACCGTCGATGTCGGCGTCGAACCACATGTTGAGCGCGCCGGACGCGCCGGCGCCGACCGCGATGCACAGCACGGCGACGAAGCCCAGCAACGGGTTCATCGGCTGGTTGGCGCAAACCAGACCGGTCGCGGCGGTGAACACCACCAGCGACATCACGCGCGGCTTCAGCAGCTGAAGATAGTCAGACCAGAGCGCCGGCTGTGACGCGGCGCGGCCTTTGATGGCGACGGGCTTGCTCATGTTCGGAGGGTACATAGGCGAAGGGCGCGCCGGGGTCCAACCCCGACGCGCCCTTTTGGTGCGACCAATGTTCCCGCTGGACCTAGTGGTGGTCCGGCTTGATCACCGGCAGTTCGTTGAACTGGTGGAACGGCGGCGGCGAGGACAGGGTCCACTCCAGCGTCGTGGCGCCTTCGCCCCAGGGATTGGCTTCCGCCGGACGGCGACGGATGGCGGCTTCCAGCATGGTGATCAGGAAGACCCCCACGCCGACGGCCGTGACCACATAGCCCCAGGAGGAGACCTGATTCCACAGCGTGAAGGCTTCCGGATAGTCGACGTAGCGACGCGGCATGCCCTGCAGGCCCAGGAAGTGCTGCGGGAAGAACACCAGGTTCACGCCGACGAACATGATCCAGAACTGCAGCGCGCCGAGGAACTCGTTGTACTTCACGCCCCAGATCTTCTCGAACCAGTAGAAGAAGCCGGCGAAGATCGCGAACACGGCGCCCAGGCTGAGCACGTAGTGGAAGTGAGCCACGACGTAGTAGGTGTCGTGCAGGCTGTAGTCGATGCCGGCGTTGGCCAGCACCACGCCCGTCACACCGCCGACGGTGAACAGGAAGATGAAGCCCATCGCCCAGAGCATCGGCGTCTTGAAGGTGATCGAGCCGCCCCACATCGTGGCGATCCAGCTGAAGATCTTCACGCCGGTGGGCACCGCGATGACCATGGTGGCCGCCACGAAGTAGGCGCGCAGATTGATGCCCATGCCCACGGTGTACATGTGGTGGGCCCAGACGATGAAGCCGACGAAGCCGATGGCGACCATGGCGTAGGCCATGGCGAGGTAGCCGAAGACGGGCTTGCGCGAGAAGGTCGAGACGATGTGGCTGATCATGCCGAAGCCCGGCAGGATCAGGATGTACACTTCCGGGTGCCCGAAGAACCAGAACAGGTGCTGGAACATCACCGGATCACCGCCGCCGGCGGGATCGAAGAAGTGGGTGCCGAAGTTGCGGTCGGTCAGCAGCATGGTGATGGCGCCGGCCAGGACGGGCAGCGACAGCAGCAGCAGGAAGACGGTGACCAGGATCGACCACACGAACAGCGGCATGCGGTGCAGGGTCATGCCCGGCGCGCGCATGTTGAAGATCGTGGTGATGAAGTTGATCGCGCCCAGGATCGAGCTGGCGCCCGCCAGGTGGAGCGAGAAGATCGCCAGGTCCATCGACGGACCGGTGTGGCCCGAGGTCGAGAGCGGCGGATAGATCGTCCAGCCGCCGCCGAAGCCCTTGCCCGGGCCGCCGTCGACGAACATCGAGGTCAGCAGCAGCACCCAGGCGGCGACCAGCAGCCAGAACGAGATGTTGTTCATCCGCGGGAAGGCCATGTCCGGCGCGCCGATCATCAGCGGCACGAACCAGTTGCCGAAGCCGCCGATCATCGCCGGCATGACCATGAAGAAGATCATGATCAGGGCGTGGGCGGTGACCACCGCGTTGTAGCCGTGCTTGGACTGCTCGATCAGGCCCAGCAGGCTGACCGAGGAGTTGGCGGCGAAGATTTGGATCCCCGGTTCGGCCAGTTCCCAGCGGATGAGGCCCGACAGGGCGCCGCCCACGATGCCCGCCATGATGGCGAACAGCAGGTACAGCGTGCCGATGTCCTTGTGGTTCGTGGAGAAGAACCAGCGGGTGATGAAGCCGGGCTTGTGGTCGGCGTCGTCGTGTGAGTCGTGAGCGGCGGCGTGAGCCATCGGTCTTACCTTGGAAATCAGAGCTTGGCGGCCGGCGCAACGCCGGCGGGAGCGGCGACCGGAGCGGCCGTCGGGGTCGGAGCGGGGGCAGCGGCGGCCGGAGCCGCCGCTTCGGCCGGGGCCGTGACCGGCGCGGCGGCCGGAGCCTTGGTGGCCACCCAGGCGTCGAACTCGGCCTGCGTCACCACCTTGATCTCGATCGGCATGAAGGCATGGTCCACGCCGCAGAGTTCGGAACACTGGCCGTAGTAGGTGCCCACCTTCTCGGCCTTGAACCAGGTCTCGTTCAGGCGGCCGGGAATGGCGTCCGTCTTGAGGCCGAAGGCCGGCAGGGCGAAGGCGTGGATCACGTCGGCGCCGGTGACCTGGACGCGAACGACCTTGTTCACCGGAACGACCATCGGTTCGGTCGCCGCCAGGCGGAAGACGTCCTTGGGCAGACCGCGCTTGGCGACCTCGTCCTCGGGCAGCATGTTGGAGATGTACTCGGGGATCTTCTGATCCGGGTACTCGTAGCCCCAGTTCCACTGGTAGCCGACCGCCTTAACGGTCAGGTCCGGCTTGGGCATGTTGTGATACTTGAACAGCAGCCCGAACGAGAAGATCGCGATGAACATGAGGATCAGGACCGGGATCAGGGTCCATGCCACCTCAAGCAAGGTGTTGTGGCTGAACTTCGCCGGAGTCGGGTTCGCTTTCTTGTTATAGCGAACCACGACCCATATCAGCAGGGCCAGCACGAACAGGCTGATGACCGTGATGATCGGCAGCAGAATGATGTCGTGGAAGAAGTGAGCCTCGTGCTTGAGCGGCGAAGCCGCCTGCTGCAGGCCCATTCCGCCCGGCGTCGGCTGACCCAGCCGCTCCTGAGCGAAGGCCAGTGAGCCCATCATCGCCGCACCGGCGCCCGCCACTACACCGGCGATACCCTGAATCTTCGCCTTCATGACCCTCTCTGGCCTGCTTTGCCGTCCCTGGTCCGACAGGACCAAAGGTAACCGGCTTCTTTCATCTGGCTCAGGGAGGAGCTTCTTCAAGCTCGCATGCGAGCCCGTAGCGACGCCCCTCCACGCCTACCGGGGGCGTGAATACGCGCAACGCCCCCCCTTGCCAAGCGCCTCGCCGTCGCAGGCCCCATAAGGAAAGGCCTGATTTTGCGAGAAGATCGCAACAAAGCCGCTCGTCGCTATGGGGCATCGCCAGCTACCCGGCGTCGAAAGGTACCTTGCGTTAGTCAGTACCGTGCGATAGAAGGGTGCGGAACCTGGAGACGGACCACGTGCCGGAAACCATCGAAATTCAACTGAAGAAAGGCGTCCTGACGTTGTGCGTGCTGGCCCTTCTGCACCGCGCCGACAGCTACGCCTACGAGATCGCCAGCCAGCTCGCGAAGGACATCGATATGGGGGAGGGAACCATCTATCCGCTGATGCGACGACTGCAGGCCGACGGCCTGGTCGATACCTACCTGGTCGAGTCGCAGAGCGGCCCGCCCAGAAAATACTACCGTCTGACCGAGGCGGGGCGCGCCAGCTTCATCTCGCAGAAGACCGAATGGACGGCCTTCACCCGGGCCGTCGACGCCATCCTGGGAGCCGAGGCATGACCCGCGCCGACTTCATCGTCCGGCTCAAGGCCGGGCTCGCCGGAATGCCGGCGAACCAGATCAGCGACATCGTCGCCGACTACGACACCCACTTCGCGGACGCGATCACCGCCGGACGGACGGAGGTCGAGGTGGCCGAGGCCCTGGGCGACCCCGGCCGGCTCGCCCGCGAACTGAAGGCCGAGGAAGGTCTCAAGCGATGGGATGAGCAGAAGAACCCGTCGGCCGCGATGGCGGCTGTGTTCGCCGTGCTCGGTCTGGGCGCCATCGACATTCTCGTGCTGCTGCCCATCCTCATGGGCGTGGTCGGCGCGCTGTTCGGCTTCTTCATGGCCGCCATCGGGGTCTTCATAGGCGGCGGATTCGTCTTCGCCGCCGGCCCCTTCATGGGCCCGCCAGGAGGGCCGATGACAGCCATTCTCGCCGGCATCGGCCTGATGGCCGCGGCCACGGCCATCGCCGCCGTGACGACCATCGTCACCGTCGGCCTGGTCAATCTGCTCGTCTGGTACGGGCGCCTCCACTACCGGCTGCTGAAGCCGGCCATCGAACCGCAAGGCTGAGGGACAGAGCCATGATCCGCACCCTGATCACCATCGCCTTCGCGAGCTTCATCCTCGCGGTCGCCTGTCTGGCCGGCGCCGCCGCGCTGGGCGGTCGCGATATCGCCGAGAACGGCTGGACCATTCCCAGTGAGTGGCAGTACCGCATCGCCGACCGCCACGGCCGTAGCCATGTGGAGCGCGTGCGCCCCAGTGAGACCATCACCCGCCAACTGCCATGGAACGGCGGCGAGTCCCTGGTGCTCGACCTGCCCGTCGACGTCACCTACGTCCAGGGCGAAGACTCCCGGGTCGTCATCGAGGGACCCAAGGACTATGCCGAGCGGATCACCCTCGAGGGTGGTCGTTTCGGGCTCGCCGGGGACGTCCATCTCGACACCAGCGATGTCACGATCGATCTCAATGGTGTTCGCATTCTGGATGCCGGCGATCGCATCCGGATCACCGTCACGGCCCCGAAAGTGTCGAGCTTCACTGTGAACGGATCCGGCGACCTCGACATCCGGGACTACGACCAGCCGACCCTGGCTGTTCAGGTTCAGGGCAGCGGCGATGTCACCGGCGCCGGCCGGTCTGGCGCTCTCAAGCTCGGGATCGTCGGTTCGGGCAGCATCGACCTCGCCGACATCGAGGCGCAGGACGCTGAGGTCGCGACCTCCGGGAGCGGCGACGCCACCGTCTCGGCGCGCGGCGTGGTGAAGGTCGCCGTGGCCGGCAGCGGCGGCGTCAGCCTTCGCGCCAAGCCGGCCAGCCTGACGAGCGAAATCAGCGGTTCAGGCGACGTGGACCAGGACTACTGATGACGAAAGCGGTCTGACGCCCTACCTGTAGCGTCATGACCGCTTCTCCTCTCGCTCCCTCGCTCCTGGACGCCGCCGGCGTCGATCCCGAACGCGCCCGCGCCATCCTTGGCGAGGCCCTTGCCGGAGCCGACGACGGCGAGCTGTTCCTGGAGCGGTCGGAGACCGAGGCTTTCGTCTTCGACGATGGACGCCTCAAGACCGCCAGCTACGACTCTGGCGAGGGCTTTGGCCTCAGGGTGGTCGCGGGAGAAACAGCCGGCTATGCCCATGCCAGCGAGATCTCCGAAGCAGCGATCCGCCGTGCGGGCGATTCGGCGAAACTGGCCCGTCGGGGCTACGCCGGAACCGCGGCCGAGGCGCCGCGCGCCACCAACGCAAAGCTCTACAATGAGGACGACCCTGTCGCCTCGCCCGGCTTCTCCGACAAGGTCGCGCTGATGCAGGAGATCGACGCCTTCGCCCGGGCCCGCGATCCCCGCGTGGTCCAGGTGATGGCCTCGATGGCGGGGGAGCGTCGCACGGTCGAGATCCTGCGCGCCGACGGCCGGCTGATCCGCGACGTTCGGCCGCTGGTTCGGGTCAATGTCCAGGTCACCGTCGAGCGAGACGGGCGGCGGGAGACCGGAACCTCCGGCGCGGGCGGCCGCGCGGGCTTCGAAGCCTGGATCTCTCCCGACAAGTGGCAGGCGCAGGTCGACGACGCCATCCGCCAGGCGACGGTCAACCTCGACGCCGTCGACTGCCCCGCCGGCGAGATGGACGTGGTGCTCGGCCCGGGCTGGAACGGCGTGCTGCTGCACGAGGCCGTCGGCCACGGGCTGGAAGGCGACTTCAACCGTAAGGGCCTGTCGGCCTTCTCCGGCCGCATTGGCGAGCGGGTCGCCGCGCCGGGCGTGACGGTCTTCGACGACGGGACCATTCCCGGTCGGCGCGGTTCGCTGACCGTCGATGATGAGGGCACGCCCACCGAACGTACGATCCTGATCGAGGACGGCATCCTGGTCGGCTACATGCATGACCGGATGAGCGCCCGGCTGATGGGCATGAGCGCGACCGGCAACGCCCGTCGCCAGTCCTACGCCCATATGCCCATGCCCCGGATGACCAACACCGGCATGCTCGGCGGGCATCACACCCAGGCCGAGATGATCGCCTCCACCAAGCGCGGCATCTTCTGCGCGCATCTGGGCGGCGGTCAGGTCGACATCACCAACGGCAAGTTCGTCTTCCAGTGCACCGAGGCCTGGCTCATCGAAGACGGCCGCCTGACCACGCCGGTCAAGGGCGCCAGCCTGATCGGCGACGGCCCCAGCGCCCTGACGCGGGTGACAATGATCGGCGACGACTTCGCCATGGATCCGGGGATCGGGGTCTGCGGCAAGGCCGGTCAGGGCGTCCCGGTCGGCGTCGCGCAACCGTCGATGAAGATCACCGGCCTGACCGTTGGGGGCACGGCGGTCTGAGTGATCGCCGCTAACGTTGCGGCGATTTAATCCACATTTCAGCGTTGTAACGTGCCTCATGACAGAGGCGCCATCAGGTTCGCTTCGCTTGGGCCGGGGGGTTCAAGGGGGAGTGACCTATGAGACACCTGCTTTTCGCGACGGTCGGCATCGCCGCGCTGTCTCTGGCGACGGGCGCCCTTGCGCAGGCCGAGCCCCCGGTCGCCCCGACCGCCGCTGACGGCGAGCAGGGCGTCATTGCCTACCCGCCGAGCTTCTTCGCCGACGCTCAGCCCAACACGGCCATGGAGATGGTCTCGCGCCTGCCGGGGTTCGCCTTCGACGGCGGGTCGGGCGTGCGCGGCTTCGCCGGCGCGGCCGGCAATGTGCTGGTCGACGGCGAGCGCCCGACCACCAAGAGCGACGATCTGCAGAGTATCCTGCGCCGCATCCCGGCCAGTCAGGTCGAGCGCGTCGACGTGATCCGCGGCGGCGCGCCCGGCATCGACATGCAGGGCAAGACGGTGATGGCCAACGTCATCGTCAAGAAGGGCGCGGCGGTCACCGGCGTGATCGCGATCGTCAACGACTTCATCTACGACGGCCGGAACTCGCCGGGCATCCGCCTGGAAGGCGTGCGTCGCGCCGACGGCCGGACCTTGGAGGGGTCGCTGATCGCCGCGGCCTTCCACGACGACGGCGCCGGCGATGGTCCGCTGGTCCAGCGCGACGCGGCCGGAACAGTCATCGAGCAGGGCGACATGCGCGCCGAAGGCGACGGCCAGCAGATCGTCGGCACTGCCGCCTATTCGACTCCGCTGGCCGGCGGCAAGTTCCGCATCAACGGTCGCCTGTTCTTCCAGCGCTTCTTCTACGGCCAGCATGACGACTTCGACGTCGCCGGCTTCACCGCCAAGGACCGCGAACTCGAGGAGCGCCGCGAGGGCGAGGTCGGCCTGCGCTACGGCCGTGATCTCGGTCCGCGCACCAAGCTCGAGAGCCTGTTCATCCAGCAGTGGAAGGAGCAGGACTTCAACCTGCGCTTCCAGGCGGGCGGCGACGAGGAGCTGTTCAGCAACGAGCGCAAGCTGGGCGAAACCATCGGCCGGGCCTCGGTCAACTTCCGCCAGTCGGACACCCTGTCGATCGAGTTCGGCGGCGAGGGCGCCTTCAACTGGCTGGAGACGGCCACGACCTACAGCTTCAACGGAACGCCCGTGGCGTTGCCGGCCGCCAACGTGCGGGTCGAGGAGCGACGCGGCGAGGCCTTCGGCACGGCCACCTGGAACGCGACGCCCAGGCTGACCCTCGAGGGTGGCCTGCGCTACGAGTATTCGACCATCACCTCGGAAGGCGACGTCGAGCTTGAGAAGAGCCTGCAGTTCGCCAAGCCGCGCCTCGTCGCCACCTGGTCGCCCAACGAGCGGAACCAGATCCGTTTCCGCGTCGAACGCGAGGTCGGCCAGCTGAACTTCGGCGACTTTATCGCCGGTTCGTCGATCGCGACGGGCGGCGGCGTCTCTACCGGCAACGTGGACATCAACCCGCAGCAAGGCCTGGTCACCGAGATCGCCTACGAGCGCCGGTTCTGGGGGAACGGGGCCATCACCCTGACCCTTCGCCACACCGAGTTGACCGACGCCATCGACCGGGCGCCGGAGGTGGTGTTGTCGACCTGTCCTCTGGTCGCCGGCGTCCCGGATCCGACCTCGCCGCTCTGCACGCGCTACGACCGACCGGCCAACATCGGCGACGGCGCCCGCGACCAGGCGCAGATCGACTTCAACCTGCCGTTGGACCGCCTCGGCGTGAAGGGCGGCATGGTGCGGGGGTTCTATACCCTGCGCGACTCCGAAGTGATCGACCCGACCACCTTCGACCCGCGTCGGATCACCGGCGAGCATCCCCATGACTGGGAGATTCACTTCACCCAGGACCTGCCGCAGTGGAAGCTGACCTGGGGCGTCGACGTGTTCGGCGAGTTCACGGAGACTTACTGGCGCTACAACCGCGTCGAGCAGACCGAACTGAAGTCGTTCGTCATCCCCTACGTCGAGTGGAAGCCGCGCAAGGACCTGCAGTTCCTGCTGCAGCTCAAGAACTTCACCGAGCGGCCCCTGATCAAGGAGCAGGCGTTCTACAGCGGCGACCGCGCCACCGGCGTGCTGCAGCTGCGCGAGACCCGCACCTACGAGAACGGCATGAGCGTCTACGTCCGCGTGCGCAAGACGTTCGGCTGACCGGTTCCTTGGCCGCGTGAGACCCCTCTCGGCTCCGCCCCGAACCGGAGCTACGCCATCGGCCAAGGAAGAAGGGCCCGGAGATCGCTCTCCGGGCCCTTCGCCATTTCAGGACGATGGTCGACGCCTAATGCGGCATCGACTGTCGGTCGCCGTCGTTCTCCGCCGCCGGATGGGCCGAGGCGTCGTTCACGCCGTGCGCCCAATGCTTGATCGCGAAGCTGAGCAGGATGAACACGATCCCGACCGCGATGCCCGCGTAGCCGAGCTTCTCGAAACCCTCCAGCGAGGTCTTCAAGGCGCCTTCGGGGTCCAGGACCTGGCCGCCGACGGTCTCGGCGCCCATGGTGCCGGCGATGATGCCGCCGACATACTGGGCGATCGAGCTCGACAGGAACCACACGGCCATCATGAACGAGACGACCGAGGGCACCGACAGCTTGGTGATCTCCGACAGGCCGACTGGCGACAGGAAGAGCTCGCCGGTGGTGTGCAGCAGGTAGAGGAAGGCCAGGATCAGAAGCGGCATCTGGAAGGCCGGACTGACCATTCCCGAGCCTGCCGCCCAGACGACGACCATGAAGCCCAGGCCGACTTGCACGATGCCCAGGCCGAACTTCATCACCGGGTTCGGATCACGATTGATCCGGCCGAGGAACAGCCAGAGGGCGGCGAAGATCGGCGCGAAGATCAGGATGAAGCCGGCGTTGAACGACTGGGTCTGGGCCGCGGTGATGCCCATGTCGATCCAGCGCACGTTGTCGGGGACGCCCGCCGCCATGACCATGTCGCGCGTGCCGAAGAAGTAGGTGTGGCCAAAGGCGTCGACCGTGATCGGGGAGCTGATGAGCGCGAGGTCGACGTTGCGGTCCGCATACAGGTTCAGCGAGGTGCCGGCCTGTTCGAAGAGGGTGAAGAAGACCACCGCGCCGAAGATCAGCACCAGGGCGAGCATCATCCGCTCGCGGGCGATCTTGTCGCACTTGAAGATCAGGAACCAGCCGATGAACGCCAGCGACAGGACCGTGCTCACGGTGAGCACCGTGCCGACCAGCGCGTTGCGCTGGACCATGAACCAGACAACGCCGACGCCCAGGGTCGCCAGGATGTAGATCAGGCCTTCGCGATTGATCGGCCCCACGATCGGCTTGGCCAGCAGCACCGGGTTCGGCGGTTCGCCCTTGCCCTCGAGCAGGGGCTTGCCGAGCACGAAGACGATGAAGCCGAGCAGCATGCCGACGCCGGCAAGGCCGAAGCCCCAGCCCCAGCCATAGGTCTGGCCGAGGTAGCCACACAGAACCGAGGCCCAGAAGGCGCCCAGGTTGATGCCGTAGTAGTAGAGGGTGAAGCCCGGATCCCGACGGGGATCGCCCTGCGGATAGAGCTGGCCGACGATCGTGGAGATGTTCGGCTTCAGGAAGCCGACGCCCATGATGATCAGCGAAATGGCCAGGAAGAAGATGTTCACGTAGGTCGGGTCGCGGGTCTCCTCCAACTCGTAGGACCCCTTGGCCAACTGGGCGGGCAACGGCGAATCGGCGGGCAGGTCGTTGATCGCCAGGCCGCCGCTTTCGCCGCCGCCATAGGTGTAGACCTTGTCGCCCACCTTGATTCCGACCTCGCGCGTGTCGCCGCGACCTTCCAGGACGACTTCGTACTGAGCGCCGGCGTAGGTCAGGGTCTGGGTCGCGGGACGGCCTTCGATGGCCATCGTCAGGTGGCCGGCGACCAGCAGCAGCGCCCCGAACGCGATGGCCTTGCGGGTGCCCAGGTAGCGGTCGGCGAGCAGGCCGCCGATCAGCGGCAGCAGGTAGACCAGCGACGTGTAGGAACCGTAGATTCCGCCGGAGTACTGGTCATTGAACAGGAAATGCTGGGTCAGGTAGAAGATCAGGATGCCGCGCATCCCGTAGTAGGAAAAGCGCTCCCACATCTCCGCGAAGAAGAGAATCAGAAGGCCCTTGGGGTGTTTCCGCATCTGCAGAAACACCGGAATGCCTGTGGCCAGGGTCACGAGGATCCCCAGCGCGATCACGATGTTCATACTGCCGTTCCTGTTGGCTTTGGCCTTGACGCCGAAGGGACGGCAAGGATCCCCCGCGACCGCCCCGATTTGAGCGGCAGAAAATCACGCGCCGTCCGGTTTCACAAGCAACGGCTTGCCTCGCACGGACTTTGTGGAGCCGCATTCGTCTCTTGCGCGTTGGAGATGTCGGAGGATTTGTCATGCCTGACGCCAACACGCCGTTCACCATCCTCGCCGCTCCCGGAAGGGTTCGCGCGTTGTTCGAGGGACACGAACTGGCCGACAGCGCCAGCGCGCTGCGGCTTGAGGAGCACGGCCACGAGCCGGTCTACTATTTTCCGCGCGAGGACGTTCAGATGTCGGTGCTCAAGCGCAACGACCACGTCTCGGCCTGCCCATGGAAGGGCAAGGCCAGCTGGTACACGATCATGCGGGACGCGAAGATCGTCGAGGACGTGGCCTGGTCCTACGAGGCGCCGCATGACGGCGCCTCGATCATCGAAGGCCACATCGCCTTCAGGCCCGTGGATGTCGACATCGAGGCCGACGAGACGCCGCAGCCGATCCGACATGTGCCGCCGATGGATCCCCCCTACGTCGAGTAGCCGCGCCTAGTAGGCGCACTCCTCGAACACGCGGCTGATGTCGCCCTTCCACTCGCCGTGGAACTTCTCCAGCAGGCGCTCGGCGGGGGTGAGGCCGCTGTCGGCGATGGCTTCGAGTTCGCCCAGGTAGGTGGTCTCGTCGATGAAGCTGCCGTCCAGCCGGGCGCGGCGCTTGAGGCCCTCGCGACTGATGGCGATCATGTCCTTGGCGACATCCTGCACCGTGCGGCCGGCGACCACGGCCTTGAGGCCGAGGCGGTTGACGTCGCGTCGGACGTTTTCTCGGTCCTCGCGCGTCCAGTCCTTGCAGAGGTCCCAGGCGGCGGCCAGGGCCGCGCCGTCGTAGAAGATGCCGGTCCACAGCGCGGGCAGGGCGCACAGCCGGCTCCACGGGCCGCCGTCGGCGCCGCGCATCTCCAGATAGGTCTTCAGCCGCACTTCCGGGAAGATGGTGGTCGTGTGGTCCGACCAGTCCCTCATCGTCGCCCGGCCCTCGACGCCCTCAAGCTTGCCGTCGATGAAGTCCCTGAAGCTCTTGCCGGCGACATCGACGTACAGGCCGTTGCGCTTGACGAAGTACATCGGCACGTCGAGCGCGTAGCGGGCGTAGCGCTCGAAATCGAAGCCGTCCTCGAACACGAAGTCGAGCATGCCGGTGCGGTCGGGATCGGTGTCGGTCCAGACATTGGCCCGGGCCGACAGGAAGCCGTTGGGCTTGCCCTCGGTGAAGGGCGAGTTGGCGAACAGGGCGGTGGCGATCGGTTGCAGCGCCAGGCTGGTGCGGAACTTGGCGACCATGTCCGCCTCGGACGAGAAGTCGAGGTTGGCCTGCACGGTGCAGGTCCGCAACATCATGTCCAGGCCGAGGTTGCCGACCAGCGGCATATAGCGCCGCATGATCACGTAGCGCCCCTTGGGCATGATCGCGGCGTCGGCCCGCTTCAGCGTCGGATGGAAGCCCAGGCCCAGGAAGCCCAGCCCCAGCTCGTCGGCTACGGTCTTCACCTCCTGCAGGTGACTGCCCGTCTCCTCGCAGATCTCGTGCATGGAATTCAGCGGCGCGCCGGAGAGCTCGAACTGTCCGCCCGGCTCCAGGCTGATGTTGGCCCCGCCGCGGCTGAGCGCGATCAGGGTCTGGCCGCCGTCGGCGCGATCCTCATAGACGCCCTCCCAGCCGAATCGCATCAGCCCCTTCAACATCGCCTCGATGCCGTCCGGGCCGTCGTAGGCGACGGTCTCATGGTTGCTCAGGCGGAAGCCGAACTTCTCGTGCTCCGCGCCAACACGCCATTGGCTGGCCGGCTTTGAGCCGACGGCGAAATAGTTGGTCAGGTCGTCGAGCGTCAGCGGACGGTCGTCACACACAGTTTCGGGCATACGGATACGAGCCTCCCCGGCATCTTGGTGTTGGCGGCAGGAGGCCCATTTCCCGACCGGGCGCGATCTTTACGCTGTTAAGCAGGTGGTAGCAAAAGGCTACGGTCTCAAGAGGCCGTGAGCCAGTCCCCCTTCGCCGCCTGCCAGATCGTGAGGGCGGCGATGGCGGCGGTGTCGGCCCGCAGGATGCGCGGGCCGAGCGAAACCGGCGTGACAAAGGGCAGGGCCCGCAGTCGCTGGCCTTCCTCAGGGTCAAAGCCGCCCTCCGGACCGATCAGCACGGCCCACGGGCCTGCGTCCGCCGCGTTCAGCGCAGCCAGCGCAGGTGGAACGCCGCCGGCCTCGTCGCAGAACAGGATCCGACGCTCCGTCGGCCAGCCGTCCAGCAGGCTGACCAACTTTTCCGGCGCAACGATCTCCGGCACGTCCAGGCGTCCGGTCTGCTCCGCCGCCTCGGTGGCGATGGCCTGCAAACGGCCGATATTGGCGCGGTCGGCGTTGGTTCGCCGCGTCTGCACCAGCCGGATGCGGCGCACGCCCAGCTCCACGGCCTTCTCGACGATGGTCTCCAGCGGCCCGCGCTTCACCAGCGCGACGACCAGCTCCAGGTCCGGCCCCGGAACCATCGGCCGCATCATCGACCCCACGGTCAGCCGGCAGCCGCGTTTGGTCGCCTCGACCACC
>Ga0209066_10002067_pt1 | contig 25237 bp, 22 predicted proteins | sample All_14_2_FD_187198 | JGI IMG/M metagenome (GOLD analysis project Ga0209066, IMG submission 187198) | Freshwater microbial communities in response to fracking from Pennsylvania, USA - Allegheny Zone_MetaG_DW_15 (SPAdes) (version 2) ... | reverse complement strand
GTTGAGGAGGGCGGGGAGCAGGGCCTGGTCCCAGGCTTCCTGGGCTTCGAATTCCGCCGGGGTGGTGCCGACATGGAGTGCTCCCGAGGGCACAAGAGCGCCTGTGCGAGTGGTTAGGGGATCGGATTCGCCGTTGATCCAGTCCAGGGTGAAGGCGGTTTCGGCGGAGAGGAGGCGGGAGCGGACGGGGACGTGGCGGCCGGACTGCAGCCGGTACCGCCATCCGGGTTGGAGGAGGGAGGGCTCGATGGAGGGTTCCCCGGGTTCGTCGAGCCGGGTGATGAGCCCGGGTTGGAAGCGGGTGCGGAGGAGCCGTTGGCGGTTGGCGGCGACGGCCCGTTCCTGCATCCAGCGGCCGACGAGCATGAGGAAGGTGAAGACCGAGACAAAGTCGAGGTAGACCAGGTCGCGTCGCCCGGTGGCCCAGGCGTAGAGGGAGGCGGCGTAGGCGACGGCGAGTCCGAGGGTGATGGGGAGATCGATGTGGATGAGGCCGGCGCGGATGCCGTGCCAGCTGCGGCGGGCGAAGAGGCTGCCCCCGACGGCGAGGCTGAGGGTGGCCATGGCGAGTGCCACGGCATCGAGGACGGGCACGATGGGTTCGTGGGGATCGATGCCGAGGTAATGGGGGAGGGTGAAGAGCATGGCGTTCATGGCGAACGCGCTGCAGAAGCCGAGCCGCCTGCCGGGTCCGGCCGAAGGGGTGTCGGGGGAATCCTGCGGGGGGCCGAGCCGGTAGCCGAACTGTTGGAGTTGGCGGACGAAACCGGCGAGGTCACACCGGCCGCGCTGCCAGGCGAGTTGAACGCGCCCGGTGCCGGGATTGACGCGGGCTTCGACGGCGCCGGGGTGGCGGAGGAAGATTTTTTCCACCAGCCAAACACATGCGGCGCAGGACACCCCCTGGATTTCGAGGGTGGACCGGGAGACGGGGGCGGGGTTGGCTTCGGCCCCGGCCACGAGCGTGGAGATCCAGGCAAGGTCCGGTGTTTGGAAGGCCTGGGTGCCGACCGGTGCGGTGGCGTCCTTGATTTCGTAATAGCGGTCGAGGTTTTCCTGGTGGATCAGCCCGTAAACGAACTCACATCCGCTGCAGCAGAAGGTTTCGCCTTCGCGTACGGGTTCGAAGGGTGTGCCGCAGTGGACGCAGGCCAGGCGGGTGCGCCCTGCGGTTTTCATGGGCAGAGCGGGCAGGGTTTGCCCGCGGGGGCAAAGGCGGGCCAGATGAGGCGGACCATGAGCAGAAGGCAGGCGGCAAGGGCGAGGCCTTGTTGGATCCTGCGGATGGTGAGGGGACTGAACCGGCTTTGGATGGCGCCCATCTGGGAGCGGAGGAGTTCGATGAGGGCGACCGTGCCGAGCCCGAAGCAGGCCATGAGGGTGGCGCCGAGCCGGGCGGAACCCGTGGTGGCGGCCACGCCGGCGGCGAGATAAAGGGGGCCGCAGGGCAGGAGCGGGGTGCCGAGTCCGAGGAGGAGCGCCCCGCGCGGTCCGCGGAGCGAAGCAGCGCGGGCGAGTGGTGTGCGGAGGAATGACGGCAGGCGGGCGAAGCGGATGGGATCCCATGACAGTGCGGTGGCGGCAAAGAGAAAAAGAAATGCCCAGGGCAGGAACTTCCAAACGGTCCAGCCGAGAGCCTCGCCGAGGGAGGCCCCGCTCCATCCCAGAAGGCCGCCGAGGAGGGAATAGGCGGCGATGCGCGAGGCGTGGTAGAGCAGCCCGTCGAGCCAACCGGAGGGACCGCCACCGGGGCAGGCGGTGCAGGCGAGCGGCCCGCACATGCCGGCGCAGTGGAACGAGGTGACGAGCCCGGCCACGAGCGCAGCGGTGGGCGTGGAGAAATCGGCGGGGCTCATGGGGTGTCCGTGGAGGGATGTTGGATGGCGGATGCCGGGGGATTTGTTGGCAGGGGGACCGCCGGATTTTTGCGGGCGAGGAAAAGGAACGTGGCCCATGCGAGCATGGGTAGGCAGAAAAGGAGCACGAGGAAAATCCAGGGGCGTTGGCGCAGGATATTCATGGAGCAGGTGGGGGACCGTCGGGGCCGAGGAAGGGGACGGTGTTTTCGATGGTCACCCGGCCGTCCTCGCTGGTCAGGCGAACGGTCACGGAAGTTTTTCCGGTGAAGGATGCGCGGGGAAACTGGAGCACGAGCGGCTGCTGGATTTCACCCTCGGCGGGAATTTCCACCACTCCGTCGAAGCCGGTTTGATGGAGACCGGCGGGGTCCGAAGCGGCAGTGACATAGAGGCGGAGGGGCTGGTGGGCCTTGTTGGCCACGCGGACCATGAATTGGTTGCGGATCATGGTGCCATCCATGTAATACGGGGCGCCGGTCATGCGGAGGACAGTGAGGCTGGCGGGCTTGAAAAAGGTGGAAGCGTAGGTCGCCACCGAAGCGCCCAGGATGAGCAGGACGCTGTACATGAGCGTGCGGGGACGGAGCCACTGGGTCTTCTTTCCGGCGAGCCCGTTGAGCGAGTCGTAGCGGACGAGCCCGTGGGGGCGGCCCAGTTTGTCCATGATTTCGTCGCAGGCATCGACGCAGTTGGAGCAGCCGATGCATTCCATCTGGAGGCCCTGGCGGATGTCGATGCCGGTGGGGCAGACCTGGACGCAGCGGCGGCAGTCGATGCAATCGCCGGTGGTGGTGTCCACCTTCCCGCGGGGTTCGCCGCGTTTTTCGTCGTAGCCGATGACGAGCGTATGGTTGTCGATGAGGGCGGATTGGAGGCGTCCGTAGGGGCAGAGGATGATGCAGAACTGTTCGCGGAACCAGGCGAAGTCGAAGTAAAAAAGTCCGGCGAGGGCGAGGACGAGGGCGAAGAGTCCGAAGTTTTCGAGGGGGGACTGGTGCATGATGGCCCAGAGGCCGGGGAGGGAAACGAAGTAGGAGAGGGCGATGTGGGCGACGGCGAGGGAGAGGAGGATGAAGAGGGCGTGCTTGAGGCCGCGCTTGAACCACTTGTGGGCGGACCAGGATTCCCGGTCGAGGAGCCGCTGGGCGGCGGCGTCCCCCTCGATGAAGCGTTCGATGCGGCGGAAGACGTGTTCCATGAAAAGGGTCTGGGGGCAGGCCCATCCGCACCAGATGCGGCCGAGGAGGGAGGTGATGAAGAAGAGTCCGAAGCCGAGGCCGGTGATGAGGAAAAAGACCAGCCAGAGGTCCTGGGCGGCGGCGGTGAGTCCGAAGAGGTGGAAACGGCGGTTGGCGACGTCGAGGAAAACGGCGGGGTGGCCGCCGATGGGGATCCAGGGGAGGGCGATGAAGAGGGCGAGGATGAGGGTTCCGCTGACACGCCGCAGCAGGGTGAAGACCCCGTGGACGTCGGCGGGGTGGAGGAAGTTCCGCGAGCCGTCGTCGTTGATGGTGGTGACGGAATCGCGGTCGGGGAGGCGTGGTTTCATGGGGAAGGGGGCTGGTGGTGACTGAGGATATAAGCGGCGGCATCATTGATGCGCTTGGCGCCCAGGATCGGTCCCCACGTGGGCATGCCCTTGGCCTGTACCCCTTTGGTGATGGTTTGGACGATATCGACCGGATTGCCCCCGTGCAGCCAGGTGTTGTCGACCAGGTTGGCCCCGATGCCGCCCTTGAGGTTGACCCCGTGGCACGATGCGCAGGTGGTGTTGAAGGTTTGCTGGCCGGCGGAGACGGTGGCGCTGTCGCGGCTCATGGCCCAGAGTTGCTCATTGGTGAGCGGGCCGGTGGAACGTGCGGCCGCGCGGGCGGTGAGGGCGGCGAGGTTTTTCTCCAGCCGCTGTTCGGGGCTCATGGTGCCTCCGGCACGGTGGAGAAGGAACCAGTAGGCCACGGAGAAGATGATGGCGCCGTAAAACGTCCAAAGCCACCAATTGGGGAGTTTTTTGTCGAATTCCTGGATGCCGTCGTAGGTGTGGTGGCGGACGGCATCTTCCTGGGGTTGGGATGGGTATTGTTTCATGACGGTTTGTCAGGGTCGGTGTGATCGTTTTCGAGGGGGAGGCGGGAAAGGCGGTCGATCTCCTTTTTGGGCGAGCGGAAGACGCGGACGACGACGGAGATGAAGACGCCCGCGATGAGGATGAAGGCGAGGGCGACGACCACCACGGTCCAGTCGGGGAAATGGACGTTCTTGAACATCAGCGTGAATCCCTTGCGGCGACCCCGTTGACGGGTACTTTTTCCGAGCGGCCGAGTTTCTGCAGGTAGGCGATGAGGGCGATGATTTCCGTATCCGCCCTGGCGTTGACACCGGCGGCCTGGAGGTCGGCGGTGATGGTCGCGGCCTGGGTTTGGACATGGGCGGCGATGGTGGCGGCATCCTCTTCGGGGAAGGGGACGCCGAGGATGCGCTGGACCCGGATCTTGGACGGGAGGGCGGAGTAGTCGGCCTTGTCGGTCAGGAGCCATGGGTAGGAAGGCATGATGCTGCCCGGCGAGGTGTTGCGGGGGTTGTTCATGTGCTGGTAGTGCCAGAGGTTGGGGTATTTCCCTCCCACCCGGTGGAGGTCCGGGCCGGTGCGCTTGGAGCCCCACTGGAAGGGATAGTCGTACATGGATTCCCCGAGCTGGGAGGGTTTTCCGTAGCGGAGGGATTCGGCGACGAAGGGGCGGATCATCTGGCTGTGGCAGTTGTAGCAACCCTCGCGGACGTACAGATCCCGCCCTGCGAGCTCGAGCGGGGTGTAGGGAATCTGGCGGATGCCGTCGATCTGGGTGGTGCGCTCGAGGAGCACGGTGGGGAGGATCTGGATGAGGCCCCCGGTGGCGACGGCGATGAAGGTGAGGATGGTGAAGGGGAATGAGCTGGCCAGCAGTTTGTTATACCAGTCGGCCCAGCCGGAGAGTCCGCCCTCGAGTTGGACGATGGCCGCGGCTGCGACCACGATGAGGATGGGGAGGGCGACGAGGCTGATACCCGCAGGGAGGAACATCCAGAGGAAGGCGGCGCCGACGAGGAGGACGGTGTAGATGACGGGGGCGTTGAGGAAAGAGCCGGCGAGAGTCAGGGAGGGGGTTTTCTCGGGTTCGGCGGGGACCTCGATGGAGCCGTTGACCGCCTCGGCACCGACGATGGTGCGGAGGAGGTTGTAGGTCATGAGGATGAATCCGATGAGATAGAGTCCACCGCCGAAGGCCCGGGTGATCAGCATGGGGCGTGCGGAGAGGAGCGGGTCGAGGAAGTTGGGGTAGGCAAGCACGCCCTCGTCGGTGACGGCGTTGAGCATGAGTCCCTGGGAGATGCCCGAGACCCACATTGAGGCGATGTAGAGGAGGATGCCGGTCATCCCGAGCCAAAAGTGGAGGTCGGCGAGCTTGACGGAATGGAGGGGGCGGTTCCAGAGGCGGGGGGCCATCCAGTAGAACATGCCGGCGGCCATGAAGCCGTTCCAACCGAGGGTGCCGCTGTGGACGTGGCCGATGGTCCAGTCGGTGTAGTGCGAGAGTGCGTTGACCGATTTGATGGCCATGAGGGGTCCCTCGAAGGTGGACATGCCGTAGAAGGTCACCCCGGCGGCGAGGAATTTCAGGACGGGATCGGTGCGGAGTTTGTCCCAGGCCCCGCGGAGGGTGAGGAGGCCGTTGAGCATGCCTCCCCAGGAGGGGGCCCAGAGCATGAGGCTGAAGACCATGCCCAGCGACTGGAGCCAAACCGGGAGGGCGGTATTGAGCAGGTGGTGGGGGCCGGCCCAGATGTAGATGAAGACGAGCGACCAGAAGTGCACCACGGAGAGCCGGTAGCTGTAGACCGGGCGGCCTGCGGCCTTGGGCATGTAGTAATACATGATCCCGAGGACGGGGGTGGTCAGGAAGAAGGCGACGGCATTGTGGCCGTACCACCATTGGACGAGGGCATCCTGGACCCCGCCGAAGAGCGGGTAACCATGGAGCAGGCCCGTGGGAATCTGCAGGTGGTTGACGATGTAGAGCATCGCCACAGTGACGATGGTGGCGATGTAGAACCAGATGGCGACGTAGAGGGTGGGTTCGCGGCGGCGGGCGAGGGTCCAGAAGAAATTGGCCGCGAAGACGACCCAGATGACCACGACGGCGATGTTGATGGGCCAGATGAGTTCGGCGTATTCCTTGCCCCGGGAGAAACCGAGGGGGAGGGTGATGGCGGCGGCGACGATGATCAACTGCCAGCCCCAGAAATGGAGCCAGGAGAGGAACTCCGAGGCGAGGCGGGCTTTGACCAGGCGCTGGGTGGAGTGGTAAATCCCGGCGAACATCATATTGCCGACGAAGGCGAAGATGGCGGCATTGGTGTGGAGGGGGCGGAGGCGTCCGAAAGTCAGCCAGGAGGTATCAAAGCTCAGGACGTGGAAGCCGAGTTGCAGCGCAATGAACACGCCCGCGGTCATACCCACGACTCCCCAGAATACGGAGGCCAGCATGAACCATCGGACTATCGTATCATTGAATTCGATCCGAACGGTGGGGGAGGGGGCAGTGTTCATAAATAGGGCTAATGCTTGGTCTTGGTTTTACGGGCGCTGACGGGAGTTTCGTCCGAAAGGGGAAGAAGGCTGTCACGCTCGGGATTGTTCTGCTCCCGACGACTGGCCCACCAGAAGGCCAGGACAAAAAAGGCCACCAAGAGAAGGCTGATAAACATCGTAAGGAGCAATACTTTCATGGTCGACGTTGGCTCGTTTTTAATGCGGAGGATTGAGGTATGCAATATAAAAACTAATAGATAAAATTCTTAATGATAATAATAATTAATCTAATAACAAACCCAACTGATCAAGAACCTGGAATGGGGAGTTGGGGGGGCATCAGGCGGACCTGAACGGGTCGTTTTAGGCCGACTACGGCCCAGCACGTTTGCAGATCCACTGGCCGCTGGTTCCCATTGTCGTGCTCTCCGGGATGGTGAGAACGAGTGCGGGTATGAGTAACGGGAGGAGCCAGTCGGCCCATGAAGAGCTATCCGGGACAGGCCCTAAACTGAAAACGCTATTATGAACCGGGGTGGATGGACTGGGGTCGGCCTTATTGGAACACTTGGGAGCGTTCAGCGGGGCTGAGTTCTTTCCATTGGCCGGCCGGGAGAGGGTCCAATGGCAAGGTTCCGATGGCCATGCGGATGAGACGAAGGGTGGGGTGTCCGATCTTGGCCGTCATTTTACGCACCTGACGGTTGCGTCCCTCGTGCAGGACCAGTTCGATCCAGCAATCCGGGACGGATTTGCGGAAACGGATGGGGGGGATCCGCGGCGGAATGTCCGGGGTGGGGACCAGAAGCCGTGCGCGGCAGGGCAGGGTCTTCCGGCCATCCATAACGACACCTGCTGCCAGTTGCCGTAGAGCGGAGTCGTCCGGGATGCGTTCGATCTGGGCCCAGTAGGTGCGCTCATGGGCGTGCTTCGGGTCCAGAAGCCGGGTGTTCAGTCCGGGTTCGTCGCCGAGCAGGAGCAATCCCTCGGAATCGGCATCGAGCCGGCCGATGGGATACACGTTCCCGGGAAAACCGAATTCCGCAAGGGTGCGCCATTTCGATCCTGTTTCCGGCGTGAACTGCGAGAGGACGCCGTAGGGTTTGTGGAAGGCCAGCAACATAGGGAAAGTGAAAATAGGGAAGACGAAATGCGGGATTTCCAAAACCGCACAAATCAGCTGCCGCTCCGTTTGACGCGGACCATGACTTCAAGTTTCTGGTCCTGGGCCCCTTTGTAGGTACCCCGGAGGGGGGCGACGTCGCGGTAGTCCCGGCCGACGGCGACACGGACATGGCGTTCGCCGGCAACCTGGTTATTGGTCGGGTCGAGGCCCCACCAAAACCCGCCGGGGAGGCAGACCTCGACCCAGGCGTGGCTGGCGGCGGCACCGATGAGGGAAGGGGCTTTCTGGGTGGGGTCGTGGGATTCGATATACCCGCTGACGTAGCGGGCGGGGAGCCCGTAGGTGCGCAGGATGGAAATCATCAGGTGGGCGAAGTCCTGGCAGACGCCCTTGCGCTGGAGGATGACCTCGTCCAAGGGGGTGCTGACGTCGGTGACCCCGGATTTGTATTTGAAGTTCTCGAAGATCCACCGGTTGAGCTCGTGGAGGGATTCGCCGACCGGTTGATGGTGGTTGAAGAAGTTTTTCCGCAGGGGGAGAAGGACCTTGTGGAGGGGCACGTGGGTCGAGGGTTGGAGGAAGGTGTAGATTTTCAGCAGGCGGCTGTTGAGGATCTGGCGGGCCTCGGCCACCGAGACCTGGAGGACGCTGTCGGGCGGTTGGACGGGGAAGGTTTCAATTTCGGCGTGCGAGCGGACGATGAGCCGGCTGTGGCGGAAGGGGATGGAGAAGAATTCGACGTGGTTGCCGAAATGGTCGGTGTAGCTGTGGATCCGGGTGTCGGGCTTGATTTCCAGGCGGCGCTTCACCACCCGCTGGTGAAAATCGGAGGAGGGGTTGACCCGGAGTTCGGCATAGGACTCCGACGCGGGAACGCGGTAGTGGTATTCGGTCTGGTGGGTGATGCGGAAGCGCATGGCAATGGGGATTTGGACAGGAGTCAATCCGCCAGAGGCGGACAACGAAGTGGGATAGTTTACTTGGTTTTGGAGGATTTGGATTTGGTGATCTGGTGGCTCAGGAAGGTGTCCTCGATTTCCTCGTGGAGGAGGGCCAGTTGGGAGGCCAGGCGGTGGCTTTGTTTTCCGAAGCGCTGGCGCATGAGGGTGATTTGCCCGAGGGAGCGCGCCTCCGGCAGTTCGGTTTCCATGGCGGAATCGGGGAAGAGGGAGGACGTGCGCACGGTTTTGAGCGACTGGCGGATTTTCTCGATGTGGACCAGGGGCTTGCGGTATTCCGCGCGCATGCCCAAGAGGAGTTCCTGGAGGGCCTGGGCGGCGTGGCGCAGGCAGAAGGCAACCGAACTGGGGGTCTGGCTGTTCTTCCACAGTAATTCGGCCACCGGGGCCATGAGGGTCCGGGAGCGGTATTCCCGCTGGTAGGCGTCCAGAGATCCCAATAAGCGCAAGAGTGTGGTGAGGTCGGGGTCGGTCGGGCTGGCCGGATCGGCGTGCTCGAGGGCGCTGGCGAGCACGATGTCGAGGACGGTGGTGGAACTGATGGCCCGTTCCATGAGGAGTCCGAGCCGGTAGAAGTGCCACCCGTCGTCGTGGGGCATGGTCCGGGTGAAGCTGCCGTACAGGCAGGAGCATTCGTCGATGGTGTATTGGCAGAGGTCGAGGGTTTGGCCGCGGAGGGAGGTGGCCTCCCGGGTGGAGGTGCGGTCGAGGGTGGTGATGAAGCGGTTGTAGATGATCCAGACTTCGGGGGTGATGAATTCGCGGATTTCGGCGGCGTTGGCATGCGCCTGCCGGATGCAGTTGAAGATCGACGCGGGATCGTTTTTGTCGGCCACGAGGCGGGAACGGAGCGGGGTGATCTGGGCGGGCGGGTTGCCGATTTTGAGGACGGCGACCTGGCCGGTCGACGCGGCGATGGCCTGCCAGAGGGGCCAGATGTTGAGTTTGTCGCGACGGCTGAGTTGGGCCCAGCCGACTTCCTCCATGACCCGGACCATGCGGGCGGTGTGTTCGGCGCGCTCACCGTAGCGGCCCATCCAATAGAGGCTTTCGGCGACGCGGCTGCCGATGCGGAATTCGCGGGCTTTTTCCACGGGGGCGCTGTGCCGGGGAGTCCGGCGGGAAAGTGAGGGCGAGGTGCCGGCGGGGATCCAGGTGTCTTTGGCCCCGCCGAGCAGGTCGGCGATACGGGTGTCGGGATCCTGGTCGAGGGCCTGGCGGGTCAGGCCTCCGGGCATGACCACGGGGGATTCGCCGAGGATGATGAAGGCGCGGAGGTAGGCTGGCCGGGTGACGAACCGGCCATTTTCGAAACGGGGCAGGGTGGAGGCGTCGACGAAGGGTTGGGCCACGACGAGGTCGGGCCGGTCGGCGAGGAGTTGGAGCATCTGGTCGCGGTATTCCTTGGACTTGCCGTTTTGCAGGAGGCCCTGGACCTCGCGTTCGCGGTGGATGGGCTTCAGGAGGATACCGTCGAGGTGGTCGCGGACGTATTCACGCTGGTCACGGTCGGCGCAGTGGTACGTGGTGACGGTGCGGAGAAGGGGGTCCTGCTGGAGGTAGTAGCGGATGATGGAATCGGAGTGGGGGAGGAGGGCTTTGTTGTCGGCCACGCCGCTGCCGAGGGCGTTGGCGATGACGACCGTGCCCTTGCGGACGCAGTTGACGAGGCCGGGAACACCGCGGTTGCCGCGGCTGCCGAAGGCGATGGGGTCGAGGGAGGCGCTTTCGACCCGGCGGTAGATGACATCGATTTTTTCCAAGCCGGCGATGGTTTTGAGGAAAACGCGGTCGCCGCGCACGAGGAGGTCAGCGGGCTTGACCATGGCGACGCCCATGCGGCGGGCGAGGAAGCTTTCCTCGAACCAGGCATCCTGGGATCCCCCGAGGGCGAGCATGACGACGTGGGGTGCGGACTGGGGGGAGAGGGCGGAGAGGGCCTCGACGAGGTCGGTGCTGAAGGAGGAGACGGGCCGGATGTTGGCGGCCTGGAAAATTTCCGGGAAGGCCTGGGTGAGGGTGCGGCGGTATTGGATGGCGAAGGAGGCCCCGACCGGGGTGGAGAAATGGTTCTGGGTGGCGAACCACTGGCCGGATTTGTCACGGACCAGGTCGACGGCGCCATTGACGAGGCTGCCGGCTTGCTGGGCGGGGAGGCCGATGCATTCCCAGAGGAAGACGGGGTCGTCGAAGACGAGTTCCGGGGGGATGACGCGGTCCTTGAGGATGCGCTGTTCGCCATAGACATCGGCGACGAACATGCCGAAGGCCCGGGCGCGCTGGATCAGGCCGCGTTCGAGGACGGCCCATTCCTCCGGGTCGATGACGCGTGGGAGGAGGTCGAGTTGCCAGCGGGTTTCATCGAGGGTGGAAAAATCGTTGCGGTGGGAGGACAGGCCGAGTTCCGAGGAGAGGGTCTGGATGCGCGATTGCCGGGCCCGGAGGTCGGAGGGGCTGAACTGGCAGATGGCGTCCCAGACCGGGCGCACATGGGGGTGGAGTTCCTGGCCGGAGCCGGCGAACTCCGTCTGGCCCAGGGCGGAGACGCCCAGGTGCTGGAAAAACCGGCTGGAATCATGAAAAGCCACAAGGGCGGAATTTGAAGCAGCTTTTATGCTGATGGAAGGAATATATTTTCGGGGGTGGCCGGGGCCAAACGGAATTGCCATTCACTATTGCACGATGAACACGATGGCGTAGTGTTCCGGAAGATATGTACGTTGCGCGTCCTGAACTCACTTGGTATGAGCGTCTCTACATCCCTGCGATCGTGGGCGGGCTGTTCATCACCCTGAAACACTTCCGGCGCACGGTCTCGCAATTGCTGGGACTGGTCAAAAAGGAAGGGCCCCGTTCCGTCCTGGACATGACCGCCGGCGGGATGGTGACGATGGAGTATCCCGAGGAAAAATGGCCCATGCCCGAGGGTTACCGTGGGGCTCCTGCGCTGGTGAAAGACGAGGACGGGCGGGAAAAGTGCGTCAGTTGCCAGCTTTGTGAGTTTGTCTGCCCCCCCAAGGCCATCCGGATCACTCCCGGGGGGATCGCCTCCACGGCCCCGAATGCCAAGGTGGAAAAAGCCCCCAAGGAATTCGACATCGACATGTTGCGTTGCATTTATTGCGGTCTTTGCGAGGAAGTATGTCCCGAGGAGGCGATATTCCTCCAGAGGCAGTATCCTATTTCGGTGGGCTACGACCGGGGCAGCATGGTCAACCACAAGGAGCGGCTTTATGAGATGGGCGGGCAAATGAACCGTCCGATCAAAAAATGGGCCGCCAAATAGGAACATCCCGAGTGGCCGCATTAAAAAAAGTTGACCCACGGAGCGCACTCATTAGTTTCGCTGCGTAATTAATGGTCCCAAGCAGCATGGAAGCGCTTTTTTTCTGGATTTTTGCCATCGGGCTCGTGGGAGGTGCCGTGTCTGTGGTCCTCAACCGCAACCCGGTCGCCAGCGCCCTGTCGTTGGTGGCCACTTTTGTCATCCTGGCCGCACTTTTTGTGACCCTGGAAGCCTTCTTCCTGGCGGTGGTGCAGATCATCGTTTACGCGGGTGCGGTGATGGTGTTGTTCCTGTTCATCATCATGCTGCTGGATTTGAAGGCCGAGGCGGCCCGCCCGTTCCCCTGGGGCAAGGCCCTGCTGGTTTCCCTGATTTCGCTCCTTTTCGCATTTTTCTTCCACAGGGTTCTGCAAAGCCTGCCCACCGGGGGCCTGGTCCTGCAATGGAACACGGGGGGCGGGGTGGCTGATGCAAAAAATGTGGGGATGCTGCTTTTCCAGAAATATCTCCTGCCCTTCGAGGCCACGGCCGTGCTTCTGTTGGTGGCCACACTGGGTGTGGTGATCCTCAGCCGGCGGTCGGACAAGTGACCATGAACGCGCTCACGGAAATCACCCTGAACCATTATCTCGCCCTGAGCGGGATCCTGTTCATGACCGGGGCGGCCGGGGTCATGATGCGCCGGAACATCCTGGTGATCTACATGTGTCTCGAGTTGATGCTGAATGCGGCCAACCTCGCACTCGTGGCCTTCAGCCGTTTCAACACCCAGCCGTTGCTCGAGGGACACATCATGGTTTTCTTCATCATCACGGTGGCCGCCGCCGAAGTCTCCGTGGGCCTGGCACTGATCGTGTCGCTTTACCGCCTCCGCCAGACCACCAATGTCAACGACCTGACCAGCCTGAAGTTCTGAGCCATGAACTGGATCATCCTCCTTTCCCCCCTTGTTGCCGCCGTGCTGGCCGGATTGGTCTTCCGCGCCCACAAGTCGGTCGCGGTCGGTCTTTCGATTGCGGCCTGCACAGTTTCTTTCGCGGCCTCGGCCTGGGTGTTTTTTTATCCCGGCAGCCTGCCCTTCACTTCCGTGGACTGGATCAAGGTCGGCAGCCTCCACGTGACGATCGGGGGCATCAGCGATCCCCTCTCGAACCTGATGTTATTGATTGTCACGGGGGTGGGTTTGTTGATCCATATCTTTTCCGTGGGCTACATGAAGGAGGACCCCTCGGTCTCGCGTTTTTTTGCCAAGCTCTCGTTCTTCATGTTTTCCATGCTGGGGATCGTTCTGGCGGACAACCTGGTGATGATGTTTATTTTCTGGGAGCTGGTTGGACTGGCCTCCTATCTCCTGATCGGTTTCTGGTTCCAGCGTCCCAGTGCGGCTGATGCCGCGAAAAAGGCCTTTATTGTCAACCGGGTGGGGGATTTCGGTTTCATGATCGGCATCCTTACCGTCTGGGCGTTGTGGGGCACGGTGGATTTCCACCAGCTGCAGGTCCTGGTTGCCGGGGGCACCGGGCCGCTCGGTACCAAGGCCGATTGGCTGATTCTGGCCGGCATCGGCCTTTTCATGGGTTGCGTGGGCAAGTCGGCCCAGTTTCCGCTCCATGTGTGGTTGCCTGATGCCATGGAAGGCCCGACCCCGGTTTCGGCGCTGATCCATGCCGCGACAATGGTGGCCGCCGGTGTTTATATGCTGGCCCGGGTGTTTTTCATCCTCGAGCTCAAAGGCGAGGTCCTGACCGTTATTGCCTGGACCGGGACGGTGACGGCGGTGTTTGCCGCGCTCATCGCCCTCCAGCAAAACGACATCAAGCGTATCCTGGCCTATTCCACCCTATCCCAACTCGGCTACATGGTTGCGGCGGTGGGGATGGGGGCTGTATCCGCGGGGATGTTCCACCTGGCCACGCACGCTTTCTTCAAGGCCCTCCTCTTCCTGGCCGCGGGTTCGGTGATCCATGCCATGCACCACGAGCAGGACATCTGGGCGATGGGCGGCCTGCGCAAAAAGATGCCCGTGACCTTCGCCACATTTGGCGTCGCCACTTTGGCCCTCACGGGATTTCCGTTCCTGTTTGCCGGTTTCTACAGCAAGGAGGCCATTCTGGTCGCGGCCTTCGGGGCCAATCGTGCCATTTTCGCCGTCCTCCTGTTCACGGCGGGCCTGACGGCGTTCTACATGTTCCGCCTGTTCGTGGTGGCGTTCTTCGGTTCCCCGCGGGGAGCGGCGGCCACCCATGCCCACGAGTCCCCGCTGGTCATGGTCGTTCCGTTGGTTTTCCTTGCCGTGCTTTCCACGGTGGGAGGCTTCCTGCCCATTCCGCAGTATCTGGAGGGGGCGGCGGGACACGGCCATGGGGCCCATGGGAATGTCGTCATGTGCCTTTCCATCGCCGCCTTCGTGGTGGCGGCCGGGGCCGGCATCTGGCTCTACCGCGACCGGACTCACGACCCGGTCCGTGTGCTGATTTTCCGCAACAAGTTCTACAGCGATGAAATTTACGAATGGTTCCTCGTCCGTCCGCAGGATGCCCTGGCCCGGGCGGCTTCCTGGTTCGACCAGTGGATCATCGGGGGGCTGATGGTCCGCGGGACCGCCGCATTGGCGACATTCAGCGGCGAGGTTCTCCGCCTCTTCCAGGGAGGGAATCTCCAGGCCTATGTGGTCCTCTTCATTCTCGGTGTTGCCTACCTTTGCTACTGGATCCTGATCCGGCCGTTTCCATGAACTTGACCCTGCTGCTTATTCTGGTTTTTCCATTGCTTGCCATCGGAGATATTCTGATTGGACGCACCGTGCGCCAGGGCGGAATGCGGGTGCGCCAAACATCACTGCTGGCCGCCATGGCCAACCTCGGATTAGTTCTCTGCGTGCTCTTCAGCTATGACATCGCCCGTGGCGGCTATCAGATGGTTTTCGAGGCCAGCCAGCTCCGGCTGCCTTTCTTCTTCCCGATCACCTTTGCCCTCGGGGTGGACGGCATCAGCCTGGCGATGCTCCTGCTCACGGCCCTGGTTTCACTCGCCGCCATCGGGGCTTCCCCGGAAAATGTGCGCCGCGAGAAAGAATTTTTCATCTGCATCCACCTGATCAGCCTCGGGGCCTTCGGGGCGTTTCTCTCGCTGGATTTGTTCTTCCTCTATGTCTTCCATGAGGTGGCGCTTATCCCCACCTTCCTGATGATCGGCATCTGGGGTAACCAGGATCGCAAGTTTGCCGCCAACCAGATGACGCTCTACCTCGGCGGGGCCAGCCTGGTTCTGCTCGTCGGATTGCTGGCCTTTTACTTCGCACTGCCGGAGCCGTTGCGCAGCCTCGACCTCCGTGTGCTGGATGCCAACGTCGGCCGGGCCACCCTGTCGCCGCGCACGCAGACGAATGTGTTCCTGCTGTTGCTGGTGGGATTCGGGGCGCTTGTATCGATCTGGCCTTTCCACAGTTGGGCGCCGAAGGGATACGCCGCGGCACCCGCCCCGGCGGCCATGCTGCACGCGGGGGTGTTGAAAAAATTCGGCCTTTACGGCCTGCTCCGTCTGGCCGTGCCCTACCTGCCCGATGGGATGGAAACGCTGTCGTATTTCCTGCTGATTCTGATTCTGCTGAATGTCTTTTACATCGGCTTTGTCACCATCGCCCAGAAAGACCTGACGATGATGCTGGGGTATTCCAGCGTCATGCACATGGGCTACCTGTTCCTGGGGTTGCTGGCCGCGACATCGGCTTCGTCCGACTTTTCATCGGCCATGGTGGGTTTGACCGGGATGGTCCTGCTGATGGTGGGCCACGGATTGAGTGCCGCCCTGCTTTTCGGCACCGCGGCCGAGGTGCGTGAACGCACCGGTTCCACCCTGTTCAAGGATTTGGGCGGGTTGTCCGTGAAGACCCCGGTGCTCGGCTTCCTGTTCATCATCGGCGGCCTGGCCTCGATCGGTGTTCCCGGTCTGGCCAACTTCTCCGGCGAAGTCCTCATCTTTTTTGGAACTTGGAAAGCCCATACACCGTTTGTCGTGCTGCTTCTCCTGGGTTTGGTGATTTCCGCGGTCTACATGCTCCGCGCGGTGCGCCATACCTTCTTCGGGGAATTGCCGGCTGGTGTGGAATTCACCGATCTTCCGGCGGCCAAGCGGGTCTGGCCCTATGCCCTGCTGGCGGTTTCCCTGTTCGTGCTCGGCATCTGCCCGGCCATCCTGACCCGCGCCGTCCAACCCTCACTGGAGGCCCTCTTCAAATGATGTCCTTCCTCATCCTTCCCGAAGTGCAGTTGACGCTCTGGGCCGTCCTACTACTGGTGGTCGATGCCTGCCGCAAGAATGTTCCGACCGGGGATGTGACCCGTATGGCCCTGCTGGGTGTGGCCCTGGTCTTTGTGGGAACCTGGCTCCTGCCCCGGGACGGTTCAGTATCCGGATTGATCAGCCAGCTTTACGCTCTTGATCCACTGGCCCTCTTCTTCAAGCGATTTTTTCTCGTGGCCACCTTCATCGTAGTCTGGATGGCCGGGGAACACGCCGGGCAACTGCCGATGGCCCGCAACGAGTTTCTCATCCTGCCTTTGTTCACCACCGTCGGCATGCTCCTCTTGGCGTCAGCCCGCGATTTCATGACGCTTTTCGTCGCTCTCGAATTGGTGACGATCTCATTCTATGTGCTCGTGGCTTATCAGCGGGACAAGGCGGCATCCCTTGAAGCGGGCACGAAGTATCTCGTCATTGGCGCTCTTTCGACCGGATTTCTGGTTTACGGCATCGCCTTCCTCTTTGGTGTGGTGGGCAGCACTTCTCTGCAGGCATTGGAAGTGCATTTGGTTTCGCAACCCATCACGCCCGCCCTGCTGTTCGGCATGCTGCTGGTGATGGCCGGATTGGGTTTCAAACTCGCCGCGGTGCCTTTCCATGTTTGGGCTCCTGATGTTTACCAAGGTGCGCCTGCCCCGGTGAGCGCCTTCCTCTCCGTGGCATCGAAAGCCGCCGGTGTGGTGGCGGTACTGCGCCTCTTCGCTTTCAACGGATTCAACAATGAGATCCTCCTTACCTACACCAGCACCACCTTCGCGGTGCTGGGTGCCGCCACGGTCTTGCTGGGCAACCTGGCCGCCCTGCCTCAGCGGAATATCAAGCGCATGCTGGGTTACTCCAGCATCGGAAATGCCGGCTTCATCCTCATGGGGGTGAGTTGCCTGGACTACCGCGGCGTGGAAGCCGTCCTGCTTTATCTGTGCGTGTATTTGCTGGCGACGCTGCTGGCCTTCTTCATCGTCACTTTGCTGGGGCGCGACGCCGACAGCGAGGATGTCCCGCAACTGGCCGGGCTTTACCATCGTTCACCGCTGCTGGCCTTCGGCCTCATGATTGCCCTGGTCTCGCTGGCGGGGATTCCCCCGTTGGCCGGATTTTTGGGCAAGCTGGGCATTTTTGCCGCGGTTTGGAATTCGAGATTGCAACATGAATGGCTGCTCATTCCCGCGATCATCGGGGCGGTAGCCGGCCTTTATTTTTACCTGGGACCGGTTCGGGCCATGTTCTGGAACGAACCCCAGCGTGAAGCCTCCCTGCTCCCGATCAAGCCGTCCTCGAAGCTTCTGGTGGTCATCCTGGCTGCGGCGTTGATTGTGCTCGGCTTCTGGCAGCAACCCCTGGCCGACGTGATCTACCCGGTGCTGAAGCGTCCCGCACCCTCTGCGGTCCAGGCTGCGGTTTCCCAACCGTAGTCCGGTGTAATCTGAAGGGGCGCATTCCCCGCGCATGTGGCATACCGGTGTTCCCCTGCAGAAAGGCGTTTATTCCCCGGATTTCTCGTCTACACTATCCCACATGACCACGGCCACTGAGACCGTTTCCTACAAGACGGGGAATGAGAAGCTGGTCCGCCTGACCGACAAGGCGGCCTCCAAGCTCGTGGGGCTTTTGGAACGGCAGAAGCGCCCGCAGGGCGGGCTGCGCGTCTCCGTCATCGGCGGCGGATGTTCCGGGTTGCAATACAAAATGGACCTGGTCGACGGCCCGGCCAACCGCGACATCCTGGTGCGCTCGCGCGAGGTCAACATCGTGGTGGATCCCAAGAGCGCGCTTTTTGTCTCCGGGTCCGAGATCGATTTCAGCGAAGACCTGCAAAAGGGCGGCTTCAAGGTGACCAATCCCAATGCCACGGCCCATTGTTCCTGCGGCGAAAGTTTCAGCGCGTAATACGGCGGTGATGAACGCATTTGAAGTCCTGGGCTTGGAGGCCCGTCCCGCTTTGGATCCCGAGACGGTCAAGGAAGCACACCTTCGGGCCATGGCCACGCACCATCCCGACGCCGCCGGCCCCAATGACCATGCCCTTCTGCTCAACAAGGCCCGGGATCTTCTTGGCCGTGACCGAACACGGTTGCACCACCTCATTGAACTGACCCGGGGGACGCCGGCGGCCGAACGCGGAGCCATCCCGCCCGAGATCGGGGACCTCTTCGCCCCCTTGGCGGACGTTCTAGGCAAAGTGCGCGGGCATCTCGAATCGGTGGCCGGGGCGGAATCAGCCATCGAGAAGGCGGGACTTTTGTCCGCGGGGCTGGAGTTGTTTGAATCCCTCCGGGAAATCCAGGGTCGCCTCGCGCAGCTGCGAGGGGTTCAAAGTGAACGGCTGCGCGAGTTGGATGCGGCCTGGGTGGCGGGCACGCAAGATATCGAGGGCTTGGAGCGCATCGCCCTCGCACTGGCCTTCCTCGACCGCTGGTCGGAGCAGGTGGATGAGCAGCTTTACCGGTTGTCGGAGACCGTGGTATGAGCAGCGAAACCGTGATCATCGGCATCGACCTTGGTACGACGAATTCGCTGGTCGGTGTGGTGGACACGGGATTCCCTGTGCTGATTCCGGGTGCGGACGGGAAGAAGCTGCTGCCATCCGCGGTGTCGTTCAACCCGGAAGGCGGCGCGGCCTTGGTGGGAGCGGAAGCCCTGAGGGCCCGCCTGGTCCAGCCTTCCCGCACAGTGGTGTCGATCAAGCGCTTCATGGGGCGCCGCCACGCCGCGCTGACATCCGCGGAAAAGGAAGTGGCCTATTCCCTCGAGGCCGACGGGCAGGGGATGGCCGTGGTCCGCCAGGGAAGCCGCACGTGGACGCCGCCGGAGATTTCCGCGGCCATCCTGCGGCGTCTCAAAGAACAGGCCGAATCCTACCTCGGGCATCCGGTATTGCGGGCGGTGGTCACCGTACCGGCGTATTTCAATGATGCCCAGCGCCAGGCCACGCGACAGGCCGGTGAACACGCCGGACTCACGGTGGAGCGGATTATCAACGAACCGACGGCTGCCGCCCTGGCATATGGACTCGACCGCGCCCGGCGGAAGGGAAAAATTGCCGTCTTCGATTTCGGCGGCGGCACCTTTGACCTCTCCATTCTGGAACTGACGGATGGCGTCTTCCAAGTGCTGGCGACCCATGGAGACACCCGCCTGGGAGGGGATGACCTGGATTCCGCCCTTGCGGCCTGGATGGCGGACGAATTGCAGAAACAGGGCATTCCCTGCGGGGACGCATTGGCCCGCGTCCGGCTCCAGAGCGAAGCCGAAGCGGCCAAGATCCGTTTGTCGAAGGAAGAAACGACGGAAGTCCCGCTACCCTTTTTGGAAGGCGGCCGCAGTGCCTCGCTGACCGTGACGCGTGCGAAGCTGGAGGAACTGGCCGCTCCCATCCTTGCCCGCGCGAAAACGCATTGCCTGCGCTGCCTGCAGGACGCGAAGCTTTCGCCCGCGGAAATCGATGAAGTGGTGCTGGTGGGCGGGCAGACGCGCATGCCCCGCATCCGTGCGCTGGCGGGCGAGATTTTCCAACGGGAGCCCAATGTTTCCGTCGATCCCGACCAGGCGGTGGCTATCGGGGCGACGCTCCAGGCGGGGATCCTTGCGGGTACGCTGCAAAACCTGGTCCTGCTCGACGTCACCCCGCTTTCGCTGGGGATCGAGGCCTTTGGTGGATTGATGAACGTCATCATTCCGCGGAACAGTTCCATCCCGGTGAAGGCAGGGGAGATGTTCACCAATGCGGTTGACGGCCAGCGTCTGATGAAGATCCACGTGCTCCAGGGGGAGCGCGAACTGGCGAAGGATAATTTTTCACTTGGTTCGCTGGAACTTCCATTCGAATCCGCGCCCCGCGGGCAGGCGAGGGTGGGGGTTCAGTTTGAAATCGATGCCGATGGCATCCTGCATGTGCTGGCCCGCGATGTGAAATCCGGGAGGGAGGAAAAACTTGCGCTACAGTCGGCGGTCGATGTGGCCGATGAAACGGTGGAGCGCATGGTGGCGGAATCGGTCGAGCATGCCTTTGAAGACATGGCCGAGAGGCAGTTGATCGAGACCCGGATGAAGGCCGGGCGCCTGCTCAAGGCGGCGGGGGCGGCGCTGGCGGCCGTTGGAGACGGTGCTTCGGCGGAGGAACAGGCAACGATCATGTCCGCGATGGGGCGGCTGGAAAGGGCGGTCGCGGAAGCCCCGCTGCACGAACTCAAACCGGCGATCCAGGATCTGGACAAATTGACCCAGGGCCTTGCGGAAAAACTGATGGAGAAAACGCTGGAGATGCGGCTGAAGCGGCAGGGGGCGGTTTGATATATTCCAAAGGAATGCGGAGAGGTGCATCAGTTCGGCAAGCCGGAACCGATGGTGCAGAACAGGTGTCCTTTCCCGCCCCGGCCTCCCGGGGTTAATTGATCACATCAAGAGGAGCCGATAGCAGGTCTTTGATACTTGAGGAGGGTCCCACTTGAATATGAAAAGTGCCGGGCTCAACCACACGCTGCGCCTCGGCATTCACCATGGAAAACGCCTCAAACGGGAGGACGAACCGGATGGCTTTGGTTTCGCCGGGCTGCAGCGATATCCGACGAAAAGCCTTGAGGGAGCGATCCACCCAGGTCGCTGAGGTCACATCATCGGAAATATAAAGTTGCACAATTTCGTCCCCGGCACGGTTTCCGGTATTGGTGACTTCCACCTCCACTTGTGCCGACTCCTCCCGTTGCAAAACGGGTGTGAGAACTTTGAGGTTCTTGTACCGGAATGTTGTGTAGCTCAAGCCGAACCCAAAAGGAAAAAGTGGTTCCTGGGTGAGATCAGCGTAGCGGGTGCCATGTTGGCCGCGCACTTGGTTGTAAAAGACCGGCTGCTGACCCACGTGGCGGGGAATGGAGACACAGAGTTTGCCTGATGGGTTTGCTTTGCCCCAAATGATTTCAGCGATTGCGGAGCCGCCCTCCATTCCCGGATTGAACGCCTCTATGATCGCCCCGGCGTTCTGTACCGAGCGCGGAAGAACGAGCGGTTTGCTGTTGATGAGAACGACAATGAGTGGAGTGCCTGTATTTTGCAGTGTGTCGATCAACTCGATTTGAGATCCTTGAAGTTCCAGTGTTGCGGTGGAGAGCGCCTCGCCAATCAAACCGAGCCCGTCGCCGATGACGACAACGGCGACGTCGCTGCGCGCCGCAAGTGCCGCAGCCGCTGCGATGCCATCGGTTTCCGGGGAAGCAATCGAGCATCCGTTTGCATAATTGACCTGACAGCCTTCGGGTGCAATCCGGCGCAATCCGTCAAGCACCGTGGTGGTGCATTCGCGTGGATGCTTGCCTTTTTCCGGGCCATATTGAAACGTTCCAAGCGACCAGTCGCCAAGTTGGTTCAGATCACTGTCGGCATTCGGGCCAATTACAGCCATGCGCTTGATCTGCCCGGGAGAGAGCGGGAGCAGGCCCTGGTTTTGCAGAAGCACGATGGATTCACGGGCGCACTGGGAATTCAAATCCCTGTGGGCCTGGCAAGCGATGACTTCGCGGGCTTTGTCGAGATTGGAATGGCGCGGGTTCTCGAACAATCCCATGCGGAATTTCAGGGCCAGAACCCGCCGGCAAGGGGCATCTATTTCCGACCCGGTTAGCATTCCCTCGGCGACGGCTTCCAGCGCGCCTTCGTAGAATGAGGGCGTAGTCATCATGAGGTCGTTGCCGGATTTGACAGCGAGCGTGGCGGCGTGCTTCATGTCCGGGCAAATTTTCTGCTCCCGTACCAGCCGTCCCACGTTATCCCAATCGGTAACAAGAATGCCCTTGAATCCCCATTCCTCCTTGAGCACATCGCGCAAAAGCCAGCGGTTTGCAGTGGTGGGTACGCCGTCCATCGATTGATAGCCGATCATGAAAGTCATGCAGTCCTCCCTGGCCGCTTTTTCAAACGGTGGCAGGAAATAAGACCGCAATTTTCTCCGCGAGATGTCGGCCTCCGATGCATCGCGTCCCCCCTGTGTTTCAGAATATCCTGCGAAGTGTTTTGCGGTTGCGAGAATTCCGTCCGGATCGTCGAGTCCCCGGCCTTGGTATCCCTTGATCATGGATGACGCCAATTCACCGATTAAATACGGGTCTTCTCCAAAGGTTTCCCCCACGCGTCCCCACCTCAGGTCGCGGGTAAGGCAGAGTACGGGGGAAAACGTCCAATGCACCCCTGTCAGAACCACTTCCAGGGCTGTCGCGCGCGCCACATTTTCCAGCAACGCGGGATTCCATGAGCAGGCCATCGCGAGTTGAGTGGGGTAAATGGTCGCGCCTTTCCAGAAAGAATGACCGTGAATGCAGTCCTCGGCAATCAGCAGCGGTATGCCCAGACGCGATTGAAGGGAGAGATCGATTGCACGGTCGGAGTCCGGTGGGAGGATGTGCAACATGGCGCCAGGCCCCTTTTCCCGGATGGTGTTTTCAAAATCGCCGGCATGGAGCATTAAAAGTTGTCCGACTTTTTCCTCCAGCGTCATGCGCCCCATCAAATCATTTAGACGGTCTTCGAGCGAAAGGGAGGAGTCTTGGTAAGGATATGGGGTATGCATTGGAGGAATATTGATGAAACCACATAGATTGCCGCAGGGTGTGGACCCACTGCAAGAGTATTGGTTTCGGAATCAACCCGGACCATTTGCAGGACCTATTTTGAAAGTTGCATTGCACAAAATTCGGGATTGGAAGCTCCAGGCATAGGACCTGCAATCATCATCGTCTTTGTTTTTTGGGATTCCTCAATAGAAACGCGTGCGACTCCTTGGAAATGGTTTTGGCGTCCCGCAAGAGGCGTGATTGCTCGCCGGGCGGCCTTTGGACCTCCGGCGTGCGTCACGCAGGGTAGCCGGATAGGTTCCAAGCGCGATTGGGACAGGCGGAGAGTCCGAATGACATTGATTTTTAGCGAGCAACACCCAGGCAACCTTTCCATTGACCTCATCATTCGTAATCCATTAGCATATAACGACATGGGCGACTCTGAAATCATTGCCGATCTGACCCAAACCGGAATCCTGCAGCATCTCAGTCTGCCGGATCTTGAAGCACTCAAGTTTTACGGGACCTTTGGGGAATACGGTGTTGGGGAAGTGATTGTGACCCAGGACCAGCCGAACGACCGGCTGTACATAGTCACCCACGGTCTCTTGGATGTCATCGTTTCGCAGGCCGGGAAAGAAACCAAGGTCGGCGACATTGGCCCGGGGGATTGCATCGGCGAGATCGCTATTTTGGAGCCGGGGGACGCATCGGCCACGGTGGTGGTACGGGAAACGGCGATCCTCTGGAGCACCGATGTGAACGCGCTCCAGCAGTATTTCGAGGCGGTTCCGGTCGGTGGTGCGTTTCTTTTGATGGGGATCAGCCGGCTGCTTTGCCGCCGGTTGCGGCATGCCAACCAGACGATCATGGAGAACCGGATTGTTCCCGGCCACCTCGGGGTGCGCTGCGGCCTGGTGCGCGAACCCATCAAGGCAGGCAACGTGGGTGCGGCGAAGAGCAGCAAGGCCGGGCTTTTCAGCGGATTGCTTGGCGGAAAAAAGGACGAGCCGACCAATTTCTCCAGCAAGATCAAAAGGTAGCTTGCGGCGGGTGGGGGGTCCGTATGATCCGCCGGAACCACACCGGGACCAGGCGGTTGTTTTTCACATCATTTTCGCGTGTTTCGCGGGCACTGATCCGTATACTGACCGGCCATGTTCCGACTCAAAATCTGCGGCATGACCCATGCCGATGATGTGCGTGCCGCGGCCGATGCCGGGGCGGACGCGGTCGGTTTCATTTTCCACCCGTCCAGTCCCCGGTTCGTCGAACCCGCACGTGTGGCCGACCTGCTGGCGGCTGTCCCTGCGGGCGTGGTCCGGGTGGCCGTGGGAGTGGACTGGACCCAGGCCCGCATGGCCGAACTCGAGCGGGTGGCTTCATTTGACTATTGGCAGTTGCACGGGTCGGAAACTCCGGAGCTGGCCCGCACCCTGAAACCGCGCCGGATGATCAAGGCCTTCGGGCTTCCCCGCGAAGACGGGGCGGTGGATCCCGCGCGTTATGACGTGGATGCTTTCCTGTTGGACAAAGCCAGTCCCCGCCATGGGGGTACGGGGGAAACTTTTGACTGGAATCTGGCCCTGGCTTTCAAGCAATCCACCCCCAAGCCGGTCCTGCTTTCCGGGGGGCTGCGCCCGGATAATGTTGAGCAGGCCCTGAAAACCGTGCAACCTTGGGGAGTCGATGTCTGCAGCGGGGTGGAAGCCCGCCCCGGACGCAAGGACATCGCCGCCATGACCGATTTCATCCGCATATGCCGAAAACACCTGATTTGAATCTTCCCAACGCCGCCGGCTATTTTGGAGCCTACGGGGGGAAATACGTGCCCGAAACGCTGGTCCATCCCCTGGAGGAATTGGAGAAGGCCTATCACGACGCCATGGCCGACCCGGCTTTTGACCGCCAGCTGAAGAACCTGCAGCGTGATTTCACCGGCCGCCCGACACCGCTTTACTTCGCGGAACGCCTGACCCGGCAATTGGACGGCGCGCGGATTTATCTCAAGCGGGAAGACCTGCTCCACACCGGGGCCCACAAGATCAACAATGCCCTCGGGCAGGCACTCCTGGCCGTCCGCATGGGCAAGAAACGCGTCATCGCCGAAACCGGCGCCGGACAGCACGGGGTGGCCACGGCCACGGTGGCCGCCCGATTCGGGCTCGAATGCGTCATCTACATGGGCGAGGTCGACATGGTCCGCCAGTCGCTCAACGTTTCGCGCATGCGGTTCCTCGGGGCCAAGGTCGTCCCGGTGACGGCGGGGCAGCGCACACTCAAGGAAGCGGTCAACGAGGCCATGAGAGATTGGGTGACCAACGTCCGCGGGACGCACTACATCCTCGGCACGGCCTACGGGTCCCATCCCTATCCGATGATTGTGAGAAACTTTCACCGCATCATCGGCGAAGAGGCCCGCGGCCAGATCCTGGAGAAAGAGGGCCGCCTGCCCGACCTGCTGGTGGCCTGTGTGGGCGGGGGCAGCAATGCCATCGGGCTTTTCTACGAATTCTTAAAAGAGGAGAAGGTCCGCATGATCGGGGTGGAGGCGGGGGGCGAGGGGATCAGCCCCGGCAAGCATGCGGCCCGGTTC
>Ga0209066_10002065_pt1 | contig 25241 bp, 17 predicted proteins | sample All_14_2_FD_187198 | JGI IMG/M metagenome (GOLD analysis project Ga0209066, IMG submission 187198) | Freshwater microbial communities in response to fracking from Pennsylvania, USA - Allegheny Zone_MetaG_DW_15 (SPAdes) (version 2) ... | reverse complement strand
CGCCGGCCTGGCGCGAGGTGGCCCTGAAGTACCGCGACGATCCCGGCGCCTACAAGCGCCTCACTCGCACGGTGATGACCGGTTCCAACCCCAAGGCACGGCACTGGACGGGCAAGGTGGGCGACGTGTCGATGCCGCCCAATGCCACCGTCATCAGCGAAGCCGATGCGCGCATGCTGGTGAACTGGATCCTGGTGCTGGTGCCGTGATCGGCCAGGGGCCCCAGGCTACTTGCCGTTGACGGCGCGGCAGCGCGCGATGTCGCAAGCCGTGGGCAGCAGCGCGCGGTACTCGGGCACCGCCTTGTACGAGCCGCCGTCGCGTGTGGTGCAGGTGCCGCCCTGGCCATCGATGTAGTAGCTCATCACATCGATGCAGCGGCGCGAATGCGCCATCAAGCCGAAGAAGTGACCCATCTCGTGGCTGATGGCCATTTGCAGCGTCTCGATGGCCGGGTGGCGCGGGTTGCGCTCGGCCAGCAGGGCGAACATGCCCGCACTCAGCCACAGGCGGCGTTGCCCAAGGTCGGCCAGGGCGAAGTTGCCGCGGGTGCCGGCATCGTCCCAGCGCACCTGCACTTCGGTGGCGGGCTGGGCGCCTGCGGCCGAATCGGCGATCACTGTGGCCGGAATGCCGCAGGCCGACCAGGCGTTGGCCGCGCGCTGCAGCGTGGCCACCACCGTGGCTTCGTCAAAACGGGGCGGCGCGCCCGCATGGCGGTAGAGCAGGCGCACGGCGCCGCCGGGGGCAGGCCGATCGCGGCCATCGGGCCAGGTGCTCAGTTCACCGGGCTGGCAGCTGGCCATCTCCAGCGCACGGGTGACCGATGGCGGCTCGCGTGCGGCGCTGGGGGTGCTGTGCAGGCTCATCACCGCCATCAGCAACAGCCAGGCCTGCCGGGCTTTGGCACACGGTGATGGGTGAGGAGTTGGGCAAGCCCGATGGGCGAGGTGGCGCTGACGCAAGCGGTGTCCCGGTTGATCGTGGCTGAAACCGGCATGGCGCCGGTGCTGCGGCTGATCATGCGCACCCGCGGGTGGATCGTTCGGTGGAATTGGGGGCGTCGGGCGGGGCAATACAGGGCCCTGCGCGGCCCTACCGGGCGTCGTCGCCGGCGCGGTCAGTCGAGCTGCAAGACCTGGTCGCCCTCGCCGGGTTCACAGCCCTCGGCCATGGCCGTCCAGCCGCGGTGGATGACGACGCGGGTGCCGCTGTGGCACACCTCGGTGCGGGTCGCGCCGGCCAGGCGTTGTTGGATGAAGGCTTCGATGGACGCCGGCATCGTCACGTGGAAGGTGTGCTGCTGCAGCGCCTCGGGCGGGTGGTCGCTGCGGTGCACCCAGGGCACGAAGACGCTGGCCCACATCAGCCAGGCGCTCACCTGGATGGCGCTGGGTGTGTAGGCCTGCTCGCGCAGCCATTGCTGGGCCTGGGCGCGTCTGGTCACCGGGGCATCGCCGGTGGCCCAGGCGCCGGCCAACAGCTCGGCCACCCACTGGTTGCAGTTCTGGTAGTCCAGCCCCCAGGCGTAGGCATTGGCGCTATAGACGGGGTGCAGGAACTGCAGCGCGCTGGCCTTGTCGAGTGTGGCGCGCTCCAGCGCGTCGGCTTCGGCCGGTGGCAGGGTGATGACGGTGAGGTAGCCGGTGTCGGCCTCGTCCATGTCGAGCAGAAAGCCTGACAGGCCCTGGTCAAACAGCCGCGGCCGGCCTTCGTCGCAGGCGAAGTAGAGCTGGCGCACCGTCCACGGGCCGTCGTCATGGGCCTTCAGGCTGATGGCGGCGTGCGAGTAGCGCTGGCCGATGCGGCGCAGGTTGGTGCCCGAGCGGGCCACCACAGCCACGCGTTCGCCCGAGTCATAGAGCGTTTGCTTGATGATGCCGGCCCAGCGGAACAGCCGGTCCTGCTGCGTGATGCTCAGGGCCAGCGGCCGGTCGCACAGGCGCAGCGACGTGGCCTGGGCTGGGCTGCCCAGCAGCAGGCCCGCCAGCAACGCCAGGCCAACGGCCGCGCGCAAAGCGTGATCGACGCGTTAGAGCACCACAGGGCGCGACGGCAGCTCGCGCAGCCAGGCGTCCTGCATCACCAGGAAGAAGGGCTGGGCCGCATCGGCCTTGGCGAAGGCGGTGCCGTAGGGGCGCGCCAGGGCGGTGACGGTTTGGCCGGTGGTGAGGCCTGCTTCCTGCACGGTGGCTTCGGGCAGGTAGAGGTAGAAGCGCGAATCGGCGGTGGCATCTTCGCCTTGCATCGTCAGGCGCAGCTGGCCCGGGCGCTCGGCCATGGCCACCATTTGCACCACCTGGTAGTGGCCGGCGGCCACATCGTTCTTTTTCGACGAGCTGTTGCTCGACTTCTCGATCGAGGTGGAGCTGCTGCCGATTGAGTTGGACGCGGCGCTGGAGGCCGACGAGGTGGAATCGGCCCAGGCGGGCAGGGTGGCGGCGAACAGGGCGCCAGCGGCGCACAGGGCGTGGATGCGGTTCATCGGGAGGGGCCTCCGTTGCAGGGACGGTGAAAGGATACCCTTGGTGCTGGCCGTGCCTGTTGCACGGTGTGCCAAATTGCCAGATTGCCCCGCCGTCAAACGCCACAGGAACCCATGATGGACTTGCTTGCCCTGCAGCAGACCCTGCGCACCTTCGCCGCCGATCGGCACTGGCAGCCGTATCACACGCCCAAGAACCTGGCCACGGCGCTGATGGTGGAGGCGGCCGAGCTGGCCGAGATCTTCCAGTGGATGACGCCTGAAGAATCGATGGAGGCCACGCAGGACCCCGACTGCAAGACCCACATCGGCGAGGAGATCGCCGATGTGCTGATGTACCTGCTGCAGATCGCCGACCAGACCGGCATCGATGTTGACCAGGCCGTGCACGACAAGCTGGCCAAGAACGCGCGCAAGTACCCGCGGCCAATGTGAGCGGGCCGGGTCAGTCGAAGCGTGCCCTGAAGGCCGGTGGCACCTCGCCCACCCGGCGCACGGCGTAGTCGAAGAACACGATGCCCGATTTGCCGCGTGCCACTTCTCGGCCGCTGGCGGCGTCCGTCACGCGGTAGACGAAGTCGCAGCCGCGCTTGTTGAAGTCGGTGGCAGTCATCGCGAAGCGCATCACCTCGCCGTAGAAGGCCTCGCTGACGTACTGCAGCGCGGCATCGGCCAGCACCATGCCCAGGCCCTCGATGTTGGCCGAGGTGTAGCCCAGGTGGTGCAGAAAGCGTTCACGCGCCTCGGAGACCAGGACGATCAGCTGGGCGTTGTCCAAGTGGCCCGCGGCGTTGATGTGCGAGGTGTAGAGCGGGATGTCGGTGGTGAAGCCGAAGGTGTCAGGCAGGTCGATCTTGATGCGGGGCATGGCTGGCGGGCTGGGGTAAGCAACAGCCATTGATGATGCCTGAGGCTCGGCACGCCAGAATGGGCCTCCAGAAGCGCCTTGCCGACGAGACCTGCTGCATGAACCTGCCCCGCGTCCTGCTCGCCCATGCCTTGTTTCCCGAGGTGACTGCGCGCCTGCGCGCGCAGTTTGACGTCGAAGAAAACACCACCGGTCAGCCCTGGCCACAGCCCGAGCTGATTGCGCGGCTGCAGGGCAAGGCCGGTGTGCTGGTGGCCACCACCGAGCGCATCGATGCCCCATTGCTGGCGGCCTGCCCGCAGCTGCGTGCGGTGTGCAGCATGGCGGTGGGCTACAACAACATCGACGTGGCGGCCTGCACGGCCGCCGGGGTGCGGGTGAGCAACGCACCGGGTGTACTCACAGAGACCACGGCCGATTTCGGTTTTGCGCTGATGATGGCCGCGGCCCGCAGCATCGCCGAGAGCGAACACTACCTGCGCCGCGGTGAATGGCGGCACTGGCGGCCCGACCTCTTCGCCCGTGGCGATGTGCATGGCACCACGCTGGGCATCCTGGGCATGGGCCGCATCGGCAGCGCCATTGCGCGGCGCGGCGCGCTGGGCTTTGGCATGCGGGTGATCTATCACAACCGCCAGCCGCTGCCCGCCGAGGCTGCCGCGGCGCTGGGCGATGCGGCCTGGGTGAGCAAGGCCGATCTGCTGCGCCAGGCCGATCACCTGATGATCGTGGTGCCTTACAGCGCTGAGACCCACCATGTCATCGGCGAGGCCGAGCTGGCGCTGATGAAGCCCAGTGCCACGTTGACCAACATCGCCCGCGGCGGCGTGGTGGACGACGCGGCGCTGGCCCGCGCGCTGCATGCCGGGCGCTTGGCCGCGGCCGGGCTAGACGTGTTTGAACACGAGCCGGCCGTGCACCCCGACCTGCTCACCGCGCCGCATGTGGTGCTGACGCCGCACATCGCCAGTGGCAGCCGTGCCACCCGTGTGGCGATGGCCAATCTGGCAGCCGACAACCTGCTGGCCGCACTCAGTGGCCAGCCGATGCCCACCCCGTTGAATACACTGCCTGCTGCCTGACGAGGAGCGGCATCAAGCCGCAGCGCGCTCGGCCACCGTGACGTCGCCCGGTGCCAGCCGGAACAGCTGCATCGACAGGCTCACCGCTTCCACCTGGCCCTGTAGCGACTGGGCCGACGCGGCCAGCTCCTCCACCATGGCGGCGTTTTGCTGGGTGATCGAATCCATGTGCGCCACGGCCTGGTTGATCTGGCCGATGCCGGCCTGCTGCTCGTGGGCGGCGGTGCTGATCTCTTCAAGCACCGTGTCCACCTTCACCACGGCCTCCAGCGCCGCATGCATGCGTTCCTGTGCGGCGCGGGTGCTGGTGTTGCCCTGGGCTACACGGGCCGACGATTCGGCAATCAGCTGCTTGATCTCGCTGGCCGCAGTGGAGCTGCGTTGGGCCAGCGCGCGCACCTCGGCGGCCACCACCGCAAAGCCGCGGCCGGCCTCACCGGCGCGGGCGGCCTCGATGGCGGCGTTGAGCGCCAGGATCTGGGTCTGGAAGGCCACGCCTTCGACCACGTGGATGATCTCGCCGATGCGGTCTGATGATTCCTGAATCGCGCCCATCGTCTGCGCGGCGGCCTGCACAGCCTCATGGCTGTCGCGGGCGATCTGGGCGGCGTCCTGCGCCAGCGTCAGTCCGGTCTTGGCGGCCAGGGCGCTTTGGCGTGCGGTGCCGCTGATCTGCTCCATCGAGGCCGCCGTCTGCTGCAGGCTGCCGGCCTGGGCTTCGGTGCGGGCCGACAGGTCGTGGTTGCCCGCGGCGATCTCGGTGGCGGCATGGTCAACCTGCTGCACTTCCTGGCGCGTGTCGCGCACCACGGTACGCAGGTTGACCGACACCTGCATCAACGCGCGCTGCAGCTCGCCGCGCAGGCCGTCGCCATCGGTGGCGATGGGGTGGGCCAGGTCGCCAGCAGCCAGGTGGTAGGCGTCCTGCACGATGGCGCCCAACGGGCGCAGGGCCAGGTGCCACACCGCCCAGCTGGCTGCGGCCACGGCCACCGCGTCCAGGCCCAGTGCGACAGGCCAGGGCAGCGCCCGCGAGGCCATCACGGCTGCGGCCAGAGCGGTCTGCACGCTCACCAGCTTGCCCAGCAGCCCGGGGCGCAGGGCTCGCACCACGCGGCCCCAAACATCGTGGCGCTGCGGCCGCCCCTGATGTAAGCCATGCACCAAGCGGCCTTGTTCGGCCTCTTGCCGCATCGTGGCATACAGGGCTTCAGCGGCCTCGACATCCTGGCGTGTGGGTAACGTACGCACCGACAGGTAGCCGGTGATGCGCTCACCGTCCTTCATCGGCGTCACATTGGCCTGCACCCAGTAGTGGTTGCCGTCCTTGCGGCGGTTCTTCACCAGGCCGGTCCAAGGCATGCCGCTCTGGATCGTCGTCCACATGTCGCGAAAGGCTTCCGCCGGCATGTCGGGGTGGCGCACCAGGTTGTGGGGCTGGCCGATCAGTTCTTCGCGGGTGAAGCCACTCACCTGCACGAAGGCGGCATTGCCGTAGACGATGCGGCCCTTCAGGTCGGTGACGGAGACCAGGGTCTCCCCCGCCGGAAAGGCGTATTCGCGTTGGGAGACAGGAAGGTTGGTACGCATGGGGTACTCCAGTTGACAGGGGGATCGTGGCTTGTTTGAGTCGTGCCCAGGGCGGCTGTGGATGGGCCGCCTCGGATCCCCGGCGCGTGCTCGCTTATCGGTGGGTTTTTTTCAGCCCGTGTAGGGTTTTCTTGATTTCCGCCGCAGGGAAGACTGGTGATTCGGGCCTGAGGTGGCAGAAACACCGCCGCTGTGTGATTTGCCGCGCAGGCTTTGGGGGAATGTGATGGGTCGGCGGGATGCAGCAAGCTGAAAGAATCGGCACGTTCCCCGCTTCGGGCACGAACACCGATCCAGAGGGAGGAAATAGAACATGGCTCGCATTTACCTGGTCGATGACCACGCTGTTCTGCGTGAGGCCATGAGCGCCTTGCTCGCGGCCCAGGGGCACGACATCGTGGGCCAGTCTGACGATCCCATGGTGGCTGCGGCTGAGGTGCGCCAGCTGCAGCCCGACCTGTTGCTGGTCGACCTGAAGCTGGGCCAGCGCTCGGGCTTCGAGCTGCTCGCCGAGCTGCAGCGGCGTGCGTTCAAGGTGAAGGTCATCGTGGCCACGATGTCGGTGAGTCCGCGCGATGTGGCTGAAGCCATCCGCTACGGTGCCGAGGGCTACGTGCTCAAGGGCTCTACCGCCAGCGAATGGATGCAGGCCATCGACGCGGTGCTCAAGGGCCAGCGCCACTACGAAGGCAAGGTGGCCGAACTGGCCATCCAGGCCTTCACCACGCCCGATGACCAGACGGCCCTGGCTTCTTTGTCGGCCCGCGAGCGCCAGGTGATCACGCTGGTGGTCAATGGCCATTCCAGTGCAGAGGTGGGGGCCGAGCTGCACCTGTCTCCCAAGACGGTGGACTCCTACCGCAGCCGTCTGATGCTGAAGGTGGGCGTGCGCGATGTGCAGGGCCTGGTGCGCTTTGCCCTGCGTGCGGGCCTGATCGAGGCGGAAGACCTGTAGGTCACGCCGCGCACCAGGTGTCGATGCATTGCAAGCCCCTTCTTCGGCGCCTGGCGTCGTGGCGTCATGCGCCGGTGTCGCTGTCTCACCTGCTGGGCCGTCTGATTGCGTTGTGCATGGTGCCGTTGGTGGTGCTGGCGCTGTGGCTGGGGGTCGACCGGGTGCGCGGCCAGCGCCAGGACCAGAACCTGGTGGCGGACAACATTGCCCGTGGCGCGGCGGTGGCCGTGGACGCCGCGTTGCAGGCTCGCCTGGCAGCGCTGGAGGTGTTGGCCCGTTCCCCGCTGGCGGACGACCCGGCCCAGTGGCCCGTGTTCCATGAGCGGTGCCGCGTGTTCCGTGAGCTGTTCGGCAGTGAGGTGGTGTTTGGTGACGCCGAGGGCCACATGCGCTTTCACACCCGCGAGCCCTGGGGCGCGGTGTTGCCGCCCATGCCCAAACCGGTGGATGGGCGCTCTGCCGTGACGCAGGCGCTGCAATTGGGCCGAGCGTCGGTCAGCAACCTGTACATGAGCCCGGTGAACCACCGCACGATGCTGGCGCTGGTGGTTCCGGTCCAGCGGGTGGGTCAACCCCCGGCCGTGCTCGTCACCGTCTTTCCGCCCGAGGACATCCAGCCAGTGTTGGCCGCCACCAAATTGCCGGCGGGATGGTCTATGGCGTTGCACGATGGCCGTGGCGAGCGGATCGCCAGCACCGTGGCAGCGATCACGTCCGGTGATGTTCGGTTCGTGGCGCGGTCGTCAGTGGCGCCCTGGTACGTGGTGCTGCAGATCCCTGCGGCACTGGAACGGGCGCCGGTCAACGGCATGGCGTGGATGCTGTCGGCGGTCATCCTGGGGGCCACGCTGGTGAGTCTGCTGGGCGGGGCGCTCACCAGCCGTCGCCTGGCGCGCTCGGTGGCCTCGTTGGCGCCGGCGACGGATGCGCTGGCGCCCGTTGAGCCGGTGGCGGAAATCACCGAAATCAGCGCGGTGCGGCGTCGGCTGGACGACTCAACCGAGCAGCGCGAACAAGCGCTGACGGCCCTGCGCGACAGTGAGGCCACGTTGCAGGCGCTCTTCCAGGGCCTGTCCGACGCGCTGATCTACACCAGCCCGCAGCGGCAGATCCTGCTGGTGAACCCGGCGTTCACCGCCGCCTTCGGCTACACGCAGGACGAGGTGCTGGGCCGTACCACCGAGTTTCTGTATGCCGACCGGGAAGGTTTCGATGCCGTCGGCCAGGTGCGTCTGCAGACCCCCGGGCCACAGACCACTTGCACCTACGAGATGCGCTATCGGCGCCGGGACGGCAGCACCTTCTGTGGGGAGTCGATCGGCGTGCCCATCCGCACGCAGCAGGGCGATCCGCTGGGCTGGCTGGGGGCCCACCGTGATGTCAGTGACAGGAAGCAGGCCGAGCAGGCCATGCGGGAGCTGCACGATCGGTTTGCCGCCGTGTTTCACCATTCCCAGATGGGCATGGCCATTGCCCGTCTGGATGACGGCGTCCTGGTCGATGTGAACCGGGCGTGGCTGGCCTTGCTGGGCTACGAGCGCGAAGACGTGCTGGGCCGGACCACGGAGCAGCTGGGCATCTGGGTTGAACCGCAGGAGCGCAGCTGGGTGTACGAGACCGTTCGTGACAGGGGCTCGATCCTCGCCCTCGAAACCCAGGCTTGGCGCCGTGATGGCGAGCGCCTCGACGTGGCCCTCAGCGGCACGCGGATCGACGTGGGCGGCGTGGCGCACTTTGTGGCTACGCTGACCGACATCACCTCGCAGAAGCAGGCGCAGCGCGAGTTGGCGCTGCACCACGAGCGGCTGGAAGCCCTGGTGCGCCAGCGCACCGCCGATCTGGAGGCCGCCAATGCTGGCCTGGCCGGGCGTGCCGCCGCCTTTGCCGACCTCTACAACCACGCACCCTGCGGCTATTTCTCGATCGGCGCCGACCGCCGTGTGATCGAGGTGAACGACACCGCCATGGCCCTGCTGGGTTACGCCCGCGACGAGATCCTGGGCCGGTCGATCGATGACTTCATGTCGCCAGAGAGCCGCTTTCAGCTGGGGCTGCGGTTCTCCGAGTTTGTCTGGGCGGGCCGCGCGCGAGACCTCGACTACGAGTTCTTCCACCGCGATGGCCACCGCCTGGCGGTGCTGGTGAGTGCCGACATCGAGCGCGATGCCCTGGGCGCCTTCGTGGCCGCCCGCGCCACGCTGGTGGACAACCGGGAGCGCAAGGCGCGTGAGCGGCAGATCGCCGAGATGCAGGATGAACTGGCCCGCCGCGCCGACGAAGCCGAGGCCGCCACCCGTGCCAAGAGTGCCTTCCTGGCCAACATGAGCCACGAGATCCGCACGCCGATGAACGCCATCATTGGCCTGACGCACTTGATGGCACGCGACACGCAGGACCGCCTGCAGGCCGAGCGCCTGGGCAAGGTGGACGATGCCGCGCGCCACTTGCTGCAGGTGATCAACGACATCCTCGACCTGTCGAAGATCGAGGCCGGCAAGATGGCGCTGGAGAGCGCCGAGTTCTCCGTCGACCTGCTGATGACGCGCGCTTTCGGCATGGTGGCCGCGCGTGCCCGCGAGAAGGGCCTGGAGCTGGTGCTGGACACCGGCCACCTGCCCGGGCGCCTGCGCGGCGACCCGACGCGGCTGTCCCAGTCACTGCTCAATCTGCTGTCCAACGCGGTGAAGTTCACCGAGCGCGGCTGGGTGCAGCTGCGGGCCGATGTGGTGCGCGAGGCCGGTGAACGCCTGGAAGTGATTTTTGAGGTGACCGACACCGGCGAGGGCATCGCGCCCGACCGGCAAGACAGCCTGTTTGCCGCCTTTGAGCAGGCCGACAGCTCCACCACCCGCCGCCACGGCGGCACCGGCCTGGGCCTGGCGCTCACCCGCCACATCGCCAGCATGATGGGCGGGCAGGTGGGGGTGCGCAGCGAAATGGGCCGTGGCAGCACGTTTTGGTTCACGGCCTGGCTCCATGCCGGGGAGCCGGTGGCCGAGCCGGCCACCCAGACGGTACTGCAGGGCCTGCGCGTCTTGTTGGTGGATGACCTGCCCGAAGCCCGCCAGGCCGTGGCCGAGCGCCTGCTGCAGCTGGGGCTGCGCGTCGATGCCCAACCCGGTGGTGCCGAGGCCGTGGCGCGCTGGCAGGCCGAGCACGCCGCCGGCCGGGCCCACGATGTGCTGGTGGTGGACTGGGGCATGCCGGCGCCCGACGGCGTCGAGACCGTGCGCCGCCTGCGCGCGCTGGCGGGCGAGGTGGCCCCGCCCATCCTGCTGCTGGCTGCGCATGACGACGCGCGCATGTGGGCCCAGTCCCGCGAGGTGGGTTGCGACGCGGTGCTGGTCAAGCCTGTCACCACCTCGTCGCTGCTGGATGCGCTGGTGCGGGCGCTGCGGCGCTCCACCGCAGGGGGCGCGGCGCCGGCCGAGCCACCCGGCGCCGCCGAAACCCTGCTGCGCGCCCGCCATGCCGGCCAGCGCCTGCTGCTGGCCGAAGACAACCTGATCAACCGCGAGGTGGCGCTGGAGCTGCTCAGCAGCGTCGGCCTGACGGTCGACACCGTGGGCGATGGCCAGCAGGCCGTTGACCGGGCCCTGGCGCAGCCGTACGACCTGGTGTTGATGGACGTGCAGATGCCGCAGATGGATGGCCTTGAAGCCACCCGGGCCATCCGGGCCCAGCTCGGGCCGGCACTGCCCATCGTCGCCATGACGGCCAACGCCTTCGCCGAAGACCGCGAGGCCTGCCTGCAGGCCGGCATGAACGACCACGTGGCCAAGCCGGTCGACCCCGAGCGCCTGTACGCCACCCTGCTGCGCTGGCTGCCCGCGCCCAGGCCCATGGTGGCCCTGCCCGCCCTGCCGGATGCCCCCTTGCTGCGCGAACGGCTGGCGGGTCTGGAGGGCCTGGATGTCGAGCGTGGCCTGGCCAATGTCGGCGGCCATTGGCTGGCGCTGGCGCGGGTGCTCGATGTGTTCGTGACCACCTATGCCCAGGGCGAGCCGGCCCTGCTCGACGCCCAATCCCCCGATGCCCTGGACCGCTGGCGCCGCGCCTGCCATTCCCTCAAGGGCGCCTGCGCCACCATCGGCGCGGTGGGCCTGCAATGCTCGGCCGAGGTGCTGGAGGCCGGCTTGGCGTCGGGCGTCGATGCGGCCGCCCTCGCCCTGCCGGCCCACCTGCTGCATGACGACCTGCTGCAGTTGGTGGCGCGGCTGCGGCAAGCGCTGTTGGCGCCAGACACCCCGCGCTGAAGGCGGTGCCTATTTGGCGGCCGTGGCCAGGCGAAGGCGCGCGGCCGCATCTTCGATGAATTCCCGCACGCCGAGGTCGGCTGAGCGGCGCCAGTATTCGACCGCGCGATGCATGTCGCCTTCCGTCCGGTACTGCTCGCCGATGTAGAAGTAGGCCTCGCACAGCGATTCGGTGGCGTTCTTCTCGGCCTTGGCTGCGCGGATCAGCGCTTCGGCGTTGGTCTTGCCCAAGGCGAACTCCACCAGGGGGCGTGGCCAGTCGGTGGGCAGGTGGTCGGTGGGGTAGCTGTTGTTCAGCGTGGTGGCGTCACCCCCCTGCTGGCGGGTCACCAGGGCCAGCCACACCACCGGGTAGCCGCGGCGCAGGGCCGCGCGGTCTTGCAGCAGCGCGTTCCAGTCGGCCTGCGCTGCGGGCCACTCGGCCTTGAAGTAGCGGGCGCGGGCGCGCACGTCGAGGGCTTCGTTGTCGCCCGGGTGCTGGGCCAGCACCTGGTCGGCCAGGCTGATGGCGCGGTCGAATTCCTGCAATTGCATGGCGTTGACGGCTGCGGCCTGCTGAACCTCCGACTTGCCCGGAGCGAGCGCCAGAGCGCGGTCGAAATCGGCCCGGCCCAACTCGGGGCGGCCTTGGTGGTCGTACTGCGTGCCGCGCTCCAGCAAGGCCTGGGCTTCGAGCGCGGGCGACAGGCGCCCCCCGGCCAGTTGGGCTGACAGGGCCACGGTCTTGAACACCGCCTCCATCTGCACCTTCGTCGTGGCTTTGAGGCGGCCGCTGCGCAGCGCCTCTTCCTGGGCCTTGAGGTCACGCTCCAGCGCGGGCAGCCGATCCAGCGGGATCGCCGAGACGGCGGTCACACTGCTCAGCTTGGGCAGGTAGCGCGTGAGTTTGGCGGTGTAAGGCTGCCAGTCGGCGGGGGCCAGCTGATCGGTGCCGATGCGCACCTCGGTGTCGAAATCAACCCGGCGGCGGGTGGCTTCGAGCTGGGTCTTCAGGGTGATCTGCGCCTGCGACTCATCGAAGCGCTGCGAGCTGCCCTGGCGGAACACGTCTTCGGGGAAGTCGATGCTGATGGCATGCCGGTAGCGGCCCGGGAAGTTGAAGCCCAGCGGGTCACGCCGGGTCTCCGACTTGGGCAGCGACAGCGCCTGCGCCGCGCCCCAATGCCCCAGATCAGCTGCCAGCACGCGCTGGTCCGGGTAGCGCCAGAATTCAGGCACGCTGAAGGTCTGCACGAAGGTGAGCGCGTCGTCGTCGCTGGCCTGTTCCACCTGCACCGGCGCGGTGGCGGTGATCTTCGGGTACAGCTTGACGTAGGGCTCGGCCAGGTCAGCGGCAATGTCGGTCAGGCTGCGATGGGCCAGGGCTTCGCGGTACAGCTCGGCCAGATCGCCGCGGTAGGTGATGCGCGAGGTGAGCGTCGGGTCGGTGGCGAATTGCGTGACGCGGAAGCGGTCTTCCACCGCCATGCGCAGGCTGTCGTAGGGGGTGGGCAGCGTGGCCAGTGCGGTGGTCTGGCGGTCCAGCGGCAGGCCCAGGCCGAAGCCCTGCGCCTGGCGATTGGCCAGGGTGCCGGTCTGGTGGCCGCGGGTGGCGTCCAGCCAGTAGGTCGTGCCGTCGAGGTCGACTTTGGCGATCACATGGTCAAACGCTAGGGGCGAGGCCGTGAAGGTGGCCACCTCGCGTTTCAGCCCCATCGACACCAGCACCGGCGTGGCCGGGATGTCGAGCCGGCGCAGCAGCGCCACCAGCAGGCCCACCTTGTCCTTGCAGTCACCGTAGCGCTGCTCGATCACGCGGTCGGGGGCGACGGGGCGGTGGCTGTTCACGCCCACCTCGGTGCCGAAGTAGCGGATGTTCTGCTGCACGAAGGTCAGCGCAGCCAGCAGTTGCTGGGCCCGATCCGGCGAGGCCGCGCGGATCTCGGCGGCCTTCTGGTCCACCAGGCGCTGCGGCGTGTTCTGCTGGAACAGCCCCTCGCCCCAGCGCGCCACCTCGGCCCAGTCGGCGTATTCGCTCCAGCGCACCTGCTGGGCCAGGAAGACGCTGTGGGGTGCGCCCGGGTCGGCCCGCATCTGCGGCACGCTGCTGCGGCGAATGAGGGTCTCGCGGTGCGTGCCGAGCAGGCGGGTCTCGGTGGTCACATCGTTCGGGCCGATGCGCTGCAGGATGCGCCGCTCGGCCGGCGCCAGCAGCCGCAGCTGGTACAGCGCCACTGGGCCGCGGTGCGACGACAGCCAGGCCACGTCGGCGAATTTGCCGTCGAACACCGGGTTGCTGCCGCGCACGGTGTAGGCGAAATCGATCTGGTCGCCCACACGCACGTCGTCGACGATGACCGACATCGTCAGCCGCCCGTCGACCATGCGGCGCTCCAATTGAGTCTCCCGCTGCAGCAGCTGGATGCGGCGGCGATCGAGCCGGTTCAGGCGCTTGCCGTCGCGCACCACGTCGAGGTGGTGCAGCGCCAGGGTCTGGTAGGCGGGGTTGAACTCGATCTCGATCTGCGAGGCCACGGCCAGGCCGGCGGTCTCGTCGATCACCCGCACCACGTGGTTGTAGTCGGCCGAGGTCCTGTCATCCACGCGGATCTGTTGGTCGATCACGCGGTAGTGCATCGGGGCGCGTTCGAGCCGGGTGCCGGGCACCTCGGTAGCGGGCACCACCCAGGCGGGGGCGGGTTCCACCAGGTAGCCAGCGGGCTTGTCCTTGGGTGCCGGCGGTGCGGGCTTGGCGGGGGCCTTGGCCGGCGGCTTGGCGGTGGGCTCGGCGCCGGCGGGGCTGCACAGGCAGGCGCTCAGCGCCAGCATCCAAGGCATCAACAAGGCTCGGTTCAAGGGGGGTCCTCCCGCGGTGTTCTGTGATCGACAGCGGGCAATCTAACAGCCGGCGATGCCCGTCCCGATCAGGGAGAGCGCTCGGTCACGGGGGCTGCGACGGCCTCAGGTTGGCAGATCTGCCAATGCCGACGGTGCGCCCGTGCGCTGCAGGCGCTTGTGCGCCTCCCACTGCGTGGCGGCGTCCAGCGGCACCAGGGCCTGCACTTCGCCGGCCACGCGGGCGGCCACCGGCACGCCGTCGCGGTAGAGCACGCGGTTGCCGGTGAGGGCGGCGATGCGGGCACCGGGGCTGAGCAGGCCCACCAGGTTCAGCGGGTCGGCCGCTGAGAGGCACACCCAGGCCGGCGCGGTGCCGCTGCCGGCCTGCTGTTCAGACGATGGCTCGCCCTGCCGACGCAGCTCGCGCAGCAGTCCCACGGCTTCGGGCAGCGCGAACTGCTCACCCGAGAAGCCGGCCACGAAGCGGCCGCCGCGCAGCTCGCCGCGCGCCTCCAGCCGGCGATACACCTTGAGCAGCTCGCGCCACGGCGGCAGCCCAGCAGGCTCGCGCGCCAGCAGGCGCCAGAACACCACGCCATGGCGGCGCAGCAGCGTGCGGGCGATGTGCTCCAGCGCGGCGTCGCGTGCCTCGCCGGTGGGGGCTTCGGCGGGGCGGCGCATCAGGGCCCAGCGGCCGGCGTCGTCCATGCCAAAGACGGCCGGGCGGCGGCGCCGATGGTTGCTGGCGATGGACCGGCGTTTGTCGGCCGGCACCAGCAGCGCGCGCAGGCCGCCGAAGCTGTCGGACGTGATGCGGCCTTGTGCGACCAGCTCGCCCAGCGCGTCTTCCAGCTCGGTGCCCAGCAGGCGGGTGGTGCTGGCCAGCTCGTCGAAGAACGAAGCGCCCTGGTCGCGCAGCGCGTCCAGCACGAGCTGCGCGCGGCTGCTGGGTGCGGGCAACTCGCCGCCGCAGCTCAGGCCCAACCACTGCGTGGCGTGGCGGCGCTCCAGCAGCGTGATCGGGGTGGTGCGCACCGGGCCGCCGCTGCGGCCCTTGGGCTCGTTGGCGGGTGGCGGTGGGGTCAAGCGGGCCCACATCAGGCGGCCGGCGCGGCAGGGGTCGTCCAGCCAGGCGGGTTCGTACTCGCCCACCCGGGCCGGCAGGATCTCGGTCTCCCAGGCGCCGGCCGGGGCTTCAAAGCCTTCCAGCTGCGCGGCGATGGCCGGCACGGCATCGGGGCCTTCAAGGCGGTGGCCGTCGCCCACGTGCTGCCAGGCGAAGAGGAAGCGCTGGAAGTCGCGCGCCGCCACCGGCTCGATCTCGGCGCGCAGGCGCTGCATGGTGTAGCGGTGGATGCGCGCGAGCAGGCGGCGGTCGCACCATTGTTCGCCTGGATGCTCGCCCGCATCGGGCTCGAAGGCGCCGCGCATCGCCGTGCCTTCGGTCTCCAAGGCGGTCAGCGCGAGGGTGACGTCGCTGAGGGACAGGCCCAGCGGGGCGGCCAGGGCGGGCACGGTGGTGGGCCCCAGGCCTTCAAGACGGCCACGCACCAGCTCGATCAACGCGGCCTCACGCGACGCTGGCACCGGCGTGCCCACCGGGGTGCCGATGCGTGGCTGATGGGCCGCGTCCAGCCAGATGGCCCGTGCCACCGGCAGGCGCTCGGCGGCCACCCACAGGCCATCGGCGGCCTGCAGCCGTGTCACGCGCCCGGCCTGCGCCAGGGCGGCGAGCCAGGCGCCCCAGGCGGGTACCGCCTGGGCCTCGTGCTCGGTCATCGCGCCCAGCCAGCACAGCGCGTCATGCAGTTCATCGGCGTTGGCGGCATCGGGCCAGGCTTCGGCGCGCACGCGGGCGATGCCGGCGGGGTCGAGGCGGCCCAGGTCGGCGGCGCTTTGCGGGTCGAGCCAGCGGCGTGCCATCACGGCCTGGGTGCGGCGTTCTTCCAGCGGCGCGTCGTCGAGGAAGGCATAGGGCCGCGCGGCCAGCACCTCCAGCGCCAGCGGCGAGGGGGCAGTGAGGTCGCGCGCCACCACGCGCAGCGTGCCCGCTTCGATGCGACGCAGCACCTGGGTCAGGCCATCGAGGTCCATGCCGTCGTGCAGGCAGTCGCCAATGGCCTGGCGGGTGAGCGGGTGGTCGGGGATCTCGCGTTCGCCGGCCAGGTTTTCGGCGCAGGCGATCTGGTCGGGGAAGACGGCGGCGATCAGGTCTTCGGCCTGCATGCGCATGAACTGCGGCGGCACCTTGCGCCCGCCCTGCATGCGCGGCAGCGCCAGCGCCGTGCCGGCCACCCAGCGCCAGCGGGCGGTGAACATGGGCGCATCCAGCAGCGCCTGTACCAGCACCGAGCGCACGCTGTTGGCATGCAGGTAGCGGCCCACGTCATCGAGCGCAAAGCTGTGGGCGCTGGTGAGCGAAAGCACGATGTCGTCTTCGGTGGCCGCGGCCTGCAGCTCGAAGTTGAAGGTGCGGCAGAAGCGCTTGCGCAGCGCCAGGCCCCAGGCGCGGTTGAGCCGGCTGCCGAAGGGCGCGTGCAGCACCAGCTGCATGCCGCCGGCTTCGTCGAAGAAGCGCTCCAGCACCACGGTGTCTTGCGTGGGCAGGCAGCCCAGCGCTTGCCAGGCAGCGGCAAGGTAGTCGATCAATTGCTCGGCCGCGGCAGGCGCCAGGTGCAGGTCGTCCTGCAGCCAGCGCAGCGCGGTGGCGCCGCTGGCGTCTTGCTGCAGATGGGCTTCGATAGCGGCGCGCAGGCGCGAGACGGCCAGCGACAGCTCGTCGCTGCGGCCGGGCGCCTCGCCGATCCAGAACGGGATGTTGGGCGGCTGGCCATGCGCGTCTTCCACCCGCACGGTGCCGCGTTCGATGCGCTGGATGCGGTAGGCGCTGTTGCCCAGCTGGAACACATCACCGGCCAGGCTTTCCACCGCGAAGTCTTCATGCACGCTGCCCACCACCACGTGTTCGGGTTCCAGCATCACTTGGTAGTCGGCCGTTTCGGGGATGGTGCCGCCGCTGGTGAGCGCGGTCATGCGGGCGCCGCGGCGGGGCTTGAGCTGGTGGTTCACCGTGTCGCGGTGGATCAGCGCACCGCGCCGGCCACGGGCGGTGGCAAAGCCATCGGCCAGCATGCGCAGCACGGCGTCGAAGTCGCTGCGCGGCAGCGTGCGGTAGGGCCAGGCGCGGCGCATCAGGTCGAACAGCGCGTCTTCGTCGCACACCTCGTGCGCGGCCACTTCGGCCACGATCTGCTGGGCCAGCACGTCCAGCGGTTGTTCGGGGATGGTCAGGCGATCGAGCTCGCCGCGCTGCACGGCATCCAGCAGCGCGGTGCATTCCACCAGGTCATCGCGTGATTGCGGGAACAGCCGGCCCTTGGGCGTGCCGCCCACCGCATGGCCGGCGCGGCCCACCCGCTGCAGCAGGCTGGCGATGGAGCGTGGCGAGCCGAGCTGGCACACCAGATCCACATCACCGATGTCGATGCCCAGCTCCAGCGACGCGGTGGCCACCAGCGCGCGCAACTGGCCTTGTTTCAGCCGTTGCTCGGCCGCCAGCCGGTGTTCCTTGGACATGCTGCCGTGGTGCGATGTCACGGCCCCCTCGCCCAGCCGCTGCGACAGCTGATGCGCCACCCGCTCGGCCGTGCGCCGCGTGTTGACGAAGACCAGCGTGGTGCGGTGTTGCTCGATCAGCGTGGTGAGCCGGTCATAGACCAGCTGCCACACCTCGCCCGACATCACCGGCTCCAGCGGCACGGGTGGCACCTCGATGGCCAGGTCACGCGGGCGCTGGTGGCCGCTGTCGACGATGTGCACTGGCGCCGCAGGCTGGCCATCGGGCCCGGCGCCAACGAGGAACTGCGCGACGGTCTCGATGGGCTTCTGTGTAGCCGACAGCCCGATGCGTTGAAGCGGCACCGAACTCAACGCTGCCAGCCGTTCCAGCGACACGCTCAGGTGCACGCCGCGCTTGTTGGGCGCCACCGCATGGATTTCATCGACGATCACCCACCGCGTGGTGCCCAGCATGGCCCGGCCCGACGCCGAGCCCAGCAGGATGTAGAGCGACTCGGGCGTGGTCACCAGGATGTGCGGCGGCCGGCGGCGCATGCGCTCGCGTTCGGCCGTGGGCATGTCGCCGGTGCGCACCCAGGTGCGGATCTCGACCTCCGGCAGGCCGCGCGCGCGCAGCGCCTCAGCAATGCCGGCCAGCGGCCCTTGCAGGTTGCGCTGGATGTCGTTGGACAGGGCCTTCAACGGCGAGACGTACACCACCTGCGTGGCATCGGTCAGTGTGCCGGCCAGGCCCTGGCGCAGCAGGTGGTCGATGGCGGCGAGGAAGGCCGCCAGCGTCTTGCCCGAGCCGGTGGGCGCGGCCACCAGCGTGTGCTGCCCCGCCTGGATGGCGGGCCAGGCCTCGGCCTGGGCCGGCGTGGGCGTGCCGAACTGGGCCGAGAACCAATCAGCCACGGCGGGGTGGAAGCCCTCTAAGGCCGGGTGGGTTGTTGCGGTCTGCACCGGTTCAATGTTGGGTCGTTGGGCGCCGTTGTCAAGCTGAGGGCTGTTCCAGCTTCAATAGCGCGGCCTTGCGGTCCAACCCGCCGGCGTAGCCGGTGAGGCTGCCATCGCGCCCCAGCACGCGGTGGCAGGGCACGATGATCGACACCGGGTTGCGGCCGATGGCCGTGCCCGCCGCGCGGCAGGCCTGCGGGTTACCCAGCGCCTGGGCGATGCCTGCGTAGCTGCTGGTGGCACCCGGCGCGATGGCCTGCAGTGCCTGCCACACCTGGCGCTGGAAGGGCGTGCCGTGCAGATCGAGCGGCACGCTGAAGTGCCGCAGGGTGCCGTTGAAGTAGCGCGTTAGCTCGTCGATGGCTTGAACGATGAACGGGTGTGCGGGGTCTTGTGGTGCATCGAGCGGGCCGGGGTGGTGCTTCTGGCCATCGAACCACAGGCCGGCCAGGCCGGTGGCGGTGGCGGCCAAGGTGATCTCCCCGAGGGGCGATGACCAGCGGGCTTGGGCCAAGCAGGGGGGCTTCACGGCAAAGGCTCCTTCACGTTGCAATGCGCCAGCCGTTCGCGCAGACGCCGTGGATCCGGCTTGGCCGGTCCGCCGGTGTCGCCCCCTGGAGGGGGCGGCCGAAGGCCGTAGGGGGTGGGCTCAGTCTCCAGGGTTTGCCAAAGGCGCATCACGGCGTAAGCGCGCCAGGGGCGCCAGGCTTGCGCTTGCGCGCGGACGGCGGCCACATCGCGCGTGCCCAATGCATTGAGCAAGCCGATGTCAGTGGCCGGAAAGGCATCGGGCCAGGCCAGTGCGCGCAGGGCGATGAGCTGTGCCGTCCAGTCGCCAACGCCCGGCAGCGCCAGCAGCGCGGCCAAGGTGCTGGCCAACGGCGCGCCGCGATGCAGGGGCAGGCGGCCTTCGTGCACTTCACGCGCCACGGCTTGCAGGGCCTTGACGCGTTGGCGCACGATGCCCAACGTGCCGATGGCTTCGGGCTCGGCCTCGGCGATGGCCTGCGCAGTGGGAAAGCAGCGATGCAGCGCCTCAAAGGGCGTGTCCACGGGTGCGCCAAAGCGATCGACCAACCGGCGCGTCAACGTGCGCGCCGCGGCCACCGTGACCTGCTGGCCCAGGATCACGCGGGTGGCGATCTCGAAGCCGTCGAAACCATTGGGCACGCGCAGGCCCGGCACCGGTGGGCAAGGTAGCGTGCGGGCGAGCACCGGGTCGATCAGCGCCGGGTCGGCATCGAGGTCCAGCCCCTGGCGCACCCGCTGCAGCACGCTGCCGGTGACGGGGGCCAGCGCCGGCGCGATCTGCAACACCACGGTGTGGTGATCAGGCTCGAAGCGGGCGCTGAACCAGCCGTGCAGCCAGTGGTCGCCGTGCGGCTGGCTCAGCGTGCGCTGCAGCGTGAGGTCTTGGACTGACTCGATGCCGTCGATGGCGCGCTGGGCAAAGAAGCGCAGCGTGCCGGCCACGTCATACGGCGGTCGGTACGACAGGCGCAGCGTCAGCGCATCGCCGCGGGTGCTGGCCGGCCGCGCCTTGCGCAAGGCCGTGGGCGCCATGCGGTAGCGCTCGGCAAAGGCGGCGTTGAAGCGCCGCACGCTGCCGTGGCCGCTGGCCAGCGCGATCTGCGTGACGGGCAGAGCCGTGTCGGTGAGCAGCTGCTTGGCCAGCAGCAGGCGCTGGGTGCTGAGGTAGTCGATCGGCGAGACGCCGTGGGCGGCCTGGAAGATGCGGCGCAGGTGCCGATCGGTCACGCCCAGTTGGGCGGCCAGGGTGGGCAGCGGCAGGGTGTGGCCTTCGCGCACTGCGGCATCGAGCATGCGCGCGGCCTGCTGGGCCAGCACGTCAGACGAATCCACCAGCGACAGCCCCGGCGCCTGCTCCGGCCGGCAGCGCAGGCAAGGCCGAAAGCCCGCCAGCTCGGCCCCCGCGGCATTGACGAAGAAGCGGCAGTTGGCCTGCCGCGGCGTGCGCACCCGGCACACCGGCCGGCAGTAGATGCCGGTGGAGGTGACGCCCACGAACAGCCGGCCATCGAAGCGCGCATCACGCGCCTTCAGGGCGAGGTAGGCGGCGTCCGGATGCAGTGTCATGCGGGCCATTATGGGCAGCCGGGGCTGCCGCGAATGGCCGTTTTCGGACCCGTGGTTGCGGCCCAGGCCTGCCCGCGGGCGCTACAACGCCAGCACGAGCAGCTCGCTCACCTGCCCAGCGTTGGTGAGGGGCAGCACCGCGAAGGCACCGGCCTGGGGCGAGGGGGCCTCAACCAGGGCTGGCAGGCCGCTGGCGAAGGCGCTCATCAGGGCAGGCATCAGCACCTGGGCTTGGGGCACGGCGCCGGGATCGGGCCAGTGGCTGAACAGGCAGGTGGGCTCGGTGCTGGCAGCGGTGGCCGGGCCCCAGCGCTCGATGCCGCGGGCCACCGGCTCGGCCTGGTTGGCCAGCACGGTGAGCACGCAGGCCTCGTTGGTGCGGGTTTCGAAGGGCACGGCCAGGCCTTGCTGCAGGCCGGCTTGCAGGGCTTCGTCGGCACGCAGGAAGCGGCCCGCCGCATCGGCCAGATCGGGCAGGAAGACCGTTTCGCCCCGTTGCCAGGCCAGCCCTGGCAGGCCGGCGCCGCGGGGCAGGTAGGTGTCGCGTGAGACCTCGGCCAGCGGGCCGTGGCCGCCAAAGCAGCCTTCGACCAGCGTCATGTCGGAGTTGATGCGGGGGTCGTGGTGCCAGAGTTCGATGGCGCCGGCCTCGCCGCCGCACAGCAGCACCACCACCGCAGCGACGCGCTCCTGCACGAAGCAAGGCAGGGCCACGGCGCAATGCAGGCCGGCGGCGTGGGCAGCGGCGGTGCGCAGGAAAGTGCCGGCGTCCAGCCGCGGCATCAGCACCGGGCGGCCTTCATCCCAGGCCCTGCCGGGCAGCCCCTCGCCACGGCCGAAGCACATGGTGCGGCTCACCGTGCCGAAGCCCGGCGCCGCGTGATACAGCCCTTGGCCGAATTCGAGCAGGCTGCCGTCATCAGAAGGCAACCAGGTTTCGATAACGCGGATGAAGCTGGGCATACAGCGCCTCGCTGAGCAGGATGGTGAGCACCCTGGTCGCAAGATCCGCTCCAGCAAAGGCCCTGTTGGCCGCTGGGTGTCCCGCCTCGCGCTGAGAGGCGGTGCGCGGGTGGCGTCGCCGAGCCGTCGTTGCGCAGTAGTCGAGTAAAGCACTTTGTTTGATGCAGATCTAAAGTTTCCCGCATCGAGCCTGCTGGCGCTGCAAGCGCAGCCGCTGGTTCAGCAGGTGCTTTCTCTCAAGCTGGAGTTCGTCATGAGCCAAGACCGTCTGCAGGAAGTGCGCACCCTTGTCGGCACCCTTTTGAACAAGCCCACCGAAGGCCTGGGTGTCGAAGCGCTGACCACGTTGATTCAGGACGGCATCGTCGCTGAACGCGAGATGCGCCGGCAGCACAGCGGGGGCGGCTGCACGCTCACGCTCAATGCGCTGCTGGCCCTGGGGGGTGAGCGCCTGGGCTGAGGGCGGCCCTTCGTCTCATTCAGTGCCTGAGCACCCGCGCGCCGTCACACCGTCGTCATCATCGTCGCCTAGTGTCCTTGCTTCCATTTCAGGGAGTTGGATATGACGGTTCGTGCGCCCTTTGCCTTGTCGGCCCTTGCTTCGCTGGCGCTGGCCGGCTTCTGCGCTGCAGTGCAGGCCGAGCCGGTGTTTGTCAACGGGCTGACGCTGCCCGGTGCGCAGGTAGACGCCTCCGGCGGCACGGTGGTGAACGATGGCCGGCTGGGCTATTTCTCCGACCTGTACTACGACGCCGCGCGCTGTGAATGGCTGGCCTTGTCGGACCGCGGGCCTGGCGGCGGCACGCTGCACTACGAGACCCGCCTGCAGCGCTTCAAGCTGGACATCGATCCGGTCAGCGGTGCGATCTCCAATTTCCAGGTGCTGCACACCACCATCTTCCGTCGTGGCGGCAGCGCGCTGGACGGGTTCTCGCCAGAGGTGGCAGGCCCGCTTGGCCTGGCCTTCGACCCAGAGGGCCTGGTGGTGAATCCGCACACCGGGCACCTGCTGGTGTCTGATGAGTACGGGCCTTCGCTGGTGGAGATCAACCGCGCCGGTCAGGTGGTGCGCCGCTTCAAGGTGCCGGCCAACCTGCTGCCTCGGGACGCCGCCACGGGCGTGGTGAACCACGCCAGCGACGCCGGCAACACCGCCGGCAAGCGCACCAATCGCGGCTTCGAGGGCCTGGCGATCAGCCCCGATGGCCGCGTGGTCTACGCGATGCTGCAAAGCGCCATGCTTGACGAGGGTGGCAGCAACGGCACGGTCAATCGCATCGTGGCCTTCGACACCCGCAGTGCCCGCCCGCTGGCGCAGTACGCCTATGTGATGGAGGGCAGTTCGCAAGGGCGCGGCATCTCGGCGCTGGTGGCGTTGAATGAGCATGAGTTCCTGGTGCTGGAGCGCAACAACCGCGGCCTGGGTGTGGATGCCACGTTGGCCTCGCCCAACAAGAAGGTGTTTCGCATCAGCCTGAAGGGCGCCACCGATGTGAGCCACCTCAACCTGGCCACGGCCGCTGCGGGCAGCTACACGCCGGTGAGCAAGGTGGCCACGCCCTGGCTGGATCTGGCTGCAGCCGGCACGCTGGCCCACCCCTCGCTGGCGGCGCTGGGCGGTGTGTCACCCGAAAAGTGGGAAGGCCTGGCGATTGGCCCGCGCCTGAAGGACGGCAGCTACCTGGTGCTGGCCGGCACCGACAACGACTACTCGGTGACCCAGAACGCCAGCAGCGTGCAGTACGACGTGTACTTCAAGCCCACCGGTGGCGGCGCGGCAGATCGCATTCGCTGCGACATCGGCACCTTCGCCAACTGCGTGGCTGTCAACGCCGATGGCTCGCTCGGCAGCGCGCTGGCATCGGGCTTCGACTTCACCGGCTATGCGCTGATTCCCGGCGTGCTGCATGCCTACAAGGCCTCGGCCACCGACCTGGGCCGCCCAGTACGCACGGGTGGGCATCGGGGCCATTGAAGCGGCGACACGGCGATGGAAGCGGCAGGCCCGCGAGGCGTTGCCGTGTTCCATCGCTAGACTGCGGCCACCTTGTGACTTGGAGCCGCCCCCATGACCCTACTCGTTCTTGGCCTGGTGCTTTTTCTGGGCGTGCATTCGATCGCCATCGTGGCGCCCGCCTGGCGTGATGCCCAGGCGGCGCGCCAGCCACTGCTGTGGAAAGGCGCGTACGGCGCGGTCTCGCTGATCGGCTTCGTGCTGCTGGTGCAGGGTTACGGCGAGGCTCGCGTGGCACCGCAGGTGCTGTACGTGCCGCCCGCGGGCCTGCGGCATCTTGCCATGCTGCTGCTGGTACCGGTGTTCCCGCTGTTGTGGGCGGCTTACCTGCCCGGGCGCATCCAGGCCACGCTCAAGCACCCAATGCTGGTGGCCACCAAGCTGTGGGCCCTGTCGCACTTGCTGGTCAATGGCAACCTGGCCGATGTGTTGCTGTTCGGCGGCTTCCTGGCCTGGGCGGTGGCTGATCGCATCTCATGGAAGCGCCGTCCCGCTCGGCCCGTGCCCGGCGCGCCGGCGGGGCGCTTCAACGACGTGATCGCGGTGGTGGGTGGCCTGGCGGTCTATGGCTGGTTCGTGTGGCAGGGCCATGCCTGGTTGATTGGCGTGGCCCCGATGTGATGGCCAACGTGACCACCACCGCCTGTCGCCGCCAGCTCAGCCGGCTTCGGCGGCGAGCTGGTTCACCGGCACGGTGACGGTGCGGTCGATCGTGCCGTCCTTGCCGAGGTCGGTGGTGAGGGTGGCGGTGCCGTTGGCCACGGTGATGCCCAGTTGCTTGGTGGGCAGGGTCACGGCCCAGGTGCCCGCGCTGGGCAAGCCATCCGCCGTGTAGCTCACCGTGCCCTGCGTGGCCACCGTGTAGCTGAAGCTGCCGTTGACGAGGGTGGCACTGAGCGTGTGCGTGCCGTTGAGGCTGCTCGATTGCAGCGCATCGCCCAGCCAGGTGGACTGGCGGGTGATGGCCACGGTGCTCAGCGTGAAGGTGCTGCTGCGGGCGTTGAGCTGCGTGGCCAGCGTGATGCTGGGTGATGTCCACTGGCTGCTCTGCGTGACCGCGCCGTTGGCATCGGTGCTGCGGGCCAGTTGCACGGTGCTGTTGCCGTTGAGCGTGGCGTTGCCGCGCGGCAGGGTCACGGCCAGTGCAGTGGTGCTGAGGTCGAGGCCCAGCGCATCGGCCGAGGCGCTTTGCACGGTCATGCCCATCGTGCCGGTGACGGCGGCCAGGCCAGCGGCACGCCGGCAGGCGTTGAAGGTGATCTGGTAGACCTCGCCGCTGTCGAGGGTGCCGTTGAGCACGCTGGCCGGGGTGCCGCCGGTGATGGTGAGCGTGGCGCTGCCGCCGCCCGGGCAGGTGACGGGCACGCTGGCCACGGCGGCGGGCTGGGCTTCACCGCTGGTGCTGGCCGACAGGGCCTGGGCGGTGGTGCCGGTGGCTGCAGTCGAGGCCGCGGCCTCAGTGGTGACCACGGCCTGCGCCGTCATCACGCTGGTATCGAGCGCGTCGGTGGCATCGCTGCCGATCTCGGTGGCGTTGGCGCCCTCGCTGGTGGTGGTGTCGACGGTGGTGCTGTCTTCATCACCGCCACCGAGATCGGC
>Ga0209066_10002064_pt1 | contig 25243 bp, 24 predicted proteins | sample All_14_2_FD_187198 | JGI IMG/M metagenome (GOLD analysis project Ga0209066, IMG submission 187198) | Freshwater microbial communities in response to fracking from Pennsylvania, USA - Allegheny Zone_MetaG_DW_15 (SPAdes) (version 2) ... | reverse complement strand
CCGGCGAACCCTGGCCCGACCTGTGGATCGCCACCGGCCGCGCGACCCTGCCCCTGTCCCTGGCTGTCCGCCGTCTGAGCAGGGGCCGGACCTTCGTGGTTCAGACCCAGGATCCCCGCCTGTCGCCATCCCGGTTCGACCTGGTGGTGGCCCCCGCCCATGACGGCCTGTCGGGCGACAATGTCTTCGAGATCACCGGCTCGCCCCACCGGATCACGCCCGAGCGGATCGCCCATGCCGCGCCCGCCTTCGCCGACGTCATTGATCCCCTGCCCCATCCCAGGGTCGCGGTCCTGGTTGGCGGCAAGTCCAGGGCGTTCGATCTGCCGGAGGCGCAGGCCACAAACCTCGCTGACCGCATCCATGCGGCCGTCGATCGGGCGGGAGGGTCGCTGATGCTGACCTTCTCGCGCCGCACGCCCGATCTGGCCCGTATCGTCATGACCGAGCGATTGGCGTCCCTGCCCGGTATGATCTGGGACGACACCGGCGAGAACCCGCTGTTCGCCTTCCTCAATGCCGCTGACCACATCCTGGTCACAGAGGACAGCGCCAACATGGCCGCCGAGGCCGCCTCGACCGGCAAGCCGGTCCACATCCTGCCGATGGTCGCCCTGAAATCGCCCGGCAAGTTCGCGCGCCTGCACGCGGATCTGGAAGCCCACGGCGCGACCCGGCCGTTTGACAGCACCTTGGCCGCGTGGACCTATGACCCCCTGGCCGAGACCGACCGCGCGGCCAGGGCGGTTCTGGAATGGTTGACGGTGCGCTAACGGTCGGCTGCAAAACCCCTATCAAGGGGCCTCGCAGGAAATCTACGGCCCGATTCCTCCATCGGCGGTCACGGCGACGACAATCACATGAAGTCGCGCGCTTGGGGGCGCGCAAAGGGGACAAGACCATGGGCCGATTCATCACGTCGTTTCTGGCGGCCTTGCTTGCCGCAGCCGTGACCGGTGCCGTCATCTTGTTCGGCGCGGTCGAAGGCTGGGGACGTCCACGGCTCGCCCCGGCAGGAGAAACCGGCCAATTCGCCACGGCCATCGAGGCCCGTCTGGACCGGGAGTCCAATGGCAATGCCGCCTTCATCCTGGTCGATGGCGGGCGACCGGTCAGCGAACATTTCGTGTCGAAGGGCGCACCCGTCGATCGCGACACACAGTTTCAGGTTGCGTCCCTCAGCAAATGGGCGACCGCCTGGGGGGTGATGAAGCTCGTCGAACAGGGCAGGATCGATCTCGATGCGCCGGTGTCCCGCTATCTGACGCGCTGGCAGATGCCGGCCAGCCCGTTCGACAACAACAAGGTCACGGTCAGACGCCTGCTCAGCCATACGGCAGGCCTGACCGACGGCCTCGGCTATGCCGGTTTCGCGCCCGGTACCCCGGTCCAGTCCCTGGAGAGCTCCCTGACCCGGGCCTCCGACGCCTCGCCGGGCGCGGATGGATCGGTCCGTGTCGGCATGGAGCCGGGCAACTTCGAATACTCCGGCGGGGGCTATACCCTGTTGCAGCTCGTCGTCGAGGAGGTGTCCGGCCAGGCGTTCAACGCGTTCATGACGCAGAATGTCTTTGCCCCTCTGGGCATGACCCGGTCGACCTACATCCTCGAGGACCCTGCGACCAATGTCGCCGAAGCCTTCGATATGGATGGGTCACGGGCGCCGCTTTTCCGCTTCACGTCGCTGGCCGCCACGTCTCTGTACACGTCGGCCGGCGACATGGCCCGCTTCATCGCCGTTCATTCCCCGGGCCCGAACGGCGAGCCGGTGGGCCGGGGGGTCTTGAGCCCCGAAACCCTGCGCAGCATGCGCAGGCCCCATGGCTCGGAAATGGGTGTCGAGATCTGGGGCCTCGGGGTCATGCTCTATGCACCGAACACGGCGGGTGACTTCGTCATCGGCCATGACGGCGACAACGAACCCGCCATCAATACCGCCGTCCGGCTGGACCCGGCCACGGGCGACGGCATCGTGATCCTGGAAACGGGCAACAAACGCCTGGCGACGGAGCTGGCGGGCGAATGGGTGCTGTGGACGGCAGGAAAGCTGGACTTCCTGGTCGTGACCCTGAATTTCGAACAGATGCTGAAATGGGCGGCCATCGGGGCCGGCATCGCCTTCCTGTCGGTCTTCCTGCTGGTCTGGAGTCTGGCCAGGCGCCGCAAGCCCGGTCCCGTCAAGGCCGCCTGAGAGGAAGGCGCGGCGCTGACCCGTCTGTGCGATCAGTCCCCGCCGCCGTCTCCACCGCCGGAATCACCACCGCCGTGCCCCCCGTCGCTGTGATGGCTCGGCCCGGACCTGTCGGAACCACCACCATCGGCCGTCATGAAGACGGTGCCCCCATCGGAACTGTTGCCCGGACCCGATCCCTTCGCGGCCTTCAGCCGGTCGATGACCCAGCCCAGGCCAAGGCCCGCCACGACCCCGATCAGCAGACTGGGGCCCAGGTTGCCGAAATTGATCCCGACCACGGCCCCGCCGATCAGACCGACCAGAACCCCGACACCGATGAAACTGCGTCCCGCCATCACGGCCTCCTGTGAATAGTTCCGCTTACTACCATCGCGCCGACCGGAATCAGCCCCTAAATAGGCGTCATGACCGAACCCAGACCTGTCCGCCTCGCCATCATCGGTTCCGGCCCTGCCGGCTGGACCGCTGCCATCTATGCCGCGCGCGCCCTGCTCAAGCCCGTGATCATCGCGGGCCTCCAGCCGGGTGGCCAGCTGACCATCACCACCGACGTCGAGAACTACCCCGGCTTTGCCGATGTCATCCAGGGTCCCTGGCTGATGGACCAGATGCGGGCCCAGGCCGAGCACGTCGGGGCCGAGGTGATCGAGGACATCGTGGTCTCCGCCGACCTGTCGTCGCGCCCCTTCCGGCTCAAGCTCGATTCCGGTGCCGAGATCCTGGCCGAGACGGTGATCATCTCGACCGGTGCCCAGGCCAAGTGGCTGGGGCTGGAGAGCGAGCAGAAATATCAGGGCTTCGGCGTCTCGGCCTGCGCCACCTGCGACGGCTTCTTCTATCGCGGCAAGAACGTCATCGTCGTCGGCGGCGGCAATACGGCGGTGGAAGAGGCGCTGTTCCTGACCAATTTCGCGGCCAAGGTGACGGTCGTCCATCGCAAGGACGAGTTCCGGGCCGAAAAGATCCTGCAGGACCGGCTGTTCGCCAATCCGAAGGTCGAGGTGATCTGGAACCATGCGGTACAGGAGGTCCTGGGCCAGTCGGATGGAATGTCATCCAACGTCACCGGGGTTCGCCTCGCCGACGTCGGGACGGGCGCATCGCAGGATGTACCCGCCGACGGCGTCTTCATCGCCATCGGCCACGCCCCGTCGTCTGAACTGTTCGCCGGTCAGCTGGAAACCAAACAGGGCGGCTATCTGGTGGTCAAACCCGGCTCCACCGCTACGGCGATCGAGGGAGTCTATGCCGCCGGTGACGTGACCGACGACATCTATCGCCAGGCTGTCACTGCCGCCGGAATGGGTTGTATGGCTGCGCTCGACGCCGTGCGGTTCCTGGCCGAGGTGGACCACGCCCAAGCCCACCACCCGATCAGCCACCATGAGGCCGAGAAGATCGGGGTCTGGTAACGGCTTGCGTCTCCCCTTTGCAGGAGACGGACGGCGGCGGCACCGCTTGGATGAGGGGGCTGTGTCACCGCACCCCCTCTGACCGGTGCGCTGTGAAAGGGCCCCTCAATCGTCACGATCCGAGAGCCAGCCTCTCCCGCAAGCAGAAGGGATCAGTCCTCGCTGGCCTCGGTCAGTTCGGCCAGATCGTCAGCCGTCAGCTCCAGTGTCGCCGCCTTCATCGTGTCGGCCAGTTGTTCGACCGAGGTCGCGCTGACGATCGGCGCGGTCACGCCCGGGCGGCTCAGCAGCCAGGCCAGGGCGACCTGGGCCGGCGTCGCCTCGTTGCGCTGGGCGACGCCGTCCAGCACCGCCAGGATCCGCACCCCGCGTTCGTCGAACCTGTCCTTCAGATAGCCCCCGCGTTTGGCCCCTTCCAGATCGGCGATGGTCTTGTATTTCCCGCTCAGGAAGCCGCTCTCGAGGCTGAAATAGGTGATGACGCCGAGCCCCTCGGCCACCGCCAGATCCTGCAACGGCCCCTCGAAGGTCTTGCGGCTGTAGAGGTTGTAGTGGGGTTGAAGGGTTTCATAGCGGGGCAAACCCTTCGACGCCGCCAGATCCAACGCCTCTCTTAACGCCGGAACATCGTGGTTGGAGGCCCCGATGGCCCGGACCTTGCCCGCCTGGATCAGCCGCTCATAGGCCCGCAGCGTCTCTTCGGTCGGCGTGGCCTTGTCCATGAAATGCGACTGGTAGAGGTCGATGACATCGGTCTGGAGGCGACGCAGGCTGTCCTCGATCTCGCGTTCGATCCAGGCGGCCGACAGGTCGTTGCGCGCATCCGTGCCATGCTGGCCCATCGACGATCCGACCTTGGTCAGGATCAGGACATCGTCGCGCCGTCCACGCGCCTTCAGCCATTCGCCGATGATGGTCTCGCTCTCGCCGCCGACATTGCCGGGAATCCAGCGCGAATAGACGTCGGCGGTGTCGATGGCGTTGAACCCGGCGTCGACGAAGGCGTCCAGCACCTGGAACGACACCACCGGGTCGATCGTCCAGCCGAAGACATTCCCGCCAAAGATCAGGGGGGCGGTTTCGAGACCGCTGTTTCCAAGGGGTCGTTTCAGCATGGAAATGCTCCGTTGAGGGCCTTGCAGGACATGGGCCCGAACATCGGATTTATAATGATCCGGCGACCCGACGAGGGGGTATCAGGCAAAGAGTTGCAGTTCCGGCGGGGCGTATAGGACCGGCTCACCCTTGCGACACCCCAGGCCATAGGCGACGGCCTTCTGGACCGCGCGCTCGTCGGTCGGCTTGGACAGGACGCCGATCGTTCCGGCTATGCCTCCGCGAACCATGCCCGGATTGGCCGTCATATAGATGACGGTGACCCCGTCATCCTGCGCCAGGCCGCGACCCAGTTCGACCCCGGTCGGCCCGTCCGAGAGATGGATGTCCACCAGAGCCAGATCGACATCGGTCTCTCGCGCCAGGTTCCGTGCCGTCCGCGCATCGCCCGCACTGCCCACGACCTCATAGCCCAGGTCCTCGAGGACGAAGCGGAGCTCCATCGCCACCAGGGCTTCGTCTTCGATGATGAGGATGCGGGCAGACATGGTCCGGGGTCAATTTCAGTCTGGGGGAAGGATGTTGAACCTGAAACGCAAACCGCGTCCTAAGGGTTCACCGGGCAGGAGGGTCAGGCTGCTTTTGTCGCAGCCCTGCGGCGCGAAAGCGCCGTTGCGGGCAGGTCGGCCACGACCACCAGACCGTCGGGGGCCCAGGTTCGCGATAACCTGCCTCCCAACTGACCCTCGACCGAAACCGTGGCCAGCGAAGATCCGAAGCCTTCGCGCTCGGGCGTGCCTGTGATGGCCGGTCCTCCGCGTTCCAACCAGGTCAGCACGAACCGGTGGTCATCCATGGCGGTGGTCAGACTGACCCAGCCTTCGGGGACCGACAGGGCCCCGTATTTGGCCGCATTCGTCGCCAGTTCGTGGAACAGCAGGGCGACCGACGTGGCCGCCTGATCGTCGAACCGGGCATCGTCGCCGGTCACGATGACGCGGGCCTGTCCGTCATCGGCGGCATAGGGGCGGAACAGGGCCTCCAGAAAGGCGTGAAGGGTCATGGCCCCGACGCTGGGCCGCGACACTTCCGAATGCGGACGGACAAACTCATGGGCCCGGGCCAGGGCGGCGATCCGGTCCCGTACCGCCGCGGCGAAGGGCTTGGCCTGGGGGAATTGCCGCGCCGACAGGGCGATCAGAGCCGAGACGACCGCAAAGATATTCTTGATACGATGGCTCAACTCCTGGCTCAGCAGTTCCTTGCCCTGCTCCATGCGCTTGAGGTCGTCGATGTCGGTACAGGTGCCGAACCAGCGGACGATCTTTCCTTCGGCATCGCGGATCGGCGTCGCCCGTCCCAGGGTCCAGCGATAGATGCCGTCATGGCGGCGCAGCCGGTATTCGATTTCGTACAGGTCCCCGGTAGCCAGACAGTGCCGCCACAGGGCCAGGGCGCGGTCCTGATCCTCCGGGTGAAACATCCCGTTCCAGCCTTCGCCGTCGGTCGATCCCGGCGGTACGCCAGTGAACTCGTACCAGCGGGCATTGAAATAGTCGTGAAACCCGTCCGGCAGGGCCGACCAGACCATCTGGGGCATCGAGTCTGCGACCGCCTCGAACCGGGCCTCGCTGACATCGAGGGCCAAAGCCCCCTTGTCGCGCTCCCTCAGGGTGCGGCGCAGCGTGATCTGGTCCATGACCAGCCCGGCCATCACCTCCAGGGTCTCGGCCTGGAGCGCGGTGATGCCTTCGGGCCTGGGCCGGGTATCCAGAACGCAAAGCGTGCCCAACGGCAGGCCTTCCGGCGTCGTCAGCAGACGCCCGGCATAGAATCTGAGCCCCATCTCCCCCGTCACCAGCGTATTGCAGGCAAACCGGGAATCGATGGTCGCGTCCGGCACGATCATGCCGTCCTGCTGCAACAGGGCGTGGGCACAGAACGAGGTTTCCAGCGGGGTTTCGCGAACCCCCAGACCGACTTCGGCCTTGAACCACTGGCGGTCGGTATCGATCAGATTGACCACCGCCACCGGCGCATCGAACACTCTGGCGATCAGACGCACGACACTGTCGAACGAATCCTCTCTGGGGGTATCGAGAATGCCATAGCTGCGCAGCGCCTCGACCCTGTCGACCTCGGACCACACCCTGGAAATGTCGGAGGAACTGTCTTGCACAAGGTCGCCTGCTCAGGGCGCCGCGCGCCGTCGATGGATTGAACGCCGCATGGGCTGGAGCGTTGCGCGTCCAGATGTGGCGCAGGCTCAGTGCGCGGGGCGGCCGACTTCCTCGACGTCCATTGCGATGGCTCCCGGCACCGCGACGCCTGACGCCGGTGCGGGCGTCGGGGCCTCGAACGCCTGGAGCCGCGCATTGATTGCGGCGACCTCCTCGGTGGTCGGCATGCGCCGGCCGCCCAGGCTGACCACGCCGACGACGCGGGTCTGGCCATCCACTTCCACGGTCTTGAGCGCCGCAGCCCCCGCCGCAATCTCGGCGTCGGTCGGGGCGTCGGCGGTCGAGGCCAGCATCAGACGTGGCCGCGAGAACCGGGCCTCGTCGATCACCGGCTCATGGCTGGCATAGGTCTGGGCGAACGACGCGGTCTCTCCGGCCACGCCCTTCCAGCGATAGAAGATATGGGCCCCGATCTGGGTGATCTTGGCCAGGGTCGGCGACCACCAGGGGTGCACATAGTCGGCGTGATAGTGGGTGGCGGTGCCGACGCGCGTGGCGACATGTCCGGCCAGGGCGCGCTCTGCCACGATCCGGGCGCGGTCCCAGGCCCAGGCAACCGGCGGATGGGCCAGCGATCCGTCACAGGTAAAGCTGAACTGGCAGCCCGTGGTGCGTTCGGCCCCCTGGAAGACCACGCCGCAGATCGTATTGGGATAGTTGGGGTCGCGGACGCGGTTCAGGATGACCTGGGCCACCCCCTCCTGCCCCTCGGTGCTTTCCAGGGCGGCCTCGTAGTAGATGCCCTGGGTCAGGCAGCGCAGCGCGCGACGACGATCGGCCTCGCTTGCCGCCCTGAACACGAAGGGCCTGGCCGGCCGCAGCGCGCCCGAGGTCGGCCGCATGGCGGCATTCAGCCTCTGGGCATCGATCCCGATGACGCCCTGGTCCAGCGAGGGCTTTCCGGCCAGGGTCAGGCTTTCCCAGCCGGGGGTCAGTCCATAGAGGGCGGGCATCCGCCGGGACGGATCGGCCCGCATCGCCTGGGCCAGTTGCGACGGATCCAGCCGTGCGGCCAGGGCCGCCAGCCCCCTGTCGGATAGGTCGCCCTGCGTGACCCGCGCCACCGCCTCGGCCGTGCGGTCCAGTTCGGGGCGCGGCGTGGAACTGGCCGCCATCGCCACACCGAGCGCCGCGACCATCGCAGGCGCACCGGCCCCTATCCGGGTCGCGAGCTTGCGAAACGGATGGCAACGGGCAAGGCAACGATGGACGAAGGCGAGCATCATGGGTCCGGTCGACGGCGCGGCAGCACGCGAAGGGCGCAGTCCTTGAACGGTCTTAGAGGCCATTTTCAGGCCACCCGCTACCGTTCGTCGAACCGCCCCCTTTCTCATGCCTGCCAGACCGCCTTTTGCCGATGTCTCAGGCGATCGAGACGCGCAGCATCCAGGCGGCCTTCTCATGCGCGGCCAGTCTCTGGGTCAGCAGGTCGACCGAAACATCATCACCGCCTTCCTCCGAGGCCTTGAGCGCTGCGCGGGCCGTGGCGATCAGGGTCTCGTTGTCCTTGACCAACTCCTTGAGCATGGACTGGGAATCCTTTTCTGGATCGCCGTCCTTGATGGAGGTCAGGTTGGCAAAGGCACTTCCGCCCATCGGGGCCAGCTCGCCCAGGGCGCGGATGCGTTCGGCCAGGGTGTCCAGCGCGTCCCAGATCTCGCGGTACTGCAGTTCCAGAAGGGAGTGCAGCGAGAAGAACTCGGGGCCCCGTACGTTCCAGTGATAGCCGTGGGTCTTAAGATAGACCGCATAGCTGTCGGCCAGAACCTTGGTCAGGTGTCCCGCGACATCGGTGCGCTCGGCCTTGTTCAGGCCCGTGTCGATACTGGGGGTGTCGCTCTTGGTGGTCATGCTTGCTCCGGGGTTGCAGAAGACGTCTCTCGGGACGCAGGTAGGTGTTCGACGGGCCAACGCCAACCCGGCGCAGGCCGTGTTTCCAGCGCGGTCAGGACGGTCGACACGCCGGGAACGCTTTGGGATTCTGAGCGTTGCAGGCACCATGCCGGGGACCGCGTCATGCGCTATGGCGCGGGCTTCCAGGGATCGGGGGATCAATGAACGCCATGGCGTTCCTCAGGACGATCGGCGATGCCGACGCCGCCCTTCTGGGGCTGGCGCGAACGCGGCCAGTCTCCGCCTGGCGTTCGGCCCTGATCGGCATGGCATGGGCCGCGGCCGTGCTGGCCGTGCGGTTCGCGGCTCAGGCCTTCTATCAGGAGATCAGCGGCTTCATCATCCTGTTGCCCGGGGTGATCCTGGCGGCTCTGGCCGGGGGCCGGATCGCCGGATTGACGTCGATGGTCGCCTGCCTGATCGGCGGCTGGCTGGTGGTGCACTCGACCGGCGGGGGTGTGACCATGAGCCCGCGCCTCAACCTCGTCGCCAACGTCAATTTTGTCATCGTGGGGCTCTTCGTAACCCTCGTCGCGGCCTCCCTGCGCAAGACCCTGCGTCGGCTGGACGTCCTGTTCGAGGAGGGTCAGGCCTCGGATCGCCGGATCGACCGGACCGAGAGCGAACTGCGCGAAAGCGAGGAGCGGTTCCGCCTGATGGCCGATACCTCCCCGTCGCCGGTCTGGCTGACCAACCAGACCGGAGAGGTCGAATTCGTCAATACGGCCCTGGTCACCTTCTACGGCCGTCCGGCCGATCAGATCATGGGCCATGTGTGGAAGGCGACCATCCATCCCGACGATCGCGAAAGCGTCGAGGCCGTCCAGGCCACAGCACGCCCGGCGCATCTTCCCTATGGCTTTGAATGCCGCTTTCTCCGCCATGACGGGGTCTGGCGCTGGTCCAGCGTCTCGGTCAATCCGCGCATCGACGGCCACGGCGTCTTCCAGGGCTATGTCGGCATGGCCTTCGACGTTACCGACATCCGCGAGTCCAACACTCGGCTGGCGGCCCTGGCGGCCGAGCGCGACGCCATCCTGGGCCAGCTGGGCGAGGGCGTGATCGTGACCGACCCCGACGGCGCAATCACCTTCGTCAACGAGGCGGCCAGCCGCCTGCACGGCGTCGCCGACCTTGGCGTCACACCCGACGACTATTCGCAGGCCTATCACCTGCTGACCGACGACGGACAGCCCTATCCCCCCTGGACCTGCCGCTGTCGCGCGCGGTCCTGAAGGGCGAGGTCGTGACCGAGGCGCGCTGGCGCATTCGTCGTCCCGACGGAACCGAGGTCATCGCCGTCGGTAATGCGCGTCCGGTGGTCGGGACCGACGGACACCGGATCGGGGCCGTCCTGACCGTGCGGGACGAAACCGCCCGTATCAACGCCGAGCACCAGATCAGCGAGAGCGAGGCCCGGTTCAGGACCGTGGCCGACAGCGCCCCCGTCTTCATCTGGATGACCGATCCCGACACCCGGATCATCTTTGCCAACGCCCGCTATCGCACCGTCTTCGGAGTGGAACCCGGCGAACTCATGGGCGGGCGCTGGCGCAAGATGGTGCACCCCGACGACCTTGAGGGCTTTGCCGCAGCCTTCATGACCGCCATGACGACCCGCAGCCGCTTTACCGGGGTGATACGGGTCAGTCATCCGACCGAGGGCCTGCTGTGGCTGCGCAGCGAGGGCATCCCGCGCTTCGACGCGACGGGGGCCTTTCAAGGCTATGTCGGAGCCAGCCTGGACATCACCGAGGCCAAACAGGCCGAGGACGACCTCAAACACATCAACGAACTGCTGGAAGAGCGCGTCGGCGAAGCCCTGGCCGAAAAGGCCAAGGCCGAGGCGGATCTGATGCATGCCCAGAGGATGGAGGCCGTCGGACGTCTGACCGGCGGTGTGGCCCACGACTTCAACAACCTGCTGACCGTCGTGATCGGGGCCCTGGACATGATGCTACGCTCGCCCGACGATGCGGCGCGGCGCAAGAAGCTGGGCGAGGCGGCTCTGGCGGCGGCCCGGCGCGGCGAGGGGCTGACCCACCAGTTACTGGCCTTCTCGCGACGCCAGGCCCTGCGACCCCAGGCCGTCGATCTGAACGCCCTGGTGCAGCAGAGCGAGCCCCTGCTGCGCCGTGCGGTGGGCGAGGCCATTGACCTCAGGCTCAGGCTTCGTCGCGCAGGGGCCCGGGTCCATGTCGATGCCGCCCAGTTCGAGGCTGCCCTGCTGAACCTGCTGGTTAATGCGCGCGACGCCATCGTCGCCCGTTCCGGCCGGGGCAGCACGGGTCGCGGCCGCATCACCGTCCAGACCCGCCATTGTCGCGTCCAGGCCGGCGAGGTACTGGACCTGAAGGTCGGCGACTATGTGTGCGTCACCGTTTCGGACAATGGTGCGGGCATGGACGAGGCCACCCTGGCCCGGGTGTTCGAGCCCTTCTTCACCACCAAGTCGGTCGGCAAGGGAACGGGCCTGGGTCTGAGCCAGGTCTATGGCTTCGCCCGCCAGAGCGGCGGTGCCGCCAGCGTCACCTCGGTCCTGGGGCGTGGCACCGAAATCCGCCTGTACCTGCCGCCCCTCGACCCGGCCGACATCATCGTCGACGACGACGATCGCGCCAGGAGCGGCGCTCTTCCGGGCGGGCGGCGGCTGTTGCTGGTGGAGGACGACGTCAATGTCTCGGCCATTGCCGTCGAGCTGCTGACCGGACTGGGGCTGGAGGTGGAGGCCGTGGAGTCCGGCCCGGCGGCACTGCTGGTCTTGGCCGAGCGTCAGTTCGACGTCATGCTGTCCGATGTGGTCATGCCCGGAGGCATGACCGGCATCGAACTGGCCAGGATCTGTGCCGAGCGTCACCCGGACCTGCCGATCCTTCTGACCTCGGGCTATGCCGGAGAAGATGTGGACGAGGCCCTGGCCGATGCGCCATGGCCCTTCCTGCGCAAACCCTATTCCAGCGAGCAGCTCAGCGAGGCGTTGGGCGAGATCCTGCCGATCGACGGCTGAGGCAGGGACCGGTCAAACGAAAGCCCGCCGAAGGTTCGACGGGCTTTCGCGGACTGGGGGGCTGGATTCAGCGCTGGCGGTTCTTGCGCGCCGCATAGCGGGCGTCGCGAGCGGCCTTCTGTTCTTCCTTGGTCAACTGCTTGCGCTCCTTGCGGGCGGCACGCTTCTCGGCGTCGAGGGCTTCCTGCGAGGCCATTTCGGCGGCCAGACGAGCCGCCTCTTTTTCAGCCTTCTCGCGGCGTAGCTCGGCCTTGGCCAGTTCATGCTGCTGACGCAGGGCTTCCTTTTCCTCGGCGCGCTTGAGGGCCAGGCGCTCGAACTCGGGGTCGGGCGCGGCGGGCTTGGGCTTGAACTTGGCCAGCAGGGCCTTCTTGGCCTCCTGCTGGGCCGTGATGCGATCGCTGAAGCCGGTTTGTTTGAGGTCTCTCATGCGTAGGGTCAGGCGTCCTTGGTCAAAATCAAAGGCGCGACCGCAGGCCTTGGGCGGCGGTCGCAATCGGGGTCAGGCGCGGCGCGCACGGCCCGGGGCGTTGGCAAAGCGGAAACCGGGCCAAAAATCAAGGTTTGGCCCTCGGTAAAGCGCAATCGATGCCGCTATCACGCCGATCGTCGTTCCCAAAGCACGCTCGAACGCGAATCATGGCGGATCGCAGGGCCCGATCCGGCAAGGAAAAGATCGCTTTCGTCATTTGGGCTTTCGCGCCTGCCCGACGGCCGTCCCGGCTGCGGCACCAACAGCCGCGCCCACCGGACCGGCCACGACCGCCCCGGCCACGGCTCCGGTCGCGGCCCTCTGTTCGACCGTCTGACCACAGGCGGCCAGCAGCAGGGCACACAGGGACAGGCCGACGAGGGATGCGGAACGGGACATGGGCAGACTCCGGTGCAGGAACGACGACAGGGGATCGCATCGCCTGAACGTGGCCCCGGCGCTACGGTTCCGTCACCCTCTGGCCACAGCAAATCCGGCTCAGGCTCAGGCGACGAAGACAACATAACCGGGCCGCCTCAATGCGTCTGATCATCACCTCGACATGCCAGAGATGACTAAAGGAACGTTAATACAGTATTGATCATGCCGACTTAGACAATCAACCCATGACCACCGCCAACATGCTTGCGAATGCCTTTCGTCGGCGACAAATTGCTGCGGCGCACCGCCCCATTGCGAATCAAACACATTGAGGCCATAAACAGGTGGCTTAAGGCCCGACTTCGCCGACCGGCCGTTCGCCGACCGTCGATTTCCGCAAGCCTTCCGAAACGGGTCTCCCGTTACGGTTCGTGTGCGTGATCTGCCCGGGGGCGGCGCTTTCGCCCTGCTGAACAGGACGACGCCTTTGTTCCACGACCCGCACAGTCCCGCCACCTCGGGTGTCGATCGCATGGCCCGTATCCGGCCCGCGACGGCGGCGATGATGTTTGGCGGTCTGGTGGGTCTGGTGATCGGCTGTGCCTATCTGGGCGGGTCGATGGCCAAGGCGACGACGATCAGGGCCCAGGCCGAGCGTCTGGAAGGCGCCACTTCCGCAGGCTTTTCCGAAGAGGCCCTGGCGGCTGCCGCCGGTGGGCTGGATGCCAGCGCCCTGACCATCGCGCGTCGTCATGATCCCTATACCGTCGCGGGCGGAGCCCAGCGCGATCGTCAGGCCGAACTGCTGACCGCCCGGCTGGAACAGCTGCGCGGCGAGCCCGCCGAACAGGCCCTGCGCCGCATCAGCCTGACCTCCGACGCCGCGCGTCCGTTCCGTCTGGGCAATGCGCTGGACGCCTCGCGCGATCTCGAATGCCTGACCCAGGCCGCCTATTACGAGGCGCGTGGCGAGGGCCGCGATGGCATGCAGGCCGTGGCCCAGGTCGTCCTGAACCGCGTTCGCCATCCCGCCTTCCCCAAAAGCGTCTGCGGCGTCGTGTTCCAGGGCGCGGGTCGGCGCATCGGCTGTCAGTTCAGCTTTACCTGCGACGGCTCCATGCGCGGCCGGGTCAATCCCGGGGCCTGGAACCGCGCGCGCGACGTGGCGTCAAAGGCCCTGTCGGGCGGCGTCTATGCCGCCGTCGGCAATGCTACCCATTTCCACACCACCGGGGTCTCGCCCGGCTGGCGCAATGCCCTGATCCAGGTTGGCCAGGTCGGCCATCACCTGTTCTATCGTTTCGGGGGCCGCTCGGGCTCCAGTGCGGCCTTCACCTATGCGGCCCGCCCGTCCGTGGCCGGGGATCGCCCGCCCCTGATGCAGGCCGGGCTTGATCCCTCCCAGTCGGTGCGCCAGGCCGGTCAGGCCGTCGCCTATCAGATGGTCCTGGCCCAGGAAGGTCTGGCTGCCGTCGGCGGTTCGCCATCGGACGCCTCTGCCATCGTCGGCACCGAACTGCGTCCGAACGCAGCATCGACCGCCGTGACGACCCCGGCCGCCTCGACGTCTGCCGCGATCGAGTCCGGTTCGGTCAACGTCCCCGCCGCCTGACCGCCATGACCGGTCAACGGTCCTGAACCCTGTGCCGGGCGGTCAGGTTCTGCTTGAGATTGCCAAAGCGCCCCTGCTGATCCAGATTCACGTCGGCATCGCCGGGATCGGGGGACTGCACCCCGGTCAGGGTATCGCGCCTGTCGTTTGACAGCGCGGGATCTTCGCCCGGCCCTCCGCCTCGACCGGCAAAAGCGCGCTGTTCCCTGGGAATCGTCGGTGACGAGGTCATGCCGGTCTCCTGTCTGTCCAGGACAAACGCGCCCGCATCGTCCGTGTTCCGACGACTCCGTCCCTCAGCCCGATCTTCAGAAGGCGTCCAGCCCGATATCCAGCACCGTGGCCGAGTGGGTCAGCCCCCCGACCGAGATGACGTCCACGCCCGTCTCGGCGATGCCGCGCACGGTCGTCAGATTGACCCCGCCCGAGGCCTCCAGCGTCACCCGCCCCGCGACCCGCGCCACCGCCTCGCGCAGCATGTCCAGACTGAAATTGTCCAGCATCACGACATCGGGACCCCGTCCCTGATCGATCAGGGCCAGGGCCTGATCCAGCTGGGCCAGACCATCGACCTCGAGCTCGATCTTCATCAGGTGCCCGGCCATGGCCCGCGCCCGCGTGACCGCCGCCTCGACCCCGCCACAGACCAGCACATGGTTGTCCTTGATCAGGATGGCGTCATCCAGGCCAAAGCGATGGTTGATCCCACCGCCACAGGCCACGGCATGTTTCTCCAGGGCTCTCAGGCCGGGCGTGGTCTTGCGGGTGTCCGCGATCCGGGCCCCGCGACCTGGACGTCCGGCGCCGTCGACGGCCTGAACGTAATCCCGCGTCAGGGTGGCGATGCCCGACAGCCGCCCCAGCAGGTTCAGCCCCGTGCGCTCGGCCGACAGCAGGGCCCGTGCATCGCCCTCGATCTCGGCCAGGGCGGTCCCGGCCTCGAAGCCGTCTCCGTCCGCGACATGGATCGACACCCGCGCCTCAGGATCCATCGCCAGCACCGCCAGCCGCATACAGCCCATGCCCGCCAGAACCCCGGCCTTGCGCGCCCCGACGACGGCCCGCATCCGGGCACCGTGCGGAATACAGGCCTGGGCCGTCACGTCGCCGGCCCGTCCCAGGTCCTCGGCCAGCCCCATGCGCACGATGGGGTCGATCATGATGTCGGGCAGGTGGCGGATCATGTGGCAAACAGTTCAGTCAGGGAAATCTGGATCTGCGGCGCGAACAGGGGGCTGGCATGGCCCTCGGTCACCGTCCGGACCTCGTCCCGGGTCCCGTCCGGACAAGGCGCGCGATACCGGGTCACGCTGCCCTTTTCCGGCTCGACGATCCACAGTTCGGCAATGCCCGCGCGGGCATAGAGCGGGACCTTGACCGTCTTGTCGGCGTCTGCGGTCGAGACCTCGACCACCAGAACGGCATCGGCGGCCTCATGGTATGGCTTTCGGCCCGTCACCCGACTATGCCCAGCCCGCCGCGCGAGGCAAGGCGATTTCAACCTGGGGTTTCAGGCTGTGCGTATGCAGGGCGACGGCATTGGTCTGCGAATAGTCCGAGCGATAGTGCCCGCCCCGGCTCTCGCGCCGCGCCAGCGCGCCCTCGGCGATCAGCCGTGCGACCACCAGAGGCAGGGCCGCCCCGTGGGCCGCTTCCAGCCGGTCGATCAGGGCGATCAGGCGGCTCAGTCCGGCCGCATCGCGCACCACGCCCGCCTCCGCACTCATCGCCGTTCGCAGAGCCAGCAGGACGTCGGCCGGCAGATGCGCCACGGACGGGGTCGCGCTGACGGGGTCGCCGCCCCGGGCCTGGGCCCCCGCCGTCCGTCCCGTCCGCCGCCCGAAGGCCGCGGCCTCCAGCAGCGAGTTCGAGGCCAGCCGGTTTGCGCCATGCACCCCGGTCGCCGCGCATTCGCCGACCGCGAACAATCCTCTCAGTGTCGTGCGCCCGTCCGGGTCGGCGGTGATCCCACCCATATGATAGTGGGCCGCCGGGGCCACGGGGATGGGCTGGATCCGGGGGTCCAGACCCGCCGCCATGCACGATGCGAACACCGCCGGAAAGGCTTGCGGGAAATGCTCGCCGATCGCCGTGCGCGCATCCAGAAACGCCCCGCGACCCTGAACCCGCGCCGCATGGACCGCCCGGGCCACCACGTCGCGGGGAGCCAGATCGGCATCCGCTGCCGGGCCCAGGATGAAGACCCCGTCCCGGTCGATCAGCCGCGCCCCGTCGCCACGCAGGGCCTCGGTGGCCAGCGGCATGGGGTCCAGGCCGACGTCGATGGCCGTCGGGTGGAACTGCACGAACTCCGGATCCAGCACCTCGGCCCCCGCCAGCCAGGCCAGGGCCAGGCCCTCGCCCAGCAGGGCGGCGGGCGTCGTCGTCGCTCCGTAAAGCCCGCCCGCCCCGCCGGTAGCCAGAACCACGGCATGGGCCAGAACCTCCAGGGTCTCTTCGCCGCGCTCGATCACGGCCCCGACGACCCGGCCCGAGGCGTCCTGCAACAGGCCGCACAGCCGCCCGTCTTCCCAGACCTCGACGTGATCCGCCGCCCGCGCCGCCGCGACCAGGGCCGACAGGATCGCCCGTCCTGCCCCGTCGCCGCCGACCCGGGCCACCCGCGCCATCGAATGCGCCGCCTCGCGCGACACGGAAAACGCGCCATCGGCCTCCCGGTCGAACGGGGCCCCCAGCGCGGCCAGCCACTCCACCGTTCCCCGGCCCTCGTCGGTCAGGATCTCGGCGGCCTGATGGTCCACCAGCCCGGCCCCGGCCGCCTCGGTGTCCTGCAGATGCAGGGCCGGTGCGTCTGCGGGCGACAGGGCCGCCGCCACCCCGCCCTGGGCCCAGGCGCTTGAGGCCGATTGCAGCAGGGGTGCGGGGCTGACGACCAGAACACGCGCGGGGGCCGCCTCCAGCGCGGCCGACAGACCGGCCAGCCCCCCGCCGATGACCAGGAGGCCGTCATGGCGAATACGCTTCAACGGCCGAACTCCAGATAGCGCAGGCCCGTCCCGACCGCGCCCTCGACCGACCCGGCCAGGGGGATCAGGGCCGCCAGAGCCGCCCCGCCACAGATCAGCACGGTCACGACGAACAGCCCGACGCTGCGGCCGGATTCTTCTCCGGTCAGGGCCCGCCCCTCGGGCCGCCAGGCGCCGCGCCGGAGATGTCCGATCAGGGCAAAGGCCAGAAAGGCGGCAAAGATATAGCTGCCATTGGTGATGCCCCAGACCACGACCACCACCCCGATCAGGACCATGGCACCCTTTTCAAGCATCGGATGGATCCGGGCCAGGACCGGCCCGATCGCCCTTGATCCGTCCAGAGGCGGTGCGGGGGCCAGGTTGACCAGATTGATCATGGCGATGGCAAACGCCCCGACCAGCCAGGCCTGCTGTCCCGTCAAAAACCAGCCCGCAAAGAACGGCAGGGTCGCCAGGATGCCGAACAACGGCCCGGCCAGGGACACCAGCACCCCGTGCCATTCGCTCTGGGGCAGGCGCTGGCTGCGCGCCACCCCGCCCAGGAAGGGCACGATATAGATGCGCGCGGGTCCCATCCCCAGCCGGTTCATCGCCAGAACATGACCGTATTCGTGCACGAACAGGCCGAATATGGCCGCCCCCGCCACCACGACCGATCCGCTGACGTACCAGATGAAGCCGGCCAGCAGGGCGGTGGACACGATGGCCCAGACCGGGTTCTGCCCCTTGTCGAGCGGCGCGGCCTCTCCCTCGTGGCCTTGCGTCGTCTCGATCCGCACCGAGACCGGACCCAGCCGGTGTTCCCTGACCGAGACCGGTGTCTGCACCGGGTCCGACCCATCCCGCGCGCCCCAGGGGCCCCTGTCCGCGGTCATCAGATCAGCTCCACGGCGACGTGGTGCCTGGCCTTCACCAGGTCATAGCGCGCCGGAACCGCAGGCGGCGGCAGGTCGATCATCCGCTGCACGGCCAGGGCCGCCTTCGCGATCATGTCCTCGGGCACCGTCACCTCGAACTGCATGTGCAACAGGCAGTCGCGGATGTTCTCCAGCGTGATCCGCTTCATATAGGGGCACATGTTGCACGGTCCGATGAAGTCGACCTCGGGCACGTCGCCCTTGATGTTGGAGGCCATCGAACATTCGGTGATCAGCACCACCTGCTTCGGCTTTTTCGCCATCACATAGTCGGTCATGGCCGCCGTCGACCCGGCAAAGTCGGCGGCCGACAGGACGTCTTCGGGGCATTCGGGGTGGGCCAGGATTTCCGCGCCCGGATAGGCGGCGCGCATCTCGGCGATGTCGGCCCCGGTGAACCGTTCGTGCACGATGCAGCGGCCCTTCCAGGCGATGATGCCGATGTTCGTCTGGGCCGCGACATTGCGCGCCAGGAACTCGTCAGGGATCAGGATGACGCGGTCCACGCCCCATTCCCTGGCCGCCCACTCGACCACCTGAACGGCATTGGCCGAGGTGCAGCAGATGTCGGTCTCGGCCTTCACATCGGCCGTGGTGTTCACATAGGTGACGACCGGCAGGCCCGGATAGCGCTGCTTGATCAGCCGCACATCGGCCCCCGTGATCGCCTCGGCCAGCGAGCATCCTGCTTTCAGGTCGGGGATCAACACGGTCTTTTCGGGGCTCAGGATCTTGGACGTCTCGGCCATGAAGTGGACGCCCGCCTGGACGATGACCTTGGCGTTAGACCGCGCGGCCTCTTTCGCCAGCCCAAGGCTGTCACCGACATAGTCGCCGACCCCGTGGAAGATCTCGGGTGTCATATAGTTGTGGGCCAGGATGACGGCATTGCGTTCGGCCTTGAGCCGGTTGATCTCGACGATCAGCTCGGCCTGTTCGGGCCATTCCATCGGCGTGACATGGCCCTTGACCTTTTCCCAGACCGGCGCGGTCTCGCGCGCCGTGCGTTCTGACAATCCCGACATGCCGTCAGCCATCTGACATTCCTCCGGCGCCCTGCGTCGCCCTCACGACTTATGCTCAATATTAGCATAAGTGGGAACAATGTAGTCCCGTCTCCGGTGAACGCAAGAGCAGAAGCGTGCGATTCTATCGCCAGCCCCGCTGCTCGACCCTCAGCCCGAACAGCCCCTCGACGGTCGTGTCCAGCGCTCGGGCCAGCGACAGAGCCACAAGCACCGAAGGGGTGAAGACGCCGTTCTCGACCGTATTGACGGTCTTCCTCGACACTCCGGCCCGCTCGGCCAGTTCGGCCTGTGTCAACCCGGCCTCGATCCGCACCGCCTTCAGCCGCACCTCAAGCCGAGGCTCAGCCATTCGGATCGGCCTGTCGATTCAGCATCCAGTACCGGATCGCCGCCGAGGCCGACGCGACGGCCAGAACCAGCGGCATGGCGGCGATGCCGACGAACGGTCGCCACATCGCCAGGCCGAATGCACTGACCATACCGAGGACCAGAACCAGCAGGCCCAGCCCCAGCGCCTTGTGCCGGAACGACAGGAACAGGGTGGTTATCGGCATGATCAGGATAGACTGCACCTTCTGCCTCTGGGCGATATCGCGATAGCCGCCGATCCGGCGGACCCGGTCGGTGTCGGCGTTTGGACCGTTCCGCAAGGCCATCACCAGTCCAACCGGACCCATCAGAACACCGACACAGATCGCGGCCCAACTCCAGCGCCAGAATGCCTCATCGCCTTCGTCCAGAATCACGACACCGGCAGCAATCAGGCAGATGCCGCACACGAACATCATCAACCACCAGAACATGCGTTTCTGTCGCGCCTTTTCGCGCACAACCGCCTCGCTGTCACAATCGGTCACGCCTGCCCCTTTCAGTAACCCATGGGTTACATATCACCTAACGGTTACATGTCGTCAAGCACGGGCGATCGCAGGGCCTGTCTTCCGGCTGATCAAGGATCGGGCCGGCGGATGCGCGCTGTGGCCCCCTGGCTTCAGGCGACCGGTTCTTCGGCATGAAGTGACTTGGCCAAGTCTAGCAGCCGACGGCGCGGACGCTCGCCAAGCTGATAGTAGGCCTGGATCAGATCGAGGGTTTCCTTCCTGGAAAACATCTCGCCGCCATTGGCACCGGCGGCCTCCTTGCGTTCCATTGCCTCGGTCAGGCCATCATAGAAATAATTGACGGGCGACTCCAGCGCCTCGGCCAGCTGCCACAGGCGGGCGGCCGAGATGCGGTTGGCCCCGCATTCGTACTTCTGGATCTGCTGAAACCGGATGCCGACCTGAAGCGCCAATTGCTGCTGGGTCAGGCCCAGGAGACGGCGGCGACGACGCAGGCGGCGGCCCAGGTGAAGATCGATATCGGTGGCCATGGCCCCATTTCCCCATTCTGATGGAGTGTCCCAAAACGGAACGGCTCGCCGGAACAGCCGCAAACACCATGCCGCGTTCGCGTGACGAGGGAGTGTCGGTGTTCGCCGAACGGCCGACGGAGGCTGAAAGAGCGGCAAATTCAGCCGGGAGGTGCGCAACCCCGCGACCCCCGACGCATTACAGCCTCATCGCAGCTTAGCTTGGAAGGGCTATCATCATGGGTCTCGGAATCATCGGTTGGCTTGTCATCGGCATCGTGGCCGGCTGGCTTGCCGAAAAGGTCATGGGTCGCAGTCACGGCCTGATCACCAATCTCATCGTCGGGGTCATCGGGGCCCTGATCGGCGGCTTTATTGCCCAGAACCTGCTGGGCGTTCCCGTCGGTGGCTTCAACCTGATCACCTTGCTGGTGGCTTTCGGCGGGGCGTGCCTGCTGCTGTTCCTGCTGGGTCTGGTCCGGCGTCGCGCCTGATCTCAGGCTGTAGTATTGAAGCGAGAGGGGCGGTCCGCAGGGGCCGCCCCTTTTTCATGATGGGGCGCCCGGACCGCCAGATATTCGCTATCAGGCGACCATGAGCCGACCCACCCGACAGAATGGCCGGATGATCTGGCGTCTTCTCGCCCTGCTGCGCGAGGCCTCGCCCCAGATGTTTGCCGTCGCGGTGTTCGTGGCCGGGGCCCTGACGCTGATTTCGGCGGTGACCCCGGCCTTTGCAGACCGGTTGACGATCCTGCGCGACACGGTCTCGCCGCTGCTGATCGACCTGTCGCATTTTGTCGCCAGCGTGATCGGCTTCCTGTTGCTGTTGCTGGCCGCCGGGCTGTGGCGACGGCGGCGCGGGGCCTACTGGACGGCCTTTGTCGCCTTGCTTGCGGGGGCGGCCTTTTCGCTGCTGAAAGGTCTGGACTGGGAGGAAGCGCTGGAGCTTCTGGCCGTTGCCGCCCTTCTGATCCCGTGCAAGCCCGCCTTCGACCGACGTTCGCGGCTGGTCGAACCGCTTCGGCCCGCCTGGCTTCTGCTCGTGGTCACCGCAGTAGCCGCCTTGGTGTGGCTGGGCTTCTTTGCCTATCGCGACGTGGCCTATACCGATGAACTGTGGTGGACCTTCCTCAGCGACAGCCAGGCCTCGGGGTTCCTGCGCGCCGCTGCCGTCCTGTCGATCCTGACGCTGGCGATCGCGGCGGTTTCGCTTCTGTCCTCGCCGGGGTCGGGTCGGCGGCGTCTGGGCAATATCGAGGACAGGGCCCGGGCCCTGGCGGTCCTCGCCGGCGCCGAGCGCGCGATGCCCGAGGCCTGGCTGGCGGCCCTGGGCGACAAGACCCTTTTGTTCAGCCCCTCGGGGCATAGTTTCCTGAGTTACCGCGTGCGTGGTCGGCGCTGGATCGCCATGGGCGAACCAGCGGGCTTGAAGGCCGAGCAGCTGGACCTGCTGTGGGCCTTTGCAGAACTGGCCGACAGCTATGGCGGGGCACCGGTCTTCTATTCGGTGGGCGAGGGTTTGCTGGCCGATCTGGCGACGATGGGGCTGGCCGTGCGCAAGGTGGGAGAGACCGCCGTGGTCGATGTCGCTGCCTTCACCCTCGAGGGCAAGCCACGCCAGAACCTGAGGACAGCCGTCAACCGCGCAGAACGGGAGGGGGCGTCCTTCGCCGTCCTGCCGCCCGGGTCGGCGTCAGCGATCGCCGAGGAGCTGCACGCCGTGTCCGCGGCCTGGCTGGCCGAGCACAACGGCGAGGAGAAGGCCTTTTCGCTGGGCCGGTTCGACCCCGCCTACCTCGACCTGACTCCGATAGCCGTCGTGCGCCAGACTGTGGATGGAACCAGCCGCATCGTCGCCTTCGCCAACCTGCTGCCGGGCGCGGGCGAGGCGCGAGAGTTCGCCATCGACCTGATGCGGTATGTGCCCGAAGCCCCGCCGGGTATCATGGACTATCTGTTCATCCGCGCCATACAGTGGGCAGGCGCAGAAGGATACGCCCGCTTCGACCTAGGCATGGCCCCTCTGGCCGGTCTCGACGACCGGCGGCTGGCCCCGGTGTTCGGCCGCGTTGGTGCCCTGGTGTTCGAGGAGGGCGGGGCTCTGTATGGCTTCCAGGGCCTGCGCGCCTACAAGTCCAAATTCTTCCCGGAATGGCGCCCCCGCTTCATCGCGGCACCGGCTTCGACCCCGCTGGCGTTGGCCCTGCTGGATGTGGCGCTGCTGACGAGCGGGGGGTGGTCGGGGCTATTGGGACTCAGGCCGAGGGCATGACCTTGTCTCGTCACGGGCGACCCATGGTGGTAAATTTAAGCGTCAGGAATGTTTGTTACTCCGCACCCGCCCGTAACCTGCCAGATGTGATTTCCGTTCAGTGCGGCCTGGTGGCGGAGTGGCTACGCTTCGGGGATGCAACCCCGAAAACCTTCCGTTCGACTCGGAAGCCAGGCCTCCACTGATCGGAGAGCGCAAAGTCGGCCTCTTGGTCGCATGTCACCGTCCCTTCATGAGCCCCGCTATCCCTTGCCTTGAGCAGATTTCGTGACGGGCCTCGGCTTTGTCATGACTATGTCGCGACCCGTGTCCGCTTGCCGAGAACCCGCCGTGCCCAGCCTGACTCATCTTCAACGCCTGGAGGCCGAGAGCCTCCATATCCTGCGCGAGGTCGTCGCCGAGGCGGAGCGGCCGGTCATGCTGTATTCGATCGGCAAGGATTCGGCCGTCATGCTGCATCTGGCGGCCAAGGCCTTCTATCCGGCCCCGCCTCCCTTTCCCCTGCTGCATGTCGACACGACCTGGAAGTTCCTGGACATGTACGCCATGCGCGAGGCCTCGGCCGCTCGCTACGGCTTTGAGCTGCTGGTCCACAAAAACCCCGAGGCGGTGGCCCGGAACATCAACCCCTTCGATCACGGCTCGGCCATGCACACCGACCTGTGGAAGACCGAGGGGCTGAAACAGGCGCTGGACCTGTACGGTTTCGATGCGGCCTTCGGTGGGGCCCGGCGCGACGAGGAGAAGTCCCGTGCCAAGGAACGCATTTTCTCCTTCCGGTCGGCCCAGCACCGCTGGGACCCCAAGCAGCAGCGTCCCGAGCTGTGGAAACTCTATAACGCCCGGAAAAATCCCGGCGAATCCATGCGGGTTTTCCCGATCTCCAACTGGACCGAGCTGGACGTCTGGCAATACATCCACCTGGAAAACATCCCGATCGTGCCCCTGTACTATGCCGCGCCGAGGCCGGTGGTGGAGCGCGACGGCATGCTGATCATGGTCGACGACGACCGGATGCCGTTGCGGCCCGGCGAGACGCCGCAGATGCGATCGGTGCGGTTCAGGACCTTGGGCTGCTATCCCCTGACCGGCGCGGTCGAGAGCGCGGCCGATACCCTTCCGGCCATCATCCAGGAAATGCTGCTGACCACCACCTCGGAGCGCCAGGGCCGGGCCATCGATCACGACCAGGCCGCCTCGATGGAGAAGAAGAAGCAGGAGGGCTATTTCTGATGACCCTCGACGTCTCTCCCCTGAAGGACGCCGCCTACCGCCCGTCCGACCTGATTTCGGCAGACATCGACGCCTATCTGACGGCACATCAGAACAAGTCCCTGCTGCGCTTCATCACCTGCGGCTCGGTCGACGACGGCAAGTCCACCCTGATCGGGCGGCTGCTGTACGATTCCAAGATGATCTTCGAGGATCAACTGGCTCAACTGGAGGCAGATTCGAAACGGGTCGGTACACAGGGGTCGAACATCGACTTTGCCCTTCTGGTCGATGGTCTGGCCGCCGAGCGCGAACAGGGCATCACCATCGACGTGGCCTACCGGTTCTTCTCGACCGACCGGCGAAAGTTCATCGTCGCCGACACGCCGGGCCATGAACAGTATACCCGAAACATGGTCACAGGGGCCTCGACCGCCGACCTCGCCGTCATCCTGATAGACGCCAGGAAAGGCGTCCTGACCCAGACGCGAAGGCACAGTTTCCTCGTCAATCTGATGGGCATCCGCCACGTCGTCCTGGCGGTCAACAAGATGGATCTGGTCGGCTACGATCAGGCCCGGTTCGACGCGATCGTCGCCGACTATGCCGCCTTTGCCGACCGGCTGGGGATGAGCGACGTCGTGGCCATTCCGATCTCCGGCGTGGCCGGCGACAATATCGCCGCGGCCAGCTCAAACACGCCCTGGTACTCCGGCCCGACCCTGATGGAGCATCTGGAGACGGTCGAGGTCGATGCCGACCGACTTCAGACCCAGCCCTTCCGGATGCCGGTTCAGTGGGTCAACCGCCCGGACCTGGACTTTCGGGGCTTCGCCGGCCTGATCGCCGCAGGGTCTGTGCGGCCTGGCGACGCGATCCGGGTCGAACCCTCGGGCCGGACCTCGACCATCGCCCGCATCGTCACCCAGGGCGGCGACCTGGACATCGCGGTCGCGGGCCAGTCCGTGACCCTGACACTGGCCGACGAGGTCGACTGCTCGCGCGGCGATGTGATTGCTGGCGCGATCTCTCCGCCCCAGGTCGCCGACCAGTTCGAGACCACCGTCGTCTGGATGGCCGACGAACCGCTCCTGTCCGGCCGATCCTACTGGCTCAAGATCGGGGCCCAACGGGTCGCGGCACAGGTCACCGAGATCAAACACCGCATCCATCCCGACAGCCTGGAACATCTCGCCGCCCTGGG
>Ga0209066_10002063_pt1 | contig 25255 bp, 21 predicted proteins | sample All_14_2_FD_187198 | JGI IMG/M metagenome (GOLD analysis project Ga0209066, IMG submission 187198) | Freshwater microbial communities in response to fracking from Pennsylvania, USA - Allegheny Zone_MetaG_DW_15 (SPAdes) (version 2) ... | reverse complement strand
CGACGACGGTCAGGTCGATCGGCACGTCAGCGGACGGTGAAGCTGTAGTTTCCCGTCATGCGGTGACCGTCGGCCGCCGCGATGGCCCAGGTCACGCGATAGGTCCCGGCCGACAGCGGCGCTGCGAACGACCCGCCCAGCGTCTTGCCGTCCTCCGACACCGTCTTGGTCAAGGAGACGGCGCGCCCCCGCCCATCCTCGACCTCGACGGTGGAGAACGGCGCGGCAAATCGCTCGCTGAACGTCAGGCTGATCGTGCGGGGCGCCGACACAACCGCCCCGCTCGCGGGCGTAGCCGAAACCAGCCGAGCATGCGCAGCGACGGGCGAGACGCCGATCACCGCCGCCGCAGCGGCAACGAGCGAAAGGGTACGAACCATGGGAACCTCCAGAGACAAGCGATACTACGCCCCCCCGACGCTAATCCCTCACGGCTATGACGTCATCTCCAAGTCACTGGCCGCTGCTTCGCGTCGGCCAGACAGGTCAAAAGCCAGCTGGGAGTCGGGTCCGCTCCAATCGGCCGAGCCGGTGCGTCGCGCTGAGAGCGGACGTTCGGAACCGGCACAATGGCACTGTCAGCCCAAACTGATTGCGAGGTCAAACACGGGACCGTAGCGTCTCAAGATGGCCAATTCGACCAACCCTTTTCGCTACTTCGACAGCTCCCCCGAGGTGATCCGCCTCGTGGTGATGATGTACGTGAAATGCCCGCTATCGCTTCGTAACGTCGAGGACCTTCTGGCCGCGCGTGGCATCGATATCTGCCACGAGACGGTGCGTCTCTGGTGGAACCGGTTCGGTCCGATGTTTGCGGCCGAGATCCGCAGGAAGCGGGTCCAGAAGATGCGCGCCTTCACCCATTGGCGGTGGCACCTCGACGAGGTCTACGTGACCCGAAGGGCGGCGTAGCCAACATCAATGGCGAGATGCACTACCTCTGGCGGGCCGTGGACCACGAGGGCGAGGTGCTGGAATCCTTTGCCAGCAAGGCCCAGGACAAGCCGGCCGCGTTGAAGTTCATCAAGAAACTCGTGAAGCGGCACGGCCGGGCGGAGGCCATAACGACCGACGGCCTGTGCTCCTACAGGGCCGCCATGAAGGACCTCGGGAACCCCGATAAGCAGGAGGTCGGTCGCTGGGCCACCAATCGGGTCGAGAACTCACATCTGCACTTCGGACGAAGAGAGCGAGCGATGCTGAGGTTCCGGCAGATGAAGACATTGCAAAAGTTCAGCTCCGTCCACGCCGCCTTCCACAACCCCTTCAACCAGGATCGCCACCTCATCAGCAGAGACGATTACAAGGCCCGACGCCCAGCTGCCCTGGCTGAGTGGAAGACGCGCGCCGGCCAGGCGCTGCTCCCCTCCGTGACCCGCACTCATAGGATGCAAGTCGTCATCGGGCTGAGAGCCCTCCGGGGCGCCTCAGCGCAAGGACAGGTCGAAATTCTCCGGGCCGCCCATGCCGCACTGACTCGCCCGCGGCGGGAGCGGTGGCGAGATCAGGCCGACGTTCCAGTGCCATGGCAATCCGCCCGCCGCCCGCCGGCGACAGACGACCTCTTCGTGAAGCCAGAAGCCATTGGGCGGAGCCACAGCCGCCGTCGGCGCGGCCTCGAACCGCATATAGGGCCGGCTCTGGTCATAGGCTTGCCAGGGGGGTTCCCCGGGAGCGAGCGGCACACCGCCCCGTGCAAAGCTGGCCCAATAGCTGACCATGGCGTCGGACAGGCGCTGTTCAGTCGAGGTTTCGGGAATGTGCGGCCAGTACGCAGGCGTTCGCTCCATGGTGCCGAAGACGAACGGGATCTCCGAGGCATGAAAGGCGCGGTAGCCGGCATTATCGGCCGCCGGATAGCCGTGGTCGAAATAGTAGAGATAGCCGGAGGCGCCCGCCGCCGTCTGCGTCCGGACCAGCTTTTCGGCGGTCCAGCCGTAAAGGGCATCCCGCGTGGTCGCCAGCATGCTTTCATCAATGTCCGTGGACGGATAGAGGGAGAGGAAGACGTCCGCGAGGTCGCCGTATCGCGCGCCGATTTCCCGCTCGTAGGACGTCGGTCCCTCCGGGGCGGGCGGCAGCAGAAAACGAAGGGAGCGGATCTCGCCTTCGTTATAGCCAGCCATCAGCGGCACCGGGGCCTGCTCGCCCCGCTCGAATACGTCGATCACCTGATCCGGCAGCAGGTGGCCATCAAGAGTTCCCAGCGGAAAATATCCGGTACCGGCCACCGCCGTTATCAAATCCCCGGCCTCCATGGCGCGCAGATCCGCGAGGTCGGCCGCGCCGATCTGATCAGCCACGGCGAGACCCACCGTCTCTGCGTCCGGCCAGTTTTCGAACGTCCCGTCCCGAAGTTCCGGTACGGTTATCAGATAGCCGCTCTGGGCGATGGCACGATGGAACAGGCCGCGCGCTTCGGGCGACGCCATCAGGTAGAGTACGCTCAGCGCTCCGGCCGACTCGCCGGCGATGGTCACATTGTCCGGGTTACCCCCGAAGGCGGCGATGTTCTGCCTGACCCAACTCAGGGCCTGGATCTGGTCCATAAGGCCATAGTTCCCGGAAATGCCGTCCGCCGTCTCGGCACTGAGCGCGGGGTGGGCCATCCAGCCCAGCGGGCCCAGTCGGTAGTTGATCGTGACAACCACAAGGCCCTGGCGGGCAAACCGGCTTCCATCGTAAATGGCTTCGCTGCCCGCTCCACTGACCAGCGAGCCGCCATGGATCCAGACCAGCACCGGCGCATCCACCACGTCTGTGGCGCCCCAGATGTTGAGGGACAGGCAGTCCTCACTCATCGACGCGTGGGTGGCGTACGGCGACGCAGGCTGGGGACAGGCGTCGCCGAACATGGTGGCGTTGCGCACGCCCTCCCATCGCGGCAATGGTTCGGGCGTCCGCCACCGCAGGTCTCCGACCGGCGGGCGGGCATAGGGAATGCCCCGATAGATGGCGATATCTCCCTCGACCGAACCGCTGACGATGCCGGCAGGCGCGTCAACTGTCGGCACCGGCTGGGCCCCGGCGGGTCCGCCCCACAGGCCAAGCGCCACGGCACAGAGGCCCCACAGCTTCCAGCTCGTCATCCTGTCACCCTCCCGGGTTCGTTTCAGCGGAGCGCTGCGGCCTTCGCAGCCTTACGCTCCTCCAGATCGGCAATGATGGCCAGGTGGCGCTTCCGCGTCAGATGATAGCCGATCAGGAACAGGGGCGAGACCATGGCGAACAGCGCCGGCAGCGGCCCGGAGATCAGGGCCAGCTTATTCAGTATCTCCTGCGGGATCGGCATATCGGCCGGCCGCGAGGCGAGATCCGTCGGGAAACGGATCGCGTCCAGCGCCAGGCCCGCAATCAGGCCTCCCAGACCGGAGGCGCCCTTGAACGCCAGGGTCAGACCCGAGAAGAACAGCCCCTCACGCCGCACCCCGAACAGCCATTCGTGCTCGTCGGCCGTGTCGGCCAGCATGGACTGAAAGCCCACGCCCCCGATCATGATCGACGTCCCGACCAGCAGGCCGTTGACGAACAGCACGCTCGCCGCAACCGCCGGCGACAGCGATACCGGTCCGTACAGCTGCAGCAGGGGCGGCCACATCAGGAAGATGGCGATCGCGAGAAAGGCCATGATCGACAGCGTCCGCTTCTCGATATGGCGGAGGGCAAAGGCGCTGATCGGCGCGCCCAGCAAAGGCCCCAGGGTCGTGCTGAGCAGGATCAGCTGGATAGCGCCCGTATCCAGCTTCCAGAAATAACGGCTGGCGTGCAGGGCCAGCGACACATGGGCGGAATAGGCCAGGAAATAGGTCAGAACGGTCGCGAACAGGATCAGGAACGAGCGGTTCCGGGACAGCTCGATCATCTCCCGGGCGAAGCCGGTCAGAAACGCGGCACCGCCCTCTTCCGGTCCATGCAGGCGGGGTGCGGCGCGCCGCACCGCATCGATGGCGACCAGACCGGCGACCAGCATCAGCCCCGCACAGGTCCAGCCATAGGGGACATAGCTGGCCCGGCTCAGCAAACCGCCGGCTCCGGTCATGAAGACCCCAAGACCCAGGACCACGCCGATCAGGATGCCGGCGTTCTGGAAGGACAGGCGGAACGACACGATATTGGCCCGCTCGCGATAGTCGTCGGTGATCTCCGCCCCCACCGCCGTGAACGGCAGCACGAAGAACGACAGCGACAGACGCAGAACCACCAGACAGGCCGTGACGTAGAGGAACTGGGCAGTTCCGGTCAGGGACTCGGGCACCGAAAACAGCAGGCCGAACGCGACCACGAACGGCAACAGCCCGCCGACCATGAAGGGCAGGCGGCGGCCGAAGCGGGATCTCAGCCGGTCGCTGGCCAGACCGATCGCGGGGTCGGCAACGGCGTCGATCAGCAGGGCGACGAGCTTCGCCATGCCCGCCATGGTGCCGGACATCCCGCACACGGCTGTCAGATAGAACAGCAGGAAGAATCCAAAGCCCGCCGCGACAATCCCGTCGGCAAGCGCCCCTGCCCCGTATCTTGCCTTGAACCCGAACGTCAGCGGGGTGCTGCGCGCGGCGCCGGGAAGCACCTCCTGGACGGTACTCACGCCGCCGAGCCCTTCCGCGCGGGCATCTGCGCGAGCCGAAGGGCGTCATAGATACCCTTCTGGAAGATCGGCAGGGCGCGCCGGCCGGCGGCCCCGCGGCCGGTCGCGATCGTCGAGCCGGACTTCGACGTCACCGGCACAACGTGCTGGATCAGATACACAAGGATCAGATCATTTACCGGGTCCGCCTGCCACCAGGTGCCGAACACGCCCGGCCAGGTCACGGCTCCCTTTTCACCGCAGGCGTAGGGGTTGTCGGTCAGGTCCTCGGCCACGGCGAGGCCCAGGCCAAACCCGGATTTTGACCATAGATCCATACCGGCGAAAGGCACCTTGCGCTGTGTCTCGGTCAGACGGTTGGTCCACATCAGCCGCACCGTCTCCGGCTGCAACAATCGCACGCCATCCAGAACCCCCTCGTTCAGAAGCATCTGCGCAAACCGGTGATAGTCCCCGGCCGAGGAGATCAGCCCGCCTCCTCCCGGCGTATAGCCTGGCGGCGCGTCATACATCTCGGCATGAACCTTCTCGAGCCCTTCTCGCCCGGCGTCAAAGGCATAAAGGCTCGCAAGCCTGTGGCGCTGCTCCTGGGGCAGCCAGAAGTCGGTATCCGCCATGCCCAGCGGGCCGAAAATCCGGTCCCGAAACACCTGACGCAGGGGTTTGCCCTCGATACGCCCGATCAGGAATCCCAGCACATCCGACGAGTGGCCATAGTGGAACCGGTCGCCGGGCTGATAGGCCAGCGGCAGGGTGCCCAGTGCGGCCAGCCATTCATCCGGCGTCATCCGGTTCATGCCCGGATCCCCGAGGGCCGCCTCATAGGCCTGTTTGATCGGCCCCTCGGAAAAGGGCGCATAGGCGATCCCCGACCGGTGGGTCAGCAGATCCTCGATCGTGATGTCGCGGCCGGCGGGCTCGGTGTTCTCCAGCGGTCCCGACGGGTCCCGCAGCACCGACAGGTTCGCCAACTCGGGTACCCATCGGGTGACGGGGTCGTCCAGAGTCAGCCGTCCCTCCTCCATCAGCATCAGGGCCGCGACCGAGGTGACCGGCTTGGTCATGGACGCGATGCGAAACAGGGTGTCGGTCCGCATGGGTGTGCGGCTCTCGATGTCGCTCCAGCCGATGGCATCGGAATAGACGACCTCGCCCCCGATGGCGGCGAGGGTCACGACCCCCGACAGTTCCCCCCGGTCGACAAACCCCTGCAGGGCCGGTCGCACCGCGGCCAGGGCCTCAGGGTCGAGACGGAGGCGCGGCGCAACATCATGTACAGGCATAAATCAGGACCAATCAGGACTTAGAAGGTGCGGCGCAGATTGATCGCGACAAACCGCCCGATCGGATTATAGGCGCCGCCAATCCCGTCGGCGGCCGGGAAGAAGGGCGGATCCTGGTCGAACAGATCATTGATCTGCAGGGACAGGGTCGTGTCCCGGCCCCAATCTGTGTCCGGCAAGCTCCAGGCGGCGCGCAGGTCCACGGTCGTATAGGAATCGGCCTGATAGCTGCTCACTCCGGTCGGTGTGGTGTAGGTGCTGCGAATGCCGTCCCGGTGATTGACGAAGCTGGCCAGGCTGACAGATCCCAGATTCACACCCAGCGTCGCACGGGCCGTCCATTGGGGCACACCCAGATCCAGGCTGTTCGACACGGGCGCGGCCGGCGAGAACTGCGTGTCGAAGTTCAGGATGTAGTTGCCGGCCAGATCGGCGAAGACGGTGCCGAAACTGGTGAACCACAGGTAGTTGACGTCAAAGTCGAGGCCATCGGTCTTGCGGCTGCCAAAGTTGTTCAGGCGCAGATCCAGCACATTACCGATCGCCGGCAGGGGCGTGGGCAGGGTCACCGGCACGGCGATCGAGAGCAGATCCGCCAGCTGCGTCGGCGTGGGGTCGCGGTAGACGATTGCGGCAAACGTCGGGTCCGTGAAGACATAGGGCACCGTCGGCGTGCCGATCACATTCGTATAGTCGATGCTGTAATAGGTCAGGCTGGCCCGAAGATTGGGCAGCGACACCGGATTGAGATCGACCCCGAAGGAATAGGTCGTCGCCTCCTCCGGCTGCAGGTTCTTGTTCCCGCCCAGCAGATAGATGGTGTTGACCTGGGCCGCCCCCCGCGTTGGATCGTTTGCCCCTGTCGCGGCCTGGGCCGAACTCAGATAATAGGCACCGACGGTGGCCCCGACCTGACGCATGCCGGGCGCCCGGAATGACGTGCCGTAGGATCCGCGAAGGGCGACCCCTTCGGTCGGCTCCCACAGGATGCCTACCTTGGGATTTGTGGTCGAGCCGAAGTCGCTGTACTCGTCGAAGCGGCCGGACAGGGACAGGGACAGGCTCTTGATTCCCGGCGACGCATTGTCCGCACCGACGAGGGGGATAAACAACTCCCCATAGGCCGAGGTGATGTCGCGCTCCAGGTCCTCGGGAACCGGCGTGGCCCCCACGAAGCCGGTCTGTTCAAACGTCTCCCGCCGGACCTCGGCGCCGAGCGCGAACCGCAGCTCGCCCCCGGGCAGCTGCATCAGCGGCCCGTCTAGCTTCACCGCCCCCAGACTGGTCCGCTGGTCGATGCTGACATCGGTCGAGGAGTTGAGGATGGCGGCGATGACGGCGGGTGACGTACCGTCGCCGAACGGATCCAGCGCCGTGTCCAGGGTCGTCCCGGCCGCCGCTGCCGCGAGGGCCGCGGCATTGATCTGCGGAATGAAAGCGTCATTGCCCGCCCAGTCGTAGGTCGCATACACACTGAGGTTGAGCGAACGCGGCAGCTCTATATCGACGCCGACCGACGAGTTGCCGACCTGGCGCACATCGGTATTGGTGAAGTGGTCGTCGCCGATCAGGTTGTCGGGGCGGAACAGGACCGCTTCATAATAGGCGCCGGGAGGCCCCTGGAAGAAGGGGTTGCCGCCAAAGGTCGGGCTAAGCAGGAAGACCGTCTGGGCCGGCGGCGCGACGCGCAGGGTATCGCTGCGATCCGTGTAGAGTACCTCCCCCCACAGGGTGGCCGTCTCGCCGATGTCCTGTTCGGCCGAGACGAACAGGCTGTGCAGCTCGGACCGGGGCAACAGGTCCGCGCCGGCACCATTGTCGCAATAGTTGCGGGTATTGGGCAGGAAATCAGGGGCCGCATAATAGGTGTTGTACAGCGGATCCAACAGCACATTGGGCGACGGACACGACGTCGAGCGCGTGTCGATCCCGCCAAACGGCCGGAAGTCCTGTACGCGATAGTCGCGGTCACGGCCCGTGATGTTGTCGGTCTCCGTATACTGATAAGCGGCCAGCAGACTGCCGCCTTCCCACCGATGCCCGATCAGGGCGCCGATGTGGCCGGCGTAATAGGCGTCCGCCACGCCATAGCTGCCCGACACCTCGACGCCCGACACATTGCGGCGCGTGATGAAGTTGACCACGCCCGCCACCGCGTCCGAGCCGTAGATGGCAGACGCGCCGTCGGCGACGATTTCCAGCCGCTCGATGGCCAGATTGGGGATCAGCGGATAGTCGGGATTGGTCTCATTGGCGGCGGCGGCCACCAACCGGTGACCGTTCATGAGCGGCAGGGTGGCGTTGGCCGGCAGGCCGCGCAGGCCGGGCGCGAACGATCCGAACCCGCCCAGGCTGGGCGTCGGCGCGGTGTTGAAGCTGTTCATCTGGGGCACGCTGGCCAGCACATCCGGCGTATTCGCGGCGCCGAGCGTTTCAATGTCGTCGCGCGAGACGCTGATCAGATTCGACCCGGTCGGCGGCACGCCCCGGATGCTCGTGCCGGTGACGATAATGTCCTCGACCCGGCTCTCGGCTTCGTCCGGATCCTGTACCTCAGGTGTGGACTGGGCCAGCGCGGACCCTGCGGACAACAGGGTCACGGCGACCAGCGATGTGCCGACAAGGGCCCATTGCCTTACGGATTTCGAGTGCCTCTTCATGTCGTTTCCCCCGGCGGATTTACCGCTCTGTATCGCTGCCGTTGTCGCAGACGATCTCCCTAGTTCATTTATTTAGCACTAAGTGAACGGCAGTCGTCAAGTTCATTTAGTCGCAGCTGAACCAAACGACATCCCGTCCTTGACCCTGGCGGTGGGCTGCCCCATCGTTCAACCTCATCGTCAGCGCCGGTCGGGCGACGGCGAACGCACGGGAGTAAGGCATCATATGGCAGCTGCGCCGAAACGTGAGGGGCGCCGAACCCGTGCCGAACAGCGTGCCGCAAGTGTGAAGCTGATTCTCGACACGGCGGAGGACCTGTTCTCCCAGCGCGGCTATTTCGGCATCACGATCAAGGATGTCGCTGACCAGATGGGCATCCATCCCGCGCTGATCCACTACTATTATGACGGCAAACAGGCCCTGTTCGACGCGGTGTTTCAGCGGCGGGTCGACTATGCGGTCGAGGCGCGGACCGCGGGACTCGACGCCTATGAGGCCGAGGCCGGCGATCATCCGACGATCGAGGGCGCCCTGCGCGCCTATTACGACGGCGCCTTTGACGTCTACATCAACGGCGACGATGGCTGGCGCAACTTTGGCCGGATCTTTGCCCAGGTGAACAATGCCCCGGGCTATGGCGCCGAGAAGATGGACCTCTACTTCGATCCGCTGGTTCTCAGGCTGATCAATCTGCTGAAGAAGGCGCTCCCCGACGCCGAGCCCGAAGACCTGTTCTGGAGCTTCCAGTTCACCTCCGGCGCCTACACCCTGATCCTGTCGCGGACGGGTCGCATCGACCGGCTGTCGGACAATATCTGTCGCTCGGATGACTTCGAGGCCGTCCGCGACCGCTTCGTCACCTTCATGGTCGGCGGCTTTGAGGCCCTGTACCGGAAGTCGGCCAGGGGCTGACCGCTGGCGTCACCGCTCAGGCGGCCTCCCCATCCGGGCCTGACGTAAGGCCGCTCGACGGACCTTCCCGGCCTCGTCGCGCAGAGGCTCCGCAGTGAATTCGATGTGTTTGGGCAACTTGTACCGCGTCAGCCGTTCGGCGACGAAGGCCATCAGATCGCCTTCCGTGAGCGACGCGCCGTCGGCCAGTTGCACGATGGCGTGCACGCGCGCGCCCCATTCTTCGTCGGGCAACCCGATCACGGCGCTGCCCCGCACGTCCGGATGGGCCTCCAGCGCGGCCTCGACCTCTTGCGGATAGATGTTCGCTCCGCCCGAGATGATCAGGTCGTTGCGGCGATCCGAGAGATAGAGATAGCCATCCTCATCGACCCATCCCAGGTCCCCGGGGGCCTCCCACTCCCCGATCCGGCGCGCCTCGCTCCCCAGATAGTGGTAGGTCGACCCCGGCCCGCTGTCCGGCCGGAAGAAGATTTCGCCCGTTTCGCCGATCGGGCAGTCGCGCCCCTCTGCATCGAGGATGCGCATCTCATAGCCGTCGCGCACCTGACCGACCGAGCCGCGGCGCTTCAGCCAGTCCGTCCCCGAAATGATGGTCGAACCGGTGCCTTCGGTGGTGCCGTAATATTCCCAGACCCGGTCCGCACCCAGCCAGTCGATCCACGCCTCCTTCAGCCACGGGGCGCACGGGGCCGCCATATGCAGCACCATGCGAAGGCTGGGCAGGGTGAACTGCGACAGCGCGTCGGGCCCCAACCGCCAGATGCGTTGCATCATGGTGGGCACCATCGTCACCCAATTGACCTCTTGGGCCTCGATCAGGTCCAGCGCGCGGAGCGGATCGAAGCGGCCCATCTCGACGATGGTCGCGCCTGTGAACATGCCCATGGTGATGCAGTGGAAGGGGGCATTATGATAGAGCGGCCCGGGGTTCAGGATCGTGTCGCCGGGCTGCTGACACAGGAATCCCTCGGTAGGGTTGCGCAGTGCAGGCGCGGCGTCGACGATCACCTTCGGCCGGCCCGTCGATCCGCCACTGGTCATCGCCTTCCAGTGCGGAGAGACTGCTTCAGTCAACGGATCGGCAGAGAGGTCGTCCGCGCTCCCCGACAGCACCGGCACCCCGGACGAGGGCGGCGTCCCCACAAACAGGCGGGGCCTGACCAGATCGAGAATGGCCTCCATCTCGGGCCGGGCCATTCTGGCCGAGACGATGTTGGGGGTTGCCCCAAGTTTCCACAGGGCGAAGACCGTCTCATAGAATTCGAGGCCGTTCGGCAGGGCCACCGTGACGAAGTTGCCATGCCCGACGCCCTGGCTGGCCATCAGCCGGGCCAGGCGATTGCAGCGCGCATCCAGCTCGCCGTAGCTCAGGCGTCTGTCCCCCAGGATCAGCGCCGCCCGCGACGGCGCCTTTCGCGCATGGTGGGCCAGGATTGCGCTCAGCGGCACCGGATCAGCAGACATGACGACTCCTCACGGACCCCTTGTCTGGACGACTCCATGATGAAGGGACCGGGGACCTTCCAAGTCAGCCACTAACTTAGCCGTCAATGAATGAAAAGCCCGTCGACGCCAACCGAAGCCAGGTTCGCTCCAGACCGTCCAAGCGCCATCGCCTGCAGACCCCGACAAGCGGACCTGGTGCGTCACTCGCCGGGTGAGGGGGGGCTCCCCAGACGCTGCGCGGCGACCAGGCCGATCAGGGCGGCGGCAGAGGCGATCAGGGCGGCGGTTGCCCAGGGGTGCTCCTGGACCTCCTCGCGGGTGCGGCGCGCCAGATCCGCGCCGGTGTCGCGAGCCTCGTCAGCCAGATGGCGCGCTGCCCGGGTCAGGGCGGCGGAGGCGTGCTGGAATGCCTCCTGCGCTTCCTCGCCGGTCTTTTCGGTCGCGTCCCTGAGCGTGTCTGCGACCTCACCGACGAGGTCCCGCATGGTCTCGTTTAGCGACGGGGTGGGTGTCCTGGGCATGTCAGTCTCCTGTTCAGGGCCACACTGCTACGCCAACCCCCGCCCCCCGCCATGATCTGGATCAAGGTCGGTGCCGCCCCGACATGCGATCTTCTCTAAGCGGGTCTTTCGAGGATCATCCCATGAGCTACAAGCACATCGTCGCCCTGGCCGTCGGGGAGCCCTTCGACCGGCAGACACTGGCCTTCGCCGCCTGGCTGGCGCGGGAACACGAGGCCATGGTCACGGTTGTGCCGGCCTACCCCGACGCTGCCGCCAGCGTGGCGGCCTTCGCCACCGCCGCCGGGGGCGCCTATCCCCAGGAGGTTTTCACCGCGCTGACCGAGGCCATGAAGGCCACTCAGGCACAGATCGAGCAGGTCTGCCGGGACGTGTGCGAGGAGACCGACCTCACCTTTGGTCCGGGAGAGGGGGCGCCGCGCCTGGTGCTGGCGGACTATGACCGCCCGCCGGCCTTCGCGCTCGCGCGACATCTGGCCCTGACCGACCTGGTGGTCGTGGCACAAGGGCTTCTGACCGGGTCCGAACGGCATCTCATCGGTCAGATTCTGTTCGCCGAGCGTGCGCCGTTGCTGATCGCACGCGGCGATCCCGAGACCCTGACAGGGGTGGCCGCCATCGCGTGGGACGGCAGTGCCCATGCGGGGCGCGCTTTGCGGAAGGCCCTGCCCCTGATCGGCTCGTCGCAGGACCTCCTTATCCTGCAGGCGCCCGAGAGACGGCGGCTGGATATGGACGCGAGCCCCGAGGCGTTGAACACCTATCTGCGCAGTCATGACGTGGGCGAGGGCCGGCCCGTCGCGGCGGAAGGATCGCCCGAAGGCGACGCCCTGATCGCTGCGGCCCGGGCCAATGATGTGAGTCTGCTGATCGCCGGTGCTTTCGGGCGGCCCCAGTTCGCCGAATATCTGTTCGGCGGGGCGACACGCAGCTTCATGAAGGCGAAGGACGGTCCGTCGCTGCTGTTGATGCATTGACCCTGGCTGCTCCCCCGTCCCCGGCCTCACCCGACGTCGCCATACAGTTTTTCGGCGCGGCCGAATGCGTCACCGGTTCCTGCACCCTGGTCCGCTGCGGGCCGGCGCGCGTCCTTGTCGATTGCGGCATGTTCCAGGGCCCGAAGACGCTCAAGGCCCTCAACTATGAACCGTTTCCCTTCGACCCGGCGACGATTGACGCCGTCGTCCTGACCCACGCCCATATCGACCACTCCGGCCTCCTGCCCAAACTCGTCCGGGACGGATTCAGCGGACCCATTTTCGCCACCGCTCCCACGCGGGATCTGTGCGCCGTCATGCTCGCTGACGCCGCGGAGCTGCAGGCCATGGATGTGGAGAATTTGAACCGGCGCAATGAACGTCGCGGCCTGCCCGCCATCACGCCAATCTACGGACCCGCCGATGTTGCCCCCACTCTGAAGCTGTTCCAGACGGCGAAGCTGCGCCAGCCGGTCGCGGTGGCGCCCCGCGTGGAGGCGTGCTTCTGGCCGGCCGGGCATCTGCTGGGCGCAGCGTCGGTGGAACTGGTCCTTGCATCTGCGTCAGATACGACGCGGGTGATGTTCTCGGGCGATGTGGGCGCGCTCACGCAGCACCTTCTGCCAGCGCCCGACGGACCCTCGACGACGCAGCATGTGGTGCTTGAGTCGACCTATGGAGACCGGGAGAGACCGGCCCTGGAGCCCGGACGCCGCCGCGACATTCTGACGGAGGAGCTGCGACGCGCCCGCGCGGCCGGTGGCCCACTTCTGCTGCCGGTCTTCGCCATCGGCCGGGCCCAGGAACTTCTCCTGGATCTGCTCGTGATCATGGAGTCAGATCCCGATCTCGCTGGCGAGATCTTTCTGGATTCTCCCCTGGCGATTGAGGCGACCGAGGTCTTCCTGAAGCGCGGCTGGAATCCCGACACCCAGTCCAATCCCTATCTTCCACTTCAGAACGCTGAACGGATCCATGAGCTTCTCCGGCCCCAGGAAAGCGACACCCTTGACCGGCTTCGAGGCTGGCACGTCATTCTGGCTGGCAGCGGCATGTGCGACGGGGGCCGGGTCCGCCGACACCTGAAGCGCCTGCTCTGGCGAAAGGAAACCACGCTCCTGATGACCGGCCATCAGGCTGTCGGCACGCTGGGCCGGGTGCTTGTGGAAGGTCAGAACCTGGTTCGAATTCAGGGGCAGGATGTTCGGGTGCGGGCGAATATTCGCTCCATCGACGCCTATTCAGGCCACGCGGATGCGGTCGGTCTGGTCCAGTGGCTGCTGGACAGGTCGCCCACCGGAACGGTTTTCCTGAACCACGGCGAGCCCGATGGCCTTGCGGGGCTGGCGCGGCGGCTTGAAGCTGCGTTAATACCGCCCAACCGCATTGCCACGCCCGTCCTTGACCAGATCTATGGTCTCGGCGCCGGTGAGGTTCGGGCCGATATAGCATCCCGCCCGCGGCTGCCCCCTGGCGCCGCCGGACGCCAGGACTGGCACAACAGGCGCGCGAACTTTCTGGGCCTTCTCAACGACGTTCTGCAGGAAATCAGTGACGACGAGGCGCGCACTCGATTGCTTGGCGCGTTAACCGCTCAGGTGAAAGCAGCCCACCGCCAGGCCGCCGTCGCGGACGCCGGCGACGGCGTTCATTCGGTTCCTTCCGGAGGGCCAGGCTCGCGGTTGGACCAGATGGCGACGCCTCCGATCACGACGATGAATGTGACGAACGCGGCCGCGATGGCGCCGATAACGATGTCGGATTGAACAAGCATGGGAAATCTCCTCTCGCCCCATCCTCCGCAAAGCCAAGCTCCGTGTCCTTGATCCGGATCAAGGACGCCACCGTCTCCGCGTCCATGATGGGGGAATGACACCCTTGTCCGACACCCCCGCGCCGACCGATCCGGAGCCGATCACCCCGCCCGTGCGCAAGGTGCACGTCATCATTGTGGCTCACCCCCGGCAGCGCAGTTTCACCCTGTCCATGGCCAGGGGCTATGCACAGGTGGTCGAAGCGCAAGGGGGGCGCGTTATCCTGCGCGATCTCTACCGTATGCGCTTTGATCCGTTGCTGCATGCACAGGAAATGCCTGACCACCCGGGCTTCGGGTCCAGGCCGGATGTCGAGGCCGAACGTCGGCTGATCGCCGAGGCCGACGTCTATGCCTTCTTCTACCCCCTATGGTTCAATAGCGCGCCGGCCATGATCAAGGGCTATGTCGAGCGGGTGTTCGGCATGGGGTTCGCCTATTCTCCGTTCGGACTCAGCGGAAACCGTCCACTGCTGGCGGACCGTGCCATGGTCACCTTCACGTCCACGGGCGCACCCCAGGACTGGGTCGAGGAGTCCGGCGCATGGGACGCCATGCGCGCCCATTTCGACGATCATCTGTCGGCGGTCACCGGGCTTCAGAACCTGGGCCATCACAATTTCGGATGTGTTCGCGCCGGCATGGGCGAGGCTGCAGTGCGGGAACGCTTGAACGAACTGCAATCGCTGGCGGGGACAATCATGCATGGGGGCTCCATCACAGGCGCTTCAGCCCGATGAGTTCGCAGCGGAGTGTCAAGACTGTGCTGTCGTGTCAGCAGGCGTCGAACCCCGACGGCGCGCTTGATCAGGCGCTGGCGGACAGCTTTCCCGCCAGCGATCCCCCGGCCGCCACGCAGCGGCGGCCTCGCCCCGGTGGATCCGTCCAGCCGGCGCCGATGCACGGGGTTGTGTTGCATCGGGCAGGCGAGCTCACACCCCGAGCCGACCCAGACGGTTCATGTCCTTCAGCCAGCCGTGTCGCCGCGCGAGGGGCGCGCCCTCGACCATGCCGAGAACGGTTGTCCTCACCGGATTGAAACCCACGAACCGGAACACGTTGCGGCTAAGGCTTCTCAGGCTGTGGGCGCCGAACCAGCCGATATAGAACCAGCCGGGCATGCCCATGGTGACGATCAGTCGTGCGGAGCGGCCCTTGAGCCTCCCGCCCGCCACCGGGCGGGTGGGATCGAAAGCGAAGCCCGGGCGGAGTACCTGTTCGAGAAACGCCTTCAGCCTCGCCGGGACGTCTCCGAGCCACAGGGGATAGAGGACCACCACATGCTCGGCCCACAGAAGGTCCTGTTGACAGGCCTCGACAACCTCAGGGGGCGCGGCTTCCCAATCCGCCCGACTGTCGAGCGGCGGAATATCGAGATCACCGAGGATCAGGGAGCGCAGGGCGTGCCCGCCTTCGCGAGCGCCTTCACGATAGGCTTCAGCCAGGGCGTGGCAAAGCCGCTCGGGCGAGGGGTCGGGATGGCCTTCAATAATGAGGATGCGCCGGGGCGGCTTGCGGTTCGTGTCCATGGCCCATGATCGTCCGTCGGGCTGCGGTCCGCTTTGATCCAGATCATGGGCGCGCCAAGCCATGCCTGGCTCAGTAGCCGGCGGCCAATGCCAGTCGCATCAGGTCCGACAATGTTCGCACGCCCGCCTTCGTCATGAGGTTGGCGCGGTAGACCTCAATAGTACGCGCGCTGATTTCCAGGGTGCGAGCGATTTCCTTGTTGGATTTTCCCGACGCCACGCCTGCGAGCACATCCCGCTCCCGCGGGCTCAGACGCCTGACCCACTCAGGCTCGTCGGTCACGACGTCGGGTACGGCGACCGCCGCCAGGGCCGCTTCGACGAGCCGGAGGAACACCTGATCGTCAAAGGGTTTTTCAAGGAAGTCCCACGCTCCGGCCTTCATGGCCTCCACCGCCAGGGACACATCGGCATGGCCTGTAATGATGATGACGGGATGAGGTAGTTCCAGAGCCTTGACCCGGCGCAGGATGTCGATGCCGGACAGACCGGGCATGCGCACATCCGTCACGATACAACCCGGTTCGAGATCGCCGCCCTGGTCCAGCAAGGCCTGCCCGTCGGGATAGGTCCGCCAGTCATGGCCTCCAACATCCAGCAGGAACGACAGGGAGTCTCTCATGGCCTCGTCATCGTCGACGACATGAACCATCCGAAGTTTCATGGACCTTCCTCCGTCGCCAGTGGAACAGTGAAGGCAAACACCGTCCCGCCCCCGGGATTTTGCTCGACCCAGATCGATCCGCCATGCGCCTCGACGATCGTGCGACAGATAGAAAGCCCAACGCCCATACCATTGGCTTTGGTTGTGACGAACGGCTGGAAGAGCCGGGCCTGAACGTCCGGCGTGAGACCGGTCCCGGTGTCACTGACCCAGAGTCTGGCGAAGCGCGCGTCATGACCGGTCACCCCGATGACCAGCTCGCGCCGCGGCATGTCGATCATGGCCTCGACAGCATTGCGGATAAGGTTCAGCGCCACCTGCTGAATCTGGACCGCATCCACCATCACAGGCCCGATGTCGCGATCCAACTGATAGGAAACACGCAGATTCAGTGAGCGCGCGCCGATCAGTCCGAGGGCACTGGACTCTTCCATGACCTTCACGGGATCTACCGGGGCGCGGTCGGTGTCGCCCTTGGCGACAAACTCCCTCAGATGGTTGATCACCTCCCCGGCCCTGAGCGCCTGGTCTCCAGCCTTCCTGAGCGCCTCGCGAACGCGTGGCAAGTCGGGATCCGGATGCTCCAGCAGGGTGGCGGAGCCCTTCATGTAATTGTTGATCGCAGTCAGCGGCTGGTTGAGTTCATGGGCCAGCGATGAGGCCATCTCGCCCATGGTGCTCAAGCGAGATACGTGGACGAGTTCCGCCTGCAGTTCCTGAAGTCGACGTTCCTGTTCGCGTCTGTCGGTCAGGTCACGCACGAAGCCGGTGAAGAAGCGATCGCCGCCGAAGGCCGCCTCTCCAACCGCAAGTTCCATAGGAAAGGTCGATCCATCGCGCCTCTGGCCGACGACGATGCGTCCTATGCCGATGATGCGGCGTTCACCGGTTGCCCTGTACCGGCCCAGAAAGGCGTCATGCTCTTCCCTGTAGGGTGCAGGCATGAGCACTTTCACATTCCGCCCTTCCACTTCGGCGGCGCGCCAACCGAACAGCCGCTCGGCCGCCGCGCTGAAAGACTGGACGACACCGACGTCATCAATGACGATCATCGCCTCGGGCACCGTATCAAGAATGGACTGAAGATGCGCCTGCCGTGCGGCGGCCTGGCGGCGACGGATGCGATCCATATGGCCCATCTGCGCGACGATCGGGCCGACGATGACGAACAGCAACGCGTCGACGGCGTTGGCCGGATCCTCCCAAAGCGAGCGACCGAGGAAAGCGGCGGACACCAGGAGAAACAGAAATGTGATGGCGATCGCCGGGGCCCGCCCGATGGATGCGGAGGCAAGCAGGATGACAGGGATGTAAAGCAGGAAAAAGCTGCGGTCTCCCAGTATCGGATCCAGTGCGAACCGGATGACGACCGCAATTCCCAGCCCCGCGAGCGCCGTCAGAACGCCTCGAAGCAGGTCGTCACCCTTTATGGTCATCTGGTCCAGCGCCCTGACAGCATCCGCAAACGAGAGGCTCGGCGACTATGACGCATGCGCCGGACACCGCCACTCCTTTCCGGAAGTCGCGAGGCTATCGTTCCAGCCGGAGTCGCTCAGGCGTCGGCCCAGGCCCCGAGCCTGTCCAGTCGGAGCAGGCGATAGCGACGCGCCCCGGTGAATTCGATGATCTTGTCAGCCTGGAGCTGGGAAAGCATGCGCGACACCGTTTCTATGGTGAGGCCAAGGTAATCCGCCATGTCCTGCCTCCCCATGGCCAACTCGCCATGGCCCATGCGGCGGTGAAGCGACAGGAGAAAGACGCCGACGCGCTCCAGGGCTGTGTGGCGCCCCAGAAGCATCAGATGCTCCCGCGATCGTTCAAGTTCCTGGGTGGTCGCCTCCCATAAGGCCGCCTGCATGCGGGCGTCTCCGGCTTTTCCTGGAATGGCAGAGCCCGGCCTGAACACGAGGATTTCACAGTTAGTGAGCGCCTCGGCGGCGAATCGGTGGGTTTCGCCAAATTCGAATCCGAACAGGTCGTCCCGGAAATAGAAGTCCCCGATCTGTCGCCGACCGTCGCTCAGGATGCGCGTCGTCCGCACGGTGCCGGAAATGACACGGTAAAGAAAATCGGCGGGCTCATCCTGAGCGTAGATGTCCTCGCCGTGCGCAAACACCATCCGGACACCGAGCCCCTCAAAGGGCTGCTGCGCGACGGAGGTTTCGGGGGCGTAATCCAGCAAGGTCATGGGCGTACTCCTTGCAATCACGTTAGGCGGGGGCTGCAGCGCCCGAAATTCGGGATCGCTCCCTAGGGGATTCTACGGAATGTTCATCTTGTCCTTTTGATCTGAATCATGGCCGCCCGACGCCTGCTGCGAGACAGTGGCTCAAGGAGACGATCATGCAAGTCGACGGGAAATGCCTGCTGGTGGTGGCGGATGGAGCGAATGCGCGGCTCCTTGAGGAACGGCGTCGCGGCGGTCCGTTGACGGAGCAGCCTTCGTGGGTCGCGGACCTGCAGCCGGGTGCCTCACCGTCTTTGGCCAAGGGGCGGGTCTTCGATCGGTTCGGGCCGGGCTCTCACACGATCGAAGGCATGCCGCCGAGGGATCGATCCGAATTGCAATTTCTGAAGCAGCTCGCTGCGCGGATCGATCGGCTGATCGTTAGCGAAGACTTTGACGAGGTTATCCTCATCGCCCCGCCCCGGGCCCTCGGAATGCTGCGCTCCGCCCTGTCCCCGGCCGTCGTGAAAAAACTGGGTCCCGGCGAGGCGGCGGAACGGTGTGGTGAATCCCCCACCGCCCTTCGCGGCGTCATCAGGCGCCTCCGGAACCTGCAATGAACCGCCACTCCCGGAGCACAGCCATGCACAGAGCCCTGATCGTCCTCCTCATCAGCGCCGGAGCCGCCTGCGCCCCGCCGCCCGGAGACGCGCATCTTGATTCCACCGGTATGGAAGCCGCAGCCGTCGCCCGGGCCGAGGTCATCGTCCGCTCGAACTGCTCGGGCTGCCATGCCGTCGGCCTGACGGGCTCAAGTCCCCTGCCCTCGGCGCCGCCCTTCCGCGAAGTCGCAGCCCGACGCGATATCTTCCTCCTGGAAGAGGACTTCGGTCGAGGCCTTGTGACGTCCCATCCGGACATGCCGCCATACAATTACCGGGCCAGCGAGATCGACGACCTGATAGCCTACTTCCGCTGGCTCGAGCGGTCGGCAGAATCGGGTTGAAGTCCGAGGACGACGCACGTATTCGCCTGCTGACACACGTTCAGTCGTCGGGTCGACGCGGAGCATCCCAGGTCAGTGCCGCCCGCGAGCTCGGCATGTCGGATGCCGGACTTTCGCGCCTGTGCGACGAACTCGGGCAATCGGGCGTCATCCAGAGATTGCCGCACCCCCACGATCGCCGGATCAAGATGTTGCATCTGACGCCAGAGGGTGAGCAGCAGGTGCAGGCCTGCGCAGGATCCTTTGAAACCAATATCGCCAATTTCGTTCAGACATTGACGACCGAGGAACAGGCGCTGCTGTCGCGCCTGGTTGCCCGCGCGACCGGCGTTCCGGTCGAGACCAACACCTGCGCCGGATGTCGGGTGGGGGCTGTTGACGCCACTCCCGCCGGGCCAGACATCATGCCGCAGACGATGCCGGTCAGTGAAAATCCCTCGACCCCGGCAGGACCCGCAGGTTCCGGGGATGCTGGGGCTTTATGAACTCATCGGCGCCGGACAGCTGGACCACCGCGTCGTGGTCGGCGGACAGGTGTTGTAGCTCGCCCGTCCGGTCCCAAAGCCGCCGGGCCATCAGGTGCACGACCCCCTCGGCGCTCTTTTCGACGGTGCCCTCGACGTCCAGCAGGCGCGCACTCATGACGATGCGACGGTGCGCCTCAAACACCGGAACCCATAGAACCAGATTGGTGACCCCGGTCTCGTCCTCCAGCGTGATGAAAATGGCCTTGCCGTTTCCGGGTCGCTGACGGACGAGCACCACCCCGGCCGTGCGCACAAGGGATCCGGACCGGCGGGCCTCGACCTCGCGACAGGTCAGCAGGCCCTCGGCGGTAAAGGCCGGCCGCAGGATGGCCATGGGGTGGGCCTTCAGCGACAGCCGGGTGGTTTGATAGTCAGCGGCGACGTGCTCACCCAGGCCCATGCGCGGCAGATTGGCATTTGGCTCCTCGCCCAGTTCCCGGGCCGAGGCGGCGGCAAACAGCGGCAGGACGTCATCGTCCGGCAGGCGGCGCGCCTCCCAAAGGGCTTCACGGCGGTCGAGCCCGAGCGAGCGGAAGGCATCGGCATCGGCCAGTCTGCGGATCGCTGAAACCGGCAGGCGGGCGCGGCGCATCAGGCCTTCGATCGTCTCGAACGCCCCGGAACGGGCCAGAACCAGGTCATCGGCCCAGTCTTCGCGGAAGCTGTCGATCTGGCGGAAGCCCAGCCGCAGGGCCAGCGCATCCGCCGGACCTTCCAACGTATTGTCCCAATGGCTGTGGTTGACGTCGATCGGGCGCACCTCAACCCCGTGTTCCTGCGCATCCCGCACGATCTGGGCCGGAGCATAGAAACCCATGGGCTGACTGTTCAGCAGGGCACAGGCGAAGGCGGCGGGGTGGCGGCATTTGATGTAGCTGGAGACATAGACCAGCCGCGCAAAACTGGCTGCGTGGCTCTCGGGAAACCCGTACGAGCCAAAGCCCTTGATCTGCTCGAAGCAGCGCTTGGCGAAATCGGGGTCATAGCCGCGCGCGATCATCCGCCCGACCATGCGGTCCTCATAGGTGTGCAGCGTCCCGTCGCCGCGGAAGGTGCCCATGGCCTTGCGCAGGCCGTTGGCCTCCTTGTCGGTGAATTCCGCCGCGACCATGGCGACCTTCATGGCCTGCTCCTGAAACAGGGGGACACCCAGCGTCCGGTGCAGGACCTTCCTTAGTTCGTCGGGGTCATGGGGCGGGGCCGGACTGGCATAGACCACCGCCTCGGTCCCCGAGCGGCGGCGTAGATAGGGATGGACCATGTCGCCCTGGATGGGGCCCGGGCGCACAATCGCCACCTGGATCACCAGATCGTAGAAGGCGCGCGGTTTGAGGCGCGGCAGCATGTTGATCTGGGCCCGGCTCTCGACCTGGAAGACACCGATCGAGTCCCCCCTGCACAGCATGTCATAGACGTCGGCCTGTTCGGCCGGCACGGTCGCCAGGTCGTGGTCCGCTCCCTCATGCAGGCGCATCAGATCCAGCGCCTTGCGAATACAGGTCAGCATGCCCAGCGCCAGCACATCGACCTTCATCAGGCCCAGTTCGTCGATGTCGTCCTTGTCCCACTCGATGAAGGTGCGGTCGGCCATGGCGGCATTGCCGATCGGGACCAGCTCATCCAGCCGCCCGCGCGTCAGGATGAAGCCCCCGACATGCTGCGACAGGTGGCGGGGGAAGCCGAGGATGCGTCCGGCCATGGTGACCGCGCGCCGGATCATCGGATTGGCCGGATCGAGCCCCGCCTGCAGCACATCGCGGTCCGGGATTTCAGATCCCCAGCTGCCCCACTGGCTGGAGGCCAGGCGGGCGGTGACGTCCTCGGTCAGACCCAGCGCCTTGCCGACCTCGCGGATGGCGCTGCGGGGGCGATAGCGAATGACGGTCGCAGCAATCCCCGCCCGCTCCCGGCCATAGCGCCCATAGATGTACTGGATGATCTCTTCCCGGCGCTCATGCTCGAAATCGACGTCGATGTCGGGGGGCTCGTTGCGGTCGGCCGACATGAACCGCTCGAACAGCAGGTCGTGATGGGCCGGATCGACGCTGGTGATCCCCAGCACGAAACAGACCGCCGAATTGGCCGCCGAACCGCGTCCCTGGCACAGGATGCGGCGGTTATCGGCCTCGCGGACGATGTCGTGGATCGTCAGGAAATAGGGCGCCAGGTCCCGCGCATCGATATAGGCCAGTTCCTTTGCCAGTGTGGCCCGGACCTTGTCCGGAACTCCCTCGGGGTATCGGAGAGGCAGGCGTTCCTCGACCAGCTGTTCCAGCCAGGCTTGCGGCGTCCGACCGGGCGGGATCGGCTCTTCCGGATACTGGTAGCGAATGTCCGACAGGTCGAAGATCGGCCGCTTCAGCAACTCCATGGCCTCGGCCAGCGCATCCGGCGCATCGGCGAACAGGCGGGCCATCTCGGCCGGAGTCTTGAGGTGGCGCTCCCCATTGGCCAGCAAACGACGCCCGGCCTGATCAATGCTGATCCCCTCGCGGATACAGGTCAGCACATCCTGCAGGTCCCGCTCGGACGGCGCGTGATACAGGACATCATTGGTCGCCAGAAGCGGGGTACGCGCCCGCCCGGCGATCTCTGCCAGTCGGGCCAGCCGCCGGCGGTCATCGCCCCGTCGGGGCATGGTCGCTCCCAACCAGACAGCCCCTGGGCGGACTTCATTCAACCGGTCCAGCAAGGCCGGCAGGCCGTCCCTGTTCCGCTCGGGCATGACGACCAGCAGCAGTCCCTCGGGATTGGCCAGCAAATCGGCCAGATTGAGATGGCAGTCCCCCTTGATCGCTCGACGGTTTCCCAACGTCAGCAGCCGCGTCAGACGTCCCCAGCCTTCGCGATCCTCGGGATAGGCGACGATGTCGGGTGTGCCGTCAGCAAAGCCCAGTCGGGTGCCGGTCAGCAGGCGAAAGGCCCCGGCCCGCTCACGAACCAGATCGACCATGGCCGGATCGTTCAGCGGATCCTCACGCCAGCGAATTTCGCCGGGCGACCCGCCATCGCGCAGCTTCTCGGGCGGGGACCAGCCATCCTCGCGCAACTGTTTCAGGGCGCTCCAGGCCCGCACCACCCCGGCCACCGTATTGCGATCCGCCAGACCCAGGCCGGCCTGGCCCAGCAACAGCGAGGTCAGCACCAGGGTCTTGGGGTGGGACGCCCCCCTCAGAAACGAGAAATTGCTGGCAGCAACCAGCTCGGCATAAGCGGGCGGGGTCATGCGAACAGGCCGTGGACATACCAGCGCGGCGGCGGCAACTCGCCGAAATGACCCGCCCGGAACAGCCAGAAGCGACGGCCCTCGTCATCTTCCACCCGGTAGTAGTCACGCACTCGCCCGCCCTTGCGCCGCCACCATTCCCCCTCGATCCGCTCCGGACCCTCGGCATTGACGACCCGGTGCGTGACCCGCCGCCATTTGAAGCGAACGGGGGGACCGTCGGGCACCGGCGACATCACCTCGACCGGCTGGGGCGGGTCGAACAGATGCAGGGGCCGCAGCGGGGGGGATTGCGGATCCTGCTCAGGCCAGGGCGTCGCGTCTCTCTCAGCGCAAGAGGCCGCCGGAATCTGGCGACTGGCCTGCTCCGGCAGATGAGAATTGGCCGGTCTTAGCCGACTGACCGCCGCGGATCCGAGGCGGGCCGCCAGCCGGTCGATCAGGGCATCCAGCGCCTCGGCCCCCTCCGTCGTGGTGTCGAGGTCGACCTGCACCGGGGCAAGCCGTTGCAGGTCCAGCGCCTCCATCCGCAGGTGATCGATGCCGAAGCCCGGGTCCAGAGGCGTGGTGAGGGCGGCCAGCCGCTCCCGGAACAGTCGCGCAAGACTTCGGACATCCCGCGTCGGGCGCGCCACACCCAGGCCGATGCGGCGGACCTGGCCGTCGACCCGGAAAACCGTGAGACAAAAGCGCCGGGCCCCGGAGAGCCGGGTTTCCAGATCGGCTGTCACATCCCCCAGCAGGTCGGCAATGACCGTCTCAAGCGGTTCGGTCGTGGTCAGCGGTTCCATCAGCAACCGGTCCGCGACGACCGGGGCCGGCGCGCGGACGGGGGTGATGCGGGCATCCTCCAGCCCCAGAATGCGGTCAAGGCGGGTCGCAAATTCCTGTCCGAAACGGGCGGCCAGAGAGGCGCGCTCGCGATCATCGACATCACCGATAGTCTTCAGTCCCGCCCGCCTCAGGGCCTGGATATCCGCAGCGACCCGTTCCAGGGCCGCGACCGGCAAGCAACGCACCGCAGCGCGGTCACCGCCCTGGGCCACAATCTCTCCCGGCGGACCGAAGCGGGCCAGGGCGCGGGCGGCCTGGGGGGTTCGGGCCAGCGCGCAGCGGGTCTCCAGCCCCAGTCGCCCGGACAGGGCATGGACGGCCTCTATCAACCCCGCCTCGCCCCCGAACAGGTGGGCGCAGCCGGTGACGTCCAGCATCAGGCCGTGGGGATCATCGCCCGCGACCATCGGCGAGAAGCGGCCGAACCCCTCAAGCAGATGACCCAGAAAGTCCCGATCCGCCACCGGATCATGCGGCCAGGCGTCGAGCTCAGGCACCTGGGCACGGGCATCCGCCAGGGTCATGTCGGGCTCAAGGCCCAGCGCCAGCCCATTCGCATCGACGGCGACCAGCCGCAGGGCGTTGGCCCGTCTGTCGATCAGGCAGAAAGGCCCCTCAGGCCGCGCGGATCCCAGCCGGTCGATGGGCAGGAGCGGAAACCAGACCGCCAGATGTCTTCGGTTCGACAAATGATCGCGCGTCACGATCCCACTCCATGATCCACTCGCCCGGGGTCACCCCTGCCCGGCTCCGCAACAAACTCACTCTGAAAGCCGGCCGGCCCGGCGCCCCCGCTTCCAGCGCCCTCGAGGGGGCGGCCCTGACTGACCACCGCGTGTCCGAGGCACTGGCTTGAGGCTGCGCGCCCGTTCGAACGAAAATCGCCGTCGTCCGTCCGGCCGCAGCGGCCAGCGCCAGACGACGACTGGCGGTCAGGGTAAAGGCCCGGGATTCCCCCCAGCCACTCATCAGGACCGCGGCCGAGGCTCCACTGCGCAGAGCTTCCTCGCCGGCCGCCAGCAAGGCCGCCGTATCGGGCACACGGACCAGCAACAGGTTTCCGGTCTCCACCCCCCATTCCCGCAGGCCACTGCCGTACAG
>Ga0209066_10002062_pt1 | contig 25257 bp, 19 predicted proteins | sample All_14_2_FD_187198 | JGI IMG/M metagenome (GOLD analysis project Ga0209066, IMG submission 187198) | Freshwater microbial communities in response to fracking from Pennsylvania, USA - Allegheny Zone_MetaG_DW_15 (SPAdes) (version 2) ... | reverse complement strand
GGTCGACTTCGCCAAGTTCGGCCCCATCGAGCGCAAGGACCTCAGCCGCATCAAGAAGATCTCCGGCGCCAACCTGCACCGCAACTGGGTGGTGATCCCCCACGTCACCAACCATGACGATGCCGACATCACCGAGCTGGAGGCCTTCCGCGTTCAGCTGAACAAGGAGAACGAGAAGAGCGGCGTCAAGGTCACCATGCTGGCCTTCATGATCAAGGCCGCCGTGGCTGCGCTGAAGAAGTTCCCCGAGTTCAACAGCTCGCTGGACGGCGACACCCTGGTGCTGAAGAACTACTTCCACATCGGCTTCGCCGCCGACACGCCCAATGGTTTGGTCGTGCCGGTGATCAAGGATGCCGACAAGAAGGGCATCTTCCAGATCAGCACCGAGATGGGCGAGCTGGCCAAGAAGGCGCGCGACGGCAAGCTGGGCCCGGCCGACATGACCGGCGGTTGCTTCAGCATCAGCTCGCTGGGCGGCATTGGCGGGCGGTACTTCACGCCCATCATCAACGCGCCCGAAGTGGCCATCATGGGCGTGTGCAAGAGCGCCATCGAGCCCAAGTGGGACGGCCAGGCCTTCCAGCCGCGCCTGATGCTGCCGCTCAGCCTGAGCTGGGACCACCGCGTGATCGACGGCGCCGCTGCGGCGCGCTTCAACGTCTACTTCGCATCGCTGCTGGCGGACTTCCGCCGCATCGTGCTCTGATCAAGAGGAGCACGACATGGCATTGATCGAAGTGCAAGTGCCGGACATCGGCGACTTCAAGGACGTGGCCATCATCGAGCTGCTGGTGCAGCCCGGTGATGTGGTGAAGGCCGAGCAAAGCCTGATCACGGTGGAAAGCGACAAGGCCTCGATGGAGATCCCTTCGTCGCATGCTGGCGTGGTGAAGGAACTCAAGGTCAAGGTGGGTGACAAGGTGAACCAGGGCACGGTGATCCTGGCGCTGGAAGCGGCGGGCGACGCTGCTGCCGCGCCTGCGGCTGCTGCACCGGCCGCGGTGCCTGCCGCCCCAGCCGCAGCACCCGTGGCCGCCCCCGCCGCAGGCAGCTTCACCGGCAGCGTCGATCTGGACTGCGACTTGCTCGTGCTCGGCGCCGGCCCCGGCGGTTACTCGGCCGCCTTCCGCGCGGCCGACTTGGGCCAGAAGGTGGTGCTGGTGGAGCGTTACGCCACGCTGGGCGGTGTGTGCCTGAACGTGGGCTGCATTCCCAGCAAGGCGCTGCTGCATGTGGCCGCGGTGATGGACGAAGTGAGCCACATGGCCGCGCTGGGCGTGGACTTTGGCGCCCCCACCGTCAACATCGACAAGCTGCGCGGCCACAAGGAAAAGGTCATCGGCAAACTGACCGGAGGCCTGGCCGCGATGGCCAAGATGCGCAAGGTGACGATCGTGCGCGGCGTGGGTGAGTTCATCGACCCGCATCACGTGCAGGTCGAAGAGACCACCGGCAGCGGCAGCGAACGCGTGAACGATGGCAAGGCCAAGAAGACCATCCGCTTCAAGAACGCCATCATCGCCGCCGGTTCACAGTCGGTGAAGCTGCCGTTCTTCCCCAACGACGAGCGCATCGTCGACAGCACCGGCGCGCTGGCGCTGAAGCACGTGCCCAAGAAGATGCTCATCGTGGGCGGCGGCATCATCGGCCTGGAGATGGGCACGGTGTACAGCACCCTGGGTGTTCCCAATGACACGCGCCTGGACGTGGTGGAAATGCTCGATGGCCTGATGCAGGGCGCCGACCGTGATCTGGTCAAGGTGTGGCAGAAGATGAACGCCCACCGCTTCGACAACATCCTGCTGAAGACCAAGACCGTGGGCGCCGAAGCCACGCCCGAAGGCATCAAGGTGCAGTTCGAAGGCCTTGACGGGACCAAGAGCGAAGGCGTGTACGACCTGGTGCTGCAGGCCGTGGGCCGCAGCCCCAACGGCAAGAAGATCGGTGCCGACAAGGCCGGCGTCATCGTGTCTGACCGCGGCTTCATCCCGGTGGACGTGCAGATGCGCACCAACGTGCCGCACATCTTTGCCATCGGCGACATCGTGGGCCAACCCATGCTGGCCCACAAGGCGGTGCATGAGGCGCATGTGGCAGCCGAAGTGATCGCCGGTGACACGAAAGCCCAGTTCGACGCCCGCGTGATCCCCAGCGTGGCCTACACCGATCCCGAGGTGGCCTGGGTGGGCCTCACCGAAGACCAGGCCAAGGCGCAGGGCGTGAAGGTCAAGAAGGGGTTGTTCCCCTGGACGGCCTCAGGCCGCGCCATCGCCAACGGTCGCGACGAGGGTTTCACCAAGCTGCTGTTTGATGCCGAGACACATCGCATCGTCGGCGGCGGCATCGTGGGCACCCACGCCGGCGACATGATCGGCGAGATCGCGCTGGCCATCGAGATGGGGGCGGATGAAGTGGACATCGGCAAGACCATCCACCCGCACCCGACGCTGGGCGAGAGCATCGGCCTGGCCGCGGAAGCAGCGCACGGGTCATGCACCGATCTGCCGCCGCAGAAGCGCTGAACGTGACATGAGCCTTGACATGCAAACCACCGCGGCAGATCACCTCGTGCTGGCACTGCAGGCCGAAGGCGTGCGCCACCTCTTCGGCTATCCCGGCGGCGCCGCCCTGCCCCTCTACGATGCCCTCAACCGCAGCGGCGCCATTGAGCACGTGCTGGTGCGCCATGAGCAAAGCGCCGCCCATGCGGCCGACGGCTACGCCCGTGCGAGCGGCCAGGTGGGGGTGTGCTTGGTGTCGTCGGGCCCGGGTGTCACCAATGCGCTGACCGGCATCGCCACCGCCTTCATGGACTCGATCCCGATGGTGGTGCTCACCGGCCAGGCACCCACCTACGCGCTGGGACAGGATGCCTTCCAGGAGGTGGACACGATCGGCATCACCCGCGCCTGTGTCAAACACAGCTTCATGCTCACCGATCCGCAGCGCGTGGAAGAGACTGTCAAGAAGGCCTTCTTCCTGGCTCGCACAGGGCGGCCCGGCCCGGTGCTGATTGATCTGCCACGCGACATCACCAACACCGCCCTCCACCGGCCCTTTGCCTACCCGCAGGAAGTGAAGATTCGCGCGTACCGCGACAACTGGCCGCCGTCGCATCGGCAGATCCAAACCGCCGCGCGGGCCATCGCAGCAGCGCAGCGGCCGTTGATCTACTACGGCGGCGGCGTGGTGCAAGGCAATGCCAGCACCCCGTTGCGCACCCTGGCCGAGCTCACCGGCGCCCCGGTGACCAGCACGTTGATGGGGCTCGGCGCCTACCCGGCGCGCGACCCTCAGTTCATCGGCATGCTGGGCATGCACGGCCTGGTGGAGGCCAACCTGGCCATGCAGCATTGCGACGTGCTGATCGCCATCGGCGCACGCTTTGATGACCGGGTGATCGGCGACCCGGTCGACTTCGCGCGGCCCCAGCGCCGCATCATCCACATCGATGTGGACCCCACCTCCATCGCCAAGCGCGTGGCCGTGGACATCCCCATCGTGGGCGACTGCGCCCAGGTGCTGGAGGCGCTGATTCAACAGTTGCGCCAGGCTGACCAGCCGCTGCGCCGCCCCCTCGATTGGCTGGCGCAGATCGACACTTGGCGGGCACAGCACTGCCTGGCCTACCCGTCGCATGGCGCGCAGATCAAGCCGCAGCGTGTGCTGGAACTGCTCAGTGAACAGCCCGGGGCTGACGACTACATCGTCACGTCCGATGTGGGTCAACACCAGATGTGGGCCGCGCAGTACTTCAAGTTCAACCAGCCGCGGCGCTGGATCAACTCGGGCGGGCTGGGCACCATGGGCTTTGGGCTGCCCGCCGCCATCGGTGCCAGCCTGGCCTGCCCCGGCGCCACGGTGCTGTGCATCACCGGCGACGGCAGCATCCAGATGAGCAGCAAGGAGCTGTCCACCTGCCTGCAACAGGGCCTGCCGATCAAGATCATCTGCCTGAACAATGGCTACCTGGGCATGGTGCGGCAGCAGCAGGACCTGTACCACGGCGAGCGGCGCTCACAGTCCTACATGCAGGCCCTGCCCGATTTTGTGAAGCTCGCACAGGCCTACGGCCACCGCGGGGTGCGCATTCGCGAGGCGCACGCGCTGCCTGACATGCTGGCCGAGGTGATGGCCGACACCCGCCATCTGGTGTTTGTGGACATCCAGATCAGCCCGCAAGAAAACGTCTACCCGACGCTGGCGCCGGGCGCGCCGCTGACAGCGATGCAGTTGCGGCCTGCACCGTCGTCCGAGTTCTTGTGACCCTTGCAACCGAGGGCTAAGCGCAGGCAGGGCGATGAAGATCCTGGCGGTAGGTATGAACGACCAGGCCTTCTTGCCAGCGATGCGCTCAGCTCCTGCTTCGCAACGCCGGGCCGGGCAATTGCTCAGCCACACGGCGCAGCAGTTGCCTGAACCAAGTCACCGCCGGTTCATGGCTCTGATACGGCTGCCAATGCAGCACCTCCACCAGCGCCGGCACACGCACGGGCATCGGCATCAGCCGCAGCGGTAGCCGCGAGGCATACAGTTGCGCCAGGCGCGTCTGCACGATGGCGATCAGGTCGGTGCCCACCACCATCTCGGGCAGCAGGGTGAAGCGGTCTACCTTCAGGCCGACCTTGCGCTGCAGGCCGCGCGCGGCGAGGTACGCGCCATCGACTGACAGCACGCGGCCGTCGTCGAACTCGGCCACCGCATGCGGCAGCGCCAGGAAGGTCTTGCGTGTCAGGCGCGGGCCGATGTGGGGGTTCTCTGCCCAGGCGATGCAGGTGTAGTCGTCGCGCAGCAAGGCTTCGTGCGGGTGGGCCGGTGACGTCATGCCGTCGGGCACGAGTGCGAAGTCATCATGGCGGCGGTCCAGCGCTTCGGGCACCAGTTGGGAGCCCGCGCGTGGCATGGCGGGAACCGTGCGCACGGTGAGATGCACCCCCGGTGCCTCACGGGCCAGCAGCCGCTGCACGGGCACCATCAACACCGTGGCGGTGTAGTCGGACGTCATCACCGAAAAGCGCCGGCTCTCCACCGCCGGATCGAACGCGGGGCGGTGCAGCGCGATCGACTGCGCCCGCTGCAGCAGGTCACGCACCGGCTCGGCCAGGCTTTCGCCCAGGGGCGTGACCACCATGCCGCGCCCGACCTGCACCAACAGCGGGTCGTCGAAATGCTCGCGCAGCCGCGCTAGCGCCGCGCTCACGCCGGGCTGGCCCATGCTCAGCCGCTTGGCAGCGCGGCTCACGCTGGACTCGGTCAGCAGCGAATCCAGCACCACCAGCAGGTTCAAGTCAAGACGGTGAAAACGCATGGGGCCTATCCATCAATGGGGTTAATCATTTTCAATGAGTGACGACGGATTGTTGGCATCACATCGCAAATTTGATCAGTAAACAATGATTCATTGAGCTATCACCCACATCGATCCTAGCGAGCAATCGAATTCATTTTTCAAACGAAAGGATGCTGAAGAGAATCCCGCCACCGCCCGACCAAATTTGCCCACACCGGAGACAAACCCTATGAAGATCAATGGCATCGACCTGCTGCCCGGCTGCGCCGAGTACCCCAGAAACCAGTGGTACGTGGCCGCCTGGGCGCATGAAGTGAGCCACGAGCAGATGCTCACCCGCTGGATCTGCGGCGACCCGGTGGTGCTCTACCGCACCGAGGCCGGCCAGCCCGCCGCCCTGTTTGACCGCTGCCCGCACCGCGGCATGAAGTTCTCCAGCGGCACCGGCAAGGTGGTGGGCGACACGTTGCAGTGCGGCTACCACGGCATCCGCTTCGATGCGGCCGGCCGCTGCGCCGAAGTGCCCTCGGGCGGCGCCATTCCGGCCAAGATGGCCGTGCACAGCTACCCGCTGCTCGAAAGGAGCCATTGGCTGTGGATCTGGATGGGCGACCCGGCCCTGGCCGACCCGGCGCTGATCCCCGACCACCAGATGCTGGGCCTGCAGGACAGCCTGCTGCACAGCGAGCCCGGCATCCACCTGGAGGTCAAGGCCAACTACCTGCTGCCGCTGGAAAACCTGGTGGACGCCACCCACATCACCTACCTGCACCACGGCCTGATCGACAACGGCAACATGGCCGCCCACCCCTACCGCATGGAGGTGGAGGGCCCGCGCGTCTCGATGGTGCGCGAGTTCAGCAACGAGACCCTGCCGGTGATGCTGCAAAAGGCCATGAGCCTGAAAGGCAGCCAGGTGAACCGCACGCTCACGCTCACGTCGTGGGCGCCTCATCTGTGCCTCATCGCCCAGCGCTTCACCGACCTGGCCGATCCCGGCAGCCTGCCGCAGACCATCCACCTGATCGTGGCCCTCACGCCCGGCGGCGCGCGCCACACCCACCAGTTCGGCCTGTTTGCCAACAGCTTCAAGAGCACCCACCCGGGCCGGCTGGACGACCTGCGCAACCTGTTGATCGAGGATGTGATCGCCATCGAAGAAATCCAGCAGGTGTTTGACAGCCTGGGCCGCGAGCGCGCGCCCGAGGTGAGCGTGCGATCCGACGAAGGCGCCATCCGTACCCGCCGCCTGATTGCCGACATGGTGGCGCGCGAGCGTGGCCTGGAGCAGGCGGCATGACGCGCCGCGTGCTGATCGTGGGCGCCGGCATTGCCGGGCTGACACTGGCCACCGCCCTGCAGCGCCGCGGCCTGCAGGCCGATGTGGTGGAGATCAAGGACGACGTGGCCGCTCAGCCCGGCGTGGGCCTGTCGCTGCAGGGCAACGCGCTGCTGGCGCTGTCGCAGCTGGGCCTGGCGCAGGCCTGCCTGGATGCCGGTGTTCCCGCCAACCACATCAACGTGCGCCTGGCCGATGGCACGCTGGTCACCCACCAGACGCTGGCCCCGATGGGGGGCCCGGCGGTGCCGGGCACCTGCGGCATCACGCGCAGCACGCTGCACCGCATCCTGCTGGATGGCGCCACGGCTGCCGGCGCCCGCCTGCGCATGGGCGTGACCCATGCCTCGTGGCGTGAAGATGCCGAGGGCATCGAGGTGCAGTTCACCGACGGCAGCCAGGGCCGCTATGACCTGATGGTGGGCGCCGACGGCCTGTACTCGCCGCTGCGCCAACAGCTGCTGCCGGATATCCAGCCCACCTACTGCGGCCAGGCCGTCTGGCGTGTTGCCGTGCCGCGGCCCGCCGAGTGCGAGACCACGGAGGTGCACTTTGGTGGGCCGTGGGGCGTGGTGGGTGTGTGCCCGATCTCGGCCACCGACGCCTACGCCTACATCGTGGAGGCGGCCGCACCCGGCACCCGCTACGCGCCCGATGCGCTGGCGTCGACGATGGTGGACAAGCTGCGGTCGTACACCAGCCCGCTGGTCCAGGCCGGCATCCCCGCCATACGAGCCAGCGACAGCATCTCCTTTCGCCCGCTTGAATGGCTGCTGATCCCCGAGCGCTGGCACCGCGGCCGCACGCTGTTGATCGGCGACGCCGCCCATTGCGGCCCACCGGTGCTGGCACAAGGCGCCGCGATGGGCATTGAAGATGCGGTGGTGCTGGCCGAGCTGCTGGACAGCCCGGATGCCCTGCCCGCCGTGTTTGAACGCTTCATGGCCCGGCGCCTGCCGCGCGTGCGCCTGGTGGTTCAAAACTCGGTGCAGCTGTGCGAATGGGAGGTCAATCACAGCGCCACGCCGCAAGAGGTGGGCCAGTTGATGCGGCAAACCCAGCTCGCCTTGTGCGAGCCGTTCTGAACCCAACCAGGGGTTCGCGTGCGCTGCATCGCCGATGCGGGGTGCGCGCCCTTCACAACAAGGCGCCCTCAGGGCGTCAGGAGCCATGATCACCATGTACCCCTTGAACAGTGAACGCGCTTTCGTCACGCAGCAGTGGTATGTCGCCGCGACGCGAGCGGAAGTCGGGCGCCAGATCCTGGCCCGGCGCATCCTGGATGAACCCTTGGTGTTCTATCGCACCGAAGCCGGCGAGGCGGTGGCGATGGCAGGCCTGTGCCCGCATCGGCTGATGCCGATGGAACTGGGTCAGCTGCAAGGCGATGAACTTGTGTGCGGCTACCACGGCTTCACGTTCAGCGCGGCAGGGGCCTGCGTGCGCACGCCCACAGCCGAAAAGATCCCCGCCAGCGCCCGCCTGCGCGCCTACCCGGTGGTGGAGCGCGGCCCCTGGGTGTGGGTCTGGATGGGTGACCCTGCCAACCCCGACCTCAGCCTGCTGCCGGACGCCAGCGACATCGGGCTGGGTGACGATGCCACCGGCTGGCGTGTGGACGTGACCCCCACCGTGGCACTGAAAGCCCGGGCCCAGTTGCTGATCGACAACCTGTTCGATCTGTCGCACCTGGCCTTCGTGCACCGCAACTCGGTGCAAAGTGACGGCCCGGCCCTGGTGATGCTGCCGCCACACATCGTCGATGAGCCGGGCGACTACTCGGTGATCAGAACCTTGCCGGCAGCACCGGTTGACCCGCAAGGCTTTGTGGGCCTGATCCGGCCCGATCTGAGCGGCCTGGTGCAGGTGGATCTGTTCACCCGGCTGTACAACGTCTGCCTGATCAATGCGGCCGGGCCGTGGATCTACCGTGCCCTGCCCGATGGCTCGCGCGGGCCGGCGCTGGGCAAGATGAACTTCGTCCATGCAGCCACGCCCGAAACCGCCCGCTCCACCCACTACTTCGGCGTATTGACCCGCGACTTCCGCATCGACGACGATGGGCTCTCGGCCTTCATCGTGGCTCAGAACAACCGCGTGCGTGAAGAAGACCAGGTGGCGCTGGAGGCGATCGAAAAGGTGGCCGAGCAGCATGGCGACCTGCGCAAGGAAGTGTCCATCGCAGCCGATGCAGGCGCGCTGCGGGTGCGGCGCAAGATCACCGCCTTGCTGGAGGCTGAAGCGGCTCGCGACGCCACAGCGCAGTCACGTTGACATCGCGTTGACACCGCGTTGACCTCAGCTCGCCCGACCAACACCCGGGCGGCTGAGGTTGGCCCCCTCGCCGTCGAATCAACGGGCCACGGCAGGCGGCGGCGCCCCCAGGGGTGTGGCCTGGAAAGCCGCCAGTCGCCACGGCCCACCCGCGTCGCGCACCCAGACCTGAAGCACCTGCGCCTCCACCCGCGCTTCGTCGGGCTTGCCGCGCAAACCCACATGGTTGGTCTGCGTGCCGCTCATCACGGCCGTGTTGCCATACACGCGCACGCGCAGCTCACCGCGCTGCACGCTGCGGAACTGCACCACCCGGCTCACGTAGTCGAGGTAGCTGTCCAGGCTGTCGCTGTTGCCGCGGTTGTGGGTGTGGTGCAGGTCGGGGTGCAACAGCGCACGCAGGCCGTCAAAGTCATCGGTCGCCAGGCAATGGCAGCGTTGCTGCTCCTGTGCCAGCAACGCCGCCACCGGGTCGATCAGAGGGTCGGTCATGTCAGTCTCGTCAGGAAGTAGCGCCGGGCCCGCGCTCAGGCTTGTGCCTTGATCAGCCCATCCAGCGTGCGACGTGCCCGCACCGCCGGCCCATCGGTGGCCAGCAACACCGGCTTGAGCGACCACAGATCGGCGTTTCCCATGTTGCGCTGCACGGCCTCGACCATGGGTTCGTCCTCCATCCGGAAGGCGCCGCCGATGCCGTTGCGCACGCGCTCGCTCATCTGTGCATCCTCGACATAGCGGTCACGGGTGGCCACCCAGAAGTAGTGGGTCGACGTCTCGGTCTCAGGGGTCAACCAGTGGGCGCTGGGCACCGACGGGCCGGTATCGCGCGGCCCGTCCACCACGCAGGCGCCGGTGTCGAGCAGCAGGTTGGCGGGCGGATTCCAGCGCATGTGGGCCCGCATTTCCACATTCGCCGGGGGCTCGCCGTGTTCCCACAGCATCTGGTACAGCGCGCTGATGGGCATGTTGCAGAACAGGTTGGTGGCTGTCACCGTGTTGCCCTGCTGATCCAGCCCGATGCGGGGCTCGAAGTTGGCCGGCGGCGGCACCTTCGAGGCCAGGAAGGGATGCAGGAAGGGAACGTGGCTGAGATCGAGCAGGTTGTCGCTGATCAGCTGGTAGTTGCCTTGCACGTGCAGGTGCCCCTGCACGCGGCTCCAGCCGGGGCGCGCATCGATGTCGCTGAAGTCGGGCAGCAGCGCCGGGTCAGCCGCCGCCGGGTTGCCCATCCACACCCACAACGCACCGTGACGCTCCAGCACCGGCAAGGCGCGCACCTGGGCCGCCTTGGGCACCGAGCGATCGCCGTGTGGATTGACGGCGCAGGCCCCTTGCGCATTGAACTCCAGGCCGTGGTACGGGCACTGCACCCGGTCTTCCACGATCTTGCCCATGGACAGCGGTGCAAAGCGGTGCGGGCAGCGGTCCACCAGCGCCACGGGGGCGCCGCTGGCCAGCCGGTACAGCATCACCGGCTGCCCCAGCATCGTCAATGACCGGATGCGCGGCGCCGCCTCGGCATCCGCCGCCCCCAGTTCATCGGCAAAGCCGGCGCAGTACCAGGCGTCGTTCAAGTAAGCCATCGTGTGTCTCCTGTTGTTGGTTGTGAGCGCGCCTCGGCGGCGGGAACCCGGGGGAATCGGTGAGCCGATTCAGGCCGTGTGCGGCGGCTTCGCGGGCGGGGTGTAGCCGTCGGCGTAGTCCCACTCCCAGGGTGCCGCCTCCAGCATGAACGGCGCCATGTTGTGCACGAAGCTGAAAAACCCGAACATGGGGCTCCACTTGCGCGGCACCCAGTTGTCATCCAGACAGTCTGAATCGGCGCCGTATTCGGCCTGGCCGCCGGCCGGGCACGGCAGGTACATGAACACTGACGAGGCAATGCGGTGCCGGCCCAGCCCCCATTCCGACTTGGGCCAGCCCTGGCGCTGCATGTGGTTGGCGCCCACCATCACCTCATCGATGTCTTCCACACCGAAGTTGGTGTGATCGAAGCGCACCTGGCCATCGAAGCCCGGGAAGCCGAGGTTCGAATTCAAGGTGTAGATGTTGTGGTGATCGTTGGTGCCATCGCAGCGCGCGAACACGCCGAAATCGCCCTGGATGTCGGTGAGCTTGAAGTGCAGGCGATCACGGAAGTAGGCCCAGGCCTGCTGGTAGTCCGGGAAGCGGAACACCACGTGCTGGATGGTCTTGGGCCGGGCCTGCACCTTCCATTTGCGCGTCTGGTTCAGGCGGTTGATGTTGCCGGGCGAGTTGACCGGATCAGGCGCGCAACGCACCGGGTTCTTGCGGTACACCCGCAGGCCGAAAGCCAGCCCGATGGGGGAGAGGAAGTGCACGGTGCCATCGGCATCGCGACGGATCTCGTGGTCGACAGACAGCTCGGCCACCAGCCGATCAAGGCTGTCCTGCCGGTCGACGCCCCAGATGGTTTCGTGCACGCCCGTGCCTTGCAGGCCTGATTTGGGCAACGCCGGATCACTGACGTGCCGGATGATCACGTTGCTGCCCTCTTCCAGCCGGAAGTGGGCGTGGCTGCTGCTCTTTTCCAGCAGCGGCAAGCCAAAGTCTTCAAAGTAGCGGGTGCACTCCGCGACGTCCTCGACGCCGTACACCAGGGTCTCGATGCCGTTCAGGGCCATGGGGTCTCCTCGTTGCCTTCTTGGGTGTTGAATGGTGGGGTGCCATTGCAGACGCACGACAGCCTGCACAGCGTTGATCACCGGGCATTCAGCTTACGCACCGGGTGTCGCTCCGTAAAATGACTTGCATGGATTCGGCGCATCGGCGCCATGGATAGCCTCACTCCCTGGAGACCCCCGCGTGCGCTTCAACAAGCTGGATCTGAACCTGCTCGTTGCCCTGGATGCCATGCTCAACGAGCGCAGCATTTCCAAGGCGGCGCAGCAGGTGCACCTGAGCCAATCGGCCATGAGTGCGTCGCTGGCCCGGCTGCGTGAGTACTTCAACGACCAGCTGCTGGTGCAGGTGGGCCGGCAGATGGAGCTCACGCCGCGGGCGATGGTGCTCAAGGATGCCGTGCATGACCTGCTCATGCGTGCCAACACCGTGCTCACCACCGAGCCGGGCTTCGATGCCGCGGCGTCGGACCGCCAGTTTTCGCTGCTGCTCTCCGACTACACCAACACGCTGCTGCTGCCGGTGGTGCTGCGGCTGGCGCAGGAGGAGGCGCCCCACGTGCGGTTCGACTTCGTGCCGCAAGAGCGGCGCCAGTTGCCGCACCTGCTGCTGGAGCGCGGCGAGGCCGACATGCTGCTGATCGTGGACAGCTTCGCCTCTGCCGAGCACCCCCGCGAGCTGGTGCTGGAAGACGAATTTGTCTGCATCGCAGACGCCCGCAACACCGCCCTCACCGACACCCTGAGCCTGGCTCAGTACCAGGACATGGGCCATGTGGTGGTGAACCCCGGTTTGGATTCCATCTTCCTTCAAGAGGCCGGCATCACACGCAAGGAAGAAGTCAAAACCTTCGGCTTTACCTCGCTGCCCCGTTTGGTGATGGGCAGCCGGCGCATCGGCACGCTGCAGAGCCGGCTCGCGCGCCTGGCCATCGACACCTATGGCCTGCCGATACGGGCCCTGCCGATGCCCATCGAGCTGCCCAAGCTGCGCATCGTCATGCAGTGGCACCGCTATCGTGATCTCGACCCCGGCCTGTTCTGGCTCAGAGACCTGATCCGCCGCGCCGCGACGATGGTGGATCAGTCGCTGGCCACCTGACACCGTGCACGCCGGGTCAGCGCGTCAAGGCGTCAGATCGGCGCCAGCAACGCCACCATGGCGTCGCGCATGAGTTGCCCATGTTCGGCCTTCGAGCCGCCCTCCTGCTCGATCTGGCCCAGGCGCACGGAGCTCTCCACCACCAGGCGGCAGCGCTCGAACCGCCGCTGGCTGAAGCGCAGCAGCACCTCATCCACCGAGCCGCCGGCATCCAGCTCCTCGGCCAGCACCACGGCATCCTCCACCGCAATGCCGGCTCCGGAAGCCAGGTGCGGCGTGGTGGCATGCACCGCGTCACCGATCAACACCACCCGGCCCACATGCCACGGCGCGGGCATCATCAACGCGGCCAGCGGGCGGTACACGATGCGCGACTCGGGCGTGAAGGCGTCGCGGATCTCGCCCACCACACCACCGAACTCGGCCAGCTCCTCGCGCAGGATGGCGGGCCAGTCCTGCGGGTCGATGTAGTCGGCTCGCTCGCGCTTGTCGAGGAAGAAGAGGTACATCTCGTCTTGAGACACCGGGTTGAGCCCGGCCTTGACATGCTCGCCCATGAACATCGTGGCCCGCACGATGTCCGCGGGGCGTGGCACCACGGCGCGCCAGGAGCCCTGGCCAGTGAACTTGGGCTTCGGTGCCTGGGGAAAGATGGCTTCGCGCACCTTCGACAGCACGCCGTCAGCCCCCACCACCAGGTCGTAGCGCCCTTCGGTGCCATCGGTGAAGGCCACCCGCACCTGCTCGCCGTGCTGGGAGATGCCGGTGAAGCTGACGCCCAGGCGCACCTGTGTGCCTGAGGCCCGCGTGGCATCGGCCAGGATGCGGGCCAGCACCGGGCGCATGATGCCGCCGCCCCCAGGCACGTTGGGGCCGGCGATGCGCGGGGTGGGCAACTGCGCCACCACCCGGCCATCGGCACCCGCCACATCACAGCCATCGGCACACCAGCCTTCGGCCATGATCCGCTCGATCACCCCCACCTGCTGGAAGGCGCGCAAGGTGGGGCCGCTGATGGTGATGCCGGCACCGTACACACGCCAATCGGGGTCGATCTCGATCAGGTCGACGGCGATGCCGCGCTTGCGCAGCTCGATCGCGGTGCACATGCCACCGATGCCGCCACCGATGATCAGTGCGTTCTGGATGATGCTCATGAAAGGGGTCTCCGTTCGTTGTTGGGGGCGTGCCGGCTCGGTGCGGCCGGGCTTGAGCCGTCTCAGGTCTGGGGATCGGGCAACGGCGCCGCCTGCGGCCAGGCACTCACGCGGGCCTCGTCACGCAACAGGAAATGCGCCAGCGCAGGCAGCAGCACCAACGCGCCGAGCATGTTCCACAGGAACATGAAGGCCAGCAGCAGGCCCATGTCGGCCTGGAACTTGATCGGGCTGGCCACCCAGGTGATCACGCCAATGGCCAGCGTGAAGCCGGTGAGCATCACCACCTTGCCGGTGAAGAGCAAGGCGCCGTAGTACGCCTCGCTGAGGCTCTTGCCCAGGCGCATGGACGCCAGCGTGACGCTGAGGATGTACAGCGCATAGTCCACCCCGATGCCCACGCCCAGCGCGATCACCGGCAGCGTGGCCACCTTCACCCCCATGCCCAGGCCCACCATCAGGGCTTCGGCCAGCACGCTGGTCAGCACCAGCGGCAGCACCGCCACCACCACCGCGCGCCAGCTGCGGAAGGTGATGAAGCACAGCAGCACCACTGCGCCGTACACCATGAAGAGCATCTGCCGCCAGGCGTCCTTGACCACGATGTTGGTGGCGGCCTCGATGCCCGCGGAGCCGGCAGCCAGCAGGAACTGCACGTCGGGCGTGTTGTTCTGCTGGGCGAAGGCCTCGATGTGGTCGACCACGCGTTTCAAGGTGTCAGCCTTGTGGTCGCGCAGATAGGCATACACGGTGAGCAGCCCGCAGCTGTCGTTGTACAGGCCGCGCGGCGCGCCGGCGGTGATGGTGTTGAGCATGTCCTGGTTGGGCACGAACTCATACCACTTCGGGTTGCCCTCGTTCAGCCCCACCAGCACGCGGCGGTTCAACAGGCTCAGCGTGTTGGTGCTCTCCACGCCGTCGATCTGCTTGAGCTGCCATTCCAGCGCGTCGATCTTGTTGAGCGTGTCGTACTGGGCGCACTGGCCTTCCGGGGTCTTGACCATCACGGCCAGCACGTCGCTGGCGGCGCCGTAGCCCTGGTTCATGAAGGCCACGTCGCGGTTGTAGCGGCTGTCGGCCCGCAGCTCGGGCGCGCCCGGGTCCAGGTCACCGATCTTCAGGTGCGTGCTCACCAGGAAGCCTGCAATGCCCATGATCGCCGCCACCACGATGGCAACGGTGGCCCAGCGGCGTTGGGTGAACAGATCCAGCGCCGCCCACAGGGCCTGCTTCTCGCCTTGCAGGCTGGCCGCCTCGGCGCGCAGGCTGCGTTGGGCAGCCTGGGCGCTGACGCCGGTGTAGCTCAACAGGATGGGCAACAGGATCAGGTTGGTGAACACCAGCATGCCCACGCCGATGCTCGCGGCCACCGCCAGCTCGCGGATCACCTGGATGTCGATCACCAGCAGCACCGCGAAGCCCACGGCGTCGGCCAACAAGGCGGTCAAGCCCGCCAGGAACAGCCGCCGGAAGGTGTAGCGCGCGGCCACCAGCTTGTGCGTGCCGCGGCCCACGTCCTGCATGATGCCGTTCATCTTCTGCGCCCCATGGCTCATGCCGATGGCGAACACCAGGAAGGGCACCAGGATGGAATACGGGTCCAGCGCATAGCCCAGCGTGGGCAGCAGGCCCAGCTGCCACACCACCGCCACCAGCGAGGCCAGCACCACCAGCAGCGTGCTGCGCACGCAGCGGGTGTACCAGTACACCATGGCCGTGGCGATGGCCACCGCCAGCGCAAAGAACATCAGCACCGCGCGCACGCCCTCGATCAGGTCGCCCACGATCTTGGCGAAGCCAGTGATGTGGATGCTCACGCCTTGCGCTTCGTACTTGGCGCGCAGTTGCTCCAGGGTGCGCGAGAGCTCGGCGTAGTCCAGCGCGCGGCCCTGGGCGTCCTCCGGCAGCAGCGGCAGGTAGATCACGCTGGATTTGGCATCTAGCGCCACGATCTGTCCGATCTCGCCGGAGCGGGCGATGTTGGCTTCGAGTTGCTGCAGGCTGGCCGCCTGGCCGTTGTAGCCATCCGGGATCACCGGGCCGCCTTCCAGGCCCTCCTCGGTCACGCCCACCCAGCGCGTGGCCGGCGTCCACAGGCTCTTCATCTGCACCCGGTTCACGCCGGGCACCAGGAAGATCTCGTCGCTGAGCTGGCGCAGCGTTTCCAGGTAGGTGGCGTCGTAGATCGAGCCCTTGGGATTGGCCACGGCAATGCGCACCGCATTGCCCAGCCCGGTGAGCTCACGCTGGTACTGAAGGAAGTTATTGATGTACGGGTGGTGGGTGGGGATGGTCTTTTCGAAGCTGGCGTTGAGCTGCAGCTTGGTGGCCTGCCACCCCAGCACGGCGGTGATCAGCGCGCACAGGATCACCACGATCAAGCGGTGGTTGAACAGCAGGCGCTCCACCGGCGAGCCCGAGCGGCTGTCGAAATCTTCGATGCGTGCAATCACGGCATCGGGTGTGTTGGGCACGGCGGCGCTCACTTGGGCATTCCTTGAGGAGCAGTCAGGACAATCGGCACCACGCCCGCGATCGACAGGCCCAGGGCCCGGTCTTTGGCTTGCAGCAGCAAGCCGGTCAGCGGGGGCAGCTTGGCGGCCACCGGATGCAACTCGGCGGCGTGCCCGGTGAACACCATGCCGGCCTGGTTGGCCAGCCAGAGCTGGCCACTGGCATCCAGCACCGAGGCGGTGAAGGACACCGGCACGGCCACGGGGATCTGGGCCCAGTTGGCGCCCCCATCCACGCTGCGCCACACATTGCCGCGCAGGCCGGCCAGCACCAGCTCCTGGTCGCCCGGCAGCTCGGCCGTGAAGAAGCTGCCCTTGTAGGGCGTCACCAGGCGCTGGAAGCTTTGCCCACCATCGGTGGAGCGCAGCACCAGGCCTTGTTCACCCGCGATGAGCACCTGCTGGCCACGCACACGCAGGGTGTACAGGTGCAGCGCCTTCGGGTTGTCGAGCCGCTGCTGGATGGGCTGCCAATGCTTGCCGCCGTCTTCGGTGACAAAGGCCAGGTTGTAAGCGCCGATCACGATGCCGCGGTTCGCGTCAAAGAAGTGCAGATCGAGCAACGGCTTGTCGGCACCGTCGGCCACCAGGCGTTCAGCCTCGCCCACGGCGCGCGCATCGCCGCTGCCCTGTGCGGCCTTCAGCACCAGTTGGGCGGCCTGGTGGCCGTCGAGCTGTTTGACCCAGGTCTGCCCACCATCTTGCGTGGCCAGCACCACCGCGCCATGGCCCACGGCCCAGCCATGCTGCGCATCCACAAAGCGCACCGCGGTCAAACCCACACTCACCGGGATCGGCACCTGCCGCCAGGTCTGGCCCTGGTCATCCGACAGCACCACGATGCCGCGTTCGCCCACAGCCACCAGCCGCGCGTTGTTACCTTCCCCCGCGCGCGCAGCACCTTGCAGCACCGAGCGTGCTGCCGCCTTCGTCATCACCGCCGGCCGCTCCAGCGCCGCCCCCACAGGGGCGGCCACCACGCTGGCGGCGGTCAGCAGCCCGCTCAGGGCTGCCACCATCCATGCATGCTTCATTCAAGCCTCAACGGACACCTTCACCCGCCATCGCATCCGGGGTGAACACGCTGTCAGGGTAACGCGGCTTGATCGGGTACTGCGCGGCTTTGCTGTTGTACAGGTTGCCCACGTAGGCGGTGCCCGAGAGCAGATCGTTGTAGCCGATCGCACCAATCACCGTGCCGGGCAGATCCGGCGCCACGAAGGTGTGCGACCACACCGACTTCCACAGCTGGCCCTTGGCATCCCAACGGTCGGCGATCAGGCAGCTCCAGGTGTCTTCGTCACAGTAGTAGCGCGACCGGACCGCTTGGTGCCGCTGCCCGGCGCGCAGGTTGGCCTCCACCACCCACACGCGATGCAGCTCCCAGCGCACGTGGTCAGGGTTCGGGAAGGCCTTGCCCAGCACCTCGGCATCGGTCTTGGGCTGCAGCAGCTTGTTGCCGTTGTAGGGGATGTACAGCTCCTGCTTGCCGACGATCTTCCAGTCAAAGCGGTCCAGCCGGCCCGTCCACGTCTCGATTTCGTCGAAGCTCATCACGCCGGCGGTGGCCGGCGTGGGAGTGTCGCAGCAGGGGTTGGGCAACTTGCGCACGCGGCGCTGACCGGTGAGGTAAACCCACGCCTGGTCTTTGCTGCCGTCGATGTTGACATTGCCCACGATCGCCTCGCCCGCGCGGATGGGCGGGCCCTGGTTGATCAGCCGGATGTTCCAGTAGTTGTTGCTCTTGACGAACTGCTCCAGCGAGCCATCCTGGAAGTAGTAGGGCATCTGCTGATCACCGGTGCCGTCGGTAGTCAACACCGCACGGCCATCGGTGGTGATCTGGTACTGCGTGCCCTGGAACTGCCATGCCGTGCCGCGCCAGCGCAGCATGTGGTTCCACATCACTTCGAGGCCGCTCTTGGGCATGGGGAAGGGAATGCCGCCGTAGGCACCATCAACGATGTCGCCTTCCAGCTTGGCCCGTGTGGCGTTCTTGAAGGTGTTGTCGTACACCCATTGCGGCGCAGCGCCGGTGCGGTGGGTCTTGTAGACGTCGATGCGGTACTCGGGATACTTCTTGAGCAGCGCCTTCGAGCCATCGGCCAGCTTGTCGGCGTACTGGCCCACGTTCTGCCCGGTGATCGAGAACAACGGCTTCTCGTCCTTGAACGGGTCGCCGCGCTTGCCGCCGGGCTTGTCGCCGGGGATCGGCGTGGTGTAGCCGCCCGTCCAGGCCGGAATGGTGCCGTCCTTGTTGCCGGCTTTCTCGGCGCCGAAAGGCGTGAGATCGCTCTTGAGCTTGGCCGCGTCAGCCGCGCTGACGCCGGCCTGGGCGCCCAGCGCCAGCACGGCCAGGCTCAAGGCAGTGAGGGTGGTGTGCAGTGTCATGAATCGTCTCCGTAGGCTTAGAAGGTGCGGCGCAGCGAGAGTGCGATGAAATCGCGGTCGGCCAGGGCGTTGCCCAGGCCGTAGGTGGGCAGCGGCGCGGTGTTGTAGTTCACGAAGGGGATGGCTTTGCCGATGTACTTGGTGTAGCTCAAACCCATCTGCCACACCCCCAGGTAGTTGCCCTCCAGGCCGATGCTGAAGTCACCGGTGTCTTCGGCGCCCCAGGCGGTGATCGACGAGTTGCCTCGCAGTGTGTAGCCAATGCCCACCGGCACGCTCAGGTCCAACCCGGCCAGGGCCTGGCGGTAGCTGGGGGTGTAGATCAGGCGCATGGCCGTGGCATCGCGGGTGCGCCCGCCGTCCAGCTCGCCATTGGGGTCGCTCTTGCTCAACACCCGGTTCCAGGCGATTTCGCCCACGAGGCTGGATTCCTGCGACAGGAAGTTCGGCCCGAACGATGCCAGCGTCGACACATTGAAGTGCGCCGTCTTGCCCACGGCGTGTTGCGGCTGCGGCTGGCCAGGGAAGAAGCCGAACAACATGTTGGTGCTGCGCAGCGGCATGTTGTGACGGATCGACACTTCGGTGGCGACATTGAAGTCACCGAACGAATGCGAGGCGCTCAAACCAAAGGTGCGGACGCCCTCGGGGAACTTGTAGTACCACTGGCCGGGCAACTGCCCGAACAGGTTGGGCGCCCCTGCAAAGTTGAGCCTGCCGTACAGCTGCCCATCCTTGTCGTGGAACTTGGCGTAGTACAGCCCCAGGTCGGTTTCATCAATGCGCCACTTCATCTGCAGGCCGAACTGCCCGGTGTTGCGCGGCTTGATGTCGCCGCCCGGGGTCAGCAGGAACGTCGTGGTCGGGCCCAGCCCCACCACTTCGGATTGCTCCGAACCCCACGGAATGTTGGCATTGGAGAAGTAGGTGCCTGAAGGCGGCAGGCGGTCTTCTTCCCAGCTGAACTGGTAGTAGCCGCCAATCGCCAGCTCCGGGCTGATCTGCAGTTGGGCCGAGGCCTGCGGCACCGGGCGGATGATTTCCTTGAACTGCGCGCCGGGCGAGGCCAGCAGCTTGTCGATGTCGATGGGGCCTTGCGCGCGGGCAATGCCGTTGTCACCGAAGAACAGGCTCTCGCCGTACTGCAGCGCGTGGCGGCCCAGGCGCCCGGTCAGCTTGGCCTGGTTGTCGAAGCGCACGCCACCAAACACAAAGGCATCGAGCAGCTCGCCCTTGCGCCCGGCGGTGCGGCGGGTCTTCGCAGGAAACTCGTTGATCGGAAACTGGCCCACAAAGGGGTCGGTGGCTTCGGTGGTGCCACGGATCTTGTGGTCGTACCAGGCCGCTGCGCTGACGCGCAAGCCGAAGTCGCGGCGGTACACCACATCGAACTCGCTCAGGATGTCCAACCGCTCGGACACGATGCCCTTGCGCTGGAAGTTCTGGTCGCCCGCATTGAAGTTCAGCGCCGCCGGCCCGTTGGCCGGGTTGCCACCCACAAAGGCTTGCGACAGCGCCGGGTTGGCATCGCGCAGGCGGTACTTGGTGCTGCCTTTGAGCGTGTTGTCCCAGCGGATCGACCAGTCTTCAGGCGTGTCAAATTGGAATGCCTGGGCCTGGCCGGCCGCCAGCGCAGCAATCGCCAGGGCGACGCGCCGCCATTGCCCTTGCGGCCTGCGGGCCTGTCTTGCTTGAGTCTTCATTGGCTTTGTCTCCTGAGTGTCAATCTCGGCAGATGAGCGTCTGCCGGCGCTTTTCTGGTTGTGATCCCTATCCGCGCAGCGTGGCTGCCGCGGCCGCATCGGTCTGTGCCGATGGCAGCCCCAGCAGGCGGGCGGCGTTGCCGCCCAGGATGGCTGCGCGCTCCTGCGGGCTGAGGCCGGTGGTGCGGTCCACCAGCCCCTGCACGTCGTAGCTGCCCATGTCGAACGGGTAGTCGGTGCCCACCACCACCTGCGAAACGCCGACCCGCTCGATCAGGTGGCGCAGCCCGACCTCGTCGTACACCAGGCTGTCGAAGTGGATGCGCTTGAGCAGCTCCATCGGCGAGGTGCGGGTGTGCTCGCGGGCTTCGGGACGCACCTGCCAGGTGTGTTCGGTGCGGCCCGGGTAGCTGGGCAGATAACCGCCGCCATGGGCCGCCACGATCTTCAGGCCGGGATGGTGATCGAGCACGCCACCGAAGATCAGGTGCGACAGCGCGATCGTGGTTTCCAGCGGCTGCCCGATGGTGTTGCTGAGGTAGTACGACGCCGTGCGGCCACCCAGCGTGGCGCCGAAGGGGTGGATGAAGATCACCGCCCCCAGCGCTTCGGCCTTGGCCCAGAACGGGGCCAGCGAGGCATCGGCCAGCTCCAGGCCGTTGACCGAGGTGGAGATCTGCATGCCCTTCAGGCCCAGCGTGCCCATCGCGTGTTCAAGCTGTTCCACCGCCAGGGCCGGGTGCTGCAGCGCCAGAGTACCCAGGCCGAGCAGGCGGCCGGTGTGCTGCGCGCAGAGCTCGGCCACGTGCTCGTTCTGCACCCGCACCACCTCGCGGGCCAGGTCGGGCTCGGCCCAGTAGTAGTACTGCGTGGGCGAGGGGCTGAGGAGCTGCACATCCACGCCCATGGCATCCATGTCCGCCAGGCGCTGCTCGATGCGGGTGAGCTTGGGAAAGGCCTGCGGCAGCATCACCGCGTTGTTGTGGGCCACCGAAGGCGCGCCCATCGATTGCAGCATCAGCCCCGGCTCCGCCTGCTTCTGCGGCGTGCCGGCCACCAGCGGCTCAGCGGCCAGCGTGAGCACATGGCAGTGCATGTCGATGGTGAGCGCCCGGCGGGCGCCGCTGCCGGCCACACGCGCCCGCGCTTCTGCCGGGCAACAGGGGGTGCCCTCCCGGCGGCAAAGGTGAACCCACATGCATTGGCTCCGTTTCAGAAGGTGTGGTCAGTGGCCGTCGGCCTGCACGGGGTTGCGCATCGTGCCCAGGCCGCTGATGCTGCACGTCATCACATCGCCCGGCTGCAGGAAGCGGTGGTAGTGCGTGCCGTTGCCGGCCGGCGAGCCGGTGCAGATCACATCGCCAGGCCACAGCTGCACCACCGACGACAGGTACTCGATCTGCCGCGCCACGTCGAAGATCATGTCGGCGGTGCTTTCGTCCTGCATCACCTGGCCGTTGAGCTGCAGGGTGATGCGCAGATCCTGCGGGTCTTTGACAAAGGCGGCCGGCACCACGGCGGGCCCCATCGGCAGGTAGGTGGGGCAGGACTTGCCGGCGATCCAATCGGTGCCCATGGCCTTCATGTCGCCACGCACCCAGATGTGGTCGCGGTTGCTGATGTCGTTGGCGATGGTGTAGCCCGCCACGTACGACAACGCTTCGTCGCGGCTGACATGGCGGGCCGCACGCCCCATCACCACGGCCAGCTCCAGCTCCCAGTCGGGCTTGCGCGCAAACGCGGGCAGCAGCACCGGGTCATGCGGCCCGGTCACGGTGGACAAGGGTTTGCAGAAGAAGTACGGCGTGCCCTCTCGGCGGCGGCGGTGCATCATGTCTTCGGCGTAGGCGCGCAGTTGCACGGCGTCCATGCCTTCGGTGCCGGGGTTGGCGCCCGGGCCCTGGTCGACCAGCAGATCGACCACATGCTTGAAGTAGTTGGCACCGCACATGAAGATCTGGCGCGGCAACAGCGGCGCATGCACCTGCAGTTGCGACACCGGCACGCTGGCGTCAACGAGCGGCCGCAGCAGGGCCACATCAGCCTGCATCACGGCCTGCAGCGCCGGCATCACCTCAGGCCACGCGCACATCAGCCCCAGCATGTCGACCCGCGCCGGCAGCCCATGCCCCAGCGCCGCCGCGACAGGCACCAAGTCCTGCAGCGCGATCACATGCTCGTTCTGCAGCAATCCCACAAAGGGTGCCTGCCCGGGCCTCGAATACGTTCCCAGCGCGAATGGCCCTGGGCCCCCGAAACGGATCACTGCCTGTCTCCTGATGGTTGGCTGATCGGTACGTTACGGAGCGTCCCCCCTTTCGTAAAACGCTTTGCATTCATTCAACCTATCAGCGATTTCAATAGATTGAGTGGAAACCCGCGGGCCTGGTAACTCCACGGGCTAGGCGGCCGTGCCTGAACGGCTGACCTTGCCATACCGCAGCGGCGTGCTGCCGTACTGCCGCACAAACGCCTGCCGGAACGACCACTCCGACCGGAACCCCACCTGCGCAGCCACTGTGGACACCGGCACCCCCGCGGTGAGCTGCTCGGCCGCGGCCGACATGCGCACAGCCGTGAGGTGCGCCATCACCGAGCTGCCCACCAACGCGGCAAAGCGGCGCGCAAAGTTGGAGCGCGACATGCCGCAGGCGCGTGCCAGGCTGAGCAGCGTCCACGGCTCGCCGGGTTGGCCGTGCATCAACGCCAGCGCCTGGCCGATCTGCGGGTCAGTCAGGCCGCGCAGCCAGCTGGCCCGGCCGGTGCGCTGCGACACCGCGTGGGCACGCAGCAGGCTGGTGAAGATCAGCGTGGCATGGTGGCGTGCCGTCACTTCATAGCCCGGCGTGTCGGCCCCTTCTTCGGCTTCCAGCAATTGCAACGCAGGCGGCAGCCAGGGGAACAGCCGCCCTTCGCTCTGGCGCAGCAGCATCAACCGCGGCAGCGCGCTGAGCACCGGGTTGCGCGCGGCGCCCTGCACCACCAGCGCCAGCGTCAGCAACCGCTGGGTGGGCGCACGGGATCGCGCCGAAGGCTGCCAGGTGAAACGCACCGGCCCACTGCGGCTCACCCCCGGCCCCAGCTCGGGCAGGCCCCGGCTGGCCCAGAGCGGCGGCAGCGCCACCACAGGCGCATCGGGTGCGCTGCGATACACATGCGCCGCCCCGCCCAGCACCATGGCCGAATCGCCGGCGTCCACCCGCACCGGTTCGGCCCCTTCCACGCTCAGCCAGCAAGCGGTGTCGATGGGCGCAAAGATGAAGACGAAGTCGTCCGACAGGTGCGGCATGGCAAAGCCCCACGGCGGCTTGAGTTCAAAGATGCCGATCGAGCTGTCGATCACCTTCAGCGTGAGCAGCACCGTGCCGAGCAGGTCCATGGAAGGTGTTGGGTGATAACCCTTGGTGAGCCGATAGCGTCGATTTTACGGACGAAACGATGTAGACGACCCACTTCGCCCTGCCTACAGTGCCCTTCGACAGGACCCCCATCACATGAAGGAGACGGCATGGCCTACCTCAGAAATGCCTGGTACGTGGCCGGCTTTGCAGACGAGCTGGCGGCGCCGCAAGCCCTGCTGGCACGCACGCTGCTGGATGAACCGCTGGTGTTCTTTCGCACCGGCACCGGCGAGATCCGCGCCCTCACCGACCGCTGCCCGCACCGCTTTGGGCCCCTGTCCATGGGCCAATTGCAGGCCGACGGCAGCCTGCAGTGCCCCTACCACGGCCTGCGCTTCGACAGCAGCGGCGCCTGCACCCACAACCCGCATGGCGACGGCAGCCTGCCCAAGGCCGCCAAGGTGCAGGCCCATGCCGCGCTGGCGCGCCACGGCCTGATCTGGTGGTGGGCCGGCCCGGCCGAGCAGGCCGATGCCGCGTTGATCCCCGACTACAGCTTTGCACCCCGCGCCCACCCGGATGCCTCGATCCGCGGCTACATGCCCACCCAGTGCGACTATCAGCTGCTGGCCGACAACATCCTCGATCTCACCCATGCCGACTACCTGCATGGCTCAGCCCTGGGCTCGGGCGCCCTCACCCGCACCCAACCCAGCGTGGCCGACCACGATGCCCGCAGCATGACCATCACCTGGCTGTCCAACGGCGACAAGGCACCGCCCGCCTTCGACATGCACCTGGCCCAGCAAGGCCAGCCCACCGACCAGTGGACCGAAGTCACCTGGACGGCGCCGTCCAACCTGCTGCTGCACGTGGGCGCCACGCTGCACGGCCAGCCGCGCGAAGCCGGGGTGGATTCCTTCAACCTGCACCTGGCCACGCCCGAAACCACCGGCCGCTGCCACTACTGGTACTGGTCCACCCGCACGATGGCCATCGATCCGCAATCGAACGCCTTCATCCGCGGCCTGGTGACCAACGCCTTCAGCAACGAAGACAAACCGATGCTCGAAGCCCAGCAGCGCCGCATCGGCAGCGCTGATTTCTGGTCGCTGAAGCCAGTGCTGCTGCCCGGCGACGTGGGCGCCGTGCGGGCGCGGCGCAAGCTCACCGCGCTGATCGAGGCCGAAGCCAAATGCTGAGCGGGCGCGCGCGCTGGCTGAGCACGATCGGCCTGGCCCTCGGCCTGGCAGCCACCTGCGGCCCTTCACAAGCCGCGCCGGCCGACGGCCCCAAGCCGACCCTCTATGTTCAGGTCTGCGCCCAGTGCCATGACAAGGGTGTCGGGCCTGTGCTGCTGGGGCGCCGGCTCGCGGCGCCGGCGATCCAGGCCATCGTGCGGCGCGGCCTCAACGGCATGCCCGCCTTCCGTCCCACCGAGATCCCCGACGCCGAATTGGCCGCGCTGTCACGCTTCCTGCAAGCAGCCCCCGAGGAGCAAC
>Ga0209066_10002061_pt1 | contig 25284 bp, 22 predicted proteins | sample All_14_2_FD_187198 | JGI IMG/M metagenome (GOLD analysis project Ga0209066, IMG submission 187198) | Freshwater microbial communities in response to fracking from Pennsylvania, USA - Allegheny Zone_MetaG_DW_15 (SPAdes) (version 2) ... | reverse complement strand
TTGGCGCCTTCGGAGTCCCACACATAGATGTTGTCGGCCCGCGTGATCACCCGCGCGCCGCGCGAGGCCAGACCGGCGTGGTCGGTGAAGGGGTGGATGAAGTGCGCGCTGTCCAGCGCCTGGATGGCCTGGGTGTCCTGCTGCTCGGCGCGGCGAACCAGGGCGGGCGGGGCGATGAGGGTTGAGGGGTTCATGGTCGGTCCTTGGATGCTTGATCAGACGTGAAGCAAGAGGTGCTCACGTTCCCACGGAGATATGACTTTCATGAACTCGTCGAACTCCAGTTCCTTGATCTCGGTGTAGATGGTGATGAACTCCTTGCCCAGCACCTCGTGCAGGTCGGGCTCGCGGCGCAGCCAGTCCAGCGCTTCGCCCAGCGAGCGCGGCAGCGAGTACGGCGCCAGGTAGGCGTCGCCCTTCATCTCGGGCTTGGGCTTGATCTTGTTCTTCATGCCCAGGTAGCCGCAGGCCAGCGTCATCGCCATGGCCACGTACGGGTTGGCGTCGGCGCCGATGACGCGGTTCTCCACCCGTCGCGCGGCCGGGCTGGAGATCGGCGAGCGGATGCCCACGGTGCGGTTGTCGTGGCCCCACTCGATGTTGATCGGCGCGGCCGTGTGGCGCGAGAGGCGGCGGTAGCTGTTCACGTACGGCGCCACCAGCACCATGGCGGCCGGGATGTAGCGCTGCAGGCCGCCGATGTAGTGGTGGAACGCATCGGACGCCGTGCCGTCTTCGTTGCTGAAGATGTTCTGGCCGGTGGCCTTGTCCAGGATGCTCTGGTGCACGTGCATGGCGCTGCCGGGCTCGCCGGCGATGGGCTTGGCCATGAAGGTGGCGTACATGTCGTGGCGCAGCGCGGCCTCGCGCACCGTGCGCTTGAAGAAGAACACCTCGTCGGCCAGGCCCAGCGGGTGGGCGTGGAAGAAGTTGATCTCCATCTGCCCCGCACCCACCTCGTGGATCAGCGTGTCCACGTTGAGCTCCATCTTGTCGCAGTAGTCGTAGATCTCCTCGAACAGCGGGTCGAACTCGTTCACCGCGTCGATGCTGTAGGCCTGGCGCGAGGTCTCGGCGCGGCCGCTGCGGCCGATCGGCGGCTTGAGCAGCGTGTTCGGGTCGGTGTTGCGCGCGGTCAGGTAGAACTCCAGCTCGGGCGCCACCACCGGCTCCCAGCCCTCGGCGGCATAGAGGTCGCAGATGCGGCGCAGCACACTGCGCGGCGCAAACGGCACCAGCTTGCCTTCGTGATCAAAACAGTCGTGGATCACCTGCGCGGTCGGGTCGGTGGCCCAGGGCACGATGCGCACGGTGCTCGGGTCGGGGCGCAGCTGCATGTCCTTGTCGGTCGGGTCCACCACGTCGTAGTACGGACCGCTCTCGGGGAACTCGCCCGTCACCCCCATGCCGACGATGGCCTGGGGCAGGCGCATGCCGCGGTCTTCGGTGAACTTGCCACGCGGCAGGATCTTGCCGCGCGCCACGCCGGTCAGGTCGGGCACCAGGCATTCCACCTCGGTGACGCGGCGCTCGTTGAGCCAGTTCTCCAGGTCGTTGAAAGTGATCACGGTTTTGGGGGCTGTCATGTGCCGGTTCCTTGTCTGTCGTTGTGTGCGGTGCTGCCGGGTCGGGAAAAACGCTCAGGAGCTGATCGTGACACGGCTGCGGTTCAGGTCCGCGGCCTGCATGCGCAAGCTCATGCGCTGGCGGCAGGCTTTGCCGAAGGCCTCGAAAATCGCGGCGTAGAACGGCGTTTCCCAGCAACGCCATTCGGGGTGGAACTGCACGGCGTAGGCGAAGGTGTGGGCGCCCTTGACGCCGAACGCCTCCACCAGACCATCGGGTGCATGGCCCAGCGCCTCCAGCCCGGGCGCGAGCTGGCTGATGCCCTGGCCGTGCAGCGAATTCACCATCGCCTCCGCACCACCGGCCCAGGCCTCGAACACGCTGCCCGGCGCCAGCCGGATCGGGTGGCTGGGCGCGTACTGTTCTTCAAACGGGGCGGTCTTGGGCTCGCGGTGGTCCGCCAGGCCCGGCACCTCGTGCACCCGCTGGTGCAGCCGGCCACCCAGCGCCACGTTGATCTCCTGGAAACCCCGGCACACGCCCAGCAGCGGCACACCTTCGTGCACGCAGGCCTTCACCAGCGCCAGCGTCAGCAAGTCGCGCGCGGGGTCCAGCGGCAGGCTGGGGTCGGCCACGTCTTCATCAAAATGCGAGGGGTGCACGTTGGAGGGTGATCCGGTCAGCATCACGCCGTCCACCATCGCCAGCAGATCACTGATGTCGCCCGTCTCGGCCAACGGGAACATCACCGGCTGGGCCTGGGCACCCACCTTGACGGCGCGGGCGTATTTGTCACCCAGCAGCAGAAACGGCATCAGATGCCCGTGATCACCCATGAGGCGGTGGTCGGCTGGCAGCCAAACCATGCAGGGCGGCGGCTTGTTCATGGAATCTCCAAACAGGTGATTGATTCTGACGGGTCAATTGGATCACAATCAGAGCCAGTTGAAGCCACTCCATGGTGCCATTTGACGGTCATCATGGTCACCGATCGCTCCCTTTCCCACGCCTGTCCACCCATGCTGTCCGAGTTCCTGCTCAGTGAAATGAACCGCCTGGGTGCGCAAGACGCCCTGCCCTTGCACCGCCAGCTCTACGAGGCCCTGCGCCGCGCCATGCTCGACGGCAAGCTCGGTGCGGGCGAGCGCCTGTCCTCCAGCCGCGACCTGGCGCAGGACCTGGGCCTCTCGCGCAACACCGTGGTCGCGGCCATCAACCAGCTCAGTGTTGAAGGTTATCTGGTCAGCCGGGTGGGCAGTGGCACTTTCGTCAACGACAACGTGCCGCGGGTCAACCCGGCCTCCGCCGCCCGGCCCCATTTGCGTGGTGCCCCCACGGTGGCGCCCTCGCGCCTGTCGGCCCGCGGTCTGGCGCTGTCGACCACCTTCTGCGCCACGCAGCTTGAAGTCCAGCCCTTCACGCCCGGCATCGCCGATTTCAGCGCCTTCCCGCTCACCCTCTGGCAGCGGCTGCAGAACAAACACTGGCGCATGACCTACCCGGACATGCTGGACTACAACGACTCCGGTGGCTACGCACCGCTGCGCCGCGCCATCGCCGACTACCTGCGCGTGTTCCGCAGCGTGCAGCTGGAAGCGGACCAGGTCATCGTCACCACCGGCACCCAGCAGTCGCTCGAACTCTGCGCCCGCCTGCTGGCCGACCACGGCGACACCGTGTGGGTGGAAGACCCGGCCTACTGGGGCGCGGTCAAGGCCTTCATGGCGACCGGTCTGGCGATCCACCCGGTGCCGGTGGACGACGAAGGCATCTGCCCCAGCGCCGCCGACAACGCGCAGCCGCCGCGCCTGATCTACGTCACGCCCTCGCACCAGTACCCCACCGGTGCGGTGATGTCGCTGCCGCGGCGCCACCAGCTGCTCTCCACCGCGCGCGCGCACGGCGCCTGGGTGCTCGAAGACGACTACGACAGCGAATACCGCTTCAGCGGCCCGCCCATTTCCAGCCTCGAAGGCCTGGACACCGACGGCCGCGTGCTCTACATGGGCACCTTCTCCAAGGTGCTCTACCCCGGCATCAAGCTGGGCTACCTCGTCGTGCCCAAGCCGCTCGTCGCCGCATTCAAGCAGGCCCACTACGACCTCAACCGCCCCGGCCAGATGCCGCTGCAGGCCGCGCTGGCCGAGTTCATTGAAATGGGCCATTTCAGCAGCGCGCTGCGCCGCGCCCGCCAGAGCTACGGCGAACGCCGGCAGGCCCTGCTCGAAGCGCTCAAGCCGGTGCTCGCCCCCGGCACCGAAGGCCCCGCCATCAGCGGCGCCGAACAGGGCCTGCACCTGTGCCTGCGCTTGCCCGCCGCGGTGGACGACGTTGCGCTGGCCCAGCGCATCGCACAACAGGGGCTCACGGTGCGCCCGCTCTCGGCCTATTGCCTGGCCCGCAAAGACCTCAGGGGCCTGGTGATCGGCTACGGCTATGCGCCGCTGTCCGACATCAAGCGCTGCGGCCCGGTGCTGAGCGCGGCCGTCCGGAGCCTGAAGAAAACCTGAGGCGGGGCGGCGCACTCAGGCCGCCGGACCGCCTTCGCGGAGATCGAACTTGTCGATCCGGTAGCGCATGGTGTCGCGCGAGATGCCCAGCGCGCGCGCCGCCTGGGTGACGTTCCAGCGGTTGCGCTCCAGGGCGCTGAGCAGCAGCCGGCGCTCGGCGTCGGGCAGGCTGGTCGGCAGCGGGTCGGTGTTCAGCGGCGCCGCAGCGGCGAACCCCGCCTCCAGCGCCACCGGCAGGGGCAGATCGTCGGCCTCGATCACCGGGTCGCCCGCCAGCATCGCGCACTGCTCCACCGTGTTGGCCAGCTCGCGCACATTGCCCGGCCAGCTGTGCGCCTCCATGCGCTGCAGCGCCTCCGTGGAAAACACCAGCGCGCCCTTGCCATAGCGACTGGCCGAACGGGCCAGGAACAACAGCGCCAGCTGGGTCACGTCGCCGTGGCGCTGGCGCAGGGGCGGCAGGTTGACCTTCAAGGTCCCGAGCCTGAAATACAGGTCGTCGCGAAACCGGCCCTCTTTCACCATGGCCTCCAGTGAGCGGTTGGTCGCCACCAGCACCCGCACGTCCACCGTCCGCGCGCGCACGCTGCCCAGGCGGCGCACCTGGTGGTCTTCCAGCAGCTTGAGCAACTTGGCCTGGGTGGCCAGCTCCAGCTCACCCACCTCGTCCAGGAACAGCGTGCCGCCATGCGCCGCCTCCACCAGGCCGATGCGCCGCTCGCGCGCATCGGTGAAGGCCCCGCGTTCGTGACCAAACAGTTCGCTCTCCACCAGCTGGGAGGGCAGACCGGCGCAGTTGATTTCGACGAACGGCCCGTTGCGGCGCGGCCCTTCGAAATGCAGAGCCCGCGCCACCAGCTCCTTGCCGGTGCCGGTATCGCCACCGATCAGCACCGCCGGGGCGAACCCGTCGGTCATCTGCGCATCGGCCTCCACCAGCTGGCGCAAGCGCGCGCGCAGCCGCTGCATGGGCGCGGAGTCCCCGACCAGCGCCGCGATGCCCTGGCCCTCGGGAAGCGTCACCGCGCTGCCCGCCCGCAGGTGCCGCAGTTCCTGGGCCTGGCGCTGCTGCTGCACCGCGCGGTCCAGCACCTGCTTGAGCTGGTGCAGCGACACCGGCTTGATCAGGTAGTCAAAAGCGCCGGCCCGCATCGCGTCCACCGCCACCTGCTCGCTGCCGTGCCCGGTGGCCATCACCACCGGCAGGTTCGGCTCGCGCTCGCGCATCAGGCGGAGCACGGCCAGCCCCGTCTTGCCCGGCAGGTTGTGGTCCAGCAGGACCACGTCCGGGCGCTCGACCTCCAGCAGTTCCAGCCCTTCTTCGCCACTGGCCGCGAGCTGGCAACCGATGCCGTGACGCTCCAGGTAGGTGTGCATGTTGCGCGCCAGCACGGGCTCGTCTTCCACAATCAGAACGCTGTAGCTCATGGTGTCGGTGTTCCGGGTCGGGGGGGCAGGTTTTGGGTTGCGGGGTGGCTGCGCACCGGCCAGCGGATGCGGGCGCTGGTGCCCTGGCCCAGCCGGCTCTCCAGCGTCAGAGTGCCGCCCAGACGCTCGATGCTGCGGCGCGCCAGCGGCAGGCCGACGCCGAGGCCGCTGCGCTTGGTGGTGTGGAAGGGCGTGAACACGCGCTCCAGATCGTCGGCCGAGATGCCCACACCGTTGTCCGCCACCACCAGGCTCAGCACGCCCTTCTCCAGCGCGGCGCTCAGGCGCAGCTGACCGCCCGAGGGCATGGCATCGAGCGCGTTGCTGACCAGGTTGTCCACCACCTGCTCCAGCGCGGGCGCGTCGGCCCAGACCTGGGGCAGGTCCGCGGCCAGCTCACACGACACGGTGATCCCCTGGCGCCGGGCGCGCGGCGCGTGCCCGGCCAGCACGGCGTCGAGCAAGTCACGCAGGCACAAAGGCTGGAGCGCCCGGCCGCCCTGCTGCGCGTAGGCCAGCAGTTTGGCGATCCAGGCCTGCAGCCGATCCACCTCGGACATGATGTCGTTCGCCTCCCGGGGCTGCTCGGGGCCCATGGCGATCAGTTCGGCACTCGAACGGATCGACGCCAGCGGGTTGCGCAAGCCGTGCGCCACCGCCGACGCCATGTCGCCCACGGCGGCCAGGGACTCGTTGGTCACGATGGTGCGCTGCTGGGCGGCGATCTGCCGGTCGGCCTGCATCACCATCCAGACCAGCACCAGGTAGGTCAGCAGGCCGCCGCCGGCACAGGCCAGCCACACGTAGCGCGTCACCTCGTGCACCGAGTCGATCAGGCGCGTGGGCAGCATGTAGAGCTCGGCCACACCGACCACGCGGTGGGTGGCCGCGTCCCGGACCGGTATGTAGACCTCGATGGCATCGCGCCCGTCGCCGGGCACGAACGCGTGTTCCGGCTTGATGAAGCTGGAAGCCTCCAGCAGCGCGCTCTCCAGCGCCAGCCGTCCGCCCAGCGCTTCGTCCAATTCGGCGTTGACCCCGGCGTCGCGCCCGATGGCCTCGGGGTTGGTGGACCACACCAGCCGGCGCTGCGCATCAAACACATTGGTGTGCACCAGCCCCGGCATGCGCGCCATCTCGCCAAACAGCTGTTCAAACTGCCGGGCCTCGCCGCCCTGCTGGAACAGGCGGTGGCCGTCCTGCATGCGCACCAGGCTGTCGAGGAACTCCTGCGCCAGCTCGGCGTTGCGCCAGAGCATGCGCTCGGACACATGGCGCGACAGCAGGATCGCGCTGGTCGAGGCCGAAAGCGCGATGCACACCAGGCTGAGCACGGCAAAACGGCGTGTCCAGGTCAGCGGCGAATGGGCGAAAAAGGCCCGCAGGGCAGCCAGCAGGCGGGCACCAGGGAAGCTAGTTCGGGTCATGGTGGATCCCATTCCATTCCGGGCAGCGTACCGCAAAACCCGCTGGCGGCGGGCGCCGGACCGGCGCTCAGCAGGCCCCAGCGGTGGGTGGGGCAAAACCCCCGGCAGCGGGCCCAAAAGGGGCATTTGCCCCACCCGCCAACCCCCGGTTCCGGTGCCGGGAACGGCGTCGAAACGGTCTGAAAAGTCAACAGATTCAAGGGTCTCATGGGGCACACACCGGGCAGGGAGCGCCAGCTGGCACAGCGATTGCGCAAGCTCATCACACCACCGGCCCGTCCTTCCAAGCAAATCCCCCTCCATGTCCTGCTCTCTCCATCTGGCGCACTTTCAGGCGGGCCTGAACGCCCGGGCCCCGGCGCTCCGGAGCCCGCCCGGGGCCGCGCCCGCCGATGGCACGGCCTGCCGGCGGTTCCTGCGCGCCCCCGGCACCCCCGCATCGGCGTTTCCCGCCGCACCCATGCACCCGCCGGACCTGTACGTCCAGGACATCACTCCGCCGTGGTACGGCCTGGGCGGCACGGGATAGGCTCTTTCGGCAGCGTGTGCGACAGCGCACAGACCCGATTGAAAACGGGGATCAAACTGACAGGTGACAACCTTTCAGGAGACCCCCACATGACTTCCCTATCAAGAACCCTGCTGGCCGTGGCCGGCATCGCCTTCAGTGCCCAGGTGGCCGCGCAGGCCACCTTCTACGAAAACCCGGGCTTCACCGGCCGAACCGTGCGTGCCAACCAGGAAATCACCCGGTTCGACCGCTACAGCTTCAACGACCGCAGCTCGTCCGTGGTGATCGTCGGCAACCGCTGGGAGGTTTGTGAGCACAGCGGTTTCCAGGGTCGCTGCGTGGTGCTGCGCCCGGGGAAATATCCCTCGCTGGCCGACATGGGCCTGAACGACCAGCTCTCCTCGGCGCGCGTCATCGCCCGCAACGCCCGGGTGGACGACGACCGCTATGCGCCGGTTCCGGTCGTGGTCGCGCCCCAGGTCACGTTCTACGAGCGCGAAGGCTTCGACGGCCGCGCCTTCACCACCACCGGGGCCATCCCCAACTTCCGCCGCTACGGCTTCAACGACCGCGCCTCGTCGGCGGTCGTGGTCGGTGAGCGCTGGGAGGTCTGCGACGACAACCGCTACCGCGGGCGCTGCGTCGTGCTGCGCCCCGGACGTTACCCGTCGCTGGAAGCGATGGGCCTGGACAACGAGGTCACCTCGGTGCGCACCGTCGCGGGCAACGTGCGCATCCGCGACGACCGGTATGCACCCCCATTCGGCCCCGCCCGGGCCGATGGCCAGGTCACCTTTTTCGAACGGGCGGGCTTCCAGGGCCGCTCCTTCACCGCAGAAGAAGCCATCGCCAACCTCGAACGGGCCGGTTTCAACGACCGCGCCACCTCGGCGGTGGTGATCGGTGAACGCTGGGAGGTCTGCGACGACAACCGGTACCGTGGTCGCTGCGTCGTGCTGCGTCCCGGCCGCTACCCGTCGCTGGAAGCGATGGGCATGAACGACCGCATCTCGTCCGTGCGCACCGTCGAAGGCAACGGCGACATCGACAACAACCGCTATGCACCGCAACCGGTGGCGGTCTACGACAGCCGCCGCCGCGACAACGAACGGCTCTTCGAAGCCCCGGTCACGTCCGTGCGGGCCGTGCTCGCCACCTCGGGGCAGCGCTGCTGGGTCGAGCGTGAACAGGTGCAGGGCCAGGGCGGCAACGCCAACGTGCCCGGTGCGCTGGCTGGCGCCCTCATCGGCGGCATCCTGGGTCACCAGGTGGGCGGCGGCAGCGGCAAGGACATCGCCACCGTGGGTGGGGTGATCGCGGGTGCTGCGCTCGGTGCGCAGGTCGGTCGCGACGGGCAGGCCACCACGCAGGACGTGCGGCGCTGCGAAAACACCCCCGGCGGCGCGCAACCCGCATTCTGGGACGTGTCCTACAACTTCCGCGGCCAGGACCACCGCGTCCAGATGGCCATGGACCCGGGCAACACCATCACGGTGAACGAACGGGGCGAGCCGCGCCAGCAGCAGTGATGCTTTGAGGGCCGAAGGCCCTCAAAGTGCGTCGCGCAAGCGGTACCAGAGCATGCCCAGCGCCAGGCTGGGCGTGCGCAGCAGGGAGCCGCCGGGAAACGGGCGGTGCTGCAGGCGGCTGAAGACATCAAAACGGCCCGCCTGCCCGGCCACCGCCTCGGCCACGAGCTGGCCCGCCAGCCCGGTGAGCGCCACGCCGTGGCCGCTGAAGCCCTGCAGGTAATAGAGGTTGTCGCCCAGGCGGCCAAAATCGGGTGCGCGGTTCATGCTGATGTCCACGAAGCCCCCCCAGACGTATTCGATCGGGACGCCCTTCAAGGCCGGGAACACGGCGCACAGGCGCCGCGCCATCACCCCCTTCAGGTCGTGCGGCGTCATGGTCGTGTAGCTCACGCGCCCGCCAAACAGCAACCGGTGGTCGGCGCTGAAGCGGAAATAGTCGAGCACGAAGTTGTTGTCGCAGACCGCCGCCTTGTGCGCGATCAGGCGCTCGCACAGGGCCGGGTCCAGCGGCGCGGTGCCCACCATGTAGGTTCCCACCGGCATCACGCGCGTCGCGATCTCGGGCGCCACCTGCGGGCCGTACTCGGGCAGCATGCAATTCCCCGCCAGCACACCAAAGCGCGCCGTCACGTGCCCGTGCGCGGTCGTGGCCACCAGCGCCGGGCCGCGGCGAAGAGCGGTCACCGGCGTGTTCTCGAACAGACGCACGCCCGCCGCCTGTGCCACCCGTGCCAGACCGAGCGCGTACTTCAGCGGGTGCAGATGCCCCGAACGCCGTTCGTACGCCGCAGCCACATAGCGCGGGCTGTCGATGAGGCGGCGCACATCGTCGCCGGTGGCCACATCACAGACCACGCCACGCCGCCGCAGATCGTCCACCTCGGCCTGCAACGCGCGCGCCTTTCGGGCCGATTCGGCCACATAGGTGTAGCCGCGCTGCCAGTCGCAGTCGATGCCGAGTGCCAGGGCCCGCTGCTCGATCAGGTCCACCGCCTCGACCGACATGTCCCAGGCACATTGCGCATCGGCCTCACCCAGCTGCGCTTCAAACGGCCCCTGCCCGCTGGCATAACCCACGATGGCCTGACCGCCGTTGCGCCCGCTCGCACCACTGCCCACGCGGTCGGCCTCCAGCACCACCACGCTCAGGCCCTGCTGCGCCAGCTCCAGCGCCGCGCTCAGGCCCGCAAAGCCCGCGCCCACCACCACCACGTCGGCCTGCACCGCGCCGTGCAGGGGTGCCTTCGGCAAGGGCCGGATCACGCTGGCTTCGTAATAGCTCTGCTGGTTGAGCTGGGTGTCGGAGCCCAGCAAGGAGCGCGAAAACATCATGGGCTTCTTAGTGGTGAGTCGGTCAGTTCCCGGTGCGTCGGGAGGGAAAACGCGCCCTGCAGCACACACCGCAGAACCGGCTTTGCCGGGCTGCTGGTGTGGTCCCCCTGGAGGGGGAAGACGCGAAGCGGCGCAGGGGGTGCTTCATTTCTTCGCGATCTGGCCACACAGATAGGTCCAGACGAAACAGGCCGCGGCGTTGCTGGTCAGCTCGGCGTGGTCGTAGGCCGGGGCCACCTCCACGCAGTCCATGCCGATCCAGTTCAGCCCGGCCAGCTCCTCGATGAAGGTCAGCACCTGCGAACTGGTCAGCCCACCGGGCTCGGGTGTGCCGGTGCCGGGCGCAAACGCCGGGTCCAGCACATCGATATCCAGCGTCAGGTAACAGGGCCGCTGGCCGATGCGGGCGCGGATCGCGTCGATGGCGGGCCGCAACCCCGCACCGTCCAGACCGCGCAGCGCGCGCGCCGTGAAGATCTGCCCGCCCTGGTGTGCCACGTACTCGCGCGCGGCGCGCTCGCCGCTGGAGCGGATGCCGATCTGCACCGTGTGCGCCGGGCTGATCAGCCCCTCCTGCAGCGCTTCATAGGTCCAGGTGCCGTGGCCCGAAGGTTCGCCAAAATGGTCGCTCCAGGTGTCGCAGTGCGCGTCGAAATGCACACAGGCCAGCGGCTCGCCGCCGCCGTATTGCGCCTTCGCCGCGCGCAGCAGCGGAAGCGTGACCGAATGGTCGCCGCCGAGGAACACGCCGTGGTGTTTCGCCATCAGCGCCGCCGCCTGCGCCTCGATGGCGCGGCGCACCTCGGGCAGCGGCGAGGCGTTGGGCAGGCGCATGTCCAGCGCATCGCCCAGCTGGCCCAGCGGCGACACGTCGAACACGGGGTGGATGCCGTCGCACAGCATCAGGCTCGCCGCGCGGATCGCCTGCGGGCCGAAACGCGCCCCCGGCCGGTTCGTCACCACACCGTCGAACGGCACACCGGCCACGGCAAACGGCTGCGCGCCCAGCTCAGGCGCGGCCAGAAAGCGGTTGGTGTTGTTGGCGTAGGCAAACTGTCCCGTGGCCATGGCGGTCCTTGGTGTGGCAATGCTCGGAATTGGAACCTCAAGATACCAACAATTCAAAAGCCTCATGAGTCCATTTGAAGCACCCACCCACCGTCCACCGGGCCAGACAGCGCCAAAGCCCTCGCGCCCAGCAGAAAACCGGCCCGTCCGCTAGCATCCCGCCACCCGGTGCCCCGCTCCGGGCCGGCTACCACCTCCAGAAACATCCGAGGCAACCTCCCATGAAGCTCTATTACTCCCCCGGCGCCTGTTCGCTCTCGCCCCACATCGCCCTGCACGAAGCCGGCCTCGCGTTCGAAGCCGTGGCCGCGCCCACCAAGACCCACAAGCTGCCCGACGGCAGCGACTACTACCTCGTCAACCCGCTGGGCTACGTGCCCTTCCTCGCGCTCGACAGCGGCGAGACCCTGCGCGAAGGCCCGGCCATCGTGCAGTACATCGCCGACCAGGCGCCCGAGAAAAACCTCGCCCCCGCCAACGGCACCCTGGCCCGCTACCAGCTGCAGTCCTGGCTCAACTTCATCGGCACCGAACTGCACAAGGGCGGCTTCAGCCCCCTGTTCAACCCCGCCCAGCCCGCCGAGGCCAAGCAGATTTTCAAGGACCGCCTGCTGCAGCGCCTGATCTGGGTGGACGGCCAACTCGCCGGCCAGCAATACCTGATGGGTGACCAGTTCACCGTGGCCGACGGCTACCTCTTCACCGTCACCAACTGGATCAAGCCGCTGGGCCTGGACGTGAGCGGCCTGGCCAACCTCGCCGCCTACCGCGAGCGCGTGGCGGCCCGCCCGGCGGTGCAGGCCGCGATGAAGGCCGAGGGTTTGATCAAGTAAACGTTGCACGCGCCACCGTGGGGACTCTGCGGAGACCCATTTCCATGGGTGGTCGTGCTGTATTGAATACAACGCCAGCGGTATCCCCATGAGCGACATCCCAACCCGCGTTGCAAGCCTGAACGACCTCGACGCCATTGCCCCGTTGTTCGACGCCTACCGCCAGTTCTACGAACAAGCACCCGATCTGGCTCTGGCCCGGCGCTTTATCGCTGAGCGTCTACAGAACGGTGAGTCCGTCGTCTTGCTGGCCCTCGACACAGCCGGGCAAGCCATTGGCTTCTGCCAGCTCTATCCCAGCTTCTGTTCGGTGGAGGCCCAGCCCATTTACACACTGTACGACCTCTTCGTCGCGCCAACCTCCCGGCGCACAGGGGCAGGAAAATGCCTGCTGTTAGCCGCCGCACGACTCGCTGCGGCCCACGGCAAAGCGCGCATGGACCTCACCACCGCCCGCAACAACCACACCGCACAGTCGGTGTACGAATCCCTCGGCTGGGTACGCGACGACGTGTTCCTCGCGTACAGCAAGCGCGTCACTTGCTGACGCTGCAGCCAACGCCCAGCGCGATGACGCCCGAGCGCTCAGGCAGCGCTCACAATGCCCGCTGTCGCAGCGCCAGTGCCGCCCCCACCCACAGCGCCAGCGCTGAAAACACCAGCCCGCGCGCCAGCCCGCCCGGGCCGTCGGCGATGAGGCCGACCACGGTGGGGCCGACGATCTGGCCGGCGGCGAAGATGACGGTGAAGGCGCTGATGCCGGCGGCCCATTGCGCGGGTGGCAGGTTGTGCCGCACCAGCGCCGTCGTGGACGCCACCACCGAGAGGAACACGCCGCCAAACAGCAGGCCCGAGGCGATCACGAGCGGCCAGGCGGTGGTGAGCGCGGGCAGGATGGCGGCCACGCCGAGCAGGGCGTTGAGCCGCGCCAGCGCCTGGCCGCTCTTGTGGCGGTCGAGCAGGCCGGCCCAGATGCGCGACGAAGCCACCACCGCCACCCCGAGCAGCGCATAAAACAGGGTGATCGCGCCGGGGCTGCTGCCTTGCTCACGCAGCAGCGCGATCACGAAGGTCATGTAGCCGATGTAGCCGACGCCAAAACCGGCATAGCCCGCCAGCGCGAAGGCGAAGTCGCGCATGCGGAACACGCGGCTGGCGAGCGGGCCTGCGGCTTGCCCGGTGGACGCGGCCACGGCCGGGCGGGCGGCTTCGCTGGCCGCGAGCACGCGCGCGGGCCAGGCCAGCAACGCCGTCGCCAGCGCGCACAACAGCGCCAGGCCCCACCACGCCCAGGCCCAGCCATGGGGCTGGTCAGCCGCCCGCTCCAGCAGCCAGGGCACACCGAACGCGGAAACCACGATGCCCAGCCCGGTGCCGCCGTAATACAGCCCGAGCAGGAACCCACTTCGATGCGGTTGGCGTGCGCCCAGCCGAGCGGCCAGCAGACCACCGGTGCTGAACACCAGGGCGCTGGCCACACCCGCCAGACCCCGCTGCAGCAGCAGCGCCGTGGCGTCGGTGAAAAACCCGCTGGCGGCCATGAAAAGCGTGGCCAGCACCGAGCCCGCCAGCAGCACGCGCATGGGCGACAGGCGTTTGAGCAGCCACGACATGGCCAGCGCGCCGATCAGGTAACCCACGGCGTTGGCGGTGTTCATGGCGCCGGCCAGGGTGTAGCTCCAGCCCAGGTCGTCGCGCATGGGCGGCAACAGCAGGCCGTAGGCAAAGCGCGTGATGCCCAACGACACCGCCGCGCCCAGCGAGAGCGCCAGGGCCAGGCGCAGGTAGGGCGTGCGGTCGGGCGCGTCGGGCGCCGGGGAAGCGGGCAAGGGGAGGGACATCGCCGGCCATTGTGGGCCAGAGCGCGCCCGAGCAGCCGGGTGGCCGCTGCGCCGGCTCAGGCCGCGGGCAACCAGGCGGATTCAGCGCCGTCCTGCCGCGCGGACGGGCGATGCCTGTCCAGGTGGGCATCGGGCTCGTTGGCCGCCGCCCGGTGTTCAGAGCCACGCGGCCCCGGCCGCAGCGTCCAGGGCAGGTTGAGGTGGTTGATATCGACCGCGGCGACTCGCTGGCTGCGGACCGCCGCGACGGCCCGCACCGGCGCATCGGACGCCTGCCAGAACAGGCGCAGGTGCTGGCCCAACAGCCGCCGCAGCGTCGCCGTCAGCTGGGGGCGACGCTCACCCTCCAGAAAGCCGTGGACCTGCAGCAGCTGCAGCAGATCGAAGACCAGCGGCTCATTTTTCAGGAGCTGACGCTCCAGTTGGGCAACGGACAGCATGACCAGCGCATCGGCGCCCGGCCACGGCTCGGGGGCGGCGGCACACACGTCGATCAGCACCGCCCGCAGGGTGTCGAAAAAGGCGGCGTGTCCGCTCGGCTCCCGGGTGTCGGGCACCCGCTGGAGCAACTGCACCAGGGTGTGCAATGGCCGCGAGAGCTCGTGGCGTTCGCCGGAGCGGGGAAGAGAGATGGGATGTGACATGGCGGGCCCACATCAAGTGGGAACTGGTCCTGAACAGTTCCCAGCATCCCCGCACGGACCGCGGCAGGCATTGACTCTGATCACGCAAACACCACTTTGGTGTTCATCCTCAACCATCAGACCACCGCGAACTTCTTTCACCAGCGGCGGAGCCGCCACCACGCTCCGGAGGGCGGCAATCAGCCCTGACCCAGACCCACCGGCGCGGGCGCGCGCATGACGATGCGGGTGAACAGGCGGTCGAACTGCGGGTCGCGCGGCACGCGGCTGTTCAGGGGATCCTGGTTGGTGGCGAACGCGGCGTTGAGCGCGTGCCAGTCGGCGTCGGTCAGGCTCTTTTCGGCTTCCGGCAGGATCACCGACTCTTCGAGCCGCATGTGCTCGAGGTAGAAATCCACATAGCGGGTCACCTCGTCTTCGAACGCCTGGCGCCGGGTGTCGCCCAGCAGCTCCCAGGCCATCAGCAGGTGCATGAGTTCGCGCACCCGAAGCTCGCCCTGCATGTGGTCGCGCTCCAGCTGGTCGATGGCGGCCATGGTGTGCGGTGCCACGCGCGCCACGCGGGGGAACAGCAGGTCCGACTCCTTGGGATGGTGGTGCTTCTCGGGAAACTCGTCGATGTAGAACAGCATCGCCCGCAACACGTCAAAAAACAGCTCGGACTGGCCCGTCCCCTCGGGGTCGGGACCGCGCCGGACCATCTGCATGAGCGATTGCAACATCGCCGCCAGGGAGGCGTGTTCGTCGCGGATGACCCGCAGGGCTTCGTGGTTCATGGTGCTGGTCTCCTCAGGGGTCAAAAAACCGACCCATCGGTCGGTTAACTCGACCCAAGACTATCACCGAACACGGCGCGCACCAGCTTGATGCACATCAACCCTGCCGGCCAAGTTGCGACGTCCCCGGAACACAGACGACGGTTGAGCTGCAGGGCACGCGGGGGTTCAGCGCTGCACCGGCGGCTTCCAGCGCTTGAGCAAGAGCGCGTTGCTGACGACGCTCACCGAGCTCAGGGCCATCGCCGCACCCGCCAGCACCGGGCTCAGGTAACCCAGCGCGGCCAGCGGGATGCCGGCGGCGTTGTAGGCGAAGGCCCAGAACAGGTTCTGCCGGATCTTGCTCACGGTGCGGCGCGAGATGTCGAGCGCGGCGGCCACCAGCATCGGGTCGCCGCGCATGAGCGTGATGCCGGCGGCGTGCATCGCCACGTCGGAACTGCCGCCCTGGCTGTGGCTCATGGCCATGCCGACATCGGCCGCCGCGAGCGCCGGTGCGTCGTTCACGCCATCGCCGACCATCGCCACGGTGTGATGGCCCCCACGCTCCACCGCTGGCGCGGGTCGCTGCCCCCCGAGGGGGCTGACCCCGCCTTGGGGCGGCCCGGCGGCGGGGTCGCCGCTTTCCCTCGCCAACAATGCGGGCGGCGTGCCACCCTCCACCGCCGCCAACGCAACCAGGCCCGGCGGTGGTTCGCGTTCGCCCAGTTTCAGGCGCTGCACCACCGCCGCCTTGTCGCCCGGCAACACCTCGGCAATCACCTCACCTTCGTCGGGCCGCAGGCCCAGCGTGTGGGCCATGGCCAGCGCGGCGCCGCGGTTGTCGCCCGAGACCATGAAGAGCCGCAGGCCCTGGGCGCGCAGCCCGGCCAGCGCGGCGGCCGCGCCGGGCTTGGCTTCGTCGGCGAAGGCCAGCAAGGCCAGCGGCGCCCACTGATCGGCCTCTCCCTGCGCCGCCAGCACCGACACCGTGGCGCCTTCGTCCTGCAGCGTCTGCGCGCGCGCCGCCAGCGGGCCCATGGCCGCGCCGAGTTCGTCCATCCAGCGCAGACTGCCCAGCGCCAGCTTCGCGCCCTGCACGGTGCCCAGGCTGCCGCGGCCCGAGACCGCCTGCACATCCTGCGCCGCATCGGCGGCCACCGTCAGCCCACGCGTGGCCGCAGCCTCCAGCACCGCGCGCGCCAGCGGGTGCGCGCTTTGCGCCTGCAGCGCGCTCGCCGCCCGCAGCACCGCCAGCTCGTCCACACCCGCGGCCGCCTCGATCAGCCGCAGCCGCGGATGGCCCACCGTCAGCGTGCCGGTCTTGTCGAACGCCACGGTGTCCACACGGTGCGCGATCTCCAGCGCCTGCGCGTCCTTGATCAAAATGCCGTGTTGCGCCGCCACCCCGGTACCGGCCATGATGGCCGCGGGCGTGGCCAGACCCAGTGCACAAGGGCAGGCGATCACCAGCACCGACACCGCGTGCAGCAAGGCCTCTTCCACCGGCGCGCCCACGTACAGCCAGCCGCCCAGCGTGATCAGCGCGATCACCAGCACCACCGGCACAAACACCGCCGCCACCTGGTCCACCAGGCGCTGCACCGGCGCCTTGCCCGCCTGGGCGTCCTGCACCAGCGCGATGATGTGCGCCAGCACGCTCTGCGCGCCCACCGCGCGCACGCTCACCTGCACAGCGCCTTCGCCGTTGAGCGCGCCGCCGGTCACGCCATCGCCCACCGCCTTGGGCACCGGCATGGCTTCACCGGTGAGCATGGATTCATCGGCCTGCGTGCTGCCCTGTGCCACCGTGCCGTCGGCCGGAAAACGTTCGCCCGGGCGCACGGTGATCAGGTCACCGGGCAGCAGTTCGTCCACCGGCACGTCGGTCTCTTCGGTGCGTTTGATGCCGTCGGGCAGCAGGTGCGCCCACTCCGGCCGCAGCGCGTGCAGCGCGCGGATGGCGCTGGTGGTCTGGCGCTTGGCGCGCGCTTCCAGCCACTTGCCCAGCAGCACCAGCGTGATCACCACCGCCGAGCCTTCGTAATACAGGTGCACCATCTCGCCCGGCTCGGCACGCCACCACAGCCAGGTGGACAGCATCCAGCCCGCCGTCGTGCCGATGGCCACCAGCAGCTCCATGTTGCCAGTGAGCGCTTTCAGCGCATGCCAGCCGGCCTTGTAAAAGCGCGCGCCGAGCCAGAACTGCACCGGTGTGGCGAGCAGGAACTGCGTCCACGAAGGCAGCATCCAGTGTTTGCCGAACAGGTCGCCGACCATGGGCAGGGCCAACGGGGCCGAGAGCAGAAGGCCCGCGAGCACGGGCAGGAAGTCGGTCGGGATGCCGTGCCAGCGTTCGTTGCTGTCTTCGTCCATGGCGGCCATGGACCGTGGTTCGTAGCCGGCGTCGCGCACCGCGCGCTTGATGCGCGCCAGGGTTTCGGCGTCGTCGGGGCCGGAGAGCATGACGCGCGCCGACTCGGTGGCCAGGTTCACGCTCGCACCGCTCACGCCAGGCTGCTTCTTCAGCACCTTTTCCACGCGCGAAACGCACGACGCACAGGTCATGCCACCGATGCCCAGGTCGATCTGGCAAAGCTCGGGAGATTCGGGCACGACACCGGGGTCGGCCACTGCGGTCAAGGTATTCATGGGTCGAGGATAAGCTTTACCCCCATGGGAAGGTCAAGCGACAAGGTGTATCGTTCATCGGCTGGGGACTTGACCTTGACACCGTGTCAAGCCTGAAGATGCGATCTTCTACCCCCACTTTCACCTGGAGCCACACCATGAACCAACTTTTCTCCGTGCAGGGCATGACCTGCGGCCACTGCGAAAAAGCCGTCACCACCGCCATCAAGACCCTGGATCCGCAGGCCGAGGTGCGCATCGACCGCAGCCAGAACCTGGTGGAAGTCCAGACCGAACAACCGCGCGAAGCGGTGGCCGCGGCCATCAGCGAAGAAGGCTACACCGTCGCTGCATGAGATGAGCCCCCACACGCCACCGCTGCGCGGGTCGTCGCCCCCCGAGGGGGCTGATCCGGCTTGGGGCGGCCCGGCGCCGGATCCGATGAGCACAACCCACAGCGCGCTGGACCACGTGGGCCACTGGCCGGTCAACATCGGCACCGCGGCCAGCCTGAGCGGCATCTCGCCCAAGATGCTGCGCCACTACGAAGCGCTCGGCCTGCTGGGCGCGGTGGCCCGCACCGACAGCAATTACCGCCAGTACAGCCTGGCCGACGTGCACACCCTGCGCTTCATCCGCCGCTCGCGCGACATGGGTTTCGGTCTCGACGCCATCACCGAACTCGTGAGCCTGTGGCACAACCGGCGCCGCAGCAGCGCCAGCGTCAAACGTATCGCACAGAAGCACCGCGACGAGCTGGGCCAGCGCATCGAAGCGCTGCAGGCCATGCAGCGCACGCTGGACGAACTGCTGTGCCATTGCCCCGGCAACGACCGGCCGGACTGCCCGATCCTCGACGACTTGGCCCATCCTTGATCTGCCGCAAGCCATCCAGGCGTTAGCGGAACAAATCTTTACAAACCGGCATCACTCCGGCACAGAGCAGAAACAGCCGCTGCTCACACTGAAGCCATTCTGGAAGCAGGCAGCCCGCCCGCCCATTCTGGAAAGTTCTTCTTCAACCTCCGGAGTGATTCATGAAACTGTTCAGCCAACGCACCCTCATCGCCGCCGCCCTCGCCACCGCCTTTGTCGGCGTTTCCGCCACCGCCATTGCCCAGGGCATGGGTGCCCCGTCGCAAGACATGCGTGCCCAGCACATGGCCCAACGCGCTCAAGTCGGCCCGGACGCCACACCGGGCAGCGCCGAGATGACCCAGAAGCGGGCCTACCGCATGGAACGCATGCAAAAACGCATGGCCGAGCGCCAGGCCCAACTCAAGGAAACCCTGAAGATCACGCCGGCCCAGGAAGCCGCGTGGAACGCCTTTGTGGCCCGCACCGCACCGGAGCCGCGCATGGGTCGCGACGTGAGCCGTGAAGACTGGGCCAAACTGACCACGCCGCAGCGCCTCGACAAGATGCAGGCCCTGAAAGCCGAACGCGATGCCCGGATGGACAAGCGCATCGACGCCACCAAGAGCTTCTACGCCGCGCTCACACCCGAGCAGCAGAAGGTGTTTGACAGCCAGCGCCACGGCGGTTTCCAGCGCGCCGGCATGCAGGGTGAACGCGGCATGATGGGCAATCACCACCACGGCGGCCACCACCGCATGGGTGGCATGGGTGGCATGGGCTGCGATGCCCCGGCGCAGCCGCGCAGCTGAACCCGACCCGCACCCTTTCCCAAGCCCCGCCCGTCGGGGCTTTTTCATGGGCTTGACCTGAGTCAAGCCCCACCACCCAGCCACCCGATAAGCTGCCCCGCCATGGACTTTGACCTCATCATCATCGGCGCCGGCCCGGCCGGCCTGAGCCTGGCCCGGGCGTTGCGCGGCAGCGGACTGCACATCGGCCTGATCGAACAGCACACCCGCGACGCGCTGCAACAGCCCGCTTTCGATGGCCGCGAAATCGCCCTCACCCAGCACAGCGCCGAGTTGCTGAGCCAGCTCGGCATCTGGCCCCTGCTGGGCGAAGCCCACATCGCGCCGCTGCGCGACGCGCTCGTGCTCGACGGCGGCGCCGGCCCCGGCCAGCAGCGCATGCGCATCAGCCACCAGCTGAGCCCAAAGACGGAGCTCGGCTTCCTCGTCGCCAACCACCACATCCGCCGCGCCGCCTTCGAGGCCGCCCTGGCAGCCGAAGACGCCAGCGGCCAGCCGCCCGAGCTGCGCTGCGGCGAACAGGTCACCCAGATCCACACCGACGCCAGCGGTGCCCACCTCACGCTCGCCAGCGGCCAGCGCCTGAGCGCCCAGCTCGTGGTGGCCGCCGACAGCCGCCATTCCAGCACCCGCCGCGCCATGGGCATTCCGGCCGACATGCACGACTACGGTCGCACCATGCTGGTCTGCAACATGACGCACGAGCAGCCCCACTTTGAGACCGCCTGGGAATGGTTCGACCACGGCCAGACGCTCGCCCTGCTGCCCATGAACCCCGACCCGGTGAGTGGATTGCCGCGCTCATCGGTTGTGCTCACCCTGCCCAGCCAGGAACTCCAGCCCCTGATGGACCTGCCCGAAGACGCCTTCAACGCCGCCATGGCACAGCGCTTCGGCCACCAGCTGGGCGCCATGCGGCTCAGCAGCACGCGGCACGCCTACCCGCTGGTGGGCGTCTGGGCGCGCCGACTGGTGGCACAGCGCTTCGCGGTGGTGGGCGACGCCGCTGTCGGCATGCACCCGGTCACCGCGCACGGCTTCAACCTCGGCCTGCGCAGCATTGACAGCCTGTCGAAAGCACTGATCCAGGCGCATCAAAAAGGGCAGGACATCGCCTCGCCCGTCCTCCTGCAGCGCTACGAACGGCAGCACCAGGGTGCCAGTCGCGGCCTCTACATGGCCACCCACGCCCTGGCCACGCTCTACACCCGCGAAGAGGCGCCGGCCCGCCTGCTGCGCCAGGCCATGCTCGGCCTGGGTGAACGTTTCACGCCCTTCAAGCGCGCGGTGGCGGCGTCCCTGACCGGCTTGCATTGAGGGTCCCCCCGCGCTGCTTTGCGTGCCTTGCAGGCCGCAGCTTCGTCAGAGCCGAAGTTTCTTCGGGCTGTCCAGGCCTGCGCAGGCAGGCTTGGAGCCGCAGCCCTCAGCCCCCCAAGGGGCAACGCGATGGAACCGGCTTTGCCGGGTCAATCGCGTTCTGGGAAGCAGACACGCACTCCGATCCAGGCTCCAGGGGTGGGATCCGGCAAGGTCTTGTTGCGGTGCGTCAAGATGCTTGTCAGCATTCGGGTCTAGATTGATGCATGTCAATCCGTACGGGCACGCAGAGGCCCGGCCGCTCACCACCGCCCGAGGAGACCACAAGACCATGCTGTCCGCCTACATCACGCACGCCGACTGTGCCCGCCACGACATGGGTGCCCACCACCCCGAATGCCCCGAGCGCCTGGGCGCCATCAACGACCACCTGCTGGTCAAGGGTCTGCTGGATTACATGATCCCGTACGACGCGCCGATGGCCACCGAGGAACAGCTGGGCCGCGCGCACGCCTCGCTCTATGTGCGCGAAATCTTCGAAGCCTCGCCCAAGGAAGGCCTGCACCCGGTGGACCCGGACACCAACATGTGCCCGCACACCCTCACGGCCGCCCTGCGCGCCGCGGGCGCCGCCGTGCAGGCGACCGACCTGGTGCTGGCGGGCAGCACCAACACCGCTTTCTGCAGCGTGCGCCCGCCCGGCCACCACGCCGAGCGCTCGGCGGCCATGGGTTTCTGTTTCTTCAACAACATCGCCGTGGGCATGCGCCACGCGCTCGATGTGCACGGCCTGCAGCGTGTCGCCCTGATCGACTTCGACGTGCACCACGGCAACGGCAGCGAAGACATCTTCCGCGGTGACGAGCGCGTGCTGATGTGCTCCATCTTTGAAAAGGGCCTGTATCCCTTCAACGGCGAGAAGGCCGTCGGCCCGAACATGGTCAACGTCGGCCTGCCCAGCCGATCCGGCAGCGACGCCTTCCGCGCCGCGGTCACCGACCACTGGATTCCCGCGCTCGACGCCTTCGCGCCGCAGCTGATCTACATCTCGGCCGGCTTCGACGCCCACCGGGAAGACGACATGGGCAACCTCGGCCTCGTGGAAGCCGATTACGCCTGGGTCACCCAGCAACTCATGAAACTGGCTGGCAAACACTGCCAGGGGCGCGTGATTTCCTGCCTGGAGGGCGGCTACGTTTTGAGCCCCCTCGCCCGCAGCGTTGCGGCCCATGTGCGCGTGCTGATCGGCGCCGACTGAACACGAACCATCCGAATCTTCAGCAACCTGAGTCCCTCATGGACAAACACTACCTCACCCCGCTATTCCTGCCCGAAACCATCGCCGTCTTTGCCGGCAAAACCGACGACCCCGACAGCCAGATACCGCAAGCACGGGCGCTGATCAACGCGCTGACCGCCCAGCGCTTCACCGGCAACCTGGTCTTCCTCGACATCCACACCACCGGCACCCTGGCCGATCTGGCCCAGACCCGGGCCGACCTGGCCATCATCGCCCTGCCCCCGGCCGAGGCGATCGCCGCGCTGGAAGTGGCCGGGCGCATCAAGTGCAAGGCGGCGCTGGTGGTCGGCAGCGGCACCACGGCCGACATGGCGGGCGACATGCACCGCGTCGCGCGCCGCCACGGCATGCACCTGCTCGGCCCCAACAGCCTGGGCTTCCAGCGCCCGCGCGCCGGCCTCAACGCCAGCGTGGTGGGCCCACTGACAGCCGCCGGTCCGCTCGCTCTGGTCTCGCAATCGGGCGCACTCACCGCGTCCATCCTGGACTGGGCAAGCCAGAACGCCGTGGGCTTCTCCACCGTGGTTTCACTCGGCCCCAACACCTCGGTCGACATCGCCCAGGTGCTCGATTTCCTCGCTTCCGATGCACAAACCCACAGCATCGTCGTCTACATGGAAGGCATCTCCAGCGCGCGCCGTTTCATGAGCGCGCTGCGCGCGGCGGCCAACGCCAAGCCGGTGATCGTGCTCAAGGCCGGGCGCAAGCAGGCGGGCAACGAAGCCGCGCAGACCCACAGCGGCGCCATCGTCGGCAGCGACGACGTGTTCGACGCCGCCCTGCGCCGCGCCGGAGCGGTGCGCGTGCGCTCGTTTGTCGAGCTGTTTTCGGCCTCCAAATGCCTGGCCTCGCGCTACCGCCCGGTGGGCAAGCGCCTGGCCATCGTCACCAACGGCGGTGGCCCCGGCGTGCTGGCAGCCGACTGGGTGAGCGAGATCTCGCTGGAACTGGGCAAGCTCGCGCCCGAAACCATCGCCAGCCTCAAACCCCTGCTGCCCGCCCTGGCTTCGCTCAACGACCTGATCGACCTGTCCGAAGAAGCCACGGCCGAACACTACCGGGCCGCCATCGACGCCGCCGGCCACGACAAGACGGTGGATGGCATCCTGGTGGTGCATTCGCCCAAGTCCGGTATCGACGCGGCCGACGTGGCACGCGCCATGGCCGAACTCAAACCCCGACTGGGCAAACCGCTGCTCTGCTGCTGGATGGGCGATGCCTCGGTGGGCGAAGCGCGCACCGTGCTCGCCACGGCCAACATCCCCAGCTTCCGCACGCCCGAAGCCGCCGTGGGCGCCTTCGGCAACATCGCCAGCTTCTACCAGAACCAGCAACTGCTGCAGCAGACGCCACCACCCCTGTCCACGCTGGCCCAGCCCGACATCGAGGGCGCGCGCCTGCTGATCGAAAACGTCCTCACCGAGCGCCGCAAGATCCTCACCGAAATGGAATCCAAGGCCCTGCTCTCGGCCTTCCACATCCCGGTGACCCAGACCATCCTGGCGCGCAGCGCCAACGAAGCCATGATGATCGCCACCCAGCTGGGTTACCCGGTGGCGCTGAAGATCGACTCGCCCGACATCAGCCACAAGAGCGACGTCAACGGCGTGGCGCTCAACGTGCTCAACGCGGTCGGTGTGCGCGACATCTACAACACCATGATCCAGGCCGTCACCAAGGCCCAGCCCGGCGCACGCATCAACGGCGTCACGATCCAGAAAATGGCGCGCAACAAACGCGGCCGCGAGATCTGCATCGGCCTCGTGACCGACGATCCGTTTGGCCCGGTGATCGCCTTCGGCGCCGGCGGCACCATGATCGAGCTGATCGACGACCGCGCCATGGAGCTGCCCCCGCTCAACCAGTTCCTGGCGCGCCGCCTGATCGACCGCTCCCGCGTCGCCGAGACCCTGGGCGAATGGCGCGGTGCTTCTGCGGTCGACATGGACGCGCTGGAACACGTGCTGCTGCGCGTCTCGGAAATGGTCTGTGAGCTGCCCCAGCTGCGCGAGATGGACATCAACCCCATCATCGTGGACGAATCCGGCGCCGTGGCGGTGGACGCCCGCATCGTGATCGACAGCGCACCCGCCACGGCGCGCAACTACGCCCACCTGGCCATCCTGCCCTACCCGGCCCGTTACGAGCAGATCTGGCCGCTGCGTGGCGGCGGTGAATACACCATCCGCCCGATCCACCCCGATGACGCCCAGATGTTGCAGGACCTGGTGCAGAACCTGTCGCCCGAGAGCCGCTATTTCCGCTTCGTGTCCTCACTCAAGGAACTGCCGCCGTCGATGCTGTCGCGCCTGACCCTGATCGACTACGACCGCGAAATGGCGCTGGTGGCCATCCACCGCACCCGCAAGACCGACGCCGATGGCGAAATCGTGGAAACCGAGCGCATCGTGGGCGTCTCGCGCTACATCACCAACCCCGACAAGGCCAGTTGCGAGTTTTCGCTGGTGGTGGCCGACGACTTCAACGGCAAGGGCCTGGGCTCGCGTCTCATGCTCAGCATCATGGAAGAAGCGCGCGACAAGGGCCTGGCCGAGATCGAGGGCCTGGTGCTGGCCAACAACCCGGGCATGTTGCGCCTCATGAAGGGCCTCGGTTACAGCATCAAGCCGTTTCCCGAAGACCCGGACTTCAAACTCGTCACACACACGCTCTGAAAAACTGCGCGCCTTCGGCGCAGCATTTTTTTGACACCACCGCCCGGTCCACCGGGCGGTTTTTTTTGGCTTTCTTATTCTTCTATAGCTTTATTTCAAATTAGTAGGAGTAGTAGAGCGAGCGGTTTTGTGTGGACAAGCGCTTTTTCCCCAATGCCATCAAGGACTTGATGACCGTACAAGCCTGTGAAGGCGCCCCTGTTGCGATCGGACAGAAAAGGGGATAACCCGGCACCTGACCACATTG